>Ga0255766_10000016_pt1 | contig 177521 bp, 146 predicted proteins | sample 071ome_23_FD_179966 | JGI IMG/M metagenome (GOLD analysis project Ga0255766, IMG submission 179966) | Coastal salt marsh microbial communities from the Groves Creek Marsh, Skidaway Island, Georgia - 071403BT metaG (version 2) | ecosystem: Environmental > Aquatic > Marine > Intertidal zone >...
TCAGGTTTCCAATATCTCCTCTTCTGTTTTCGATATCTGTTGAGTCGGTAGTGTCTCCATTTATTATTGCACTAAGTGCTTCCGAAGGCTGAATCATTTCACCAGAATAATCCAATAAGCCATGGACCAATACTCCGTATTGTGAATTAAATTCAAGATGTTTAATTGTCCTAATGTGAAGAATTGCTTCTTCGCCATCTTCTGCCCTTGCATCCATTTCAACCCAATGTTCAATTAGATTTCCATTTTCTAGATTCACAATTAATGTTTGATGTTCTGAATTAGTACTTGGCATTATATTATTCTGGTTAGCAACTAATTCTAGGTTTGGAGATGATGAAAACGAGGTCATTATTTGAGTTGAGGTGCTAAATCCATCCATCTGATTGATAAGAGGAATTTCAATCATTGATTTTGAACCAGAACCAGGTAAACTTGATGGAGAATAATTAATTCTTTTTCCTGTAGTTTTACTTTCATCGTCTATCAGAAACGCATCAGAGGGAAATGGTAACATACAGTGAATAGGATTGATATTATCACATCCATCCGAATGAGGAATCATGACTAACTGTTCTTCTGGTTCAAAGCAACTATTGTTCAGTTCACAATCTGGTAATGGCATGTCATCCATATTGTCATCCACATCATTGTCCTCGATTGCATCATTCGATGCTTCCGTACAACCAGATAGAGATATAGAAAGTACTGTCAATATTGCTAATACTGTTTTTACTCTAGGTTTCATCAACTAATCGAAATGATTCCGGTGTAAAACCATTGTCTTAGAGTCCGGTCAATAATCTATGGAAATAATGAACCCCCATTTCTTTACTTGGAGAATATCTTCCTCTTTCATAAGATGTTGATGAAACTCCTCTTTGAGTCGCCTCCACGATATCTTGATCTTCTAATTCTATTTTGTCTAAATTTCCACCTGCACCCTTGCCTAGTAAATTCTCATTTCCAACAAAACCTTGATAGATGATTTGTGTTTTATCGACAGAAATTGGGTTGACAATATTTACAGATAGTCCCCATGGATAAAAATTTAACATTAATCCAGGGAATATCCAATAATAGTAGGCTGCTATATTTTCTCCGTAGTCGGGTGATGAATCAGGTAAATCAAAACACTCTTCTCCTTCATTTGCAATTCCTATTTGTAGAACTCCTCCTTCGAATAATTCTGTTTTATAGGAGTCGTAATCAAGAAATTCATGTAGGTCACCATGAACGAAAGGAATATGGAAACCTTCCAGATAATTATCAATATATAGTGCCCAATTAGCCTTTATCTCATAGTCTCTATGTCTTGATTCATCGTGTGTAAATTTTTCTAATTTCAGCCACCCAATCCTTCTCTCTAATTCTTCTATTACAGAACTAAAATATTTATTTCCCCCCACAAAAAATAATCCCTTCCATTGATGAACTTGAAATTCATTAAGATTATCTTTCTCAATAGGGAAATTTTCTACATCATCAAATTCTGGCATATTTTTCATACAACCATCTAGTCCAAATGTTCGTCCATGATATCCACATTTGAGAGATTTAGAACTACATGATTCTGTTGCAATTAGCATTCCTCTGTGAGTACACACATTTGACAAACATTTTACTTCATCACTTTTTACTAGAATTAATGATTCGTTTAATATATTCTCTAATTGAGGTAATGGAATTATATTATTCTCTTCAAGTTGACTAATATGTGCCGCATAATGAAATGATTTAGATAATTTAGACTTCAAATCATCAAAAACGGTGCATTCAGTATAATATCTTGAAGGCAGCGTTTGTGCCTTTCTGATATCTGGATGAATCAATGGGGGGTCTTCCATCAAAGCGACTCAAATCAATTCCTATTCAGTCGTTTTCATGTGACATTGTCACTTTTGCTCTCCAGTTAACAAATACAAATGAGGGAACAGACCACAGTGTAATAGAACCAATCCATGCTATTACTGAACCGACGAATAATCCGTATTCAATCAGAGACCACATAGCTATAATCGAATACATCGCTACAGACGCTCCACCCATCATCATTGGACCTGCTGCACCTAGTGGTACCGAGGGTCCCTGAGCTAACCATAGCGCAATCATACTTGTCAAAAATATCGCTGGAAATACTGATGCCAACCCTGCTAATAGGGGCATTCCTAAACTGGAAATTAATACTGCTATACCAATAGCCGTAGCAGCTACAATACCTCTAGCCGTTAGAATCATTTTACTCACCTTATTTTCTCCTTTAGGCGCAGGTTTCAGATTCCAACACATCAACGAACCTAGAGTTACAACCAATACAAATCCGATAACTGATATATGTATTGGTGATAGATTATTTTCTATAGCAATATCAATGATATATATTGTAAGTAATCCAACTCCTGCCCATATCATTAGAGATGACAAACTCGTGAAAATTAAGCTTGTATCTTGACTCCATGTTTTTGGTAATTTATCTGGAAGAAGTGCCCAAACACTTAGAAAAATTGCATTAATTAACATTCCTGCAGGGACTATAGCTAGGCTAATGATAAGTGCATCATCTCCTCCTTCCGAGGCCATCCCTATGGATGCAGGGATGATCGTTGTTGGTATTGTTCCTAATATCCCTCCGATAACTCCTCCATATTTTTCTATCAAGACTGTAACGGCTGTTGCTACGATACCAGCCATTAATGCAGCCAATAATACAGTCTGCACTTCCATGTTGGTCCCTACATGTAACCACTAATGAACACATCATTTGAGTCCTTCGAGGCGTGTGTTTGATGTGGTGCAAGCATTCCAGAGGTGTCATGGTGGATTGGCCAGACGCAGGAACACCAGTCCGTTTAGTTGTCAAGACTTGGGCGGGCGAGACCTCTCATGAAGGCATTGCATTACCTCCAGCAGGACCAAAATTAGTAACTATGAAATTAATTAATGGTTACAATATATCATATCCCGAGTTAGTTATCCAAAATATAGAGATTCTTGAATCAGTTGAAATGGAGGAGGAGGAGATTGTTAAACCAATTCCACAAGATGAATCTTTACCACTTGTACACTTAATCCACACTGGAGGTACTATCGCTTCGAAGGTGGACTATAAAACTGGGGCTGTGTCTGCTCGTTTTGAGCCTGATGAATTATTAGATGCTGTACCTGAATTACGTTCTATAGCACGCATTCATGCTGTAAAGATAGGTAATATGTGGTCTGATGATATTAGGCCTAGGCACTGGAACAGGATGTTGAAAGCAACTGAAGAGGCATTTTCAGAAGGTGCGGTCGGAGTTGTAATTACTCACGGTACCGACACTCTACATTACACGGCAGCCGCAATTTCTTATGGTTGGGCAGGCCAAGGAGGAAGGCCTCCAGGAAGGATTGCAATTACTGGCTCTCAGAGGTCACCAGATAGGGGTTCTTCCGATGCTGCTGAAAATCTTATTGCAGCTGTACATTGGGCCGCTAATGGCCCATCTCCTAGAGGATATGGAGACTCAGCAGTAGTTGTACTACATGCAGACTCATCCGACGGATGTTGCTCAGTACTTCCCGGTTGTGCAACCAGGAAATATCATTCTTCGAGAAGGGGTGCGTTTAAGTCAATTAATCAAGATCCAATTGCTGAAATATTGATTGATAAAAAAGGTGCCAGAATAGAGATAAATGAAACACAAATTCATGATGCAAGAATAGAATCTGAATCTCCAATATATTTCGATGAATCAATTAAAATCGCTGAATTTTCATCTGGTCCACATTTGCATTCAGATTTGATTCAAGCAGCTATTGATTCTAATTATGATGCGTTGTATTTTCATGGTACAGGGCTTGGTCATTTACCAATACACGATCCTGAAAATGATAGTCCTGAGAATATCAAATTAAAACTTACAATTGAGGATTATTGTAAATCTGGAGGTATTGCTGTTTTAACAACTCAATCCATACACGGACCGGTGCATCTAGATGTATATTCGAAAGGTAGAGATCAGCAAAATATTGGTATGATTGGCCATGGTTCTTTGTGTCCACCTAGTTCTGGTTTGGTAAAACTACACCATCTCCTCTCCGTAGAAAAAACCAGGCAATTTGTAGAATCATCATGGTCAAATGACCTTTGTGGAGAAAATCCATTTGATTCACATTCTTGATTAATTTTTTCCGACTTTCTCAATAACCTCCTGCCAGTTCGGATTGTTATGGCCAAGACCTCGCCGAGCGATAATCTTGACATTTTGCGTCAAATAGCAAACAATCCCGGAGATCGTATTTCAGTACAAAATTTGAGAAAATCTGGTCGTATGACAGCAAGAGAAAGAATCAATGCATTACTTGATGCAGACACATTTGTTGAAATCGATGCTTTTGTTCAGCATCGTTCTGGTGATCATAATTTACATTTACATAGACCATTGGGTGATGGAGTAGTTGCCGGTCATGGAATGCTTGACGGTAGAAGAATAGTTTGTTTCGCCCAAGATTATTCTATATTTGAAGGTACAATGGGGGAAATGCATGCTAAGAAAATATCCAAAATCGTTGAATTTGCTGAAAAATCGATGTTACCTGTTATTGGTATTTGGGATGGAGATGGGCAACGTGCGTATGAAGGAGTTTCATCCTTAGGAGCAACTGGCGAGTTATTGGATGTATTTGCAGCATGTTCCGGTCGTATACCAATTCTCTCTCTTATACTCGGTACAGTTTCTGGAGTTAGTGCGTTAGCGGCAGGTCTTTCTGATTTTGTCATACTAGGTTCTGAACATGGTCAAATGTTTATGCGTAGTCCATACTTCATTCCTGAAGTAATTAATGGAGAGATAGACGAAGAAACATTGGGAGGGGCTGAATCACATTCTAGTAGGAGTGGCATCGCATGTTTGGTTGCAGATGATGAGCATGATGCAATTAATATTGCAGCAGAAATACTTGGGTATCTACCAGATCATACACTAGCAGAGTCTCTAATTGTCAATTCATCTGATAAATGGGATCGTTCATGTAAAAAGTTAGAGCAGATAGTTCCCTCAGATTCCAATAAACCATATGATATGTCTCAAGTAGTTAAAGAAGTAGTAGACGAAGGTAGATTCTTGGAATTATTCCCATCGTATGCCGAAAATATCCTGATTGGTTTCGCTCGTTTAGATGGACAATCTATTGGAATAGTTGCTAATCAACCAAAAGTATTGGCAGGATGTTTAGATATTGATTCATCAGTAAAGGCTGCTCGGTTTATTCGAACTTGTGATATTTTTAACATTCCAGTGGTCACTTTCGTTGATGTCCCAGGTTTTCTTCCAGGAACCGTACAAGAGTGGGGGGGGATAATCAGACATGGTGCTAAGATGTTATACGCATATGCTGAAGCAACCATTCCTAAACTAACAGTTGTAACTCGTAAAGCATATGGTGGAGCTTATCTAGCCATGTCATGCAAACATCTAGGTTCTGATTACAATATTTCATGGCCATCTGGAGAATTGGCTGTGATGGGTGCAGATGGTGCAGTAAATATCATTCATCGTCGTGAACTAGAGTTATCTTCGGATAAAGAACAGACTCATTCTGAATTAGTTTCTGAATATCAAGATAAGTTTGGTGACCCATATGTTGCAGCCAAAAATGGTTGGTTAGATGATGTGATTGAGCCATCAGAAACTAGGAAAAAATTAATTCAAGCATTGAGACCTCTAAAATCTAAGAGAGAATGGATGCCTCCTAAGAAGCATGGTAACATACCATTGTGAAATTTCCAAAGATATTGATTTAAGACGAATGATTACTCTCATCGAGTAACTTTAGTAATTCTACTAGAGAAGGCAATTGAGCAATATTATTTGGAGAAAAGAGTTTTTTCCAGGCTTCAAGATGCTGTGCTGCAACCATAATTATAGCAAAATCGTCAATTTTCCAATTTTTCCCATATGATATTGAAACCTGTTTCTTCGCTGTTAACTTCTCAGAACCTCCACCACCAGCAAAAGTATCGAGATCAATCGCAATAGCTGCATTTCCTTCCTTTACTATTGCATCATTCCAAGGTCCATCTACAAGTTTTCTTCTTCCATCTATTGGATGGATAAGTCCTCCTTCAGATGACCATACTGAAGCTATAGAGCGAGCAGCAGAACCTCCTCCCCGCATTTTCAGAATAGTTCCTTTGGGATTTATTCCGATATGTTTCACTGCGGCAATAAATCCTAATCCATCAGTACTTGTCCCAGACCATTCTCCATCTAATCTTTTTAATTGATTGATTGCATTGATTCCTTCAGGGGCTGAAACTCCTAATCTTTCTTGAGGTGAATGCTTCAATGGTGAAGTGCAACTAATCCAAATATCTCCATCTAGAGATTTTATGTTGTCTAGGAACTCATCAATCGAATTTGCCTCAATGAATACACTTTGTATTCCGGATATTCCTACATATTTGCCAACAATTTTGAACAACCTAGGAGTTAGAGAATGAGCAATGGGAAATCCAGCAATCCCCCAATAGGCGGGTGTCTTCACATGACCTCCTACGAATTGTTAGCAATGAAGGTTTCAAGTGAGTAGTTCGCCCGGAAAGGTTGATGGACAGTGATTTGGATATCGCCCGAAGGGCAGAACCTAGACCAATTGAAGAGATAGCATCAAAGCTTGGGTTGGCTGCTAGTGACTTGATTATGCAAGGACCAACAGTTGCAAAAATTAAATGGGAAAGTATGAAATCTAAGTCTTCTAGCAAGCAAGGATTCTTGATTTTAGTTACTTCAGTAAATCCAACTCCTTTCGGAGAAGGAAAAACGGTAACAACAATCGGTCTCAATCAAGGCCTAAATAGAAAAGGACATAGTGCTTGTTGTGTGATTAGAGAACCATCAATGGGTCCAGTTTTTGGAATTAAAGGAGGTGCAGCTGGTGGAGGTTTCTCACAGGTTATTCCCATGGAACAAATAAATTTACACTTCACTGGTGACTTACATGCAGTCACATCTGCACATAATTTATGTTCTGCAATACTTGATAATCACCTACATAGAGAAAATGATTTAGACATTGATACAAACCGTATTTTTTGGCCTCGAGTAATCGATATGAATGATCGTTCATTGAGAGAAGTAACTATTGGACTTGGCGGTAAATCAAATGGTCTGGTCAGGAGCGATAGATTTGATATTACAGCAGCAAGTGAAGTAATGGCTATTCTTTCATTATCTAGAGATTATGATGATTTACGTTCGAGGTTAGGTAGAATTATTATTGCTGAGTCTAATTCTGGAAAACCTGTAACTGCTGAAGATATTGGTGCTGCGGGTTCCATGGCTCTATTATTGAGGGACGCCTTACTACCCAATCTTGTTCAGACTTTAGAGGGTGATCCTGCATTTGTCCATTGTGGTCCGTTCGCTAATATTGCACATGGCAACTCTTCAATAATCGCAGACTCTCTAGCTCTTTCGTGTTCGGACTATGTTGTTACTGAAGCAGGTTTTGGAGCAGATATGGGGGCTGAAAAGGCTCTACATATCAAGTCTCTAGCATCGGGAAAAACTCCAGATTGTGTAGTCATTAATGTTACAGTAAGAAGTATGAAGTTACACGGCGGGGGATTTTCAACAGGTGGAGGTAAGAGGCCTCCCAAAGAAGAATTAGAATCAGAGAATGTAGAAGCTACAAGACAGGGTTCTAGCACCAACCTAAGAAGACATGTCAGAAATATTTCCATGACTGGGTTACCAGTAATTGTTTCGATAAATAAATTTGCTACTGATACAGATGCTGAAATTGAAGCAATTTCTGAAGAGGCCATACTGGCTGGTGCCAAAGAGGTTGTTATTTTTGAAGGGCATGCCAAGGGAGGTCTAGGGGCAGATAAGTTAGCAGATGCCGTAGTTAATGCTTGTGAAGAACATGAGGCTTCAGGTCGCAAATATTCGCCGATTATTGATTCAGGTATGTCGGTCAGAGAAACAATTTTGAAGATTGCAACAAACGTATATGGTGCTCATGATGTAGATTTTAGTCCTGAAGTACAACGTTCTTTTGAGATTCTGAATAAATGGGATTTGGATAGGCTCCCAGTTTGTATGGCAAAAACTCAATATTCTTTTAGTCATGAAGCTTCAGAGTTAGGAGCCCCAACAGGCTTTACTCTGCCAATTAGAGAAATTCGAATAAATGCAGGTGCGGGATTCTTAGTTGCAATTTGTGGCTCAATGATGACCATGCCTGGTCTTCCAAAGAGACCAGCAGCAATGGATATGGACATGGATGAAGATGGTAATCTGATGGGTGTTTTCGGTTGAGGTTGAGGCTGTGCGGCAAATTAAAAAACTGGATGAAGGATTCCGCCTAAGGGTTGAATTTGAGGACGATCTTTGGGTCCTATCTCAATTATGTCGTCCTTCTTCAATTCTAGGAATGCTATCTTACAGAAGAGATTCTACTACTGGCACTCAGATAGACGGAAGAGCTAAGAGCGCTGAAAGGAAGCCAATGTGGATAGTATTGGATGTTGAGAAAACAGAGTTTCAGCTATTCACAGACAATCTAAGAGCACATGGAGTGATTAAAGATGCTAAAATTGATATCGGAAGTCATCATACTCATATAATTTCTATTGGTGATGAAGTTGAGTTAGAGTTCCCAGGAGGTATCGCTAAATCAGATATTTCCTTGCTCAGGGAAACCATTTCATCGGGCTTAAGGGCTAAATCTGCTTTGATAGTAGTTGAGAATGACGAAATAATTCTGTTTGAAGTCACATCACATGGAATTAGAGATGTATCTCAATTTAGTATGCGTGGAGGAGGTAAAAGAACTAATGATTCATCAAGTGTGAGGAAAGGATTTTTTGAGAGAGTGGCCAAAGAAACAATCTTAGTTTTTCCAGATGAAATGCCGATGGTAATCTGTGGCCCAGGACTCGCTAGAGAGCAATTCGAGTCTATGTTAAGGATGAATGGTTCCAAAAATCACATATTAAATGCTGCAACATCTATTGGTGGTCGTTCAGCAGCTAATGAGGTTTTAGCAGATGGCTTGGCTGACTCTGTTTTAGGTGAACACGCACTTGTTACCCAAATCAAGGTAATAGAAGAAGGTTTGAAGAGAATATCTACTAATGGCTCGGTAGCATACGGTAAGACTATTATTTCAGAAGCAGCAGATGCAGGAGCGGTTGATACTTTGGCAGTAGATGCGAATCTCATAAGAAGTCAGGATCCTGAAGTTCGAAAAGATTGGGAATCTATTTTGCAAACTATTGAATTATCTAAAGGTGAAATAGTTCAAGTATCTCAAGAACATGATTCTGCACAGCAGTTACTAGGTATCGGTGGCGCTATAGCTTTGTTAAGGTGGAAAATGGACTGATAATATGTCAATTTCAGATGTCAAGATTTTAGCCTTCGGTGACCCTAATAGAAACGATAATGCCTTCAAAGTTTTTTCTTATTGTAAATCGATAGGGGCTCAAACAAAGTATGTCACTTGTGAAGAAAATGAGTCATTTGCTACATTTAATCATGGGAATATTGATTGGAGAGAGTCAACTAACGGTATACACTGGTTAGTCAATTCTGCTGAAACTATCTTGCTTGGAAATTCTCCAAAATCAGCTGTAGGTGCGGGAATGACATTTGGAGAGTTGGAAGGAGCAAAAATGGTGATGGTTGTCGATGTTCCTGATAATCCAAACGATATTTCAATTATTTGGGGATTTGTAATCAGCAGAATTAGACAGATACATGTATTATTTATCACATCGAGAGCATTGGAAGCAATATCTAATTTAGAAGAAATACCCATTTCTAGTGTTTTAGAGACAATTCGGAACAGAGGGCTTGTCCCCCATGTTTGTTCATATTCTACAGAGGAAAAGAAGGCATTAGTAGAATATTCAACTGGATCAATATCAGTATCTACGGAAGAAATTATTCAACCTTTGGAATGGTTAGCCAGATATATCTGTAAGTTACCATTTTCTGGAACTGGAGAAATAGGAATTAAAGACGCCTGTTTGGCTTGATAATGGGATATTAGAATTAATATTCTATCTTTTAATTCAACTTTGATAGGGACTTGTAGCAACAATGCCTTTTGAAGGGTCACCCATTCGGGCAACCCTCGGGGAATGCAAGTATGCCACTAAGATTAGGTCCAGCAGGTGTTCCTTTGTCATGTAAAGGACGTACAATTGTAGAAGGAATGGACGATATAACAGTACTTGGACTGGATGCAATGGAGATACAAACGGTCCGTACAGTACAACCAAAACATTTTGATCAATACTGGCAAGCAGGAATTCTTTCATGGGATTCAGATATCGAGATGAATATGCATGGCCCTTATTATGCAGAGTTATTGGGTAACCGTAGAGAAAGAAATCGCAGTTTGCTCAAGATGGAATCTAGTATGCAAGCAGGTAAGATTCTGAATGCTAGACATCTAACTTTCCATGTGGGGCCTTATGGAGAATATGATCCCGGTAGTGCGGCTAATGAGCAAGTTGCAAATGTGTTTTCAGGTGTCGTGGATAGGGTTCGCTCAATTTGGGGAGATGCACAGGAAGAACTAGATTATGCTGCATTCCCTTGGATTCATGAATCTGAACCTTCATTAGTCGGAATTGAGACCTCTGGAAGACAAGAATTGTGGGGTACAATCGAAGAAGTTCTAGAAGTTTGCAATCATGTTGATGGTACAGTTCCGGTCATTAATATGGCTCATATTCACGCTAGAGGGCATGGGAAAATGAAAACTAGTGAAGATTATGCAGAATTATTTGATTTAGTTCGAGAAAGTTATGGTGGCAAGAAGTTCTATTGTCACTTTGCAGGAGTTGAACATCGAATGGGCAATGCTTTACATTACACTCAGATTAAAAAATCCGATTTAAAATTCGAACCTTTCGCAGAATATTTAGCAGAAGAAGGAGATTGGTTAGATATTACAATTATTTCTGATTCTCCATTACTAGAACACGATGCAATGTATATGATGCAACATTATGATAAAGCCCGACAAAGATTGCTAGAGATACGTGCACGAGACGAACGTCGACTAAAATTAGCTAGAGAGGCCGGAATGTCATCCGATGAGTTGGCAGAGCTTGAAAGACAGGCAGCAGAAGCTAGAGAGAAGTCAATAACTGAAGAAAAAGAGAAAACAGAGAAACCCGTGGCCAAGAAACCCGCTCCAAAGAAAGAGACCAGTCCTGAATCAATGATGTCATTTGACGAAGACGAAGACGATGATGATATATTCTGAATCATTCTATATGACTTCTAACTTGTACCGAAGCCGGCATACTTGGTGGATCACTGAACCCGAAATTTGCTTTTGGGTAAAAATTAGTATATTTTCCTAATTTATTACCTGAAATTTTCGCTTCAGCATTTTTTAATCGAGAAATTTTGTCTACTACATACCATTCTCTTCTACCATTTTTTGTTCTTCCATGAGTTTTTGTTCTGAACATTAACCATCCAAAAAAATATTCTACTGTTGATACAAACCAGAGAGGTCTTTTCTTAATTAAAAACGGAATTTCTACCCCCCATTCAAATTTACATTCAATATCTGAGGTATTGAATGTAATTTGTTTACGACCTTTTTCAATATTGATATCATCGATTTTAATTTCATCAAAATCGTATAATGAATTAATGTAATCTCCAATTTTTTTATTTGGTGCTATTAGAATTTTTTCCCCATTAGGTTTCGCCCACATGATATCTGAAAAACTTCCAAATGGAGACTCGTCCCAAATTCCAATTACAATCCTGTCACCAGAATCAAAACCACATGAAGTTATTCTCCCTTCAAATATTTCCATGTCTTTTGGATTAACTAATGGTTAATGAATTACTGTATAAAACTATACGCGATTTATGAGTTGCTGGTGGGACTGGCCGGACTTGAACCGGCGGCCTCCGCATCTTCAGTGCGGCGCTCTCCCAGCTGAGCTACAGTCCCATTAGCATGCGCGCCACTGCACCATACTCTTCAATTGTTCTGACAACTCAATTAGCGTCTGTCAGCACTTTTACTTGCATTTGGTGTAGTAAAGAATTACCTTTTTCGGCCATATCAAGTAATGAATTAAGCTGTTCTCTAGTGTAAGTAGATTCCTCTCCAGTACCCTGAACTTCTACAAATTCTCCATCGCTTGTCATTATTACATTCATATCTACATCGGCATTACTATCCAAAATATAATCTAAATCTAGAAATATATCATCTCCAATTAGTCCAACGCTGACAGCAGCCACATTATTTCTGATAACAGAGTTTTCATGATCTAATTTTTCTTCTTTTGTTAGTTCAGGTTTTTTCCAACCATTCTTCAAATCATCTTTACTTGGTCTCAGGCCGATTGGTAAACATTCACTTTGTTCAATTAACCTTCGAACTGCCAATCTTAGGGCTATACAAGCCGCAGTTATCGATGCACATCTTGTTCCTCCATCAGCATTGAGTACATCACAGTCGACAGTAAGGGCGATAGGTCCTAATTGTTCTAGATCAATAGCTCCTCTTAAAGAACGAGCAACTAATCTTTCAATTTCTTGAGTCCTACCTTTAGCCCCATTTCTTTCTCTTCTGAAACGACTATCGGTAGATCCTGGCAATAGTGAGTATTCTGCGTGCACCCATCCTCTCTGTGAGTCTCTAGGAAACCATCTTGGTAAACCATCTGCTTTAGTTACACATGCAAGAATAACTGTCTCACCTTGCTTATACAATACAGATGATAATGCATTAGGGGTGAAGTCCAAAGTAACCTCAATATCTCTTAATTTATCTTGTTCCCTACTGACATCAATGTCGGCGCTCTTCATTTTACCCATAGTAGTCCGGCTAAACACCCTTTCATGAATCATTCTCTTCGAGCATGGACCGGTCGGAATGATTCAATCACCTCTGGGTCCGTAGTTATGTAGGGTCCTCCTATCAAATCTACACAGTAGGGTATTGCTGCAAAAATTTCGTCCAATATTTCTTTAATAGAACGAGGAGAACCAGGTAGATTAATTATTAGAGATTTATCTCTTATTCCAGCAGTTTGCCTTGAGAGTATGGCTGTAGGTACATATTTTAGAGAGATACTTCTCATTTGCTCACCAAAGCCTGGTAACATTTTTTCACAAATAGATTCAGTTGCCTCGGGAGTGACATCTCTAGCAGTCGGTCCCGTCCCCCCAGTTGTGAGAATTACTGAACATTTTTTATTTTCAATTAAATCAATAATAGATTTTTCAATTATTTCTTTTTCATCTGGAACCAATGTTCTGATTATTTCCCACGGTGATGATAACGTTTTTTGTAAAAATTCTTCTATTGCTGGCCCACTGAGGTCTTCATACTCACCATTACTTGCCCTATCTGATGCTGTTAGAACTCCAAATCGACATATTCCCCCGGCTCCCATTGTACTCTCATAAGAGGCATTTAATCAAAACGCCATCGGTCCTAATCTTTGACTAATTGATGAACATGTTCAAAGACCTCCATGCAAGCAAAGACTCCCCGGAGGTTTGTAAGTGTTGAGTCTACCCAAAAATACACGCCGATACACATCTTCTCATATCCATCAAAATTTTCCTTTGATAGGATATCTATCGGCAGTTAAAATAGTCTCATCACTTTAATCCAAGTGAGGTAGAGTAAAATGGCTGATAAAGAACGATATATGGCACAGATAGCTTTGGTTAAAGAAGAGTGTAAAGATGTAGATGAGGATGAGGTGGCTAAGGAATTTGAAAGATATGAAAATGAGTTCTTAATCCCTCCAAATGATGCAGTAAGGTCTGTAATTCTAAAATTCCAGAAAGCAAGTGGAAAAGAAATGGAATCATTCCCTGGCTCATCTCCTCGAGTCGAGAAAAAAGTTGAAAGATTCAAAGATTTAGATTCTGAAGATAAAAACGTTACAATTGAGGTCGCTGTTGTAACATATGTCCCCAGAGTACAGATGGTTAGAGGAGAGGAAAAACAGATTGCATTCGGTTGGATTGAAGATAATCCATGGGAATCAACGGATAAAAGAGAAAGATGGGACTTCAAAGATTGGGGCAGTCATTCTGAAAATTTGAGACCAAACTCAATTGTTAGGCTCGAAGGTGTATCTGTAAATGAATGGAATGAAAAGCGTTCGATCAATATCAATAGAGGCAGTAGAGTGACAATACTTCGCGAAGGAGGTCCGGCAGTTCCTGCACTTAGTGATGAGCCAATTTCAATTGAGAAAGCTTCAGAAAATGAAGGTTATGTAAATTTACTTGCGAGAATTATTTCTCTCAAGCCAGATGTAATTACAAAAAGAGATGGTAGTGGAACAATTGATATTTTCAGAGGAACATTTGCCGATTCTTCGGGGAAGATTAGTTTCCTATCTTGGGTCCCTGTAGACCACCAAGTTGGAGATTTAGTAAAAATTGAAGGGGCTATGATTAGAAAATTCAGAGAAACGCCCGAAGTTAATATAAATGATAGAACTAAGATTGAAAAGTTTCATGATAGTAATTTTGCTAGTACTGAGGAGTTATCTGTAGCGACCAAGTCAAAAATTTCCGATCTTAGAAATGGAATGAAAGATGTAATCACTACTGTCCAAGTTGAATCCTGGCAGTCTCGTACATTTACTAACTCCGATGGTGAAGAAAAAATTGTTAGAAGTGGAGATGTAATGGATCCTTCGGGCCGTTGTAGATTAACTGCTTGGTGTGAAATTGAACCTAAGCCTGGAGATTTCTTACACTTGAATGGAGCTAGGGTTCAATTTTGGCAAGGCTCTCCTGATTTAGTAGTGGATAGCCTAGATCAAATACAAAATCTCACAGATGCACCTTGGGATACAATTAATCCTGAGGATCACTGGGTTGAAATTACTTTATCTGATTTAGTGAACGGTGGCTCTAGAAGAGGGATAAAAACCACTGGGACAATAGTGGCAATCAAAGATGATTCAGGGATAATCGAACGTTGTCCTGAATGTAATAGAATACTAAGGGACAGTGCGTGTCAAGATCATGGGTCGCAACATGGTGTCGAAGATCTAAGGCTGAAATTTGTAATTGATGATGGTGTTAACAATGCTTCACTAATTATTGGCAGAGAGCCTTCTGAAAGTTTCTTAGGTATGACACAGAATGAGGTCAAGGAATATATTTCTCAAAGAGGTAAAGAAGATTTTATCAGTGATATTCGTAGTAAAACGTTGGCACAGAAAGTGACAATTAAAGGACGTTCTCTCGTCGATAATCAGGGTGCTATGTTATTGGCTGAAAATATAGATTATGAATCTGTTAAGAATGAAGAAGCAGCTAATCTTGTAATCGAACAATGGGGGGTCTTATTATGATTAATCAAGTTAGATTTGGTAGACAAAGTGCTGTGAGAATCTTTGCACAAGAGTATTCTGATGCCAATTTGCCCTTGGAAGGAGTTGGAGAATATGCTCCTAGTTTTATTATTACAAAATTAGGTGCTAAGGTCAATAGAGCACTATTTGGCGGCGTTATAGATAGATTCGAAAGAAGAGAAGGAGATAATGGCCCTACTTACTCTGGCCATCTAAGAGATGCTACAGGTGGAGTTCACCGATTCCAAATAGCCCCATTTCAGCCAGAACTACATGCAGATGCTGAGGAACTTCTGGCTAGATTCGAATCGGGAGATAGATTTTTGATGATGATGGTAGGTCGTGCTAGGTGGTTTGAAAGTGATGATGGAGGTATATTCACATCGTTTCGAGCTGAAGAATTTACAACAGTAGAAAGAAACGTCTACGTTAATTGGTTGGTTGAAACTTCAGCAGCAACACTTAGGAGACTGGATGCATATAGCTTATCATTGGATTCTGAAAATAATAATGAATCTCTGAAGTCAGCAGGAGTCCCTTTAGACTTGATTGAAGGTATGATTTTAGCTAAAGGTCATTACAGTAGTTTTGATCCTGAAAATTACAAAGTGGGAGTCCTTCAAAGTCTTTCTATGGCATTAAGCTCCAATACAGAAATTGAGCAAATGATATCTTTGTCAGAGGAAAAGATATCTAGTCAAGATTTCGAGGATGAAAACCAAGTAGATAGTGCGGATGTATCTAATGAATCAATACCATCTGGTGATGTTGATGATGTGATTCTTAATACAATCAAAAATTATTCAAATCCCGATGGTACTCCGTATGATACACTTGTACTCGCTTGTGTAGAAGCTGGTTTTTCCAGAGAATCTTCGGAAGACGCTATAGAGGATTTGAGAGATATCAAATGTGAAATTATTGAACCTAGATTCGGTTTTTTCCAAATTTTAGATTAGAGTTCTTTTTTCTGATGTAATATTTTCTCTACATTAGATAATTTCTCTCTAATCCTTTCTAAATGTCCAGTTTTATCTATTTCAGAATCCGAAACTTTGTCTAAATCTGCTCCCTTTATCTCTGCAATATTTGTAGCAACTTCTCTCACTCTTTGTATGACATTTTCATTTTTCAAAGGCCACCCTCTTCTCGTTGCGAGCCTAATTAATAAATCACTTTCTTTTTGCCCCCAAATTCCATCTCTATTCTTAATTATGGTGCTAATCATTCTATCCAAATCATCTACTCTAGCTTGAATTGTAAGTATATCTCCCTGAGTGGAAAAATCTGCTTCTTCAAAACCTACCATTAGTGAATCATGAGCATCTTCTAATGCTGCATTTGAAACTTCATCAACAATCTCTAGTATTAAAGAATCGTCTTTACTAATATCAACAAATGATTCTTCATCATTATCACCAATTTCTTTATTGATAATTTTGGGAGTCATAGGTAACCCATTTCTTCTTAAACTTCTTTTTATTCTTCCCCATCCATTAGATTGACTGGTTAAAACTCCCGCAACTCTACCCATCAATACGGTTCTGTTCCCTGTCAAAGGTAATTCCAGAAAATGACATAGTTCATGCAACTTCTCTCTATCTATTTCAGCAAGTCTCTCAATGGTCATTCTTCTAGAATCATAATTTAGATGTAGCCATAGTCTCTGTCTTCTCTCTTTATGCGAACCAGATGACTTAATACCAAATATTTTCAAAACCTCTCCTATTTCTTTGTGAGGCATTGATTGTATACCTTCCCATGACAAATCTAAGTTTGATAGAATTTGGTGTTTAATCAATCTGGCTCGTAGTACTTCTACCGAACCTGACTTAGGTAAATTAGAGGCATCTGCTCTTTCTCTGAGAGACATCAGAGGAGAAACATAGAGTGTATTCAACAACTCTGTATCGACTTGCATCTCTCTCTCCCTAGTTGTCGAGATAACTAATCTGTCATATTGGTTGTGTATAGATTTGAATTTAATTGTCAATTTTTAGATGAATCTTTTTTCTGCAGATTAGTCATTAATGAATTTTGGATCTACATCGAATGCATTTTGAAGAATTTTTCTCCAATCTTTTTCAGCAGAAACTATTGCAACTTGATATTCTGAATATGGAATCACTCTATGCAATGAGACAGTCTTCTTACCATCATTTGAAATTCTTTCAATTTTAATTTCTACTAGAACTTCACTTGTGGTCACTTCCCCTTCATAATCATGAAATGCCTGTTCCATTACTAAGTCTCTATCTTTCTCGGCCTGTAACATCAGAGTACTTAGTTTACGATGTCGAACTAGAAATCCGATTTCGTCTATATTATACTCTTTCATAGCACCCAGGAAGTAATCTTGGATTTTCCAAATAGTATCTCCTTCAGTCTCTGTGAAAAGTTTCCCTATACTATTAGGAAAGTTCTTTCTACCAATAATGACAACTAAATCAGAATAAGGTTTAGGTAAGAAATGATTATCTCCAAAATTATGAGGGTCTGGTAATAATGTGTGCCTTCTTCCATTTATCTCTATTTGTGAATAAATCACTCTTGGAATGACGAATCCATCAATCTCTCCGTTCAGTCTTAATCTTTCCATCCAAGAATATTTTTCTAATTCATCTTCAAATTTTTCTGTTATCTTATTGATTTCAATGAATGCCTTAGAAGAGAGGACCCTTATTCCTCTCCTAGCTCTCCTTAATTGACTTCTAATCAATTTTGAATCTGATAATATAATAGCTGATTTAGGCTGATACTGTAATTTGTTTTCTGAAACAAGAATCATATTTGGCGTCCTCGGAGTTCTAGCCCCAATTACCTCACAACCTGAATTATACATCTCTAATTGTTTGCCATGCAGCATTTGTGCAGGAATCGCTAACAAATCTAAATTTCCCTCTTCCAATTCTTTTAGTCCTTCACTAAAAGAGCCTAGATTTTTACTTTCAACTTCATGTAAAGATTCTTCCGAATCAAAGAATTTATTCATATATTCGTCAACTGGGCACGATGGAATTGAAAGGGTTCCGAACTGTATTCTATCCATAATCGCGTCCACCTCAAGGGAGGGGGCACGCTACGTGCCCAAACTAACCGGCTAGACACTTATTGATATAGGCGACCCCTGTCATGGATATTGAAACAACATGGTCTCTCTAAGATCTGCTCATCGTCAGTTAACAAAAATGAGAGATATTGTTGATGATGCTTTGGAAGATTTTGTTCAAGAGAAGATGGCTAGTAATCAGGCACCTGCAATGTCACTTGTTCGCGAAGTTCTACTTGCAGGTGGTAAAAGATATCGTCCAGTACTCGCCTTACTTGCCTACCAAGCAGCAGGAGGTAAAGAAATCTCCAAAGTAATGGATTTAGCCCTATCAGCCGAAATTATTCATACTGCAACCCTAGTGCATGATGATATATATGATTCTTCAAAGACAAGAAGAGGTAAACCCACACTTCATGCGTCTCATGGGTTAGCGCATGGAATTATCGGAGGAGATTATCTATTTGTTTTAGGATTTGGACTTGGAGGAAAATATGATGCCAGAATTGTCGAAAGGATGGCTAATACTTGCGCAAACATTGCATCTGGAGAGTTATTGCAACACGAACATATCGGTAATTTAGCAACTACTCCAGAAGATTATTATTCAATTATTGATGGGAAAACTGCTGGGCCATTTGCTACCGCATGCTCCTGTGCAGCTATCATCGCTAGTGCTTCTGAAGAAGTTATCAATTCCTTGGATCAGTTCGGTTGGGAAGTTGGAAGAGCATTTCAATTAGTGGATGATTTACTTGATTTGTTAGGGGATGAGAAAATGGGAAAACCACGTGGAGGAGATGTTCACGAAGGTAAAATGACTCTACCAATAATACATGCTTTGACCATGTTACACGGTGTCGAAAGAGAACATTTAGCGGATATTTTACAAAATTTTTCTGATGATAGATGGAATGAATTAGTTTCTTTATTGTCTGTTGCAGGTTCTTTCGAATATTCCGAACAATTGATTGAAAATCATGTGAATCGAGCATTAATCCATTTAGAATCACTTGCTGATACAGACGCAAGGAATCTAATGGCCGAAGTAGCGAAGAGATCACGTTCAAGGAAAAAATAATTTTATGCCATCCTAAGGTGAATGAATGAGTGAGAAAACTAATTGGGACGTAATTGTGATTGGTGGAGGTCCCGCTGGTTCTACCACCGCTAGATATCTAGCCGAAGGTGGAATAGATGTACTAGTTATCGATGGTAGAGATCCGATAGGTACTCCTCTCCAATGTGGCGAACTTGTTCCTACGAATGAAGAAATGAAACGTTTATGTCCAAATGTTCCCGATATTGATGATTTACTGAAAACACCTCAAAATGCAATATCTCGGACAACTTCTGAAATGCATTTAGTCCCTCCATCAGGTAAACCGCTTAGATATAGGTTTGAAGGGTACATGCTTAATCGAGTTGCTCATGATGAAGCTCTAGTAGATTTAGCGAAATCAAAAGGTGCGAAATATCTTGTTAATTCTCGTGTAGATTCAATAGATGGAAATACAATTAAATTGAGAGATGGTAGAGAATTTAATGCTAAAATAATCGTTGGGGCCGGTGGACATAATGATCCATTAAGAAGAACCTTCTGGAATGAATCAAGCCTAAAAATTCCTGTTAAATTTGTTCTTATGGATGGTGACTTCGGCGATGCTGTAGAATTACATTTCGGCTCCATGGCTCCTGGTGGATATGCCTGGATGTTCCCCAAAAAAGATGGCGCAAATATTGGAGTAGGTATTCAAAATAAGTTTTCTAAAAATAAAAACCTAAATGACTTATCAGACGATTTCATTAGTAGGTATGAGGGTAATATCACATTTTCTGGGGCCGGGTCTTTACCAATGTCTGGCACGATTAAGGAATTTGTAAAAGGAAATTATGTACTAGTGGGGGATTCTGCCGGTATGGTATTACCATCTAATGGGGCTGGAATTACTATTGCAATGATAGGGGGGAGAATTGCAGGTCAAGTTATTTCTGAACACCTAAACCATGGAACTTCTTTATCAGAATATGAGAAGCGTTGGAATAAGCAAATTGGTAGGGTAATGCGAAATTCGAAAAGAGCATTTTTCCTTGGCAGTTTCATACTTAGATTACCTGATTGGATAATCAATATGGCATTTAACAGATTGACCAAATTCATGGTTTGGAGATTTATTACCTGCAGGAACGTTTTTGTAATTTTTTAAGTTAATTTTGTGGTTTTTCAGCTTGCCAAATAGTAGCCATTCCTGGGAAAATAATTTTTGCTCTAGGGTTTTCGAATCCAACCTCCTTGAGCATTTTTATGTAATCTTTGGTTGTACCGAAATGAACATATGTTTTTGTTAGCCATTTCCAAGGATGATCATCTTGCTTACACACTATCTTAGCATAGCTTCCAACCCAAAACCTCATCCATAACCATCCTAAATATCCGTGTATTTTATTTATTTTTGCGGGGTCAACAATAACTATCGATGATCCTGGTTTCAGAACTCTAAATACTTCAGATAGCCCCAATTTCTTATCGTACCAATCTCTAAATGAAAACAATGTGCATACTGCATCAAATGTATTTTCTTCAAAAGGTAGTGATTCAGCCTTCCCTTCTACAAATTTAGCTGCTGAATAACCATTCTCTTCTCTCATTTTATTTACTCTTGGCTCAGCTACTCGAAGCATTTCAGGTATAGGATCCAAACAAATTAGATCCCTTCCCTCTAATTCTTCAGCGAAACTTCCAGGCCCACAACCTACCTCTAAAATCAATCCTTCATGAGGCAATCTTTCTCTTACCTTCCTTCTCCATTTTGACACCTGTCCTAGAGTGGCGAAACGATTAATTTTATCGTAAACTGGAATCGTTGCCTCAAGATTTTTTTGGAGTTCATTCCAATCATTTTGACCGATGGTCTCGGTGTCCATAGATCATCGCAAAAGATTCAGGTATTTGGTAGATGCTGGTAATGGTGTCATGAATATTGTTTGATACTGTTTAGGACTCACATCGGTTATTATCATATACTAATTTTCGGTCGAGAAGATTGTTAAGGTGCTGCGAATGACTAAAGAAGAGGTTTTACGTGCAATTAAAGATGCGGAAATAGCGGCAACTGAGACGTTGTCCAATGCTAAGAAGGAGGCTTCACAGATTCTCTCTCAAGCTAGACAAAACGCTTCAGAAATTTTAACCGCAGGTAAGTCAACATCGGAATCAGAAGCACAAAGTTTGATTTCAGAAGCTCGTGCATCTGCAGGATCGGAGGCAGAAGTAGTTTCTAATGACGGTCACGCTGCACAGAAAAATGTTCATGATTCAGGGAAGAAAAATCGTGACAAAGCAGCAAAGTTAGTTATTGATTCGTTCAGGAAGTAATTGGGTCAGGTGGTTATGAAATGTCCCAAATTAAAACGCAGCGCATGGGTCGTTTGCTAGCAGCTGGGACTAAAGATAAAATTGATGATGTCATCGATGCTTTGGCATCATTGAATGCGTTACATATCATTGAATATGATGGCTCTGATGAAGGCTTCAATCTAGGAGTTCCCAAAGAGGAATCTGAAATTGTTGGAAAGCGCCTGAATAAACTACGTTCAGCTGCATCTATCGTAGATTTTAGTGGGCCAAAGGACCCTGTTTCTGCCGACAAAGTACGTTCAGATTTAGATGGCTCACTATCGAAAGCAGTTGATGAACTATTAGAAAAGAGCACGCGCTTAGATTCAGTTGAGGGGCGCCTTTCATCTCTACAAGAAGATGAGAGTACCATGGAATTACTTTCTTCTCTGAATCTAGATGTCGAGCTATTGAGTGGTTATTCAACACTGAATTCATTTATTGGGACTATTTCTGGAAACTTTTCCGACATAGAATTAGAGTTACAAGATGGGGCAATTGAAGGTTTATTTTTCCAAGGTTCAACAAATGCCAGCAAAGTAATTGCTTTGTTTGTTAAAGTTGAACAATCAAATGACGCACAATCACTACTGAATCAGTTAGGATTTCAAGCCATTAACATTCCAGAAGGAATTTCTGGTGACCCTAATCAATTAATTGTAGATTTAAGGTCCCAAATTAGTGAATTAATGGCTGAAAAATCTTCGATATCCAATGATATTGAATCGTGGAGCAATGAGTATGGTTCTTCATTGGCATGTGGTTTGGAGTTATTAGAAAGAGAACATGATATACTCACTGCACCAGTGAAATTAGCGGTTTCAGAACACGCATTTTTTGTTGATGGATGGATTGAACTTTCACGTTCGGAAGAAGTACAGTCCGCATTAACCAAATCATGCCTGTACTCTGAAGTTACACCTTTCAAGATAGAAGCAGGTGGCGGAGGACATGGCCACTCAGACCACCATCATCACCAAGAGATGCCTCCAATTTCTTACAAAGACAGGATGTTGAGTAAGCCTATGGAATTATTGACTGATGCTGTAGGTAGACCTGCTTATGGTAGAATCGACCCTACCCTGTTTATGTTTGTAACATATCCGATATTCTTTGGGATGATGCTTGGTGATATGGCATATGGTTTGGTAACTATTGCTTTAGGTGCCTTTGTATTTAGTAAAGCAAATACCAATGAAATGGTTAAACTTGGAGGTAAGTTCTTGATTTACATCGGTTTAGGGACTCTAACTTTTGGTTATATTTACGCAGAGTTTGCAGGGTGGGAGATTTTCATGTATGAAAAGACCAAAATTGATGGTGTCTACGTATATGGTGACAACCTTTCTCCAGTTGCATTCCTTGCGAACCTTTACCCTCTCTCCGATTCAGCTCATGGCTACGGCCCTGAACTAGAATTAGGGTTCGGTATTAACCTATACTTCCCATTCCATAGAGTAGGGACTCATTTAGAAGATCTAATAGTATTGACAATATACGTTGGATTTATTCATATTATTTTCGGTAAACTAATTGGTTTCCGGGATGTTTTGTTTTACGGAACCGATCATGGACATGTAGGGTTAGCTGCAGCATTCTTCGAACACGGTGCATGGATCGTATTACTTGTTGGAGGTTTCATGTTTACATACGGTTTCCTCGGTCCTGAAGATGCTGAGTATCTACTTCAACCGGGTGCAGCGATAGCTCTTTCCGCTGTAGTCATGCTAATTTGGACTCTCTATAATTATCATGGAATTCCTATTGCTGTTAGTTTAATCCTCGCCCCTATCGAAGCTATTGGCATGATGCCATCTGTAATTTCATATGTTCGCCTTTTCGCAGTAGGTATTGTAGGAGTTAAGATTGCTGAAACTGGAAACAAGTTGTGGGAGCCGATGATGGATGCTGACTTGTTATTAGTCCCATTTTTCTTTATCGGATGGTTATCTGTACAGATATTTGCCTGGGTATTGGGAGTATTCAGTCCGAACATACACGCAGCAAGGCTTCATTTCGTAGAATGGATGAGGCAATATTATGATTCAAGCGGGGAGGCATTCGAGCCTTTCGGTTTCCGCTCGCACTTCGTGGAGGTCGAGTGATATCACATTCCAAGCAAAAGCTTAGAAAAAATGGAGGAAAAAAATATGAATAACAGAAATAAAATGAGAGGAATGAGTTTGTTACTGACATTATCATCTATTGTGATGATTGCTAGTAGTGTTCAGGCAGAAGATAATGGGTCAACAGAGATTGCATACAAAAACCTAGGTGCAGGAATTGCACTAGGTCTAGCTGGAATTGGTACTGGATTAAGCCAGGGGCCAATCGGTGCAGCTGCAGTTGGAATGATCGCTGAAGATAGCAGTAAGTTCGTAAACGGACTGATTTTTACCGCACTGCCAGAGACAATCGTTCTTTTCGGATTCCTTTCAATATTCTTGCTTTAAGCAGAATAATGTAAGTTCCCTAAATGAAATTAAACTGAGGTATAATAAATGACATTGGATGCATTAGCAAACGAAATCGCAGCACAGGCGAAAGCAGAGGCTGAATCGATTATTGCAACCGCTAAGCAACAAGCCAAACAGATTGAAGATGAGGCTAAAGCCGAAGCAGATATATTCTCTTCTGATGTAAAGGCGCGTGCTGAGCGTGAAAGCGCGCAATTGTCAGTGGAAGTAGTTGCATCGGCAAAACAGGCAAACCAAAAGCATCTCTTAATCGCTAGACGTGAAGAATTAGATGAGACTTGGGAGTCAATTCGCTTAGCAGTAGCTTCGCCAGACTTAGAAGGTCGTTCAGATATTCTTGCAAAACTTTTAGCAGAAGCAAGTAAATCTGGAAAAGACATGGTTCTACGTCCGGTTTCCACTGATCGTAAGGTATTGGAAAAAGGAAGTTTTACTCTTGGAGATGATGTAGAAGGTCTTGGTGGCTTTGTTCTAGAATCGAAAGATGGTTCGATAGTTCTAGATTATCGATTCGACAGCCGTCTAGATGAAGCCTGGAAAGAAAATCTTGGGGCAGTAAATAAGACTTTATTTGGAAATTAATGGTGATTAGATGTCGGGTATAGTAAGTGGTCGTTCAAATGTCTACAATGCTTCAGCCCGAGCGAAAGCACGCAAAGCATCATTAATTGATCCCACTAGAATGAGGCAATTATTACAAACAGGTCCTGAATCAATAGGCGCAAGTATTGGTGAATTGGGTTATCGGAATGAGATGGACATTTATTCAGCTAGGATGAGTGGTGCAGATGCAGTAGAAGCAGCTCTTTTCCATAATCTTGATAATGATTTATCCGAAGTAATGAAATTCTGCCAAGGCCCACTTAAGTCCATAGTTTCAATTTATGTTGAGCGTTTTGCTTATGAAAAAGCAAAAACGGTACTAAGAGCTGTAAATGGAGGTTGCTCAGATGAATTAATAGAATCGCAGATTTTGCCTTCTGAAAATCCTATGAATGCCATTTGGCTTGATATTGTAAGAACTACTGAAACCGTTTCTGAAGCTGCAAATGCCATGGGGGGGACTCCATGGGGTAGAGAACTGGCAAAGCTAGAGGGTACTGAACCCACTTTAGAGGAAATGGAAGATGCCTTAGATCGTCAATATTACAGCCATGCACTGAAAATATCGAAAGGTAAGGACTCAAATATACACTTAATGAAATTTATCAGAACCGAAATAGATCATCGAAATATAATAAATCAATTCCGTGAACTTCGTCAGAATATTTCTCCAGACAAACGTTTACAGATGGTAATTCCAGGTGGAAGAATTTCTCAATCAGTGATGGCACAAGTCTCTCAAGCAACATCTAGTGAGGGAATCCTTGATGCTTTGAGGCGAAGCAAAGCTTTCGATGACGTAGGTTTCGATGAGGCGGTTGAACAATCTGATGCAATAGGGTCTCTAGATCCAATAGCAACTCTATTGACTCATAAAAGACATGCTATCTTACGCCGTTTCGCATATCTGAACCCTGTTTCTGCCTTCCCGGTAATTTACTATATAGAACGTAAAGTTCTGGAAATACAAAACCTTCGTCTTCTAGTGCGCGGTAAGACGATTGGCCTCACATCTGAGGTTTTAGAAGCGCATATGGATTTTTGAGGTGAGATGATGGAAATTGCTGTTGTTGGTTCATTAGATTTCACACTCGGATTCCAGCTTGCAGGTGTTTTGAGACTTTATAATCCAAAAGATTTGGAAGAAATGTCAACAATAATGAAGTCATTATTGAATGAAAAAGACATAGGAGTTATCGTAATTGATAACTCTGACTTATTACTTCTCCCAGAAAGATTGCGTATTCAACTGTCTGAGAGTATCACGCCCACGGTTTTGGGCATCGGGACTGAAGAGGATAATACCCTCAGAGAGTCTATTAAATCGGCACTAGGAGTCGACTTATGGAAATAATCCTAGAAAAAAATAAAGGAAGTGAAATGAAATGAGTAAAGAAAATGGAGTAATTTATCGTATTTCCGGACCAGTTGTAACTGCAGTAGGAATCTCTCCGAGAATGTATGAAGTGGTGCGCGTAGGTAATGAAGGTCTGATGGGTGAAGTCATTGAGTTACACGGTGATCAATCTGTAATTCAGGTATATGAGGAAACCTCTGGTGTGAGGCCTGGGGAACCAGTGATAAGAACAGGACAAACTTTGTCAGTTCAGCTGGGACCTGGTTTATTGACCAAAATTTATGATGGTATTCAGAGACCATTGCCTGAATTGGAGAAAACAATGGGTGTTTTCATTACAAGAGGTGTTGATGCAGATGGTCTCGATTTAGAAAAAGTCTGGGCATTCAATGCTACAGCTAAGAAGGGTGATACGGTATCTTCTGGAGATATTTTAGGTACTGTGCAGGAGACAAAAACTATTGAACACAGAGTCATGGTCCCTCCAGGTGTTTCAGGAACTATCAAGAAAATAGATTCAGGAGACTTCAATGTAACCCAGACAGTTTGCACATTAGATGATGGTACGGAAATTCAAATGATGCAAAGATGGCCTGTTCGAACTCCTCGTCCATTTACAAAGAAGCACGCTCCTGAGGTTCCTTTGCAAACTGGACAGAGAATACTTGACTTCCTTTTCCCATTAGCTAAGGGTGGAACTGCAGGTATCCCTGGACCATTCGGTTCAGGAAAAACTGTAACTCAGCAACAACTAGCGAAATGGTCAGATGCGGATATTGTTGTTTACATTGGTTGTGGAGAAAGAGGAAATGAAATGACAGAAGTACTTGACGAGTTCCCTCATTTAATGGACCCAAAAACAGGTGAAGCATTGATGAATAGAACTACCATGATTGCTAACACGTCCAATATGCCTGTAGCTGCTAGAGAGGCTTCTGTATATACTGGAATAACAATTGCAGAATATTTCAGAGATATGGGTTATGACGTTGCTTTGATGGCGGACTCAACTAGTAGATGGGCCGAAGCTATGAGAGAAATCTCTTCAAGATTGGAAGAGATGCCTGGGGAAGAAGGGTATCCTGCTTATCTTTCAAGTCGTTTAGCAGAATTCTATGAGAGAGCTGGACGTGTAGAAACTCTTGCAGGGGGCGACGGTTCAGTATCAGTAATTGGTGCGGTTTCACCTCCTGGTGGAGATATTTCAGAACCGGTCAGCCAAGGTACATTACGTATTGTTAAGGTATTCTGGGGTCTAGATGCAGGGCTTGCTCGACAAAGGCACTTCCCTGCAATTAACTGGTTGAATTCTTATTCATTGTATCCTCCATCTCTCGATCAGTGGTACAGAGATAATATCAAGAGCGACTTCCCAGAAATCAGAACGGAAATCAGTGCTCTTCTACAAGTTGAAGCAGAATTACAAGAAATTGTCCAGTTAGTTGGATCAGATGCACTACCTGTAGATCAACAACTTACTCTTGAAGTTGCTCGTATGATTAGAGAATTTTTCTTGCAACAAAATGCTTTCCACGATGTAGATACTTACAGTGACTTAAAATTACAATATAATATGGCCAAAGCCATTCTTTCTTTCCAAGAAGAATCGAAAAAGGCGATTGCAGGAGGTGCTGCATTAGAGGATGTTGTTAACATACCAGCTCGTACAGATCTGATGAGAGGCAGATTCGAATCAGGTTATGATGAAAGAATTGATGAGATGTTAGAGGCTATGATTAAGCAAATTGCAGATACTATGGAGGCTAATTAGAGGTGGTAAAAATGACTGGAAAAGAATATAGAACAATCACAGACGTAAAGGGGCCTCTTGTGTTCCTAAATAAGACTGAACCTGTTGCTTTCGGAGAAATCGTGGAGTTAAGGCTTACAGATGGAACAATCAAGAATGGACAGGTTCTAGATACATCCGATGATCAAGTAATCGTGCAAGTGTTCGAAGGTACAGCATCTATAGATAAGCAAACCGGAATAAAATTCCTTGGAGATGTATTTAAATTACCAGTTAGTACAGACATGATTGGTAGAATTCTTGATGGAGCAGGACGCCCAAGAGACGGAGGCCCTCCTATTGTTGCCGACGAAATGGCTGACATTATCGGTGCCGCTATAAATCCATATTCGAGACAAAGTCCATCATCATTTATTCAAACTGGTATTTCAGCAATTGATGCATGTACTTCCCTAGTAAGAGGGCAAAAGTTACCTATCTTTAGTGCTTCAGGTCTTCCTCACAATGATATTGCGTTACAAATTGCTCGACAAGCAAAATTAGTCGACAGTGACGATGATTTCGTTGTGGTTTTCTGTGCAATGGGAATCACTGCCGAAGAATACAATTTCTTCGTTCATGACTTGGAAAGAACAGGTGCTCTAGAGAATGCCTGCCTTTTCGTAAATCTTGCAGATGACCCTGCGGTTGAGAGACTAATTACTCCAAGATTAGCTCTAACTGCTGCTGAATATCTTGCTTTTGAGCATGATTATCACGTTTTAGTCATATACACTGACATGACAAACTATTGTGAATCTCTACGTCAGATAGGAGCTGCTCGTGAAGAAGTTCCAGGACGTCGAGGTTACCCTGGTTATATGTATACAGACTTAGCTATGTTGTATGAGCGTGCAGGATTAGTTAAAGGGAAGAAAGGTTCAATCACACAATTCCCTATTTTAACTATGCCTGGAGACGATATTACTCACCCAATACCGGATTTGTCAGGATATATTACCGAAGGTCAGATTGTTATTTCTCGTGAACTTCATCAGAAAGGAATTTACCCACCGATTAATGTATTGCCGTCTTTATCTAGATTAATGAATGCTGGAATCGGTGATGGTAAGACTCGTGAAGATCACAAATCAGTATCAGATCAACTATATGCTGCTTATGCTCAAGGTAGAGAGTTAAGAGGACTGGTTGCAATTGTTGGAGAAGATGCTCTTAATGAGAGAGATCTTCAATTACTAAAGTTCGCAGATATTTTCGAGAATCAATTCTTGAGACAGAGTCGTGACGAAGACAGATCTATCGGAGAAGGGACTTTAGATTATGCTTGGGAACTATTGACAAATATCGATACTAAATATCTAGTTCGTTTAGATCAGAAGTGGATTGATAAATATCACCCAACAGAGAAAAAAGAATGATTTTTATTTATTAGGAGATGATATAGATGGCTTTAGACATCAAACCAACCCGTTCTGAACTGATAAATCTGAAACGTAGAATAAAACAGACTTCAAGCGGATATAATCTGTTAAAAATGAAAAGGGATGGATTATTCTTCGAGTTCCGTACATTATTAGCAGAGATGATAGCTGCTAAAGAAGAACTTGTTGGAACTTATCGTGATGCCTTGAAATCCATAGCACTTGCATCTTCAATAGAAGGAGGTTTAGCTGTGAAGAGTGCTGCCATAGCAGCAACAACTGGGCCTGAGGTGACGGTTTCTCGTAGAAATATCATGGGAGTTGTTGTGCCAAAGGTAGATGGCACAAATCTTACTACAACAGTTGAAACCAGACCTACTGGAATTATAGGTGGTTCTCCTTATATCGATGAATCAGCAGATTCATATTCGATTTTGATTGCAAAAATTGTCAAGGCAGCTGAAATGGAAGCTACTTTGAAGAAATTATTGGAAGAAATAGAAGCCACAAAAAGAAGAGTAAATGCTCTAGAATTTGTGGTTATCCCTGAGATGAAAGAGGCCCAATCGTTTATCCAACTAAGACTTGAGGAGATGGAAAGAGAGGAAACTTTCCGACTTAAGAGATTCAAGAATAAATGATTTTTGATTTTTTTTCTTAATGCCTTACACACGGTTTGATAGGGGATGCTCTATCATCAGTGTGTGTTGAGAGGGAGGTGTGAATGTGTCAGAAGTTGAATCAATAGTGATTGATGTTGATACTTGGGGTCAAAGAGAACTACTGGAAGAAATTTGCAGCAGGTATTTCATATTGGGTAATCAGTCAGGATTGAGAGATTTTTCTTGGGAAATAAATTCTCGTGAAGGAGGTGACATCAGTAAAGATATTCGTGATTTAAATAGACATTTGAAATCTCTGAGTTTGATAGGGCTCCTAGATGAGGGTAATCCTCCAATTCTATCCGTAACTAGATATCCTGTTGATCCAATAAACGTTCCATCTTGGCAGCAATCATTAATTTGGTTTACAATGTTCATTTTCACAACATTAGCTGGATGTTACTGGATTTCACAATTTAATAATATAGAATCAATATTTAGTTATGAATTATTTATGGATTCATTTTTATTTTTTAGTACGCCTATCTTCTTTACAATTTTTTCAGCTCACCTTATCAGAAAATATGTTTCTTCAATGTTTAATGTCGATGTAGGTAATCTTGTACCTATTGCATTTCCCTTAATCTCTCCTTTCTGGCCATTTGGTATAGTCGGAGTTTTCGGTCAAAAAAGAGTGGATACTATTACCTATCCTAATAGATATTCTCTGGGTTTAATTGAATTATCTTCGGTAATCACTCTGATTTTATTTGGTTCAATATTCTCCCTTGTAGGTCTGGGTTTAACAACTACAAATCCTCCTGAATCAATTTCTGAACCTCTATTATTACAATCCAATTTAATTGTAGAACTAATATCTAATTTTTTGATAGGTGATGATTTTCTAATTAAACTCCAATGGTTACACCCTCTAGCACTAGCAGGTTTTGGAATTTCAATTATTGGTTGGATACTAATTTTACCAATTCCTGGATTTCCTGGTGACCGAATTCTTCACTCAATTCTAGGCTCTAAAAATCTTGATAAAGGGACCAATTCAACCACAATTTTCTTATTAACACTGACTTTGATGTGTCTAGTCTTCCTATCTACTACATTCTGGCCTTGGTTAATTCTAGCATCATTAGCTTCTTGGCGGAGATTTAGTGGAGAACATATCCCTGTTCCATTGATTGTTGATGAAGCTACAGGATTAGATAAGAAATCACGCGACTATTTAATCACTTTTTCCGTGGTAATTATCTTAATTGGTTTCCCTGGTTCGAATCCAGTACAGGATATAGAAAATTGGGACGGTGGTCTGGATATTTCTGAATGGGAAACTGATTTTTCAAGTGACTCTTGGGATAATGTCAATAAATCGTTTCAATTGAAGACATCTGGTGTTTTATCGATATCTGGTTCGATAATAATTCTTATTGATGGTGATGCGAATAGATGGATAATAGATTCAGAATGTTTCGATGATGAAATGGTTTGTGAATTTAAAAATATTAATCAAAAAAATATTGGTATGTTCAATTTTTCAATTCATGACACTGAGCCTAGCAAGAAAACACCAGTTCAATTACGTTTCATAATTCAATCAGAAGGAATATATTATGATCATTTCGTTTCTATTACCTACAATGATTTTACTTCGCCAAGTCCGGTTTGGGAGAGAGAAAATCTCTCTATAAATGATAAGATATGTAATACGGTTGAAGTAAAAAATAATCAGACAGGGAATCTATCCGTTACTTCAAATCCATTTTGGTCATTAGAAAGCTCTGGCCATTTATCTGAAGAAGGTCTCCATGAAATCTGTCTAATTTCTGATAGAGGGGGTTGGGAATCTTTAGTAGTTCAGCCTCCTCCATTATCAATTTCAGAAAATAACTCTGTGATCTATGGTTATAAAATGGCTCCGAACTTGGAGTTCAGAAAGGATAATGGGGATATAATTAATTGGCGTTTACCAATAAATAATTCTTATATTTCTATCTTTACAGACTCTGAATTCGGAATCAGTCTTGATAACTTATCTGAGGGAATATTATATTCAGATGAAGGGATATCTCCCTATTGTCCATTCAAAGGTGATTTTCCAACAATTGATGTTGAGTCAGTGGATAACTTATCCTTGATTCAAGGATCTCCTCTGATATTTATCGGCGGGGGTGGTAGTCAAAATCTCTTACTTCCTAGCGATGGGTGGTTAGTAAACTGCGTAAACTCCTCATCTCAAGTTTACATGTTAAATCATGGAATCAGCGTCACATTAGATGATTTTCCATTGACAGATTCTGCTTTACCTCTCACATCTTTTTCTCTTCAGTCTAATGAAGTAGAAAATATATCTCTCAATGTCGAAATTTCTACCAACCTACTGAGCGATGATTCATTAATTCTATCAGTCCCTAATCATATTCCATCTAATGGTAGTGTTGATATAGAAATTTCAATCACTGATGACGATGATGATGTTTGGAGAGTTTTCTGGATTTCACAGGACTCGAGCGGACTGGTATTGAATTTTGTTTCAAAGTGTCCAATTGGGGGCTGTTTAAATTGAGAGTGGCCATTCTAGGCGTCGGCTCTATCGGAGGAATAATTCTTGGAGCATTATCTGATACAGATATTGATATTGTTTGTGTTTCAAGAGGTTATACTGCAAAAAATCTTTCACAACTTGGTTTAGTATTGCATACTCCTGAAGGTAGTATTGAGGTAGTTCCTAGCGAGAGATATCTAATTGTGAATAGTAGTGAAGACTCTGTTTCTGAGCAAATTAGGAATACTTGTGATATCGTAATTGTTTGTGGTAAAACTGTAGATAATATTGATTTATCTAAGCTTTCATCAGAATTGGTAAATGAGCAGGGTTGTGTGTTAACTCTCCAGAATGGATTGGGAAATGCTGAACAATTTAGCTATAGAGTGGGAAGAGATAGAGTACTTGTAGGTTCTGTAACACATGCAGCATGGCGTGACAGTAATGGAGAAGTTCACTGGGTTGGAAGAGGTGAAATTATTTTTGGACCTTTGGATGATGCAGGTGAAAAGTATTCTGAAAGTATCTTGAATGTACTAAATGATGCCGGGTTAAATGCTTCGAAATCAGATGATATCCAACAAATATTATGGAAAAAACTTCTAATCAACGTAGCTATAAATCCTGTTTGTTCAATTGCTGGTGTAAGGAATGGGGCTTTATTGGAAGTTGAATCTCTTTGGAATCAAGCCATGCAAGCTATGAGAGAAGCCGCCATTGTGGCACGTTCAAGTGGGGTTGATTTAGGAGATATTAATCTTGAGAGTTATCTAAGGGAGGTAATTTCAATATCTCCTGAGAATAGATGCTCCATGCTTCAAGATATTATGGCAGGTAGAAAAACGGAGATTGATTCATTATGCGGTGCTGTTGTAATGCGTGGAGAAGACGAAGGAATTCCAACTCCTTGCAATGCCATATTACATGGATTAGTTAAGGGAATTGAAAAATCGTCTAGTTTAGATTAGTTTTCTAAATCAAGATTGTAATGGAGTCCAATATTTTCTTTCCTGTCTATAGACGCATCAACAACTAGTTTTGCAACTTGGATTAGGTTTCTTAATTCAACTAGATCTTGAGTAGGTTTACATTTTTCCCAAACTCTAGTTACTTCACTTTCCAAATGTTCAACTCTCCTCTTAGCTCTCCTTAATCTATTACTATTTTTTACAATTCCAACATCCATCGTCATTGTTGTTCTCAAAGTATGTAGGTCAGTACGAAGGGGAGCGTGTTCAACTAATTCTTCTAAGTTTTCAGCTCTCCACAAAGGTAGGTTTACTGGTAAGTCTTGCAATTGATTATTTGATGCTTTTTCTATCAAATCTTTTGCAGCTCTTTCCGAATAAACTACTGCTTCAAGTAGGCTGTTTGACGCAAGACGATTAGCTCCGTGTAATCCTGTTCTGGCGACCTCTCCAATAGCATACAAACCTCTTATCACAGAATTCCCTAATCTAACTTTTCCTGAATGATCTACATCAATTCCTCCAACCATATAATGTGCTGCAGGAATTACAGGTATTGGGTCTATACCCAGATTAATCCCAAAGGTTGATAATTTCTTTTCTATATTAGGAAATTCTTCGACTAATTCTTTTCTATCTAGATGCTCTGTGACTAACAGAGCATTCTTATCACCTGATTTTTTTAGTTCTGAATCTATGGCTCTTGCAACGACATCTCTAGTACCTAATGAACCATTTTCACAGTATTTCCACATGAACGAGAATTCCTCAGGCGACTTTCCGACCGATTTTTTCCATTTTACATAATCAGTTTCCATCATCAAGGTTGCTCCCTTCCCTCTCAACGCTTCAGTAATCAAAAATGGCTTTGAGTTATTACTGGCCAAAGCGGTCGGATGAAATTGAATAAATTCAATATCCTTTATTTCAGCACCTGCACGGAAAGCCATCGCCACCCCATCTCCAGTGGCTATAGATGGGTTTGTTGTTGATGAATGAAGATGCCCTACTCCTCCTGTAGCCAAAACAATTGCTTTAGCAGGTAATGTATGGACAGTACCAGACGGTGATAAGCACCATAATCCAACAATTCCTTCTCCTGGTTCGCCATACTTTTTCTGTATCAAATCGACTGCCATCCAATTTTCATATATGTTTAAGTTATCATTTATTTCCATAGAGGAAATCTTGGATAGCGCTCTTTCAATCTCTGCCCCTGTCGCGTCTTTTGAATGTAAAATTCTTCGATTAGAATGTCCTCCTTCTCTAACTCTGTGATATTCGCCATCTAATTTTTTATCAAAACGAACACCTCTATTTTCTAGATCACTAATTCTATCTGCCGCTTCTATTACTACCGATCTAACCACTTTTTCTTCACAAAGTCCTGCACCTGATGCGAGGGTATCTTGTACATGAGCCTCTATTGCAACTTTGTCGTTTGGATCGAGTACCCCTGCAATGCCTCCTTGAGCCCAATTTGTGTTTGAAGTTGAGATACTTTTTTTTGTAACTAATGCTACATTCAAACCTTCTTCGGCACAGCGGTTTGCTAAAAATAGCCCAGCAATACCAGAACCAACGACTGCAATGTCAACATGTGACATTAACTCATCATGGCCCCTCTCATTCATAATGCTTCCATGAAGTAGTTATCAATGAATCTTCGCTTATTTGATATGTTCCTCGGCTCCTAGAAATAGGTTAATTTTTCGTGGTATAGCGCCTTAGTTATCCTCAATGTTCATAGAGTAAAATGCAGCAGCCGATTAATGATGTCGGCGATAAATTGCTGATATTATATGGTGATGGGATGCATCTAGTAAGAATTGAACTGGAAAATTTCAAATCATTTGGTGGAGAAATTATAATTCCTTTCGAAGAAGGATTCACAGCAATTACAGGTCCTAATGGTTCTGGAAAATCTAATTGTGGAGATGCGATTCAATTTGTTCTCGGTCCTAAATCAACTAAGTCTTTGAGGGCTTCGAATGTATCAGAACTAATTTACAATGGAGGGGGTAGAGGTAAGGCTGCTAGGAATATGTCTGCAACATTAGTTTTCAAGAACGATCCAGAACCTGATGGAAGGAGAAGGCTCAGGATTGATACAGAGGAAGTATCATTCACTCGTTCAGTTCGCTTGAATCGTAAGAATGATACAATTTCTTCATATTACATCAATAATAATCCTTCTTCAGCCACAGAAATGAGGAGAGTGCTTGCAGAAGCTGGATTACATGGTGATGGTTACAATATTGTTCTGCAAGGAGATGTTACAACTTTGGCAACTATGACTCCTCATAAAAGAAGAGGAGTACTTGAAGAAGTTGCAGGAGTTACTGCATACGATGATGAAATCCGTAGGGCGAACAATCAAAGGAAAGTTGTAGAAAATAATATAGAAACTATTGATCTTTTTGAAGACGAACAAAAGAAAAGATTGAAGGGTCTTGAAAAGGAAAGGCAACAAGCTCTTAAATTTAAAGATCTTAAAGAAGAATTAGATGCGAATAAAATGATATTACAACAATCAAGGCATAGGAACAGGTTGGACGAAGTACGCCTACTTGGAGAAGAACGTTCAAATTATACTGGGGAGATTGGGGTCTTAACAGATCAAATTAGAGAAGGGAATATTGAATTAGGTAAATTTGATGAAGAACTTATTCAAATTGGAGATGATTTGGATGAAATTATGAGTGGCGATGCTAAAGAATTATTTGATACAATACGTCAACATGAGATTGATTTAGAAACTAATTCAGATAGAATAGGAGATCAATCGAAAATCATACAATCTACTAATGAAGATATAGAAATCATTCGTGAGGAGCACCTTAGGGTTAAAGATGCTCATGATGGAGCATTAGAAGAACTTGATAATGCTAAACTAAAACTTTCTGAGTCAGAAGAAGACTTGTTAAGAGCGGCAGATGAAGAGACTCAAGCTAGAGAGGCGATTCAATCAGGAGATAGGCTTGGTCGCGATTTAAATCGTGCTCTAGGTCAGGCAACAGAATTGGTTACTAAGACTCAGCAGGATTATTCAGAAGCGAAATTAGAATCAGATAGAGCAGAACAAAATACTCAGATTTTTTCCGAGAAGTTAGCTGATTTAGAGGAACAATACGAGCAAGCAACGTTGAATAGAGATGATTTAGAGTTGTTAGGTGAAGAAATTAAGGATGCCGGAAGTGGAGTAGATCGTACTTACTTAGCAAATGAATTACAGAGATTAACAAAGCAAGAGGTAAACCTTCGAGAAGATAGAGATAGGGCGCAAAATAAGGTCAGAGATGCCGAAATAGCTCTTACTAAGGCCAGAGCACGTCAAGAAGCAAGAGCGAATAGACCGGGTTCTGCAATCACAATAGCAGCTTTATCTAAATTAAGGCAAAGTGGTGAGATCAAAGGAATTCTTGGAACCTTAGGTGAGTTATGCTCTCCTAAAGAATCAATCCATGAAGATGCATTAGCTTTAGCACTAGGAAATGGACTTAGAAGCATTGTCGTGACCGATGATGAGGTTGCTGCAGAATGTATAAAGTGGTTGAGAACTAATGGAGGCGGCCGTGCAACCTTCCTTCCATTAAACAAACTAAGTGTTTCTAGGCCTCAAGGGCGGACTCTAATTGTTTCTAGGAATCCGGGAGTTCTTGGATTTGCTCATGATCTATTAGAATATGATTCAGAGATTGATATTGCAGTAAGGTATGCTTCAAGGAATACATTGATTGTACAATCAATGGATGTAGCTAGAAAGAATATGGGTGGTGCTAGAATGGTCACTCTCAAAGGAGATATTATCGAAAGTTCAGGGGCCATGACGGGAGGCTCGCCAGTAGGTTCTTCTAAGCCTAGTTTTGGAGGAGGAGACTCCAGTAATTTGGGCACTGAAAAATTAGAAAGGGCATTAGAAGAAGCCACTTTGATATATTCTACTGTAGAGGCTGCGTTAAGAGAACTCAGGACTAATCAACAAAATTTGAGGGATCAAATTCATGGATTAGACGATAGCGATCAGTCTGTAAAACTAAGGGAATGGAAGTCAGATATTTCTAGAGCTCAGAAAGATGTGGATGATATTGGGAAGAAAATTTTAGACGCTAGAAAAGAACTTGCTGGCTCAGAAAGCCTTTTTGAAACCTTCAAATTAACAGCAGAGGCTGCTAATAAAGAATACCTAATGGCTCTCGAATCACGAGTTAAAGCAGCAGAATCACTGCAGAGCCATACTCCTGATCATTTGTCTGAAATACTTCGTAATGCGGAAAAAACTAGAACTGATGCTGAGAGGATTAAATTACAGTCAGAGTCTATGATTTCAAGTACTACTGAAAGAATAAATATTCTTCAGGACAGGTTATCTGAATTAGATAGACAAATACATTCCAAGGAGCAATCTATAGAGATATCCAAACAAGAAGTGATTAAACTTGAAGAATCAATAACAAAATCTAGGGAGTTACTAATTGAACTAAAAGGGCGTGCATCCCAATTTAATGAAGAGCAACAGATTCTAACTCAACGAAGAGATACTATAATCGAGGAAAGAGCTAGTTTACGAGCATCTCTGGAAACCAAGTCTCAAAATCGTCAAACTTTGAATTCCCGAATAGAGGAATTGAATGTTCAGATTAATCAGAAAAGAATAGCCGTAGATGAAATCGTCGCTGAATTAACAGCAGAGAACATTGAAGTTCCGTCTGCTGATATCCAATTACCTACTGTGGCCGAGGCGCAAAGAGTTGTGCAGGGGCTTGAGAGGCGCCTCGGTCATCTTGGGAATGTGAATATGTTAGCCATTGAACAATATGATACAGCAGTAGAAAGGATTGCTGGACTAGTGGAAGACGGGAAAATTTTGAGACAACGTCGAAATGATCTTGTGGGTATAGCAGAGAAATTAGAGTCCGAGAGAAAAAAGAGATTACTATTAGTATTTGATCATGTGAATAAAAATTTCAGCAGAGTTTACGAGAGATTACAGCCAGGTGGGATTGGTAGTTTAAGATTAGAAAATAAGAAGAATCCTTTCGAAGGAGGTCTCGAAATGGATTGTGTACCTCCCGGGAAAAATAGTAAAACTAGGAGAAATCTTCTTTCTGGTGGTGAAAAATCAATGGCAGCTCTCGCACTAATTTTTGCAATTCAAGACTATGAGCCGAGCCCATTCTACTATTTTGATGAAGTGGATCAAAATTTAGATCCGTTTAACTCTGAACTAATTGCTAGTCTTTGCTTGATGCGCTCACAAAGAGCCCAATTCATCATGGTGACACTGAGAAAGGTCAGTCTAAATTTAGCTAACCATCATATAGGAATTACACATGCAGGTGATGGTTGTAGTCGTAGAATTACCGACTTCGATCGTGCAGCAGCATTACAGATGAGCGAAGAAATAGAAAAAGAAGAAGCCGCTAGAAAACAATCTGATACAGAACGTTCGGAATTGATTTTACCTGATCCCAATAAAATGCCAAGAGTGCCCGAGCCTTTGGGAACTCCCAAATCTCTCGGAGGCCTTGCTGGACGAGCAGGGGTTGATTTAGAAAATGATTCAGCAGAAGAAATTCTTCCGACTGAAAATAATAATTTAGATGCATTGAGAGAAAGAACTGAAGAATGGAGCGAAGATATTGCTGAGGCTAATATAGTTCAAAAAGTCATCAATGAGGAAAGAATCGGAGATGAATTAGACGAAGTCGAGTCATCTGAAGTAGATGTTGAGTGAGGTGATGTTTTGTCAGTGTTTGATGGTTCAACTATGAGGGATGATATAGTTTCTCGATTACTTGGTGGAGATGCTGATCTTGAGACTAACAGATACTTGGATCGACTAGTAGAATTATCTAAAGTTGAGGAAGCCGAGCATCAATTTCTAATTGATCCTTTTGATCGTTCTGTTGCATTAGTTTTCCAACTATTCCAAAACAGTGACTTAGATCCATGGGATGTAGACCTAACAGTATTCTTAGAACTATTTACAGAAAGGATAAATAATTCAGAAAATATAGATTTGCCAACATGTGGGCGACTAGTCCGTATGGCATGGTCAATCCTTCGTGGACAGGCTAGTACACTTATTGAAAGGCAAGAAAGATCACTTGTTGAGGAAGAAGAAGAACAAACTTGGGATTTTGAAGATTCTTGGGAGAATGAATTTTCAGATGAAGACTATAATTTCTCAGTCGGAATACTAACTGGTGCGGCAGATGAAGTTCTCCCCGGTATGTTTGAAGGCAGAATTCACCGTGATGAGGGCAGACCAGTGACTCTTGGTGAATTATTGATGGGGCTTCAAGCAGCAGGTAGACTATCCGAAGAACAAAGATTGAGGGAACAAATAGCAAAAGAACGTCGCGAGGCTAATGAAAAAGCCAGAGCTAGGTTCGGAGGTAGTTTACATGTTGAGAACCTTGAAGATGATCTTGAAAGAACTTGGAATGCATTACGTAGCCGGACTCTGTCCAATGACTCCACAGATCTTAATGACATAGTAGATGTTCTAAAAGAAAATTCTGTTAAATCTGGAATAAGTCATGAAGAGGCAGAATCTGAAGCTCAAGTCACTGCCCTAGTATCTTCATTATTCCTAACACATAGGGGTTATGCTGAGGTATCACAAGATAATGATGGTAATATTTCATTGAAAAATCTTCATCTCGATGATGATAATTTCGCAATTTTAACGGATAGAATTAATCCCAAGTCCAAATTTTCTGGGAGCCTGATGTTCAATGAGTGAGGTAAGTTTGTCAGTAATTCTTGAGGCTATAATGTTCACATCTGGGCGTTCTATGTCTACAGAAGAACTCTCTCAAGTGGTTGATAAATCTGTGGATGAGGTTAAATTATCTCTCGAGGAATTACAGTCAAGGATTAAGAGAAGACAGGACTCAGCGTTACAATTAACCGAAGTTTCTGGACGCTGGATTTTTGAAGTACGACCCAACCTTTCACTTTTTTTACCAGAATCATTCCGTCCAGATACTCCTCAAAGACTCCTACCTGCAGCTGCATTGATTGCATATCATCAACCAATGGCTCAATCACAGTTGGTTGAAATGTTAGGTCAAAGAGCCTATGATCATGTGAGAGATTTAGCCAACTTAGGGTTTATTGATAGGCGTAGAGATGGATTGACAAGAAGATTAACCACTACTCGTAGGTTTGCTGAGTACTTCGGATGCCCAGATGTAGATTACCGTGCGGTACGAAAGTGGTTCCGTTCTGAAGCAGCTAAAGCAGGTCTAACTAGTGCACAATTGGCAGCATCCTTGGCACCTGATGAACAAATGTCAATTACTGAATTCACCGGTGATGATGTAAATGAAAATTCATCCGTTACGAATTGAGTTCAGAGCTTTTTCTACAGCTGCCATAGTGATTCTTTCGCCACTATCTTTTACTAACTTAGCAACTAAGTCTATTTCATCACTATTGGCTCCTGCAGAACTTATCATATTCTTTAGATGCAATTTCATGTGTCCAGCCTGTATTCCAACAGTGGCTAAAGCCCTCAAAGCGCCTAGATTTTGTGCCATTCCAGCCGCAGCCATTACTTTGGCTAGATCATCCGCACTGTTAATACCCAATAATGCCACATTTGTTTGCGCACCTGGATGTATTCTTACTGCTCCACCTACTAACCCTACAGCCATAGGGCATTCTATACTCCCTACCAGATTCCCTTCATCGTCTTTTTCCCAATGAGTCATTGAAGTATATTGTTTTTCATGGGCACAGTATGAATGTGCTCCCGACTCAATCGCTCTCCAATCTTGTCCACAGGCAATTGCAATTGGGGATATAGCATTCATAATACCCTTATTATGAGTAGTCGCTCTAAATGGATCAGCAGCAGCAAAATGATATGCTTGTATGACTCCATCTATAACCTCTGATCCTTGTTTTTCGTCTCCATTATCAGACATTTCTTGAGGTGTAAATGTGGCACTAACTCTAGCAAGTCTGTGGATTGCTAAATTACTAATTATTCTCAGAATTACTGTACCTCCAGATAGTGATTCAATCTTTGGAGCTATGGTTTCTGCCATTGTGTTAACAGCATTTGCACCCATAGCATCTCTGCAATCTACTAAGATATGTGCAATTACCATAGGTCCAGACATCGTTTCGATAATTCTAACCTCCACGTCTTTACATCCTCCTCCAAATTTAACTAATATAGGATCTACATCATTGCACATTTGAATTAATTGATCCTTAGCCGAAAGTATTGCGTCCCTAGACTCTTCAGGATTTTCACAATTTACAATTTGAATTTGACCAATCATTATTGGGTCTGTATTGTTAGATCTGAATCCTCCTTTAACCTGGCACCTCTTAGCCATATTAGATGCTGCAGCCACTACACTTGCTTCTTCAACAACAAAAGGGATTAGGTAATGTTCACCATCAATTATGAAGTTAGTAGCTACGCCAATTGGCAAGGAATATCTTCCAACAACATTCTCAATCATTCTGTCCGCTGTATCTTCAGATAATTCAGAACTAGCCCAAGCATTAACTTGTTCGGGAGTCAAATCAGCTAGTTGTGCTAAGAGTTCTCTTCTTTCAGGTACTGATAGTTTGTAAAATCCTTTCAATCGACTATTGTCTACTGGCATGTATCCACCATTCTTTGCCAAGACATGCTGTTTGTAATGTCTTTGCTTTAAAATGCTTGAATATGTAGTTTTCATCCGTTCATGCTATTGTGAGATCTTATCCAATTTCCTGATTTAGATTTACCTTTTCAAACTCCTTTCGATACATAAATACTATTTTTTACCATTTTAAAGCGTTAATTTTTGTATTAACGGTTCACTAACGCTTCATAAATGCGTTAATAATGCGTTAATAAAATATTTAAAAAGTTACATTTTTTATTATTTGAAGGATAATTAAATCTCGACAGAATAAAAAAGCGTTAATTTCTATAATTTAAAGCGTAATTAACCGTCAGTATTATCAACTGGTTTGATTACCGGCGTGTATGTACAGTAACGGAGTAAGTTTGGTAGACTTACCTGCTGTAAGAGGGAATCCATTTGACAACCGTCCGATTGAATCATCTAGAGCTCAGGATTTGGTTGGACGAAAAGAAATTCTTCATAGATGGAGGGAACATATTCATTCAGGTTCGCCTCGAATGATACTATTGGTTGGAGATCCAGGCTCAGGTAGAACATCAATGATTAACGCCATTTCCTCCCAGGCTCCAAGAAAATATATTGGACAGTTTTTGACCGAGGAAGGAAACCAAGCTAAATCAGTCCTCCATGAAATATTGACTCACTTTGGTTCATTCCAAGAAATTCCTACAATGAATCAATTGTCTCAAAAATTAATTTCTTTGTTCGATGAAGACAAAGGCCCCTTACCAATAATTGCCTTGGATTATCCACCTCAAATAATTGACATTAATTCTTTTTTATCTAGAATTTGTCCAATCCTTTCTAGATTAAGAGCCATGGTGATAGTTAGCTTGACCGAATCTCAGTTTCTAGAATTGGATGATGAAATTCGGGCTTTATTCGATGAGCCAGATAGATTACCAAATTTTACTAAAACAGAAATCCAGCAAATGATCGATAATAGAATGAGACTCAAATCTAAAGAAAAATGGTTAATTAATTCTATGATTCTAAATTCAATATATGATCGAACCGGCGGCAATCCCAGAGAAGTAATCACAATATTGAAGTGTTTAGTCGACGAAAAAAGGGATTTAGGTTATAGAGGGACATTGGAAAATCTAATGTCATTTAAGAGTATAATTTCATTTGATGATAATGATGAAAATACTGTTGAAGAAATTAATCCCGACATAGAAATAAGCAGATCCTTGCCTCCAACTAAAAATATTAATTCTGAAGAGATGGATTATGAAGAAGATTTTATCGATGAAGAACCGTTAGACATGTGGGATGAAGAAGAGGTATCATTTTCTGAAGAAGTCTCTGATATTGATGAAGGAATCATAGTTGATGAAGAGGTTATTTCTAATGAAGAAAACCTGATTGAAGAGGTACCCATTTCAAATAAAGATTATGAAGATTTAGAAAAACAAGAAAGTCACGTAGAAGATTTCTTCGAAATCCAAACTGAATTGTTCATGTCACCAGGAACTGAACCACCGGAAGTTAAGCAGCCAAATAATCAATTCAGTGGGCTAAGGAAGAGGCTGCAAAAAACGACTTCAGGTATGAGAGAAAATCCATCATCAGATCACGGAATTATTTTCATAGGAGATGAACCTTCACAATCAACTCTTGACAATTATATCAAACGTGAGGTTTTTGATATTGATAATTATGAAACCAAAGATGTACCAATAGTTACTGAAGCAAAAGTTGACACCAATATACAATCAACTGACTATGAAGAAATAATTAGCAATGAAGAATCTGAATGGTCGGTTGCACCTTCATATCATTCAACATTACCAAAATTAACAAGTAATATTGTTGAAGAAAGTCGAACTCAGAATCTTGCAGCAAATCCTATCATAAATGATTCTTTCTCGCAGGAATCAGAAATTGAGGAGCCTGTGTTTGAGAGTCATGATTTAGATTCTAACATAGAAATGGTCGAATCAATTCCGATACATTCGGAAACAATAAAAATACCTAATATCCCTATTGAAACTCAAAAAAGAAGATTTTCTCCATCTTGGGAGCCAGATAATGAATTAGATGTGAATAGATTCTACTCACTTTCAGACGCGGAAAGATTAATCTTGGAAATTGCATCAATTAGAGAGATTTCTCCGTCGGATGATGAGCTTCAGGCTAGATTAGAGGTCGGAAGACCTCGTCTTTCTCAGTTATACAATAGTTTACAGAAATCAGGAATGTTATCTGTTAGGAAACAGGGTAGAACACGTTTATTCAAATTAAGTGCGGCGGCTGAAAATGAATTTTGAGGAATAGTTATGTCTGATGATGGTAATATTGTATCTATAGAAAAGGTTGAAAAATATCTTGAATTGACTTTGGAGGCAAGAAATAAAGCAACACCAATTACTAATAATGTCGAGGATGAACGTAGACTCTCTGTAATGCTTAAGATGTGCGATGACTACCAAAATGATGCACGTTATTTTTTGAATAATGGAGATTTAGTAAGGGCCTTTGGCGCGATAAACTATGCTCATGCTTGGATAGATGCAGCAGTAAAGATTGGGTTATTGGATGGTCATGGAGATGATAGATTGTTCACACTACCTTAGTTCTGAATTAATCTTAACACATTATTCGAAGTTACTTCAATGTAAGATCCACCAGTTTTAATCAGTCTCTCTTTCAGTCTCACATCAACTGTTAGAACTGGCCAGCCATTCTCTCTTGAAAGTTCTAATAACATCTGATCCGTATGTCTTAACCCTTCTGGAGCAGAAATTAGTTCTGATTTTTTTTCCAATAGATTCAGTAGAAGTCCTGTTCTCTGTTTTGATAAAGACAATAATTCTTGTTTTACCTTTTCTAATAATAAGTATCTCGGCTTTCCAATAATTTTACTCATTGATATGTCAATATTTAGATCAGCATCGATTAATGCTGCCCATCCGCAAGCGTCTATTAGGACGCAGTCCAAACTATTTCACCCCAAAATTGTTCCATGACCAATCAGGCGCCATCTTGAACCAACTCTTCTAGAAAGTGTAATTCTACTGCCAACTTTAGCGCAAATCGGAAGTCTGAGTGCAATTTTTGAAACTTTACCCTTTTTCACTACGGTCCCAACTGAAGTTGCTGTAGCCGAATTAATCATTAACATTTCATTCATTGACAATGGACGGACAACTTCAGCATCTCCATCTCCTCCAGCAACCATTTTGTCTAATAGTTCCAAATCTAACTCTAAGGTTTCCCAAATTGGAGGTAATTCACCTTGTTTCGCCATAACTTGTCCAGATAATTCGTCTGCTTTTGTTGTCACAGGATCTAATGGAGTAGCAATTCCACAAAGTCCTCCTGCATGGGCAGTCTCTAAATTTAGACCTCCACCCTTGATACTCTCGATATAAGTCTCTAAAGGTTCCCAGCGTGTTTTATTACCTTCTTTTATTCTTCTTCCTGGAGCAATAGTAATTTTATCACCGACAGAAAAAGATCCTTCAACAATACTCCCTCCAATTATTCCTCCCGAAAGGTCACTCGGTCTTGCACCCGGGCGATTAGTATCAAATGACCTCGCAACATACATCAATCCGACTTCTTCCTCGGTTCTATCAGGCGTAGGAATCGTATGCTCAATTGCTTTAATTAAAATATCAAGATTTACATCATGATGAGCTGAAATAGGAATAATTGGTGCTTTCTCAGCGATTGTACCTTCGACAAATTGTTTTATCTCATTGTATGATTCTCTAGCTCTTTCTTCTGAAACAATATCGATTTTATTTTGTACAATGACAATATTATTTATGCCAGCAATCTGTAAAGCTGCCAAGTGTTCTCTTGTTTGTGGCTGAGGACATTTTTCTGTTGCAGAAATCAATAACAACGCCCCGTCCATTATAGAGGCTCCCGAAATCATTACCGCCATCAATGTTTCATGACCAGGAGCATCAACAAAGGAAACAACTCTCAACAAGTCGTTTTTTGAATCTTTTTTACCTTCAGGATGTTTACCCTTAGCGTAATAATCTCCACTTCCTGTACAATAGAAGGTGGTATCTGCATATCCTAATTTGATACTTATTCCTCTTTTCCTTTCTTCGGAGTGTGTATCTGTCCAAGTACCAGATAGAGCTTTTGTCAAAGTAGTCTTTCCATGGTCTACGTGTCCGACCATTCCGATGTTCACCTCTGGCTGTCTTTTACTTTCAGCCAGAAGCATCATCCCCTTCGATTCACTCCTCTTCATCGCCAAGGATAGAACCTAGAGACTTTTTACCATATTCTACAACCTTAAGGTTTAGTTGTCGTGTATCTGTACTAATGGTATTCCCTCTTAGATTTCTACGTCGACGTAATCCATCATACTTGTAACGATAAACTTTTGAATTTTTCCTAACGTAACGCTTTCCTTTATACCCAGTTCCAGCAGTAATTAGTATTGATTTAACATTACCACCATCTAACTCTGAGCGCATAGGTCTGCCTGTTTTATCTGAGCCACCAGTGATTTGAAGTTTGTAACCATTCAATGTTTGTTCTCCATCTCCAACAAACATTCCTTCTACGGAGTCACCGATCTTCTTTCCCAAGAAATGATTGAAATTCGATCCAGTAATTTCTACTGAGAATGAACGACCTTTGGCACTTGGCCTAGTATCGTTGATTACAGCCTTGAAAGATTGCTCACCTGCCATTCTAGTCACCTTAGACGACTTGCCGACATACGACCCCTATAAGAGCGGTTCGGAAGACCATTTCAAGTTGTATTCTCATCTTTGTAATTCTTTCTCGATTCTATTTGCCAAATTTGCTGGTGCTATATTGTTCATTGATATATATTGTGTTCTACCTCTTCCAACATTTGATTTGTCACTTCTAGTCTCAATTAAACCCTGATTTTCTAAGAATTTTAGATGCTTCCAGAATGTAGTGTAACTCTTAGGTTTAGTCTCATATTCTTCACAGACAATCCTGTACAATTTCTCAGCATCTCCAGTATTGATTTCTGCTTCTTTTTTCAATCTTCTGCAGAGTCCAAGCATGATTAACTTTTGATCTTTCGAAAGTTTGTCAACTTGACTAGGTTCTACTGCCGCCACTCTAGCTGAACTTTGTTCAATATCTTCAATTAAGACTTCACCTCTTCCTGCTGATTCTGCTCTTCTTATTGATGAGTCTAGTAGTTCAATAGCCAATCTAGCATCTCCTGATTCTGCAGCCATAATTCCAATCTTTTCTAGTACTTCTTCGCTAATTGAACCATTTCTACAGGCAATTTCAGCTCTTTGTCTTGCAATTTGAATCAGACCATTCTTGTCATAGGGTTTCATTTTTAGGATATTGCTAGCACCTAATCTCGATATAATTGCGGGTTCAAATAACTTCAGTAGCATAGAATCTTGACTAACTAGTATCAAAGATAATGATCCTTGCTTATCTTGTCCTTCATCGATTCGAAGGAGTTTGTATATCAGATCTGAATTATCTCTTCTAATCAATAGGTCAACTTCATCTAGAATTAATAATAGATGACTATTATGTGAAATCAGGTTTCTTCTTATAGATTGTATTATTTCACCTGAACTGAGTCCTCTTTCTGGATGTCTTGAATCTAGAGTGACTGCAATTTGCTGTAATACTTGAGATGTAGAGGGGTGATTTCTACAATTTACATGAGCCAGTGTGATCTTCCTTCTCCCTTCTAGATGATTTAACAAATCATGGCCAAAACGTCTTGTTAGCACAGTCTTTCCTGAACCAACAGGACCCGTAATAACTGCTCTACAACTAGAATTTTGGTTTTCAATATGTGTGAATAAACTAGCCAACTCTGTTAGTTCATCGTCTCTTCCGACTAATTTATCTGGAGTCCAATCAAAAGAAAAAGGCTCCCTATCAACCAAGACTTTCCCAGCACCTATACGGTCGAGGTATCCTGACATCAATACGTAATTAGTTCGGTCGTTCTTAGACCTAATCCTGAGTCATTATGCTTTTAGTCGATTTTGATTAAATTTTATTCATGGTATTTCATCAAATTGGTATCCATTTTCCCATTTCTTTTCACCGAGTGAAACTTCTAATTCAAAGGGAGTAATCAGTGGTTTAGCGTACTTCACAGCATCATCTATTGCAATTCTTGGACAAGCAGTGTTTACAAAAGCATCCACTGGATAGAAATCTATCAAGTCAGGACCTACATGATCTAATGCTAGTAGATATCCCTTTTTTCCATGCTTCTTCAGTAGATTTTTCATTCTGATTGCAAGATTTCTTCGCATTTGACCCGGTTTTTCACCTATTAGTATACCGAAGCTCTTTGCATTATCGACAGCAAAAATTAGCCCCATTCTCTGTCTCAATAGTCTTTCAATCCTGTTGAATGACATTTCACTAGCTTCTCCAGTATATGGATCAAGAAGAGCTAATGGTTTTCCTGTGTGCATTACCAGACCAATTGGATGAAAATCTCCAGACCCTAAAAATAGATAGTGTCCAATTGAGGGGTCATCTCCTGAATAATTACAGCCGAGAACTTGCCCTGGAAAAGTCAGTCTTGCTCCTCCTACAGGAATTTCTACCTCGAAACCTGCCTTTTCAAACCTCTTTTTGTAGTCAAATAGCAGATGTAGATGTTGAATTGAACCTACCAATCCCAATTTTGTACCAGTAAGAGGAGCAACTCTTCCTACTGCGTCCACAAACCTCTCTACCGCTTCTTCATTTGTTAGATCAATTTCTTCGTCAACTTTAGTCAATCTTTCTTCTGCAATGGCTTTATGTTCCATTAGAATAGCCAGGACAGGATCAATTTTCGGATCTCCTTCATATGTAACTGGTATGAAATGTGTCGGCATACCAGAATCAATATTCATCTGTGAATGCCCCATATGTGCAACTAACTCAACCCCCATCATTTTCATTTTATCATGGACTAAATCACAGGCACCATAGCATGGATCAGCAGCTAAGACAACTTTTGCCGAAGACTCGTCTTCAATCGCATCCATCATCTCTAAAGCTTGCATTTTCAATCCTTCAGGTACTTGTAGCGCAACAAGGCGATGATCATTTTCTTTGATTCGGGAAACTAAATCATCTAATTCAAAATCATGCTTTTCCAAATCCAATTTCTCACCACATTAATTCACAATTTCTACTTTCCCATCAATAATATCAATACGAGCAAGAGATCTAATTGGCCATTCAGGTCTCTCTTTGTTCAATCTTTCACGTCCATTACCCTTTTCAATTGCAATTACTATATCTTGTAGTATGACTCCCATATCTTCTAGAGTTTCTAGTAGAGGCTCTAAAGTTCCACCTGTAGAAATCACGTCATCTACAATAAGAATTCTTTCACCTGGCTTTATATCATTAATGTAAACAGTTGATTGAGAGTACCCTGTTGCTACATCTACTCTTGTTTCACCTTCCATTCCATAAGATCGTTTTCTTATTACGACTGTAGGGAGGCCTGTTGCATCTCCTACTGCTGCTAATAATGGGAGTCCCATTGCTTCAACAGTCACAATTAAATCAATTTTCGTCCAATCCACAGTATCAACAATCAGGTCCCTAGTGGCTCGTAAAACTTTAGCATCCATCCTAGGAATCCCATCTGAAATTGGGTGAATGAAATAGGGGTATTCACCTTTCCAAATGATTGGTGAACCACGAAGAGAATCGTGCAAGATTGATAAAGGGTCTTCGGGCATCATGCCCCACCTCACTCAGACTAGTCCTTTCAAATGCTCGGAACCTTCAACTACCTTAATTGTACAAGGTGTTGGAAATTTACAGTTCGCCTTACGTAATGCATCTCTAGCAACAATATAATGTTCTGGAGTTGTTACTATGGAAATCACAGTTTGTCCTCTTTGAACCCTAGCAGCAGTGCCTACATTCTTTCCAAAAGCCTGTCTCATTCCTTGGGAGACACGATCTGCACCTGCACCTGTTGCTTGCTTATTTTCACGAAGAATTTGATGTGGATATGTATGCATTCTTAGTGCATAATTTTCTCCTGCTTCACCTCTAATCCTTGCATTTGCGACCTGACGAGCTGCTTCTAACGCCTTGTCTTGTATTTGACACGGGTTATCTGCTAGAAGAACTACTTTAACAGGAAAACCTCCTGCTTCTGCCTTTTTCCTATTGCCCATGAAGTAACGTAGAATTCGATTGTTTGGTACACCTCCTGTGTACTGACGTCTTGTAAATGCTTGACCCTTAAGTCGTCGATACATGGATGCGGGCTTACGTGCCATTTGAACTACCTCGACTTCGCCCGACTGGCCTACCGTATTTAATGATAAGTGAGCAGAAGAAAAATGATTTATTGAGATTTAAATTAAGAAGTCTCCAATCTCGCACTCTCTATTTGTACAATCCTAACTCCAATTAGAATCATTACAAAACCAATGATTATTGTGTAGCCAAGATTTTCATTGAGTAACCACCACCCTCCTAGAACCCCAAATATAGGTACCAAGAAGATATATGATGAAGCAGCAGTGGCTCCTAACTTTTCAACTCCTATAGTGAACCAATAATAAGCTAGAACAGTAGACAGCGCTCCTAAATAAAAAATCGCAGACAACCCCTCCCAAGTGGGAATTATCAGTCCATTAACAAGTATGTCATAAGCTACGAATGGTGTAATCATTATTGTTCCGATTAATGAGTACCAAACAACAATTTCTAATGGCGTGTAATCGTTTATTCCATATCTTCCTTGCATTAATTTTTTTGTCATATTAGTAGTTGTTGCCCAAGAAAAGGATGCACATAATATTAACAAATCTCCAAAAATTCTTTCTCCGAAATCAATCTGTGTATTTGGACTCCAACCCGTTACAATCCCCACTCCAATTAGTCCACAAAATAAACCTATAAACATCTTTTTTGAGATAGGTTGTCCAAGCATCGGGACAGCTAGGAGAACCGTGAATATTGGATTGAAGGTAATAATTAGTGAGGCATCCCCAGCAGCAGTGTAATACATTCCATACATGAAAAATAGTTGATAGCATAAGACACCTGTAAATCCTATCATAATTATACTTCTATAAGTATCTTTATTGTCAGGAAACCACCTTATTTTCTTGTTTTTGATTCTCAATGTTAAAAACCATATGAAAAATATAATCATTGTTAATAAATATCTAAACCAAGCTCCAGTCATTGGCGAGATCTCTAATGAAAGAATTCTGCCAATAGCCCAAGAAAAACCCCAAATTATTGCCACTATAAGCATTAAAAAATGTGTTTTAATATTACCTTCCTTAAACATAAATACACGCTTCTATACTTCGCATTACTCCAAATGGTTTATCTTTACTGTTCTTGAGATTTAGTATATTTTTTTGATTCAACAGGCGATTTACTTATGCACCCTCCGCATTGTGGATAGGTCCACGCTCAGTTGTTAACGGAGAGGAATTAGGTATGACCAAGAGATCAATGCTCGATCAGTTTGCCGAAATCAAGGCTCAGCACCCCGATACAATATTATTTTTCAGAATGGGTGATTTTTATGAGATGTTTTATGATGATGCGATTTTAGCATCAGAAGTTCTTGGAATAACTTTGACGAGTCGTGATAAGAATTCCGAAAATCCTGTACCAATGGCGGGTGTCCCTTGGCATTCAGTTGAATCATATCTACAATCAATGTTACGAGCAGGATTTAAAGTTACAATGTGTGAACAGGAAGAAGAGTTACGCCCAGGTTCTAAGATACTTGAAAGAGTGGTAACTAGAGTATATACTCCCGGTTCGCTTTACGAAGAGAATCTTATTGGAGAAGATGGGTCCAGTATTTTAGCATCACTATCAGTTAAAGATGACGTTATTGGAATGGCAATTTTAGACTCATCGACGGGTCGCTCATGGGTTCAGGAACAATCTGGAGTTGGACGTTGGGAGAGGATAAAGGATGAGGTTCAAAGATGGTCTCCAAGTGAATTAGTAGTATCAAAAAGAGATTCTTCTTTAGATTCTGTTTTATCCTTAATTTCTGATTTAGATAACGTCATACTCAGTGTTCATGATGCAAGTAGCGAACAGATGCTAGAATCATTGCGCGAACATCTGAAAATTTCAGATCTCGGTAGTATAGATTTAGACTCCAAGCCCTTAGCATTGAAGGCATGTGGTTTGGCTGCAAGATATATCGCAAATTTGCATTTAATTGATACAGTTCCACTTCGTGAATTACATTTTGATACAGATGATAGTCACTTAGTTCTTGATCAAACAACGTTGAGAAATTTGGAGTTAAGTCATACCTTAGTTGGTGAAAAACAAGGTTCATTGTTACAATCAATAGACTCGACAAGAACTTGGATGGGTAGAAGACTCCTCAAAGAATGGATTATGAGGCCGTTGACAGATAAGAAAGAAATTGGATTAAGACATTCTGCGGTCAGTAGTTTGTTCAAGGCCCCTAGAAGACTCGATTCAATTCGTGAGGCTCTTAAATCAATGAGAGATTTGGAACGACTTTCAACTCGTTTAGCTTATGGTAGAGCAAATGCAAGAGACCTCGTTGCAATCTCAGAATGTCTTAGTCGTATGCCGAAAATTCAGTCTCTTTTGAGTGAAGGAAACTCTGAACTTTTACATCAATCATCAGTTAATTTAGATATTCTCTCAGAAATCAATCAGCTTATTTCCGAAAGAATTGTAGATGAACCTCCTGCAACCATTCGAGATGGTGGAATATTCAGATTTGGAGTTGATAATAAATTAGATGAACTCAGAGAAAAAACTGGTGAGGGAACAGATTGGTTAAAGCAATTTGAATCTCAAGAAAGAGAGAAATTTGATATCCCAAATCTAAAAATTAAGCACAATAGACAATTTGGTTTCTTCATTGAGGTTACAAAATCCCACATTGATAAAATTCCAGAACATTATCGTCGTAGGCAAACTATGACAAATGCTGAGAGATACACTACGGATGAATTGTCATCATGGGAAGAGATAATCTTGACAGCAGATGATAGAGCAAAGGCCCTAGAAAGAGAATTGTTTATTGAACTACGAAATTATGTTTCCAATTATTCATCAGAACTCTCTAACATAGCAAGAAAAATTGCTGTAGCGGATGTGATTTGTTCTTTCGCAATTCATGCAAGGAAAAATTCTTGGTGTAAACCAGAAATTATTGAAGGAAATAAGATAGAGATTATTTCTGGAAGACATCCAGTTTTAGAATCAGATGGTAGGTTTGTACCGAACGATGTAAAAATGGATAATAAAAGGAGTTTTTTGCTATTGACAGGCCCAAATATGGGGGGTAAATCAACTTATCTTCGTCAGACTGCTCTGATATCTATACTAGCCCAATCAGGTTCTTTTGTTCCTGCTGAGAAGGCAAAAATAGGAATTATAGATAGGGTTTTCACAAGAGTAGGGGCTCATGATGATTTACGCCGTGGGCGTTCTACTTTCATGATGGAAATGATAGAGGTTGCTCATATTCTAAGACGTGCAACAGGTAGAAGTCTCATTCTACTTGATGAAATTGGTAGAGGCACATCTACTTTTGATGGCCTTGCAATCGCTTGGTCTGTCACTGAAGATATTTGTCGTAGACTAGGTGCAAGAACATTGTTTGCTACTCATTATCATCAATTAATAGGTCTCGAGAATGAGTTTGCTAATTTAAGAAATATCCATGTTCAAGTAGCAGATATTAATGGCGAAATAAGATTTCTTCACAGTATATCCGAAGGGTCTTGCGATCAATCCTATGGCGTACAAGTAGCAGCTCTTGCAGGTCTACCAGTTTCAGTTGTAGAAAGAGCCAGAGATCTTCTGATATTCCTTGAAAATCAAGCTCAAGGGGCGAAAGCAGGGTCAAATAAATCTCCAGATTCTAGGCCTGATGGTCAATCAAGTATTTATGGCTGGATGCTTAATTCATCACCCATTGAGGATATTAGTGAAAATGATATTGAATCTGGTTTGCCAATAATCAAAGAGGAGGTAGTTATTGATCCGATTTTGAAAGAAATTGCTGAAAGATTGAAATCATTAGATCCTGATGATCTTAGTCCAAGAGAGTCTCAAGAAGTATTGTATGCAATGATTGAATCATTACATAAATCTCAATATTATGACTTAATGGAGTGATTATATGTCAGATTCTTCTCGTAGTTCAATTAAACAACTTGATGAATTAACCATTAATCAAATTGCGGCAGGCGAAGTTGTTGAGCGTCCCGCCCAAGTTGTAAAAGAGTTGGTAGAAAATTCAATAGATTCAGGGAGTAGAAAAATCAGAATTGAAATTGAAGATGGTGGTTTCTCTAGAATTTCTGTAATTGATGACGGTCATGGAATCCCTAAGGAAGAACTTAAGTTGGCGATTAAGAGACATGCAACAAGTAAAATATCTTCTTCTGATGATCTATCAACAATAGTGACCAAAGGTTTTCGTGGAGAAGCCCTAGCTTCAATAGCTGCTGTTAGTAAATTGGTTCTTTCAAGTAAGGTCAAAGATTCAGATGGCTTTTCAATTACTGTGGATAATGGTTCGATAGGAAATATTGAATTAACTGGAATTCCTCCTGGGACTAAAGTTGATGTTCTTGATTTATTTCAAAAAGTTCCTGCACGTTTATCTTTCCAAAGAAGGCCATCAACTGAGAATGCAGCAATAGTTGATATAGCAATTTCTTTGGCTCTAAGTGAGTCTGAAGTTGGAATAATCGTTGAAATAGATGGTCGAATAGTTCTGGAATGTCCGCCATGCGACAGTATGGAAGATAGATTATACGACTTATTTGGTTCTACTTCGTCTAAATTAATTCCTCTGGAATCTTCAGAAATAGATATTCAGGCACCAGGTGAAGAAAGTTGGGAGGGATGGATTTCACCACCTGGAGTTTCCCGTTCTCGTTCGGATGATATCCATATTTTGGTCAATGGAAGAACTGTAAATTCGGGGCCATTCCTTCAATCGATAAAACGTGGATATCATACTAGATTGATGGTGGGTAGACATCCAATTGGGGTTTTATCTCTGAACCTTCCAACGACAGAGGTCGATGTCAATGTTCATCCTACTAAGAGGGAAGTTAGATTGAAAAATTCATGGCGAGTTTTAGAGAGATTGGAAAGGAGTATAAAATATACATTGAGTAAAATTTCTACTCAACCTGAATTGAAAGATTTAACAATTTTAGAAGGAATAAATTCACTAGAAGAAGATGAAAATGAATTGGACAATTTTATTCCATCTTGGGCTCAAGTAGGGAATAAAGAAAAGGTTCAAACACATTTTAGCAGTATTAGAACCTCTAAAAATAAGGTTGAAGAACAAAAAGTCAAATCTAGTTCGAATGACACACAACAGCAAGTCTTACCTGGTCTTAATCCAAGACCTATTTCCCAATCTTTATCTTCTGCAGAGCGATCATTACATCGATTTTCTCTTTCTGGAATATCAATCTCACCTATTGATGAACCGGAATCAGGTGCTTCTGTAATACCAGAATTACCAGAAATGACTGTTTTATCTCAGTTTTCCAATTCATACATCTTAGCAGAAGGGGATGAAGAACTATATCTAATCGACCAGCATGCATTACATGAAAGAATTAGATATGAAAGATTACGTTCTTCAATGGTCGATTGGTCTCCTCAAGATTTGATTATCCCAATTTCTATTTCTTTAGGTGCTAGGGAATTATCTGCTGCAAAATCTAATTCCGATAGATTACTGGAATTAGGTATCAGATTCTCTGAGAGTAACGATAGTATAGTTATTGAATCAGTACCTGATGTATTAGTTGGTGATACAGGTTTGAATGATTTTATTCATGATATTTTAATCGATTTTTCATCACAACCTGAATCAAGAGGTATAGATACGGTTGAGAAATTAAGGGATAAAGTGGCCTTCATGAAATCATGCAGGGGTTCTGTTAAGGCTAACCAAGAATTGAGTTTAGCCGAAATGCGACGTTTACTAATCGATATGAGTACAGTCCCTAACCCTTGGGCATGTGTACATGGTAGACCGACAGTACTCAAGTTATCTCAGAATCATCTTGACAAACACTTTGGTAGGCATGGGTAGATTATTACATGGATCTTATCAATTCCATAAATTCAGGATGAGTGACATTGATTATTTCTGTTTCATCTAATTCTGCTCCACAATAAGTTGCTAAAATTACAGCAGTCATTGCTAATCGATGATCCATATGAGTATTTATTGTAGAATCAGGTTTTTTGGGCATTTGTTTTCCAGTTAATCTAATTCCGTCTTTTTGAGGAAAGCACTCTAAAGAGAAACTATTCAATAACTCACATGTCTTAATTATTCTGTCTGATTCTTTCCCTTTACTATGTTCAGCTCCTGTAATTTTTCCTCCGTTTGAGATAGCCATTAATGCCGCGGCAGGAGTAATAATGTCACTCGCATCAATTAAATTTAAATCTCCAAGATTTTCTTTCTCGAGTTCATCAAGAGTTGAAAAAAGTAAATTATCCGGATCATTTTTTTCGATATTGATTTGTAAATTTGGATGTAGTTTTCCAAGTAGTAGAGCCATTGGGTAAAGACTAATTTCACTTGGTATTTTTACAATTCCTGGTGATTTTAGAGTCCAATTCGTTAGATTGATTTGGCCACCTTGAATAGTACCATTAAAACCCCATTTCTTTGCCAAATTGATTGTTAATTCCAAGTATCCTCTACTAACCCCATCTCCTAATAATTTAATATTAACATCCTCTTTATATTCACTGGAAGACAGTATCAAAGCGGTAATTGGTTGACTTGAATTCGATATATCAATTTCTATTTCATCTCGAAGTTTCATCGGCCCTCTAATTGTACATGGAAAACTATCTGAAGAAACTTCACACCCTAGCACCTTCAATAAACTCGAGAGTTCAGAATTGTTCCTTCTCTGTAAAGATAAATCTCCATTAATTGTAACATCTGTATCGAAACTTGCCGCTATAATAGTCATAATTTTTGCTACCGTTCCCGAGTTACCACAATTTATTTCTTGCTTAGGTGGATTCAAACCATTATCTGGAGGTTTTACAATCCATTTATTTTCTTCTCTTGTAATTTCAACGCCTAATGACTCCAAGCAATTTCCCATGGTTTTGATATCATCTCCTGGCTTTCCCTGAAAGAAAATTTCTGTTTCAGTAGATGATCTTGATGCCAGCATTAATTCTCTAATCATATGGCTTTTTGAAGGAGGTAATCTATATTCTAAAACTCCTTTTGGATCAGCGGGTTGAATACGTTCCACATTCTTCGATAGTTGGGTAGTTGTTGAATACTTTTGTCATGAATCCACATTTCTGATAGTCTCTCCAAAATCACTTTTCCCATCCCAAGACCTAGCTCTTTCCTCAATTTGGTTCGTTTTCATTTCTTCTTTGATATTTTCTCCTCTAATTTTTACTAAGTTATTCCTACTAAGTAATCTAGGGCTTAAACCTGGTAAAATTACTCCAATTGCCCGAGGGACTCTTCCCGGGTATACCTCATTAACATGTGATGCGATATTTGTTGTACAATTATTGAAGATACTATTGTAGAATTCAGGTTTTTCATGAAGATTATTTGTTCTTTTCAAATATGATTCTAGCATCCTAGATTGATTTCCTTCTCCTAAAATTATAGCTTCAAAAAGATGCGTTTCTGATTTCCTACATCTACTCCTAACACCAATCACATCTTCCTCAGTAGCCCAAACATACATTATCTCAAACTCTCTTAATAATCCCTTGATGGGACTAAACCTTTCACCGGGTTCTCTTCTAACTTCAATTGAACATGAGATTCTTTCTCCATTTTTAAATTCGAAACTCAATAATGTATGAGCGACTGGCCTTCTAGTAGGGTAGAAATACTCCAAAACTAGCCATATTTTTGTACAATCAGAAATTTTAAATTTCTTTTCTACCCATCGCTCATCATAATCTTTTGTTGTCCTCCAATTGAAATCTCTGACGTTCTTCAATAACACATTGTCTCCTTTAATCTCAGCATATGCAGTTAATTTATTCTCATTTACCCAGGATAAATCATTTGACGGAGTGAGATGCCTTATCCTGGTCCAAATCCAAAATAACAGAATTACGATTACAAAAAGCAAAACTATAGCCATTGTAATCAGGTAATTCATAGCACCGCTGGGGGCATTGTAGACAAGAAACCTCCTGTCGATTAATATGGCGCGGCAGGGGAGATTCGAACTCCCGAGGTGAAACACCACTGGATTAGCAATCCAGCGCAATGGCCAGGCTATGCGACTGCCGCAATGTCCATCCGACATTTGATTATGGCTTAAGCAGAACGGTCTATCTCATTCTTCTTCTATCAACGTTTTTTCGTCAATATTTTCTTCAATTAATTCACTCGGTAAGCGAGCAACGAAAATAATTTCATCCACATATCCTGTTTTATCTTTATTTCTCAGTTCCATGATCCTAGTTCCTTTGGCTACTTTTCCAACAGTTTCTTTAGTTTGGTTTGCCAATAGTCTAATCATCATTCCTGATTTCGTAAGCATGAATAATTGATCAGATAAATCTGGAATTTGTCTAACACTGATAATCTCGTCACCATCGTTAAGTGACATAGTTCTCACACCCTTAGTCCCTCTGTTTGTTTTCCTGTAGCCATCTCTCTCGTAGATTATTTCGCCTTGTTCATCAACAATTTTTTGCCCGTTTTCATCATATTGGATTTTCATTTCACCCGACCCTAATCTAGTTCTTTTTGCCATTCCGAATTTAGATATAGTTAACACATTATTATCAAAGTTGTCGGATACAATCATTCCAATCACTCTATCTCCATCAGTTAATTTCATTCCACTGACACCTTGACTAATCCTGCCTTGAACTCTTACAGTATGTGTTGTGACAGTTTCACCAGTATTCGGATCTACTCTAGTTTTTATTTCCGAAGGCTTGAATCTGCAAGCGTAACCATTCGCAGAAACAAGTACGACGTGGTCGTCATCCTTTGCTGCTCTTACTGAAATTAGATTATCATTATCTCCTTCAGCGAACTTTATTGCATATTTACCATTCTTATTGATCTTAACATATTCAGATAGGTTACTGCGTTTAATACGCCCATTTTTCGTTGAAAACATCAGATAATTTCCTTCTGGTTTCTCTAGTAAATCTTTGGAAATTGGAAGTAAAGAAATAATATTTTCATCTTCTCTCAAACTTCCAAGAAGATTCCTAATATGCCCTCCTCTTGAGAGTCTACTTCCTTGAGGGGTTTCCCATGCTTTCAATCCGTATACTCTACCTTGATCTGTGAAAATAAGTAATCTATCTTTACTGAAACAGGTTACAATTAGTTGAGGCGTATCTTCGTCTTTTGTTGTGACTCCTCTGAGCCCTTTCCCACCTCTGTTCTGTACTCGGAAGCTTTCAACGGGTAGATGTCTGATGTAATTATCTTCAGATAGTGTAATTGCAATAGCTCTTTCCTCAATCAAATCTTCTCTATCCATCGAAAGAGGCATTGGATCAATGAAAGATCTTCTCCCATCTCCATGCTTCTCCACCATCTCATCTAATTCATCAAGTAAGATATTTAATCTCCTAAGTCTAGATTCAATGATGTCTCTTAAATCTGCGATTCTAACTTGTAATTCTTCAAACTCATTTTTTACTTTGTTAACATCTAATTTACTAAGTTGATATAGCCTTCTTTCAGCTATTGCTTTGGCTTGCAGTGCTGTGAAATTAAATTTATTAATTCCCTTAACTATATTCACCTCTCCTTTGAGAACAAGTTCAAATTGCTCTCTACTTTCACTTGCTTTACCAACTGTGATAATGTCATCAATTCTGTCTTGTGCTTTGACCAATCCTTCCAAGATATGAGCCCTTGATTCTGCCTTTTCTAAATCAAAATTTGCTCTTCTTTCAATTACATTTTCTCTATGTTCAACATATGTATGTAGCATCACTGGGAGAGTCAATAAAACCGGTCTTCCATCTAAAATCCCCATCATATTTGCTGAATATGATTCTTGTAGCCTACTGGATTTGAATAATTGATTAAGTACAGCATGAGGGTCAGCATTATTTTTTACCTCAATCAAAACCCGAATACCTTCTTTTGACGATTCGTCTCTAATATCTCTAATTCCGACTACTGAACCCTTACTAACCAAATCTGCAATTTGAACAAGCATATCCGCTTTCTTTACCTGATATGGTATTTCATGAATTATTATTCTTTTTCCTTTTGAGTCATCTAAGACTTCACATTTGGATCTAACGTGAAATCTTCCTTTACCAGTTGAATACATGTCATAAATTCCATCGACTCCGTGAATTCCAGCACCCGTTGGAAAATCAGGGCCTTTTATGTGTTCCATATATCCATCAATAGAAATATTTGGGACATCTAATTTATCCACACCCTGCTCAATAATTTCATTAACATGTAGATTGATTGCTCCTGCTACTTCAGAAAGGTTATGTGGGGGAATTCTAGTAGCCATTCCAACTGCAATCCCATCACTTCCATTTAACAATAAGTTAGGTAGTCTAGATGGAAGAACTGTTGGTTCAATTTCTGAATCGTCAAAATTAGGTTCAAAATCAACGGTCTTCTTCTCAATATCTTCTAACATATGTTTTGAAATTCTGTCTAATCTACTCTCAGTATAACGCATTGCGGCAGGTGGATCTCCATCGATAGAGCCAAAATTTCCTTGTCCATCTACTAGTGGATACCTTAATGAGAAATCTTGAGCCATCCTCACCATCGTATCATATATTGATTGGTCACCATGAGGATGATATTTACCCATGACTTCTCCAACAGATCTCGCCGATTTGCTGAATTTTTTATCTGATGTATGGCCACCTTCATACATGCCGTAAAGAACTCTTCTGTGTACTGGTTTTAATCCGTCTCGTGCATCGGGGAGTGCTCTACCAATAATTACAGACATTGCATAATTAATATACGAAGTTTTCATCTCTTTATTTAGAGGATGGTTTAAGATATTCTCGTTGCTAATCGGTTCAGAATCTATATTTTCTTCAGATGTCAAGATTTGTCACCTCCTTTGCATGTTTTTCAATAAACGCTCTTCTATCTGGAACATCTTCTCCCATCAATATCTCAAACATTCTATCGGATTCTTCAGCATCTTGGACCGTAACTTTGAGCATAGTTCTAGTTTCGGGATTCATGGTAGTTTCCCAAAGTTGTTCAGGATTCATTTCTCCCAGACCTTTGTACCGCTGAACTCCAACTTTTGTATTTGGATTTCCTACTTTTAATTGTTCAATAATTTCATCTCTTTCTTCATCAGAGTATGCATATTTACTCACTCTTCCTTTTGTTAATTGATATAGAGGAGGTTGAGCGATGTATACGTGTCCTTCTGAAATCGCTGGGCGCATGAAACGCCATAAAAATGTCAACATTAATGTACGAATATGAGCTCCATCAATATCAGCATCTGTCATTATAATAATTTTTGAATATCTCAGTTTATTAGTATCGAATTCTCCTTCCTCAATGACTCCCTCTTCTGAAGGATTTCCAACTCCTGCCCCTAAAGCTCTAATCATAGTTTGGATCTCATTGTTTTGGAAAACTTTTACTAGATTCCTTCGTTGTCTTTCTACGTTAAGAATTTTACCTCTTAAGGGGAGTATTGCCTGAATTCTTCTATCTCTACCAGTTTTAGCAGAGCCTCCTGCTGAATCTCCTTCGACAAGATACACTTCGCATTCTGAAGGGTCTCTGGACTGACAATCTGCTAATTTACCTGGCAACCCTCCTCCTTCTAGAACTCCTTTCCTTCTGGTTAAGTCTCTAGCCTTTCTTGCGGCTTCCCTAGCTTTAGATGCTAGAAGTGCTTTATCAACAATCAACTTACCTACATTCGGATTTTCTTCAAAGAATTCACCAAGTTTTTCATAAACAACAGTCTCAACAATACTAGTTACTTCACTACTGACTAATTTATCCTTAGTTTGTGAGGAAAATGAAGGGTCAGGATGTTTTACGCTAACTATCGCAGATAATCCTTCACGAACATCGTCTCCGGATAGAGAGTTCCCTTTGAGTAATTTCTTTTTCTTTGCATAATTATTCACCGATTTCGTCAAAGCACCCCTTAAACCGGTCATATGCGTCCCTCCATCTTTATTTCGGATGATATTTGTGTAACAGTAAATAGTTTCACTAAACGCATCGGACCATTGTAAAGCCAGTTCTATTGTCACTGGTCCCTTCTCTGTATCCTTTTCCCCATTTATTTGAATTACTTCTTGGTGCATTACTTCACGATTTGAATTGATTTGTGTGACAAATTCTGCTAATCCACCTTCATAGTGGTGTCTACTAATGTTTCCTTCCTCATCTCTTTCATCAGTAATTACAATTTCTAGGCCAGCATTCAAAAATGAAGTTTCTTTCAATCTTGTATCTATTTGATCGAATTCAAAATCTACAATCTCGGTAAAGATAGTCAAATCAGGTTTGAACCTAATCAATGTACCAGTATCTGAACATTTACCAATTTCTTTTACAGGTTTGACCGGAACTCCTGCTTCATATCTTTGATGGTAGACAATACCTTCTCTGTGTATAGTCACCTCCATCCATTCAGAAACTGCATTTACGGCTGATACACCCACTCCATGAAGCCCTCCAGAAACTTTGTAAGAACTGTTATCAAACTTCCCACCTGCGTGTAGTTTAGTCATTATTACTTCAGCGGCAGATATTCCATATTCTTCATGTATACCTACGGGAATCCCTCTCCCATAATCTCGAACTGATAGCGAACCATCTTTATATAGGTTCACTTCAATTAGTGAGGTATAACCTGCTAAATGTTCATCCACAGAATTGTCCACTACTTCCCAGATACAATGATGCAACGCGCTACCATCGTGAGGGTCACCTAAGTACATTCCAGGCCTTTTTCTAACTGCTTCAAGCCCCTCTAAAACCTGAATACTTTCGGCACCATAATCTTCTGTCATCTCTACCATTATCCCGTTCCTGAGGGTTCCCTAAAGGAACCCTCAATTTAACTATATTAATGGGGTGTCAGGGGGTTATTGAATGCTTTCGATATCTTTCACTAAATATCCTTAAATTAGGCTAAAAATAGACAATCAGGTTTATTTTCTCTGATAAAACCCTCGGCACGATTAAACGGACTTCATTTCTCGCCCCATCAATGAGTTTGCCCTTGATATGCGTCACTTTGACGGGCTGTACCGTTGATGAGATGGTGAAAGATGCAGCTAGAGCCACTGCTGTAGGTGCAGATATTGTCGAAGTTCGCTTAGATAAATTATGGGTTATTGAGCAAGAGAAAAAACCAGATGAAGATATTAAATCAGATAATGATGAAAATAAAAAATCACTTTATGTCCCTCCAGAATTTATTCCTCAGCCTATTGATTCTGTTGATTTAGATTCCTCATTAGTTTCATTTAGAACTGGTATTGAATTACCTGTGATCTTAACATGTAGGCCCGAAAGACAGGGTGGATATTTCCCAGGTGATGAAAAAGAGAGAATTAATGTTCTTACTAAGGCAATTAAAAGTGGAGTTAGTTGGATAGATCTAGAGTTAGATATTGATCCAAAACAAAGGGAAAAATTGGTTAAATTAGCCGGTGAAAATACAAAGGTAATTTCTTCTAATCATTTCGATAGATTACCTAGTTCTCCGGATGAAATTATTGATGAAATTAATGAGTTTTCAGAGATGGGTGATATAATAAAGATTGTATATAATACAGATGGGAAAAAGGATGCGTTAAAATTATTTGATGTTGCTTGGAGAACCAAAAACTCAGAAAATAAATTAGCAATTATGGGTATTGGTGCAGGTGGGGATTGGACAAGAATTCATGCACCCTTGTTGAATCAAAGTATAGTCTATACAACAATGGAAAATGGTTGGCACCTCGCCCAGCAAGGAAGAATCAATACCAGTGATTTAAAGACAGCATGGGAATTATTAGAGTACAATTAATTATCTAAAATAGGAATGTCTGTTTCCTCTATTTCATCATCTTTGTTGATACCATAAGAATGATATTTACTATTGATAATTAATGGTACGATTAAACAGGATAAAGGTAGAACAGCTACCAATACGTATGCAGTAAATTTGGGTAAAACTAACCTGTCTTCTACGTCAACTAGTAATTCAATATTCAAATCTCCCCCAGCAGCCTTTTGATCAGTATTTCTGTTATTATCCCAGTTATCAAAAACTAGGAAATATTCAATCCTCTCATTTCCTAACCATGATGATGAATATTGAGTATCTACCGCCACAGAAAAAAAGTTTGAAGTGACTTTTTCATATGAATGCACGTCTCTGAAAGACATCCAAGTAATGGTGTCTCTGAATTCAACTGGGAGAAATCCTATTTCTTCCAACCAGTTTTCATAACGTAATTCGTAATTGCCACGATAAAAATCCCAGTTCCCCTCAGTCATCAGGTATACGTCTGCTTTGGCGCCATTGGATGGTGGTGAGTCTTGATCTTCAGAAAATGAGTAACAGAATGTGTAGGATTTCCCTGGTGTTAGAACAAAACTAATCGCACTTGCAGAATCATTTCTGACATTGACTTCAGAACTAAAATCTTGAGTAATTGGTTGATAAATATATGAATTTTCATTATCGACACTAACTTCCCAAAAATTGTCCACCAATTGGTGATAATTTACTTTTTCATCGACTTCCCAGTTATTGCTGGCAGGTACATCACAAACACTCTCAGCCTGAACTATTGGAGTCATACTAATGGCTATCGTAATCAAGAACATAGGCATTAAAAAGCAGGACTTTAGGAATACCGCAGTCAATTTTTTCTTCAAAACCAAATCAATCATTTCCTTCTAGTCCTGATAGGCCGGATGTATCCTGATTCTTTGTTTCTTCGTTCTTCAACTGTCAAATATTTTGGTTGAGGTGGAGGATTATGTTGGTCCATTCCTGGTAATCCACCTTCTGCCTCAACTTCTTGAACATCATAAGTTTCAGTACTACTCTTAGCATCCAATTCTTCTTCATCTTTCTGTCTCATTATTAGCCATCCTAATAATAACACTGTGGCTATCAGTGCTAGTAAACCAGCACTTCCTGCGTCAGGAACAAAGTCTTCCCAAGTTAAATCTGAAATTGATAGTGGGCCATCATCCTCTTCTATACTGAGAACAGTAATCTCAAATTGCTTACTTGAACAAACGTCTACCCCATCACATGTTTCAAGCAGAATCACTAACGGTTGGTATTCAGGTAATTTCCACACTTGCTCACCCCAAACAAAGTCGTTCAGGGTGTTGCCGTCATTATCTATTCCATCAGTTGCAATATTCAAGTCCCATCTAATTACAGGTTCACTGGATAGATATCGATCTTTATCATTCTCGAAGTTGCCATCGCCATCTGAGTCTTCATTTACATCGATATCTAACCAAGCTTCAATGCCATCTTGGAGGTCTCTATCAACTACTTCAGCATCAAGATCAACAATCTCTCCTACAATTACATATTCCAAACCTGTAGGGTCGTTAGTAATAATCTCTGGAGTTCTTGAAACGTAAATCATCATAGTGGTGGTATTGGTTTCTCCTGCTTCAAATCCATCGACAACAGTCAACCTAACTTTGTATGTTCCAGGGATTTGATAATGATGCCATACCTCAACCCCTTCTTTAACGGGCGATGAATCTCCAAAGTCCCAAATCCATCTTGTTATTCCATTCCAATCTGGGTCATCTTGATTTGTTGAGGTCATTCCTTGGAAAATTGGATCTGAGTCATAACTATTTGAACCATCAAATAGTAAGGGCATATTGGGAGCAACAAATCCTCCTCCATTTTCGGTAAAAGGAACTTGCCAAGAAATTTGTGAATAGTCTTCAGGAATTGTATCTAAACTACTCCCATTTACACTTGGTTGTCTGAAATTTATCTCAGGAACTGGCAACGGATTATCAATTCTGAGTGTATAAGATTTCTTGGCTGACTCCATCCCTCTTTCATCAATTACAGTTAAACTAACGCTATACAAACCTGGTGACGTAAATGTATGATATACAGTCGAAACGTTATACACTTCTTCATCAAATGCTGAAATATTCCATATTATCTCTAACATAGAGCTATTGCCATCAGGATCAAAAGATAAACTTTCAAAAATATACTCAGTATCTACGAATCCGTCACTAGGTCTTGTAAATACTGCTACAGGACGTTGATTGACCACTAGTACCTGTATTGTAGCAGTGGAGCTATTGCCATCATCATCAGTTACTTCTAAACTGATATTTTTTATCCCCGGTTCTTTCCATCCAATTATTGGGTTTCTTTCCAACGACTCTGTAACTGAGAAGTCTGATGTCAGTGTCATTCCAGAACCTCCAATGTTTACTCCTTCCTCAAATGTCCAGAGATATTCGACAATGAATCCATCTTGATCTTCGAAAATTAATGGCATTTCTAAGGGCGTGAGAGTAAATGTTTGTAGTGTTTCGTCAAATATTTGATTAGGAACTCTGTTTAATACTCTAATAAAAATTGAATAATCTACAAATTGATTTCCATCATCAATTGTCAAGGTTAAAGTATACATTATTCCATCTGCACTACCATCTACCCAAGCATGTCCTAATTCAGCTAATCCTTTACCTTGTTCAATTTGTCCATCACCCCAATTCCACGTGAATGTCATTTCATCAATTGGGACATTATCTTGGGTTGATAACGCAGAGAATTGAACTCTTTGATTTGTCATTAGTGTTAGTTCAGTATCCTGAATAACCCCGTCAACAGTAATTACAGGGATTGGGACCGATGTATCGCTTACTGAAATTGTCCAGGATTGAGGTTCTGAAAAATACCCTCCTCGATCTTTGACAATCAATACTATAGTATATTCTCCGGTTTCGAGATATGAATGCACTGGATTCTTCAAACCAGAAGATGTGTTATCTCCCAAATTCCAGAAGTATGCAATAGGCGTCTCATTATGACTAAAACTTCCATTTACTTGACTGAACCCCCATTCATCATACCCTGAACCAAACATTGCTACTGGGAGCCATGTTTGAGTAATATTTGTCGTTAACGAGCCTGAGGTGACTGGCTTCATATTAGCAACGTTTACTGGTAATGCGAACGCTTGGTCAACAACAACTCCTGTGAAATCGGTGATTTTAACTCCATATGTCCAATCTCCAGTTTCAGGTGGTGTGAACCATATACTTTTTTCACTGGCAACACTGTTCCCCGCTGTCATATCAAAGATTAGAGTATCTTGTATACTATTATTCAGATATGCATTAACTTCAACTTCCAAGATTTCAAAAAATGCATTTGATGTAACTTCTAGGTCAATTCTACTGCTATCGTCAAGTCCATCTCCGTCTCTGTCGAAGTTTTCTATTGCAGCAATTTCTACTTCTGCGGGGTCAGTAATCAATCCTGCTTGAACTGTAATTGCAGCCTCTGGGTAGGAGCCAGTTGTAATTCCACAACTAACATAATTGTAATCACAGTCATCAACTATTGATTCATACCACGTAATTAACCAAACTTCATCAGTTATATTTCCAAAACCATAAACTAAACCAGTTCCAGCGCCACTTGAAGGATCAATCCTCAATCTATCCATTGACCATGTACCAGTTGCAGCTTCTTTAGACATAATAATTCCTTCAAATCCGAACTGTGTAGGAGATACCATCAGGTTTAATGGCGCTCCTGAGCCTTGTGCAAATTTATACGACCTCATTCCCCATCCTTCAACCGAATCACTATTACTAGTCCAATCGTCTATCCATTGGTCATTATAACCACTTTTTTGTACCTTACAGATGAAGGCAGCAGTGCAGGCTTCAGATAAATCCAAGTTGGAAAAACCAAATGCTCCTTGCGCACTATCCAATGTAACTGCCGCACTGAAGTTTGCAAATATCTGACTCATTGTTGTACCAATTGAGACAGAACCAGGTTGTGGATTTGCTGCTAAATTTTCGATACCAGCACCTCCGGTAGCAGTATCAGCCACCAGACTTTGAATCGCATTTCCTCCCCCTAATTTATCTGCTAAATACATTAAAAACATGAAACCCGCACCATAATCTGCAATTCTCTGATTCCACCATCTGACGCTTATATTCGAATTTTGGGACCATTCATTAGCATGACCAGTAAGGGCGGATGTGACTCCAAAGCACAGATATGCTGCCATATCTGCAGCTCCTTCATCAATCCACAGATTTTCAAATGGATCTCTTGCATTGTGTAGTAAATGTTGCAACTCATGTGCGATTATGGTATTCCTCCAACTCATATCATCTACGTCTATGAATACAGATTCTCTTTGAGAAGAAATACCTGGTGAGAAATAACCTCCAATACCTCCTCCCCCATCAATTGCTAAAATCATTATTTCCAATTGACAGTTATTATCCACATCAGGCATTGAGCCGAAATATGTAGTGTCTGTCGGGAAAATTGTTGATTCGAATGTTGAGGCAATGTCATTTAGAGTAGTAGCCGATAAGATTTGACCATCTTCAACAAATATTGCTGCATTTGAAGATATTTTTTGTACCGTTGCTTGAACATTACCATTTGCAGAAGGTACAGTATCAGTATCTCCTTGACTCCAAGCGTTCGTACAATTTCTAACTGAGGATTTAGAGTTTAGATATGTTTGAGAGAAAGGTAGAATTAGATTCGGATAACCATCTTCTATCCATTGCTTTTTCAAATGACCTGTAGCAGAAAAGACTGGTTTTGACTCATTAGTAAACATATATTTTTTCCCTTCTTCTGAGGGACTGAAGTCATCTAAACTACCATATGAAATTTCCGAAATTTCCGAATTATCTACTGAGCTTGCCATAGTTATAGGTGATAGACTTGCCAGTAGCATTACAATCACAATAAACAAAGAAGTTGTAAGATTCTCTCCCTTGTAAATAAGTCCCATCAATGCCACATCCTGTTTATTACCAGTTAATGCTCGTTTGAGACCTATTTTAACATCGATGGAGCATCGTTCGTACATGACGAACCAAGGGGGGGGCTCCAAATTGGTTTCATTCTTGATTTTCATACTTATTTTTTCATCATATTCAGGAATTGTTTCGTCTGATGCTTCGCCAATTATTGAATCGAACAATGTTGAGATAATTTCTCCCGAGGTAGTTGAAATTCTCCCTCATGATAGTTCTGCATTCACACAAGGTTTACTGATATTTGAAGGGAAAATATATGAGAGTACAGGTCTGTATGGTGAATCCAGTATCAGGGTCGTGAATATCAGTACAGGAGTGGTTGAGAATTTTTTTAATTTATCTGAGATATATTTCGCCGAGGGTATCGCATTATCTGATAATCATATAATTCAGTTAACATGGAGGGAGAATATTGGTTTTATCTATAATATTTCTACTTTAGAACAAATCGATAGTTTCTCATTTGATGGAGAAGGATGGGGGCTTTGTTCCACTCACAACGGTGAAATCTGGTATTCAGACGGTTCTTATCAAATTTCGAAACTTAATCCGAATAATCTTTCATCAGTAATTTATTCTCAGACTGTTTACTATAATAATTCTCCAATAAACAGACTGAATGAGCTTGAATGTCCATTTGATTTAGGTTTGATATATGCTAATGTTTGGTTAGAAGATAGAATATTGGCAATAAATTCTTCTTCAGGGAATGTTTGTTCAGAATATGATTTTTCACATATACGTATCCAATATGAAAATAATAATTCAAAAGAATTGAACGGTATCGCTTATGATGAAGAATCATCTCTATTTTGGATTACTGGTAAAAATTGGTCAAATTATTATCTTGTTGATTTGGCCTCCGATTCTGTAGATTGCCAAGTTGCGGAAAAGTCTAGTGATTGTTGTAATAATAGAAATTATAGTTATTTACAAATAATTCTCGTAATCATTATTGGTATTTTTGTTATGCCCTTCTCATGGCCTATATTTGGAATGTTATTTTACAAAATATTTAGGCGACAAACTCAACATACCCCCCCTTCTCGCAGCATTGAAGATACACCAGAGTGATTATTGATGAGTGATGAAAATGATTCAGGTTTTGAATTGTGGTTGCATGATCTTTCAATAGATCCTGCTACCAGAGTTGCCGGAGCAATTCTCATTATTCTGGGAAGTGCTCTAGGAGCAATGTTGGGAGTATTACTAATGGCTGCAGACCCTGCTGATATCATGGGTCAAATTGGTGCAGATGAATCCTCAGATACTGTAAACGGTGTTGTGATTTCTTCACTTAGTAACAATACTGGAGGAGATCCAATCGAGGGTGTTCTAGTTGAATTATTGAACGAAGATAGGACTACCATAGATAGTGATTTAACAGATTCCGGCGGTCGTTTTTCTATTGTTGATGTGCCGAGGCAGTCATCAATATTGTATATCCAACATCCGGATAATAAAACCGTAGAGATACTACTGGTACCTGGAGACCATTCTCAGATTATTGTTACTTTAGAATCAGGAGATGGATTCATAGGTCCTCTCGATATGAGAGGTGAGAGCAATCTCGCCGATTCCGTATTTGTTGGTTTCTTTGTCGCTGCAGTCACTTTGCTATCAGGTCTAGCAGGAATCGTAGGTGGATTAGAAGCATATAATGGCAATAAATATAATAGATCTTGGTGGTTAGCTTTTTTCGGTCTATTTAGCAGAGGAATGATTTTCTTCGGTCCTTTGTTAATATTAATTGGTATTGGATTCATGTATCTAACTAGAGATCAATTTACTGATTATATTTCTCCTGAGGGTCAATGATTTACATGTACCTGATTAGTATTGAGGGAGGTGATGGAAGTGGTAAAGGTCTCGCGACTAAAGTAATAGCCGACGTATTGGAAAAAGAATTTACTTTCACATCGGTAGAAATCACTGGAGAACCTAGGAGAGATCATCCTCTTGGGCGTTTAGCAATTAATTCAGTGCGTACTAAAACAATGACTCCCGAAGGTGAAGCAGGTCTATTTGCCGCAGATAGAGTAGATCATTCTCATGGTTGGATCCTTCCCCGTTTGGAAGAGGGCAGAGTAGTCGTCAGTGAAAGAAATGTTCATTCTTCTTTGGTTTATCAAGGGATTGTGGGAAAATTAGGATTGGAAAAAGTATCTCATATGAACTCCGCTGCTTTGGTTCCTGATCTTTGTGTGTGGGTTGATTGTGACCCTGATTTAGCGTTGAATCGAATTAGAACCGGCACACTGAGGGCGCATTCAGAAAAAGAGGAGTACTTTGAAACAAGCTCATTGCAAAAAGAAATTAGAGATGGTTATCATAGTTTACTTTCGGGTGAATTAGAAATGCCAATCCCATTTGACATGGGTGCAATTATTGGCCCGGTGCTAAATGAGAGTAGTGAAGAAGATTTCAAAAATGAATTAAGAATAAGAGTTAGAAGATTTCTGAATTCACATCCAAATCCAATTAATGTTAAAGTCGAAATCGTAGAACAAAATTTAATTCGAAAATTATTGATTAAAAGTAGGGGTCAGACAACTCTTGCTGGTCTAGGTGTTAAGCCAAATAGTAATCGCGATGATTGGCTAAATAATAAGAAACCTTGGCAAATACTTAGAGATGCACAAAAACAACATGAAACTAAAATATTAAATTCGGAAGGAATTAATTATCCTTATGTGCCAAAAAGTGTACTTTCACATTCTATTTCTTCTATAGTTGGAACTTTATCAATAATAGCCAACGCTGATGTAGGTCAATTAAGATCGGCTCAAGGCCCAATTCGAGCGGTATCTGAAAGTCATTGTCATAAAATAATTAGGTATCTGAACGAAGACTTAGATTGGATTCATCAACATCGTTCGTTGATAGGGAGAGATACTGCCAGGAATCAAATTAAAGAACAGATATTGCCATTTGGTTACCTTAGTCTTGCCATATGGCCCCTTAGAAAGGTGATTAAATCATGGATCGAAAAAAATCCTGATACTCACGTAAGGTTTTGTATTGGCCAAATCGTTCGTTCACAAAGATATCCCGTAGAAGTTAATAGCTGCATTCAGAGAATTAAAATTCTAGGATATGGGAAATCATCTATTAAACCACCAATTGATGAACAGGATTTTATTAATTGGTGGCAAGGAAAAATCAATCCTTGAAAACTAATCTAGCATTCGCAGGAAGTTTAACCTGACTTGAATCAGTAAAATCCTGAGTTTTGGAACTAACTGCAGCGCAGAACCACCAAGACAGAACAAATCCAGCTATTGTACCTGTAATTAATCTAATAGGATTTGTTGATTCATAATCAGTTAATAGCTGATAGGATCCGTCAAAGCCAATCGGCAGGGCACCTATTGTAAGGAAAAATATCATTGCTATCATCCTCCTATCCTTTTCATACAAGAAAGTAATATTTTCATCCTCAAATACAGAAAGGAATGAATCTCTAACTGTCCATCTGTTTAATCCTCTATATCTCCAAAATATTGCGCCTACAAATAATCCTAAGAATAGACCAACGTCTCTTACACATACTGCTAATTGATTACCATTAATTTCCCATGACCTCTCGCTCTTTTGATGACAATTTAAGTCACCAAAAGCGTAAACAAATGCCGCTATTGGATTTAATTCACTCCAACTAAAGTAACCAAAAACTTCTTGATTCTGCCCAATATCTTCGTTCAAGCCATCATTCTGATTTCCCCATGAACCCCACCCTTCAACAGTAGCATAATCAATTCGATTTGCCCTTCCAGATAATTCAGGAACAGTATTTGTTGCTAAAAGAACAGGGATTAGGAATAATAAAATTAGGTAAATTGCTGTAATTGCAGATACAATATTCGCTACTTTCTCTTCGCGAGCCCTTTCCTTCCTTCCATTACGTAACATCTGTTCCTCCTCGCAAAAAATTTACACTGTTAGTATAAAGGCAATCCTTCACAACAAGCTTCAACAACCCTTCTGCAATTTGGACATTCCATATGTTGCTTGACTGGAATTGCAGAACCAATGAAACCACAAGAACAATTGATATCGTTACAATGGTCGTAGTCCATGATGTCCGCTAATGTAATAAGTATTAATTAATTTGCTAGGTCGTAAGTGATTTTAACTCATCTTGAAGACTTTCAGCTAGCCAATGGTGTAGAATATCGCTACCCATCTCTGATAGTGTGGTGTTTAGGAAAGCGGCGATAAGAGCATCTTTAGCATCATCTTGACTAAAGCCTCTCGCTTCAAGATAGAATAATTGTTCTTCATCAATAGGGCCATTAGCAGTTCCATGTCCACAACCAACCACGTCATGCTCACTAACTTCTAATTCAGGAATACTATCAGCCTCCGCCTTTTCCGAAAGTAAAAGGTTATGGAATAATTGCCCCGCATCAGCACCTTTTGCCCCTTTTGATACTCTTAGCATTCCGGTTCCTATTGTTTGACTACTTCCTCCACATGCAGAATGCCAATCTAATCTACTGAATGTTTCTGGTGCATCATGATAAATCTCAACATGATGATCGATATGCATTTTATCTGCTGCTAAGATAGATCCTAATACTCTTAAGTTACTACCTTTTTTATCCATCATATATCTTAAATCAGCCTTCGTTCTTTCAGAACCGGAACTGATACTTCCTGCTTTAAGCTGAGAATCTCTTCCAATATTTACTGCATCAACCCGAAGTAAAGTTCCTCGTTTCATTTGACCAACTACAACGTCATTAATTATGCACCCGTCGCCAATATTTCCATTTCTTAGTAGCCCAAACCAATCAGGTTTTCCTTCGATCAATGTGATTAATTCAAATTCACAATTTCTTTCAATTTCTAAATTTAAGTTCATTGCTGAGTTTACAGAACCGGCATCAATCTTCAAAATAATTGGTTGTTCAAGTACAGTATTTCTCGAAACTTTTAATGTAAATTTTGAATCATAAGATACAGATTCAATGAATTTCATTGATACTGGATCACTGAAATTATTTTGCTTAGAAGCATGATCCTCTTTGACAATTGATATAGTTTCACTTGGAAGCTCGCTTCCGTCAAGATAAGATATGCTAACTTTAGGAGATTCAAAATTGTCCGGAATTTCATTTACATTTCCTGTAGGATGTACTTTCTTCCAAGGGGAATATCTCCATAGATGATCGGAATTATCCGGTTCATCTAGAGATAGATAAATTTCTTTAGATTCCATTCGATGAACTCCCTAACCAATACTTCCTTCCATTTCCAATGCCATTAATTTGTTTAGCTCAACAGCATATTCCATAGGAAGTTCTCTAGTGAAGGGTTCGAAAAATCCATTTACAATTAGGGCTAATGCTTCTTCCTCCGAATGACCTCTGCTCATAAGATAGAATAGTTGATTATCACTAACTTTCGATACACTGGCTTCATGTTCGCATCTTGCAGTTGGGTTAGCAACTTCCATTGTTGGATATGTATCACTCCTGCTGTTTTCGTCAAGTATTAGAGCGTCACAAACCACATTTAATTTACAGTTTTCAGCCTTTGGAGAGACAGTAACTTGTCCTCTGTATGAGCCTCTTCCTCCATCTTTACTGATTGATTTAGATAATATTTTACTTGTAGTATTGCTAGCTAGGTGATGAATTTTCGCACCTGCGTCTTGATGTTGTCCTGAACCGGAGTATGCTACAGAAATAACTTCTGCATGTGATCCTTCTCCTTTTAGAATGACTGAAGGATACTTCATAGTCAACTTACTGCCAATATTACCATCTACCCATTCAATTTTTGCTTTCTCATGGGCAATTCCTCTTTTTGTCACTAAATTGTATACATTTGCACTCCAATTTTGGACAGTACTATACCTTATATGAGCTCCAGGTAATGCTATCAGCTCAACCACTGCTGAATGCAATGAGTCGGTGGAATAAGTAGGTGCAGTACATCCTTCTACGTAGTGTATACTACTTCCTTCATCTGCAATAATCAAAGTTCTTTCGAATTGACCCATATTTTTTGCATTAATCCTAAAATATGCTTGTACAGGTAATTCTACATGTACTCCTTTTGGGACATAAATAAATGATCCACCTGACCAAACTGCTGTATTTAGAGCACTGAATTTATTATCCGAATAAGGAACTACACTTCCAAACCATTTTTTCACTAATTCTTCATGTTCCCTTAACCCACTATCCATGTCTAGAAAAATAACACCTTGTTTTTCCAAGTCTTCTCTTATTGAATGATAAACTGCTTCAGATTCATATTGTGCTGTAACACCACTAAGCCATTTTTGTTCAGCATCAGGAATTCCCAATCTATCAAATGTGTTGCGTATATCTTCTGGTACATCTTCCCAGTCATTTTCCGTAGCTTTGGACGACCTGAGGTAATAACAAATGGATTCAAAATCAATTTCCTCTAACATTGACATATTTCCCCAAGTAGGCATCGGACGTTCATCAAAATGTTTGAATGCTTTAACTCTCATCTCAGTCATCCATTCTGGTTCATTCTTAAGTTCAGAAATGTCTCTAACCACTTTTTCTGATAATCCTGCATCAAAACGAATTGTTGAGTTTTCAGGATCGTGCCAGCCTGCTTTGTAGTCTCCTACTGCTTCTCTTGCGTCATTTTCTCCCATTTAATCACCTCTAATTTTCAAAACCGTCTTCCAGCCAGTCATAACCTTTCTCTTCTAATTCTAACGCCAACTCAGGACCTCCTGTTTTGACAATTTTCCCTCCAATTAGTACGTGAATTTTGTCGGGTTTCACATGCTCTAAGATTCTAGAATAATGAGTAATGATTAATGCTCCCGAATCAGTACCTCTAATTGCAGCATTGATTCCTTTAGCAACAGTCCTTATTCCATCAATATCCAATCCTGAATCGGTCTCGTCTAGAATTGCTAACTTTGGTGTCATTAGCATTAGTTGTAAAATTTCGAATCTTTTTTTCTCTCCACCACTGAAACCATCATTTACATATCTTCCTAGGAATGATGAAGGAATGTCTAATTCATTCATTGATTCTTTCAGCTTATTTCTGAAATCTTTCCCTTTAGCTGCATCTTCTCCTAATACTGCTGCTACTGATTTACGTAGGAAGTTCCCAACTTGTAGACCGGGAACTGCTTGCGGATATTGGAATGATAGGAACACACCCTCTCTAGCCCTTTCCCATGTCTCCATTTCAAGAAGGTCTTTTCCATTTAGTTGCACTGTTCCACTTTCAACTTCATAGTCAGGATGACCCATGATTATGTTTGCAGTTGTGGTTTTACCACTACCATTTCTCCCCATAATCGCATGAATTTCCCCTGGCTTAATTTCTAAATTTATACCTTTTAATATCGAAGTTTCGTCGATACATGCGTATAAGTCTTGAATTTTTAGTAACTGCGAATCGTTAGACATGCTAATTCTCAGTCTTTCGTAGATGTCCCCCCTTTTGAATAAATGCTTATCTTCTTAATGAAATTTATTCTAAAAATACAGCAATTATTAGTCAAAATAAAGTGAAGTGACATTCTCGGAATGGATATGAGTAGACCTTCGGATAACGACTTACCTATTGCGAAGGACCTGACTGAGTCTTACAGGACACAGATTGAGGAGATTATGAGAGAAGAAGCATTACGTCGTATATCGGAGACACAGTCACCCGAAGAATTAGAAAGGTTGAATTCGCTATCTCTGGTCAAACTTTATGAATCTACCGATGATGATCTAATACCAGCATTAATGTCACGACTTGGAATTGTTAGAGCCGCATTAGATGGTCATGGAGGAACTTTGTTAGTGAGTAATGCGGAAGTTGAAGTAAATAATTTAGGCCATAAAGTATTATCTCTAGTGATAAATCTAGATGGGGCTTGTGTATCCTGTGGTGCTGCACCGGGCACCCTAAAAGGCATTCAAGATGATTTATTAATGGACGATGAGATTATTTCTGTAAAATTCTCCATCTCTATGTTGGAATGGTTTGATGAAATACAAAAAGAATTTGTACTAAAATTTGGTGGAGTAGTTTTTGTCTAGATAAAATTACTTAATTCAACTATTGCCCTATTTGAGAAACCCAATACTGTTTCTTCGCTACCTTCAATTATACTCGTATATTGTCCCGCAGGTCCAGCCAAATCGTAGGACCCAGCCTTTCCGACCCATGAATTATTTTCTATCAAAGAAAGAATATCATCATCTCCCAAGTCACAAAATTCAACTATTGCGAAATCCGTCCAAATTTTATAGTACCAATTAGTTGCTAGTTTACTGTAATTCTTGTTATTTTTAACCAATATCGCTGTTGATGACCATACTTTGTGCCTTTTACCTGATAGTCTGAGTAACATATTTGTTGCATCTAAATTATCCATTGGTTTCCCTAAAGCTATTTTTGAATCATCAGGGTCTTCAACTAAGGTATCTGATACGATAATTATGTCTGGATTTGTATTATCATTCAGTTCCCGGGAATCCCATTCCAAAGCAGCAGATTCTGCCTTTGAAAAACAAATTTCTAGAGACTGTTGTTTGACATTCACTCCATAATTAATACTCTTTTCTTCACTAATTAATGGTTTAGAAATTATTTCGAAGTCATCGAAATTTTCTTTTAACCAAGTTAATCTTCTTTCTGAAGCCGAAGCAAGAAGTAATTTCATTAGTTCACCTAAAGAGAAATTCTATTTTCACAAATCGGGCATTTAATCATCTTTAATTGCATTGATGCTTCAAATCTTGATGAACATTCAGGACAAATCACAGGACGATTAACTTGTGGTATTGCATTTAAAGGCTCTAGAGGTGGTAGAGGCATTGATTGTTGAGAGTCTTGAACATCTATCTCAATAACTTGATTCGAAAGGTTTCTATTTTTCCTTCTATCTCTCCTAACTTTAGAACCTGTATCTGAATCTTCATCAATCAATTCTACTTCTTTTGATTTCACCTCAATATCTGTTGGTTCGACTAAATCTACAACATTTTCCTCAAGGATAATTTTTCCAGTTGCAACTTTTCTTGTCTTTCTACCAACCCATTTTACAGCACTCAGTGACATTGTAGTCAGAACTAAAAGACAAAGTAATAACACTGTAATTGATATCCCTGCCATTAGTATTCCAAAATTTTGTTCATCTAAACCAAGATAAATTCTCACTTCATCAAGTAAATTCAACTCACCTTTGTCGGGATCACTATCATCTATCAAAGACCTTATTTCCCATCCATAGATTTCATTCCAGCTTAGAATTATTGTTTGGTCACTCAGAGGGCCTCTGTCAACTGAAGAAAGATGGTTTTTCCCAGTCGTGATTCTATCTGAAAGTCCAATCCATTCTTCACCATGAGTTGGATTCATCATCCCATACTGTATTTGACTCCCGGTAGGCCCTACGAAATCATAGAAGATTTGTATTCCTAAATGAGTTTCAGTCATCTGGATGTTTCCAATTCCTTTTGAAGGTATTTCTACACTGAGATTTTCCAATGAAGTTAATGTAGAGTCTGTTACTTTTGCAATCAATTTAGATTCTGCATCTACACCTTCTTTCCAAACTGTGTAGATGAAGTCTTTCTCATCATGAGTAATAACAGACATTTTTTGCATTGCTGCTTCATCCCCAACAGCCTTCCTATACGTCCATGATGTTTGTTCACTAGATCCATGAGCATACCACAAACCTATTCTTTCTTTACCGGTAATATCATCTCTATTTGACTGATACATAATATGTGTAAATTCTTCCCCCATTTCTACTGTAACAGGATCCGCTTCGTACATACTAACATCAATTTCATCTATCACATTCGGCGTAAATTTCCAATCATCTGATGAAATTGGATAGTCTGAAGTCAGTAAGAACACACTGGTCAGATCTTTGAAAGTTCCTCCCGTTGATATGTCTCTATGATATCCTGCAATTATAATTTCAGTACCTTTGACATCCATATCAATTCCGAAATATTTTCCATCAGATAATGAAATAGAATCCATCAAATCCTGAACTGGACTCATTTCACATGAGGCATCAATTCTTGAATAACTCAATGTTTGTTTGAAGTAACCTTGGATATCTATGTATCTCCTAGTCCAAGCGATGTGTGCATAACCATCACCTGTACTCCATGATGTCAAATCTCCTGACCATTTTGTTTCAAGTGTATTTGAACAAGGGACAAGTGCGAGATTTGAATTTAGTCGATATAGTGCTAATCCTCCATCTTTACTGGTAATTACCAACCCTTCTCCATTCAAATCAATGACTTTTACTGGTTCCTCACCATAATCAAATGATAAGTCTCTTGGAGCCTTCAATGAAGATTGATCAACAAGAATTGTGGAATATATTTCATTATTACTCATATCCAAATCACTTTCACCTTGAACAGTAATTTTTATTTCAAGAGGTCCTACTTCTTGTGCTATGTATGCAAATGCAATTTGACTTGCTCCTTGTCCTACCACAAGAGAGATTGTAGTGGTAGACACTTCCATCCAACCTAGGTCACTTTTCAGCCAAAGAGTCGCTCCCACGCTCATTGCATTTGTTGAACCTAGATTATCCACTCGTCCAGTGATTAGGAATTGTTCCTTAGGTCTTGGAATAGATGGTTCAGTTTTTACGGCGCCATCTCTGAAGGCTAAGTCAATTCCTTGAGGTCTCTGTAAAACAGGGAATGTAATTGATATATCATTATCTGATTCATCATTTTCCTGAATTTCATCTAATGGATCTAAAGAAACTGTTAATTGTTTGTTACCTACTGTAGATGGATTCCATGAAAGGGATATCTCAATTATATCTCCACTTTCTAGACGTTGAATAATTATCTCGTCTTTCCTATATCCATCTTCCAATAAATAAATTGTTAATTCATCTGCTGAAATATCGCCGATATTTCTTATCTGAACTTTGGCTTCTAAAAATGTATTGACATAGGTCTCAGAGACAGGGATTCCATATTCTTGTACCGAAATACCGGTTCTGAACATTAAGTCTGGAGATGGAGGATAATTATCAATTTCAACGGTAATTCTAACTTCATCCGAGGCAACTCCAACTCCACTGACAAATCTAACTGAGAAGCGTTGCATTCCATCATCAGTATTTTTTGTATTCCATGGTATTGACCATTGGATTTCTTCAGCCCCAGAACCAGAATAATAAGTCATATTTTTCCATTCATCAGTCCCCAACCTCCACTGCATTTGGGCACCATTTACAGTTTCTAAAAGCCCATTAATCTCGACATTACCACTCACTAAATCTTGATTGCTGGGTGAATTAACTTCTAGAGAAAGAATTCCTAAGTTATGTGTATTTTTTGTCGTATTACTCCATTGATCAAATTCATTTTTCGATTTAACTTCAATTTGAAGAGTTTCAGCATCTACGTCAACATCTTCTTCGAAATTCGGAATATCGAAATTTGTAGTCCAGTTGATTGTTCCGAGGGCCTGATGCCAGTCAACTAAGACTCCAGTAGATAGCGGACCTCCTCCTGTAGGTCTATACTTGTATGTCACTCTAACTTGAACTTCTTCAGTGGTTCCATTTTCCTTTCCGGCATCGTTGATATGGCCTCTAGCACTGTAACTTTCACCTTCTATCAGCCACAAACCACTTGGCTTCTCAATTACTGCCCAATTCCCAGTTCCTTCTCCTACAGGTGGATCTCCTCCTCCAGTACCATTGCCTGGATCTCCTCCTCCAGTATCATCTCCTAATAAGGCCTGAAGAATCAGATTCCCATCGATTATCCCAAATCCATAATCCTCATTCCATTTATCTGAAACTGAAGGCATCGACGGACTACCCCTAACTTCTGAATTATTTCTCAGTAGATCTTTTACTTCTTGTGGTTCTAAATCATCGTCTATTTGGAGAATTATTGCAGCTAAACCAGCAACAGCAGGTGTTGACATACTTGTACCGTCCATTGCTACATAGCCATCATCTGCCAAAGTACTTTCATCTTGGCCAGGAATAGTTGAACTCGATGTAGCATGTTGAGCCGAAGTAATTCCTGAACCCGGTGCGACTACATCAGGCTTCAATTCATCCCATTTATTTTCATCATTATCATCCACGCGCGGTCCCGAATTAGAATAATCTGCAATGTCATCATCATTCCTTTGAATTGTATTTTTATCATCTATAGCACCTACAGTAATTGAAGCATCTGCCGCCCCCACTGAAGTGACTCTATTAGTTCCGTCATTCCCTATCGCAGCAATAGGTACAATTCCCGCCTCTGCACAATTGTTTACTAATCTGGCAGCAGAATTATTACCATCGTCACCTTGATCATTACCTCCAACTGGTGAGCTCCCACTACCAAACGACATGGTAATTATATCAATACCTTCACTTGAATCATTATTACCCCAATCCGTATCTACATTTTGTAGAACCCATTGAAGACCTTTGATGATTGGTCCTTCATCTCCTCCTTGACTTCCTCCTGAATCTGTCATAACCTTAACATCAACAAGGTATGCTCCCGGTGCATAACCTTGGTGAACTCTTCTAGAATCTCCAGTTCCTAGAGCAATACCAGCCACGTGTGTCCCATGGCCATTACCATCGTCGGGATCGAATTCACCATCGTTACAATCTTGTGAATTCCATGATGTTGCATCACAACCAGCTAACCATTTTGGGTCTTGTAAGTCATCTGGATCATTTTCGTTATCATTATTGTTATCTGAAAAATCATCAAGTGAAAAATGCTCATTATCTACTCCTGAATCCAGTACAGCGATAACCACACCTGAACCATCATATCCAAAATCTCTCAGTGTTTCATCATAAACATCTGATGTGCGGACTTTTGAACCTCTAGTTGCCACACTCAGGTATGGGACGATTTTATCCTGTTCCTCTAACATTACAACTCCATCCTGTTGCCAAATTTCTATCAGAGAACTAACCGGTACTCGGTCTATTACTACTGAGTCAATAAATTCAACTGGGAAAAACCAAGATCCCTCTTCTTCCCAACCATGTTTTTCTAAGATATCTTTTAATTTCTGTAAATCTGTTTCCCCAGGGTGCCAAGAGTATCCAACAATTATCGCTGTTGTCATACGTCCATCATTTCCTAAGATTGCAGTTGCTGAATGTGATTCTTTTTGTCCTGCTATCATGTACTGTAAACTATCTTCCATTCCATTTCCATCTTGATCAGTATTGAAATTCATCCACCAGTATGGTTCTTCGACAGCAGGGGTTGCATCCCACGGAGGGAACCCTATTCCCAGGAATTTTTCTGGACATACTTCACCATCACAAATTAGTTTCGGGATTTCATTAATTGTTTGAGTATTTGAATTATGATTACTCTCTTCTGTGAACTGGTTAGAGCCATCTTCTGATGGGATAATTGCTGATGCTCCTACTGAAAAATCAAGTATGAGCATCAACATAACAACTAACATGGGTACAACTGTATTTGATGCTCGTGCCATGGCTCTCACAGAGAGCCAGTATCGATGGATGTATAATTTGAACCGATGATTAATTCATTTTTAGGGAATTATGGCCAAAATAGATGCTCATCGTTAACAGAACAAATTAGGCTGTAATGTCCATCTTTTCCTTCTATAAATTTTATTTCTCCGTTGCAAATAGGACATATTGTATTTTCCGCCAGTTCTTCAAGCCAAGCCTGCCTAGTTTCTAGTTCGTCACCTTGATCTCTGAGATTTTCCAGTATTCTTTTTGCATTGCCTTGAAGAGGCTTTCCTGCGACTTCCCATGGGTCATTAGAAAGGTCCCTTAGTTGTCTTTTTGCATTAATTCTGTAGGCTTCTTCTATGCTGGTAGTACTATTTTCATAGCTTTCAGAATCTACTGGAATTGGGCCTCCTTTAGCAATAAATCTGGCTAGTAGGAAGGCCATGAAAAAGCCTCCAATATGTGCCATATGAGCGATATTTGATTCACCAGAAGTCCCTTCTTGAACAACATATATTTGATAGATTTCTAACCCTAACCTTACGAAAACTATTACCCAAACAGGCCATGCTCTTATCAAAAAAAGTAAAGGAAATTCTATCTCATCATTTGGCCAGCAAGCCATGTAAGCTCCTAAAATGCCAAAAGCTGCGCCACTAGCTCCAATAGCAGGATTATACGAGTTTGGATGCGAAGCAACCCAAGCCAAGCTTCCTCCGATAAATCCAAGGATGTAAATTATCAGCCATCTCTTGGAACCTAATTTTTGTTCAAGAGGAACTCCTACAAGGCCAATAACCAGGATATTCGAGAGTACATGCAACCAATCTGCATGAATCCATGCTGAAGTTACGAAACGATATATTTGTGATGGGTCATCGGCCAAATATGGGTATAACGAGAAGAACTCTATTTCATTAAAATTTAACTCAAGAATTGTGAAACTGTATCTAACAAACATTACAAGAAGTAATGACAAAATCATAGCAAGTGCAATACTGGTATTTTCTCTGATTGCATTGACAAAGGGTAATATTGAGACAATGATGTATATGGAAAGAAGAATTAAATCACTATTTTCCAATTGTGACCAGTACAAATCTGCCTCCGGATTGACAATCACATATTATGTCCGGACGTATTACAGCAATAGCGCCTTCGATTCTATGTCGAACTACTCAAACGCTAAACCTCCCTCGGAAGTACATGGATGTTCTGCCCCTGATACAGATTTCGGGTTTAGAGATTCATAGAGGAAACCGTCTAATTCTTTCTAATTTTGACTTTGAATTAAACGAAGGAGAATTGGTTTCATTGGTCGGCTCTAATGGGTGCGGTAAGACCACATTACTCGAATCCAGTGCAGGTATGCATACGATTTCTTCTGGCTCAATATCTTGGAAATATGATGAGTTAGGATTGAAATTGGTTAGAGATTCAGAAGGTAGGAGAAATTCTCTACCGCCTATGGGTTTAACTTTACAAAAAAACGGTATGTCTGGAGAAGAAACAGTTCTAGAGAGATTACAGACAGTTTTACAAGTTTCAGGTTGTGACTTTGATAGTATTAAAACATCAGAATTGCTTGATTGTTGGGGACTCAATCATAGAAGTGGCGATAGGATTTCTCAATTATCTGGAGGTCTAGCTAGACGTCTCTCTGTGCTTTCAGGGATTGCACCTGCACTATTGTCAAATAGTCCTAGAGTTATTCTTCTCGATGAACCATCTGAAGGTTTGGATGAGTCAGCAAAAAATTTACTGATTAATTGGTTAAGATCTCTAACTTCCAGAGGACATGGAATAATTATAGCAACTCATGATCCTGATTTAATTTCCTCGTCGAATAGAATCGTTAGATTTGAAGATAATAATAAGATTTCTATCGATTTAAGATCAAAGACGGATTCTAATTTTGTCCTCCCAAGTACGACACAAAATGTTAAGATTAGAAAAACTTCTAGTTTGTTTTATTGGGCTTACAGAATGGAAAAAAGAAATCCAATAGATACAATCAATCGCTTGATTCCCTCAATCCTTGCTCTACTGTTATGTCACAGCTTAATCTCCGAAGATGAAATTTCGACTGTCGGTTTAGACTTTTTTTCGGCTCTAATTTTACTTCCCTCTTTCATCTCAGTTGTAATTCCACCGGCATTGATTGGCAGGTATTCAGAAGAGAATTGTGGAAGATGGTGGTCTGCAGTAATCGGACCTAAATTTCGTTTTTCATCTTCCATCATAGGTTCTTCAATCTTACTCCCCTTACCTCTAATTTATATTTCATGGATAATATTAAGTGACAATATTTTACTACCTAATGATGACGTAATTTATTGGCTGTGGTTACCGGGCTTAGCAATGTTTTTTGTTTCAATAGCATCATCATCATTACATCTACTAATTTCTGATTTGAGAAGAGCAGGGGCTTCAGTTGCCTCGTTACTCTTGTTAGTTCTTATATGGCCATTTTTACAGTTAACAGACTCTCTTGAGATGATAATCACGGATGGAATAAGTCTGGGATTTTCACTGGATGAACCAATTTTTATGATATTGTTGGCAGGTGTGACTAGTATATTGGTTTGGTTTGTTTCTACTTACCTTCCGGATACATGAAAACGAGCATTCATCATGTAGTAACCTCTCGCAAGTTTATGTCCTCACTGAAATATTTTGGTTGGGGGATGACTATTATTGGTGGAGCAGGGGTATTACTAACTGCAATTATGGGGTACACTTATGCTCCTTTAGTTCAGTCACCACCATTCAGATCTCCAGAGGCTTATAGGATATTATTCTGGCACGTTCCATTTGCTTGGACATCTTTTGTTGCATTTTGTTTATTGTTTATTGGTTCGATTTCTTGGTTCGTAAAAAGGAAGGAATGGGGGTGGAATTTATTTTGTACTGGGTCAGATTTAGGCCTATTGTTTGGTTTAGGGGTGGTAATTTCAGGTCCTATTTGGGGTTCTGCTGAATGGGGAGTCCCTTGGGATTGGGGAGATCTCAGACTGAATACATTCGCTTTGCTAACAGCAGTTGCAATGTTCATTGTTCTCTCTAGAAGGTCGCAACCAGATGGTGTAGAAACTCGAGATACTCTTTCTACAGTAGGGCTATTTGGTTTTGTTCTAGTTCCAATTACTGCAATAGCAACTACAGTTTATCAAAAGAGACATCCATCTGTTGTAATAGTGGAGTCCAATGAAACAGGCCTTGATCCAAAAATGATGGATGTACTAATCCTAGGCGTGATTTCGTTTTGGATATTAATGACCGGACTTTCATTTCTAACCTATCTTTCTTATAAAATGGAATATGAATTAAAGAGTTTACTCAAAAAAATCGATGAAGAGGTGGTTCATTGAACGGTTTCACAGCGTATGTCGTAACTTATTCAGTTCTAGGGTTGATGTTGAGTTATTACTTGGTATATATTGGAAAAAAAATAGATAAAATCAGAATAAGAATTAGGGAAGTCAGATTAATCTTGGATGATAAAAACCTAGAAAAATAATTTTTCCTTCACGAATCATTCTAATGCATCACGCTTTCGCAAGGTATGATAATATGTCAAATGACGCATTCTGTATTGTTTGTGGAGTGTCTTCCGGACTTTCCTCGAACCGTCTTTGTGAATCATGTTTTCGTAAGAGAGTGACATTATCTAAAGTACCAAAAACAATTCAACAGTTTCGTTGCCCTAAATGTGAATCATATGAAATTAGGGGACGATGGTCGAAAATGGACGAGGAGTCATTGGCAAACTTGAGAATCCGTGATAATTTAGAGTTAGATGATAGAGCTGAACAAGTAGATGTTAGTTTTGCTTTACAGGTTATTGATGACAGAACAAATCGCATTCATCTCGATGTATCTGGAAAAATAGACAATTTTTACTTTGAAGATAATTTTGAAGTATTATTGCAAACTAGTAATGCAATTTGTACGCCCTGTACAAGAAAAGACGGTGCTTATTTTGAGGCCATTGTCCAACTTCGATCTGCAGGGAGAAAATTATCTGAGATCGAACTAAATGAATTGAGATCAACTCTTGATGAGATGTTAGATGGAATGGAAGCAGATCCAATGTTTTTTATTACAAAGGAAGGTATGGTAACAGGAGGTTGGGATTTACAACTTGGCTCAAAAGCGATGGCCAGAAATTGGTCACGTATTTTAACAAAAAAATTCGGCGGAACAGTCAAGGAAACGTCCACTGTTGTTGGTATGAGGGATGGTATAGAAATTACTAGGCTTACAGTGAGTTACAGAAAACCTGCTTACAGTGTGGGAGATGTAGTAAAATTGAACGATGACTTATGGCTAATTGACTCATGGCAAAAGGATGGTCCAATCATACGTCGATTGAGATTCTTTCAGAGAACTGGAGCAACATGGAGGGACATGGAGAAAGCTAGGATTATTTGCTCATGTTCAGAGCAATATGTAGTTGACATATTAAATCGAGATAGCTCAGCAGCAGAAATCATGACACCGCACGATTATTCAATAACTACCGTTGCATTACCATATGATGATGATGTTAAGTCAACCCAGTTACGTGTTGGATTCATAGAAGATACATGGCAAGCATTACCGGGATATATTAGTGAGGCAGAGGTATGAAAGATAGAGACTTACTAAAAATCGCTGATGAATTAGATTCACAGAATATGATTGGATTCACTCGTAAATTCATAGATGACTTTGAAATATCTATTTCAAGAGTTATCGATATTGATTCAGACCAAGACTGGGCAGGAGTACTTTGTTTAGGAATGGGTGGTTCCGGGGCTGGAGGGATGTTTCTTTCTACTCTTGCCGATAATTCCGGAGGGTTACCATTTGTAGTCTGGAGAGATTATGGTTTACCATCATGGTGGGGTCCAGAATGGTTGGTCATAGCAACATCTTACTCAGGAAATACTGAAGAGACGATTAGTGGAGTTCAAGAAGTTCTAGATTCTGGAGGTACTGTAATTGGAATCTCATCGGGGGGTGAGATGAAAGAAATATTGTCTAATAGTGATGACTCATTATTTATTTCTGTACCTGGTGGTCAGATGCCTAGATCTGCCTTTGGGCACTTATTTGGTACACAATTATCAGTTTGTTGGTCACTCGGTTTAATGGAAAAACCAAGTAATAAAGAGATTAATGATATGATTCAACGTCTACGTTCATCATCGATAGAATTTGATATTAGTGGAGGAAATGGCTTGGTTGTTACAATGGCCGAATCAATGCTTGATAACCAAATTGGGATTATTGCCCCAACAATTTTAACTTCGGCAGCAAGTCGATTTGCAAATCAATTAAATGAAAACTCTGATGTCTTCGCACGTCCTTCTGAGTTACCTGAAATGAATCATAATGAAATAGTGGCATGGGCCTCAAATAATGATTCTCAACATTCAATTATTTATTTTTCTTGTGAAGGTATTCATCCTAGGGTATCATCTAGAATGAATTGGATGTTGGAAAATATCGAAAATCATAATTCTTGGATAATTGATTGTGAAGGAGAAAGTCTACTCGAAAGATTACTCTACGCTTCACATATTTCAGATTGGATTAGTATTGCACTAGCTTTGTTAAGAGGCGTCGATCCATCTGAAATGGCTTCAATAAATGAACTCAAATCATATATTTCTAAGATTCAATAGATGGGCCCTAAAACCATTCTCGGGTCAGGGTATTTTTTTAACGCTGACTCTCTTTCTTCAGGATTTACAACACCTGGCATATCGTGAGTTTCAGGTTCATCAACAGATAATTGGAAATGTAAGTGAGATTCCCATCCACCATTCTCATGTTTATCTCCCATCCAGCAGATAGTTTCTCCTCTAGAAATTTTCTGACCAATATTTTTATCTTTAATTGATTCAGCACTGAGATGACCGTAAAGAGCCCAAATCGGATTTTCGCCGATTAAATGTTTTGTGATAATTACATACCCATAATCTCCATCAGCTGGATTATATCCAAAGTGGGAGATTTCACCATCATCAAATGCCATACAAGGCGTCCCAACAGGGGCCCCAATGTCTATTCCAACATGCAAAAATCTACCATCTGAAAATAATTCTGTAGAATACATCCCGGGTCTCAATTCATCATATCTTCCTATGTCAAATTCGTATTGGGAAGGAATGTAATTTCCAGTCGTGAAGTCTCTGACCTCATATTCTTCAGGTAGATGAACTACTGGATGATATCTCCCGGTCTGCCACTTAATCATATTCTCCGATTAGGGTGAAGGTTTTCATTCCTCTTCCACCTCACTCATCACTGTGGGATTTCGTATTGACTCTGAAATGGATTTTTGTGCTTCAAGCTTTTTTGGTAAATTTGTAGCAATATCTAATTTTTCTAATTTACGTCCTTGTGGTAGTACATTAGTTTCCCATGAACCTACTGCCTTGTTGTAGAACTCGGTTGCTTTGCCTAACCTAGTTCCAACCTCAGCAAAGTGTTCACTCCAAGTAGCCATTCTTTTGTAGAATAATTGTGCTACATCAACTACTTCTTTTGCTTCTTCAGCAAATCTAACTTGCTGCCAATACAAGGCAGCAGTTCTTAGTAACGCGATTAATGATGCAGGCGATGTGATTATTACTCCTCTATTCATTGCATCAGAGTGCAATGTTGGATCTACTTCGAATGCTGCAGAAACTAACGCTTCAGAGGGAACAAACATTACTACAAAATCTGCTCTTCCGGAAACCTTAGACAAATATCCCTTTTCTGCAAGTTTATTCATTGTTTCACGCATTGACTTAGCATGTAATCTTAATTTTTCTTGTCTTAGTTCTAAATCTTCAATTTCTAGAGCATCAAGGTAATGTTTACCACTTGTTTTTGCATCTATTGGTATCGAACCATTACCAGGAAGACGTATAACTACATCGGGAATCAATCCCGATGCCCCTTTTTGTTCCAAGAAATCAGTATGCTTTGTCATACCTGCCATTTCCAATAAATTTCTAAGTGCAATTTCCCCCCAATCTCCACGTACAGAAGAGCTTTTTCGGAGAGCAGTTGATAGATTTGAGGCTTCTTTACCAAGACTTTCTGTCCTAGCTCCTAGGTCATTTATCTGACGTTTTATACCTGCATATGCATTTATCCTCTCTTTTTCCAAATCCTTAGAGAATTTTTCTAAATCATCTAAGGATTTTGTCATAGGTGCAAATAGTGCTTCAATCTCTTTAGTTCGTGCATTATGGTCTTTTTCTGCTGAAATTTGAACTTTACCCAATCTTTCTTCTGCTAGTTTAAGGAACTCTTCAGAGTTTTTCCTACCTAAATCCGTGACTAAATTTTCAATTTCTGCCTTTACACGAAGTTCTGAAGAGGCTAAAGATTCTTCTTTCGCTCTAATTCTTTCTTCATTCCTAATCGCTTCATCACTTTGTTTTTGTTTAGCAAGTAACCAACCGATAGTAATACCAAGTGCTAAACCAATGGCTATGAATACTAATCCGCCTAGGTCCATATTAAACTAAAATAATTGACAGTATTTGAACTTGTACATTTTACTTTGTTAGAAAGTAATAAACAGTTCTTATTAGGTAATGGTTTTTCAGGTTGAATGTATGGAGCTAGTACAAGATATAAATTGTGCTATTCTTGGTTCAAGAGGTTTAGTTGCGCAAAGATATCTTCAGAGATTAATTAATCATGATTGGTTTAATCCAGTATCAGTAGTTGGTTCTAGTGCTACAGTAGGATTGAATATCCGAGATTTACCATGGTCTCTAGATGAAGAAAGACCTGATTTACCCGATATTACAGTTTCTGGATTAGATGATTTAGATACTTTAGCGAATGAACTACTTGAGAGAAAAGTTCAGGTCATATTCTCTGCAATACCTGACGCAGTTGCTGAAAGGGTCGAAATTGACCTTGCAAAAATGGGTTTTTGTGTAATCAGTCATGCTTTGCTTCATAGACTTAAGGGAGATGTTCCTCTAATTATTCCAGAGATTAACCCAGACCATCTTTCAATTCTAGAATCTCAAAGTCATGGCCGCGGTTATTTGATTTCCTGTAGTAATTGTATGGTTGTCCCAATCGCCTTGACTTTACATCCTTTAATGGAAAAATTCAATTTTTCCATGATTAAGATATTAACAGAACAATCACTATCAGGGGGAGGGCGTAAAATGTTGGAAAGAGGTAGAAGTGGATTGTCAATTTCTTCTTCAATCCCTGGAGAATCTGAAAGCATAATTTCCGAGCTAAATAAGATACTCGGAAAGAAAAATGGCGCTATCTTTCAAGAAGCGAATTTAGACATTAAGGTTTGGTGTTCTCGAGAAAATCATGATTATGGTCATCTAGCATCAATCGAGATAATTTTTGATGATAGAGTTAGTGCGCATGAAATTATCGAGACTTGGCAAAATTTCTCAACCGATGCTTTTGATTTTAGACTACCCTCTTCAACTCATACAATCAATTTTGTGGATGGAAGAATTGATCCTACAAAGAATAGATGGAGCGGTTCAATTACTAATTCTCCTAGCATAGATTTGACCGCAGGAATGGTAGTTTCTGTTGGAGAGATAGAGGTAGTTGATAATAAATTGAAATTTAAATTATTATCAGATAATACGATACGCGGTGCTGCAGGATATGGAGTTCTTCTTGCAGAATTAATTATTGCAGATCAAATAATATCTAATAATAGTCAAATCAAAGTTGATTTAAATCAAAGTAATTGAAATGTATGTTCCTCTCGGAAGAGCCAATGAGGATGCGACATCTAGCCATGTATTTGTCAAAGTTAGAACCCCTTCCTTGTGAAGATGTTGAACTGGAGCAATACTCTACTGATGGTAATTTAGCATCCAGTTTCCTTTCGGATGTAGTTTCATTTGGAGACTTGTCGTCAGAGACCGTTGTTGGCGATTTAGGTGCTGGCAATGGGATTTTAGGGATTGGAGCACTTAAAATAGGTGCTAAAAAATGCATTTTCCTAGAAACTGACAAGAAAGCATGCCTTGCAATTAGTAATAATTTATCTAAAGATTCACTAGATGGTTCTGGAATATTGATAAATGAATTTTTAGATGAAAAAACTTTTTTTCCTAAAGTTGACCTAATTGTTTGTAACCCTCCCTGGGGGCGACAAAAGGAAAAGGCAGATCGTCCATTCTTGGATTTGATAATAAAGAATGGTTCTGTTACTCATATGATGCATAGCTCACATTCTACACATATTCGTCCCTTTTTCGAATCAAAAAATTGGACTGTAGAAAAGTACAATGAATTTGATTTTAATTTACCGGCCAAATATTCCCATCATAGGAAAGAAAAAGACTCCACTAAAGTTGGATTTTGGCGTTTATCTCCGAATTAAATTTTTGTTTTTTGACCCGTCTTCTTCATACGTGAATCATTAGTCGCGGTATCAATGAGTGCTTCAGCAGGTGACTTTGTTACACCCGGGACACGTGTTTCTGTGAATGAGAATTTTTCTCTTGGTGATGGAATAATTTCGACTGAATCCGGTCATCTAGCATTATTGTCCGGGAAATTAGTTGAAGAAAATGGAGTTATTTCAATTATCTCTGACTCGAACGTTAATATGCCGAAGGTTGGAGATATTGTGATAGGTCAAGTAAGTAGACTTAATGCGAAAACTGCCGAGATAAGAATTTTACACATTGAAGGAAAAGAACAAGGAGAAAGAGATATACCTGCATTGAAATTATTTGCCGATATATACGTGACGGATTTTGTAGATCGTTATATTCCATCTGCAGGAGATGCAATGCGTTCAAGAGATTTTGTTAGAGCAAAGATTACTCAGTTCGAACCGATGTTGAAGGCATCAACTAGAGATGACCCAAGTTTGGGCGTAATCCATGCGATATGTCCACCTTGTGGTGAAGTTCTTGAAAAAAGTAGTGCAATTGCCGATTTTAATGTGTCATGTAAAAGGTGTGATTACAAAGGATATAGGGTACTTTCTAGCAGTTTTGGCTTAGGTTACTCTATCCCTGAGATCTCTGATATTGATAAATTCAATAGACCTGGAGAAAGATGGTCGGAGGATGCTGAGAAAGTATTGGGGCATGACGGTGCTCGCCCCTATCTTTCACCTCTTGCAGATTTTAGAAGAGGGATTTCTCATGAAATTCCAAATCATGTCGCGAAACAACTCGATAGGAACAAATCCAATAACCGTGGAGGTGGGCAACGAAGAAAAATGTACAAAACAACATGTACAATGTGCTCTACATCTACTGAAGTTCCATTCGAACCAACTCCAGGTAAGCCAATTAGGTGTCGTGAATGTATGAATAAGGTCAATGACGGTACAGCCTCGAAAGAAGAGTTAGCTGCTGAGCGTGAAATATTGAAATCTGCAAGATATGAAATGTTAGAGAAATCCGGTGTAAAATTATTCGTTGGAAGTATTTCATGGGATGCAAACGAGGACGATTTGAGAAAATTATTTTCTACTTATGGTGAAGTTAAAGATGTGCATATCGCGAAAGACCGTGAAACTGGAAAATCGAGAGGTTTCGCTTTCATTAAGTTTGCAAGTCTAAAAGATGGTCAGAAGGCAGTTAAGGAATTGAATGGAGTTGAGTTTCATGGACGTAAGATTAGTGTTCAAGAGTCTAATGAGTCTCGTGGTGAATCTGGAAATAGAAGTAGACGCAGTAGAAAATAACCGTGTGATTCATTGCTGATGTCATCTCCCTTGATTATATGGGAGGGTGGCTTGTAATAGATGGCTATGAAGATGAACCTGCTGCCTTCGGTGTCCCAAACTATGTTGGATTTCATATACGCTACATCTGTGGAGTCTTAGAATCCAGAGGTATTCCATACACATATTTAACGATAGACCAATGGAGGAATAAATACAAGCAATCATTGCGAAATAAATCTCAAAGAGATGAGATAAGAGATGAATTAAGCAATTTTTCGGGAGCGGTGGTCTTAGCAGGCTCAATAGTCCCTGGAAAATACATTCGTGGTACACCAATTAGTCAGAAAGAATTGGATCAGATTCTCTCAATTTTCCCAAGTAGTATTCCAATACTATGTGGGGGTTGGGCAATTAAAAATTGGAGATACTCTGGGTGGATGCCATTGCGTTCAAATCTTTTCTGTGCTGTTAATGACGTAGATGCATCTCTAAACACATTTCTTTCAACAGGTGAATGGAAACATAGTAAGAGGACAAAAGATCAATGGACTCTATGGGCTCAAAATGGCTCCATATCTAAAGCAATCACAGATCATCCTGATTTGTTGACTGCAGATGGTAGACCGGGTCCTTTGACATATGAGATTGAATTATATCAGGGCTGTGTTAGATTCAAAAGAGGGTGTAAATTTTGTATAGAACCGAAAAAAGGTGTACCAATTTGGAGAGATGAAGACGATATTTTGAAAGAAATATCCGGTGCTTTAGATTCTGGTGTCAAGAATATACGCATTGGTGGTGCAACAGATATTTACACGTATAGAGCAGAAGGAGTTAGAGAGTTAGAATATCCAATACCTAATCCTGAACCAATATGCAAAATTCTATCTGGTGCTAGAGATGATGATAGGTTAGATATCTTACATGTAGATAATGGTAATCCTTCAATTATTGCAGAGAATATTATTCCTTCCACCGAAATAACAAAATGTTTGGTAGAGAATCTGAGTGATGGAGCAGTTCTCTCATTTGGTCTAGAATCTGCAGATCCTCATGTACATGAGATGAACTGGCTCAATTGTGACCCTAGACAACTAAAAATTGCTATAAAACACATCAATGATTTTGGTAGAGAGAAGGGAGAAAGAGGTCTACCTAAACTTCTACCGGGTCTCAATTTTATCGCAGGTTTAAACGGTGAAACAAAAAAGAGTTACGATATGAATCTAAATTTATTAGAAGATTTGAGGTCTGAAGGATTATGGCTCCGTCGAATAAATATTAGACAAGTGGAAGGACAAGGTTTCCAGAAGATTTCTGAAACCGATTTCAAAAATTTCAAGGCAAAAGTACGTCATGAAATTGATAAACCACTGTTGGAAGAAATTTTTCCTGTAGGTTCAAAGTTGTCTAGAGTATGGTGGGAATCCCAAGGAGACAGGATAAGGGTTCCCGAACAGGTGAAAAATCCTATTTTCTGCTCACCTTCAATCTATGGGAAATCCGGTATTACTTTTGGAAGACAGATAGGTGCTTATCCTATATTAGTAGGCGTCCCCTATCTTATACCTTTAGAAACTGAATCCGATATTCTGGTAACTGGTCATGGAATGAGAAGTATTTCAGGAGTTGAGATAGGGCTAGATATTAATTCTGTTTCTCAACAACAATTGGAATCAATTCCTGGTATAGGGAAGAAAGCAGCATGGCGAATTATTAGCTCAAGAGCTAAGGCTAGTCGTAACTCGAAAACGCCTTTTGACTCTGTCGAAATGGCTTTTGAAATGGCAGGCGTTGATATCTCTCCGATAGCTGAAAAAGTGTTATCAATCTGATACATTGGTATATCAGTTCAGAGTAATAGTCATATTCTCGAGATGTACGCTAGCCATGTATGTCGAACATTCAGTCCTCTCGAAAGAGTCTTCCAATTGGTATATGTCTTCTTTTTTTACTAGTTCCAGTAATGGGAATTTTCGACTCTTCAGTAGATTTAGAAGAAGTCGAAGATATTGATCAGCAGACAGTTTCTAGAAGTTCTAGTGCTATTAATTCTCCTGGTTCCGAAAGAGGAAGTGTATTTTCCCATTCAGTTTTTGAGTTGAATTCTGGTTCTCCTAAATTAGTTCTTGAAAATGGCACCACTGTATTATTTTCCAATGGTTCTCCTATATTTTCAGAGAATAATGCAATTTCAATTTCTGGTCAGTGTTCCTTGTTGACAAACCAGAGTTTATTTTGTTCAGGACTCAACAATTATGGTCAACTTGGATTAGGCAATCAACAATTACTGAGTGGATATGTTGATCTTAGTGGAAATATTCCCGCTGCAATCTCGGCTGGAAACTCTCATTACTGTGTGATTCTAGATGATGGATCTATTTCTTGTTGGGGGAGGAATAACATGGGACAATTAGGTGATGGTACTAACATCAATAGAAATTCTCCAGTAAATGTGGATATAGGTTTGAATAAAACAGCAGTTTCTATTTCAAGTAGTAATGATTTTACTTGTGCTTTATTGAACACTGGTGAAATTTCTTGCTGGGGAGACAACTCGTATGGAATTTTTGCTGATGGGACAACAACAAATAGTAACGTTCCAGTGATTGTTAATCATTCAGTCGGTGAAAGAGCAGTTTCTATTACCACCCCGGGTTCTAGTATTTGTGCTATCTTTTCTTCAGGCAATATCAGTTGCTGGGGTAATTCATATACAATTTCTTCTTCAAATGGTGAGCTGACTAGTGGCTCTATTCCGATTATTTTACCTGTTAATAGGACTGCTATTTCCCTTGATGGCGTAGGTTCTCATACTTGTGCAATTTTGGATAATAATTCAGTTAGTTGTTGGGGAGTAAATACGTATGGTCAACTTGGAAATGGTGAATGTTCATCCGTAATTTCCTCAAGTGGTTGTACTGGTTCAAATACAAATTCACCGCAATATGTCAATCTAACAAATGTAATTGCAATTTCTTCAGGTACTGAATCAACATGTTCTATTGATTCAAGTTTTCAATTATTTTGTTGGGGTAAGCAGGAGCAGATATTTGACAACACTACAACTTCTAAATTATCTCCTTTTTTAATGGACTTTGATGCCTCAGTGATTTCTTATTCTGATCAGGACATGGATGGAGATGGTATCTCCAATAATCTAGATGTTCATATGCCCGGGGACGATGATGGAGATGGAGTTCCTTCACCTGATGACCCATATCCAAATAATCCTACTAGATGGATGAACTGTGATTTAGGTTCTTGGGGAAGAATTGATTGCACCGAATCCTCTGCAGGACATTACTCTATATTTTCTGCACTATATCAGTCGGAATGCGGTTTAGGTGAATATCAACATCAGATAGGTAAATCGTACTGTGTGGATGCTTCTGCAGGATATTATGTCGACAACATGGCTTCAGAAAATCAATCTTCATGCCCTGAAGGATATTATCAACCATCTGTTCAGTCCTCATCTTGTTTGCTTTCAAATCCTGGTAGTTATGTCTCAATGACTACTGGAGATTCTGGAAACTCTTTTTCATCGGCAAACAACCTTAGTTCAACCAGTGCGAGTTACACTGGTAGAATCGGCAGTCAAAATGATATTCACGACTACTACAAAGTTAATGTTGATAAATCACACCATATTTTTGTTTCCATAATTTCACAGAATCATCAATTGAATATTTCACTATATGATCAGTCAATGGTTTTGATTGATTATACTACAACAAATGGTACAAGTGTATCGACAAATTCAACATCCAGTTCTTCAGTTCGTGATGTCTTTATTGTTATTGAAAGTCTCAATTCCTCTGTTAATCTATCAGGTGAATATCAAATCCAGTTGACATACTTTAACGCTGACAACTCAATGATTATTGGAGATGATAATTTTTCAATTGATGCTGAAATTGGTGTAAATGAAGTCTTATGCTCTGTAGGCACTTTTGAATCTGGATATGGTAGTTCTTCATGCACACCAGCCGCTCAGGGATATTTCGTAGCTAATCAAGGCGCAATTTCCCAAACTGCATGTTCACCGGGAACATATCAAGGTCTTACTGGGCAGAGCGGTTGTTTAACTACATCTATTGGATATTATACATCTGCATATGGTTCTTTTGTTCAGACTCCTGCATCATTAGGTTACTATGTTGACACGATAGGGGCGACAAGTCAAATTGCTTGTCAGCCTGGAACTTACCAAAATCAAACTGCACAAACAAGTTGTATAGATACTGAAGCAGGGTATTTTACCTCTGTATCAGGTTCTCCAGATCAAACACCATGTTCAAATGGAACCTATCAGCCAAATGTGAGTCAAGTTTCTTGCATAATCTCATCACCCGGATATCATGTTCCTAACGAGGCATCAATATCCCAAATACCGTGTAATCCCGGTTCATATCAACCGTTCACAGGGCAGAGTAGCTGTATGGACGCAAGTCCTGGATATTACACTTCTGCATTAGCATCAACTTCACAATCTCCATGTACAGTTGGAAACTTCCAACCAAATTCTGGCCAGACTAGGTGTTTAGCTGCTGATCCTGGGTATTATGTAGATACAAATGCATCATCGAGCCAAACTGCATGCGGAATCGGAACATACCAACCCTATTCCTCGAGTACGAGTTGTTTAGATGCGGATGCAGGATATTATGTAGACACAAATGCATCTACCTCTCAAACTGCCTGTGTTTTAGGTACGTATAACCCAGAAATCGGTTCAAATAGTTCACTATCATGTCTAGAATCTAGTCCCGGCTTTTATGTTCCAGTTAATGGTTCCTCGAATCAATTAGTGTGTTTACCTGGTACTTACCAACCAAACTCTGCTCAATCATCCTGTTTGGATGCTGATTCAGGCTATTTCGTTAATTCTTATCAAGCAACTAGTCAGGAACCCTGCGCTCAAGGGACTTACCAACCCCAAGCTGCGCAGATTGGTTGTTACAATGCTGAACCAGGGTATTACGTGGACATAAATGCTGCAACAATGCAGACTCCTTGCTCACCTGGAACTTACAATTCAGCATCTTCTCAAACAAGTTCTGATGCGTGTTTGAATGCTGAGTCAGGATATTTCGTTCAATTTGAAGGGGCATCCTCTCCACAAATTTGTTTGGAGGGAACTTACCAACCATCTGAGGGGCAGGAGTCATGTATTGATTCTCCAGTAGGTGCATATGTTCCGAATCAAGGTCAGTCAAACTACGTTGAATGTGAAAAAGGTACATATCAGCCGGATGAAAAGTCAATAACATGTATTACAGTTGACATCGGTCATTTTTCGTCTGAGAAAATGTCTGTTTCTCAAACTCCATGCTCACCTGGGACTTACCAGCCTAACATCGGGCAGTCTTCGTGTTTGAATGCAGATATAGGATATTATGTCTCAACTGAAGGCCAATCATCTCAAGAAATTAGTCCGTATGATTTTTACACTGATTCAGTTGGTAGTTCTTATCTATCACAATGTCCAATAAATCATATAACAATTATTCAGGGAGCAACTTCGATAGAAGATTGCTTATTAGATTCAGATTCAGATAGAGTCGTTGATGTCGATGACATTGATGATGATGGTGATGGCAGATTAGATTCTGTTGATTCTTGCAGTCCTGGGATTATAGGATGGATTAGTAATTCAACTACAGATATTGATGGTGACGGATGTAAAGACGATATTGAAGATACTGATGATGACAATGATTCTGTATTAGACCAGTATGATGATTTTCCAACAGATCCCAACGAATCAATTGATACAGATTCAGATGGAATTGGGAATAATGCGGACACTGATGACGATGATGACGGTTGGACAGATTCGTTAGAGATTATTTGTGAAACTGATCCTCTCATCCCTCAATCAATTCCTTTGGATTCAGATTCAGACTCTGAATGCGATATTACAGACACAGATGATGATGGTGATAATGTTCCTGATGTAAGTGATTGGAGCCCATTAGATGCGAATGAATGGTTAGATACCGATGGTGATGGGATAGGAAATAATGCAGATACAGATGATGATAATGACGGTCTTTTAGATATTCAGGAGATAGAATTAGGCACCAATCCTCTACTTGTCGATTCTGATGCCGATTCATACATTGATTCTGATGACTTATTCCCAGTCAATCCGACAGAATGGATAGATTCTGATTCTGATGGAGTTGGAGATAATTCTGACTCTCATCCTGATAACAAGTACTTCCAGACAAATTTACAATTTATATTAGCAATTTCAGGAGGCATAATTATCCTAGCAGTGTTTGGTTATTTGGGTGTCATAGTATTGCGTAGAAAACCGGATAATACAGAAAATCAAACAACAGAAGAAAATGAAGTCATTGAAGTCGATTATCCACATGAGGGGATGTCAGGTTCTAATTCTGAAACTAAAACAGTAGAAACAGAAGATGAAGACGTTGAAACTGTAATCGTCGACGAATCGTCTGTCGAAAATGAAGTCAGCGAAATCAGAGATACTTCTCATATTGATGCGTTACTTAGTGAATTACCAACTCCTCCAAGACCTCAGATAATTTCACCTCCTGAGGGGACTCCTGTGAACGAGTATGGACAGAGAGTTTGGGCTGATGAAACAGGACAAGTATGGTGTCTTAATTCAGATGGATCCATTTTGAAACATGATGATGCAACAGGTGGATGGGTTCAGTATCATTATTAAATCAGAATTGAATTACATTAGCACCCCAAGCTAAACCTCCGCCAAATGCTGCAGTAACCACTAGATCTCCTTTGTTGATTAAACCTAAATCTCTGGCTTCTTTCATTGCAATTGGTACACTGGCTCCTGCAGTATTGCCATAAATATGTAAATTTGTGAAAGTTTTTTCCATCCCAAGTCCCAATTTTTCCATTCCTGTTTTGATAATGTTGATATTCGCTTGATGAGGAATTATCAAATCAACTTCTTCAATACTTTTCCCAGCCTTTGATAGGGCTTCATTTACTGCCTGTGGAAACGCTTCGATTGCAAAATCCCAAACGGCTCTTCCATCCATATGGAAGAATTGTTCACCCTCAGAAAAGTTCTCTGAATTGTATGGTTTCCTAACTCCGCCTGCAGGTATTTCAATAACCGAAGAACCTGAACCATCTGACATTAACCAAGAACTAATTATTCCTTTTCCACTTTCTACTTCTGATAATACAGCAGCCCCTGCACCATCTCCAAATAGAACACATGTTGCTCTATCCTTCCAATTTAAGATACGTGAATATATCTCAGAACCTACTACTATCACATTCTGATATCCGTTTGTTCCAACATATCTACTCCCAATATCCAAGGCATGTACCCAACCTGCACAAACTGCATTAATGTCAAAAGCTGCACAGTCAATACAGCCTAATTTTTCCTGAATAATACCTGCGGTAGAAGAAAGTGGTACATCTGGAGATGAGGTTGCTAGTATGATAAGATCAATATCTTCAGGTTCTAATCCTGCGTTCTCCAGAGCTTGTTTACATGCTTCAACGGCTAAATCAGATGTACAAACATCAGGGGCGGCAATTCTTCTTTTTTTCATACCCGTCTTTGAGCTAATCCATTCATCACTTGTATCTACATATTCCATCCAATCTTCATTACTCATTTCGTTAGGTGGAACATATGCACCAAGTCCGATTATACCGACTGACACCATATTTCCCCTATGCAATATGATTATACTTTCAGTCTTACTATATTTTTTGTATCAAAAGCACAGTTCATTAATCTGAGCATTATTACCGTGACTAAGCCAAATATCAAATCTAGGTAGCGTTTCAAAGACTCATGGCGTCATTTGGAGACCATCCTTCATTACCTGAATCTCTTGAATCAATTTTGATAGACGATTCTGTATCTACTGTTTTCTTAAAGGCGGAATGTAAACCTAGAGTCAAGAGTGGCCATATCTCGTCTCTCTCTCTGAACGAGTTAGATTTGGATATATGGGATAAGCCAAATCTAGAACAACTTTCGGAAGATCTTTCAATAATTATTGAGCAAAATTCATCTCGTTCTGACTGCTTCATAGAAATCGAAAGAGAAGGATGTAAAGTTATGCAAATAGGAGATCTAAGAGTTAGTTGTGCTTGGCCTCCTTTTTCTGATGCTTGGGAAATTACTGTTGTTAGGCCCGTAGCAAATCTAACATTATCCGATTACAAATTGGATAAAGAACTTGTAAATAGATTATCTAACCATCACCGAGGAATATTTGTTGTAGGTAAACCAGGTTCTGGGAAGACAACATTTGCGCAGGCCATAGCATCATATTTAGATTCAGAAATAGGTGCAATGGTTAAAACAATGGAGTCTCCAAGAGATTTACAAGTTCCACAACGAGTTACTCAATATGCGCCACTTGAAGGAGATTTAGAAAAAACAGCAGAAATTATCTTTTTGTTAAGGCCAGATTTTGTGATATTTGATGAAGTTCGTCGTGCTAGAGATTTTGAAATATTTGGGGATGTTCGTTTAGCAGGGGTTGGCCTACTTGGGGTAACTCATGCTAATAGTGGTCTTCAAGCAATTCAAAGACTGGTTGGAAAAGTTGAACTAGGTTTAATTTCTCAGGTATTAGATACTGTAATTCATGTAGAAAAAGGTAAGATTCATCAGGTTCTAGAGTTAAAGATGGTCGTTAGAGCTCCCACTGGAATGGAATCTGATTTGAGTCGCCCAGTTATAGAAATCAGAGAGTTTCCTTCTAATCGTCTGACTCATGAAATGTTCGCTTTTGGCTCTGAAATTGCAGTTGTTCCTGTTAATGGTTCCAATGAAGAAGGAGGTAACCCTGCCTGGAAATTAGCTTCTGAGGAACTAAAGAGAGAGGCGACTAGATTGACGGGAATTATTGTAAAACATGCTAAATTTGTCACAGATTCTGCTGCTGTGATATATATCGATGATTCTGCTATAGGTTCTATGATAGGCCCTGGAGGAGAAGGAATCCGACGTTTAGAACAAGATTTAGGATTGAAACTAGATGTTCACTCGATTCAAGAATTGCCTAGAGGTCTCAGGAAAAAATTACAAAAATCTAGTGAGTCTAACTTTGACCCTAGTTCTTGGACTAATAGATCAGGAAGGAATTGGGAATACAATTCTGGTAAATCAAAAAGAAGTAAAGGTAGAAAAGGCCGAAGATAACTAATTGAACTTAGTACAAATGTTCATTACTTCAGAAAAGAAATTTAAACTCCATCTCCCTCCTTCTCGACCCACTCCTGAATCTTTAACTCCTCCAAAAGGAACTCTCAAATCTCTATGTAACCAAGTATTAATCCATATCATACCTGTATCAATTGATTCTGCGACCCTATTTCCTTTTTCCAGGTCTTCTGTCCAAATACTTCCAGCTAAACCGTACCTAGTATTGTTTGCGATTTCAATAGCTTCTCCCTCGTCTTTGAATTTATGTATGGTTACCACAGGTCCGAAGATTTCCTCGGTCGAACAACGTGAATTCACATCTAAATTTGCGATTACTGTCGGACAAATCCAATTTCCAGAATTATACTTTTCAGATAATTGAGGATAACCTCCTGTGAGAATTTCTCCACCTTCATCTTTCGCAATCTGAATGTATTTTTCTATTTTTGATAGATGTTCTGGAGAAATCAAGGCACCCAAATCTGTCTCTTCATCACTAGGATCTCCAATTTTCATTTGTTCCACTTTAAGAACAAATTTTTCAATAAATTCATCATAAATTTTCTCCTGTACTAGAATCCTACTACCACACAGACAAACCTGTCCTTGATTGAGAAAACCTGCCCTAGTAACACCATTAACTGTTTTTTCTAAATCACAATCATCGAAAACAATACTCGCATTTTTCCCACCTAACTCCAAACTTAATTTTTTGAAAGAACTTGAGGCCGATTTTGCAACTATTGAACCAGTCTCAGTGCCTCCGGTAAATGATACTAAGGAAACATCCTCATGCGAAACTAACGGAGATCCAGCCCCAACTCCGTCTCCATGAACTAAATTAATCACTCCTTTAGGTAATCCGATTTCATCCACAGTTTTCATGAGTAGATCCGCGGTTAATGGTGTCATTTCACTCGGTTTGCAAACTACAGTATTTCCCATTCCTATTGCAGGAGCAACTTTCCAGGATAAGAGATAAAGCGGTAAATTCCAGGGAGTAATTAGAGCACCTACTCCAACTGGTTTGTATACGACTCTATTTGAAGCATCATCCATTTCGAATTCTTCATTGGTTAAATCTCTAATCATTGCAGCAAAAAATCTGAAGTTTTTAACTGAACGATAAGCATCAACTTCTCTAGCCAAAGATATTGGTTTACCAGTATCTTTACTCTCTAACTCAGCTATTTGTTCATATTTCGACTCTAATCCATCAGCTATTTTTTCGAGCCAAGCAGCCCTCTCATGATTGGTAAGGGATGACCATAATGGTAATGCCTCTAATGCCGAATTAACTGCTTTGTCAACATCTTCTTTCCCAGATTTTGGTATTAATGCAATTACTTCACCGGTCGCTGGAGAATAGTCTTCTAGCCATTCATCTGAATCTGGTGTACAAAAATCTCCAGAAATATAGTTTAGAATTTTCATATTCAGCCACCGTTTACAATCCTTCATTAGAAAATGGATCATTTCTAGTCATACCTGATGAGTATTCGTTCCAATCCAAACTGAATTTATCTTGATCGGGGTCCCATTCATCCCAAGTAATCACTTTCTCTAATTTTTGCATATATCTTTCTGGTACAATTCCAGGCACAATAAAGGCTTTCTGTCGATGCAAAGGATAAGGATTCCTCAGTTCAATACCCAGTACTCCTAACACCGCTCTCGCAACATACCATGTTGCTTGTGAATTCCAGCCATGTGCAATTTTTATTACAATTCCAAGGCCATTTGGCCAGTTAGGATGTTCTATAGAAAGCCCTAGTAATCCGTCAGCTCCTTCCTTTGCAATTAGTTTCCCATTTCCGGCTTTAAGACAAGTTGAATCGAGACGATTGAATCCACCAATTAAGTCTGGATTTTTATTCATAGCCTCCCAAATCCAATCTTCATCTTTCTTCTTAACTAGCCCTGCAAACATTACAGCAAGCTCATCTACAGTGTTGGAAACTGTGGGTAATCCACATCCATCTTTGGCAACTCTTTTTGGCTCCCAATCAGGTTTATTCATATATTCTTTCAGAACATCTAGGAATAATGGGAACCAAGGTGAACTAGGGAGGGTATATCCTGCTCTACTCATCCCCATTTCTCGCATCCCTTTCAATAAAGCTGCATGTTCGCCTGAACAGGTATGAAACCATCTTCTTGGTCTTCGCACTTGTCTACCAAATTGTATCAGAGGTACGTCCAGTGGACATTGCATTAACCCCCACTCAGATTCTGTAAGGATTGATTGTGCGGCAGCTACATGTTCTGTGTCACCATTGTGAGAAGAACAGGCGACTGCTTTCTGCTCCCAGTTTAATTTATTTTCTAGAACCTTCGCGAAAGGTTTCATCATCAAAGGCTTCATCATAGATCTTCCATATATCAGAACATTTCCTCCAAAGGAATGTATAATCTCATTTCCATGAGCCCATGCAATCGCTCCATGAATAGTGTTTTCCGAAACATCCATTCTTCTAAAATCAACTAATGGTTCCCATTCAACATCTCTCCCTGTTGCGATTCCTTCATGTTTATCTCCAAGGGGATTGGTTGGGAAGATTGTTGATCCAGGTCTTCCTGGTGCAACTGAAGATGGTCTAGTGATTTTTTCTTTAGTCATTTTTCTCCCTTTCCGTTTACTATTGGCACTACTTCTTCCATAAATGCTTTCATATTCCTTTGAACTCTTAGATTATCATGATTAAAGAAATCAAACCAGCACATTAATTTATCATTTTCATTAAATCTTTCAATAATCTGTTCAGCCACTTCCTGAACATTTCCAATTACTGCATTATCAGTTGCTCTTTCAACTTTCGAAGGATCAATAGTTCCTTCTAGCGCACTCCAGTAAGTATTCAAAGCTGCTTCCGCCTCTTTTCTAGCAGCAATACTCTGTTCCTCTGTAGACAAGCCCTCTTCATTGTTAACGAAAACCATGATTGTTCTTGGCATCATACTTCTATTCCAGATTCCTCCATCTGGGTGATAATTATGCCGCATTCTTTCATGCGTTTCTTCGATAATGTGCGGTGGTGTAATGCTAAGGTTGAATACTTGTACCGGTCTCCATTTATTTACTTCGATTTGTAGATTTGGATCATGACTTCCAAGAACAAGATTTAGTAAATCTCTTCTCCAATCTTGAGGGATGGTTTTTATTTGTTCAAAATTATATCTATTAGGAATCTCAATTTTCTCTGGTAAAATCTCAATATCATTCAATTCTTTGGCAGTAATTTGGACATTTAACCAGTCTTCATTGGATCGGAAATTGTCTCTTGTAAGTATTGTATTGCTAATCATGTCCGATGAAATCACTTCACCATTTAGAAGTCTAAGGAAAATTTCAGATGCTTCAGTAAAAATTTGACCTCTCAGAGCCGGCCAAGATACTTCCTCTAGTTTATCCCTAGGCACTATTCCATATGGTCTTGCCATGAATTCAAATCTTCCAGCAGAGAATCCAATATGTAATCTACGTTGTTCATTTTCTTCTAAACCATGAATGGCAAGAAATGCTCCGACCCGTTCCGCAATTGCAATAGGTCCGCCTGATGCTAGAATTGACAAAACAGCGCTTCCCACTTCCATTTGTTTTGTTCTCGAAAACATTTTTTCTGCGATTTGGAAGAAGTCTGTGCATAGTCCTACTTCACCTGGATAGTGTGGGACAACAGGTTTTTTGTTTGTTTTTTGTATTTCAGTAGACAAATGTGCTTGAGCAACCCAACCTATTCCAAAACCTAGCTTATCTGCTAATTCAACTTGTTCGAAGAAATTGGAAAACATTTCATTTTCTGTTGGTGTATATCCTGATGTATCAGGTGTTTGAGAAATTGAGAAAAATATATCAAATAACATTTCTTCACTCTCAAATTGATCGCATTCTTCCACCATCTACTGCTAAACTAATGCCTCTAACTGCGCCACTGCTTGGTAGACAAAGCCAAGTTACAGCTGCTGCAGTTTCCAATGGGCTAATCAACCTCTGAATTGGTACAGAATTCATCCAGTTATCTTGTACAGATTTAACAGAATTACCAGTTCTATCAGAGATTGATCTAGCCAAGGAACCTAGTCTGTCAGTATCAGTAAATCCAGGGAGGATATTATTGATGGTAATACAGGGTTCTAATTCTCTGGACAGTGATTTAGCCCATGAGCCCATAGCTCCCCTCAATGTATTAGAAAGTCCAATATTGTCTATGGGTTCCCTTACCGACGTGGAAATAATATTTACAATTCTACCGAATCCCTCACTTTCCATGATAGGTACTAGAATTTGTGTGATTGTATGTGCAGCGTGAAGATGCCTCTTGAAGGGAGCATCAAAATCATTGATGGTATTAGCCAATAAAGGTCCCCCTGGTGGGCCACCTGCATTATTCACCAAAATGTGAATCTTCTCTTTTTCAATTAATTTTTTAATTATTTTTTTGACTGTTTCAATGTCCTCAAGGTCCAGTCTCAATTTCAAGTGCCCCTTCCCGTGCATTTCGTCAATGAGGCTATCTAGCTCGTCTTCAGATCTAGCGCAGACTATTACTTTCGCTCCAGATCTAGCTAGCATTAATGCTGTAGCTCTTCCAATACCTTTCGAAGCACCACAAACAAGAGCTGTTTTTCCATCTAAAATTCCATCTGCATAAGGAAATTCATCATCTAATATTCTTTCCATTTCGTTCACCTAATCGACATAATGAGCGTAAGTTTCATCCTTTAATTTCTGGTATACTACTTGTAAAATTTCTTCGGGAGCATTTCTGAAAGTAGGAAACGGACTTTCTCCTTGTGGGCGTCGCATTTCATCCCACCTACCTTCATCATATGCAATCAATGCTTCCTTCATCAGAATTCCTGATAATACGAGCGTTTCATAGCACAAATCTTCGTATTTCATCCCTCTTTTCACAGGTACTTCTCTACGTAATAGTAATTGTCCAGTATCAATTCCATTATCACAAAAATGAGTGGAGGATCCGATTGGGATATCATGATACACACTCCAGGCAGGAGATGCTGATCCCCTACATTCTGGTAAAAGTCCTGGATGACTATTTATCACACCATCCTTCGGGAAATCAAGTATTTCTCCACGTATTATTCTAGTGCCACCAAATACTATCAAATCTAATTCTAATTCCTTGATATATGGCATCACTTGTTCAGAATTATGAATTGATACTTCAACATGTTCAACATTGATTCCGCTTAATGATAACTCATCAATTTGTGATTCAATGCTTTCTGCTATCTCATTTCCTTCAATTCGATTTAGAAATTTTTCTCTCTCTTCATCAGCAATTTCAGAAACTTCCGAAATTATAATTTTAGGTATAAAATTCTCTGAAATTAATTGTTTTAGCATCTCTCGACCATATGGATGCTCCTTTAGAAGTAGATATGCGAAGTCCGGCTTGGCCATATTTCTCATTAACCGCAGAGGTTTCTGATACCCGTTCTTTTCGGTCCGCTTGTTTCTAATTTATGTCAGTATTATTTCAAAGATCAAATAACCAATACCAATCCCTAATAGAATGGAAATCATTACAGCCAAAAATAACAATCTTTTCATTTTAGTAATTATACCCTTTATTGGGAGTCCAAAACTATCATCCGATGCATTGATAATATCATAAATCAATTTTAATTGAGGAAGCATATTAATCTCTACTAATTCATGGAGTCACTCTATTTCTGTCTCTGGGGAATAGAACTACCTCACGAACATTTCCCGCTCCGGTTAGTACCATCAGTAGTCTTGCAACTCCCAAGCCCCAACCTGCGTGTGGCGGCGCCCCATAACGGAAACCGTCCGTGTAAAATGTGAAATCCTCAGGATTCAGATTCATGTCTCGGAGATTCTGCTCTAGGACATCTACTCTGTGCTCTCTTTGGCCGCCACTAGTCATTTCATCTCGACCGTAGTTTAAATCGAATCCTCTACTCAATTGTCCTCCAGAATTACTTTTCTCATCTTTGTTGTGGTATATGTAGAAAGGTTTCATTGACATAGGCCATCTAGGCAGGAAGTGGAATCCTGGATATTTAGCTGCGATAATATCACAGTGGTGACTTTCTATATCATCTCCCCATGAAATTTCTCCACCTCCTTTCTGTACAATTTCTATTGCCTCAGAATAAGGAATTCTCGGAAATGGTAATTCAGGGACCTGCACAGTAATTTCTTCTTCACCTTGACTGACCTTGTATTCATTGATAGTGTCTATTAAATTTTGATCATTTTGTGAAACTGAAAGCCAGATGTGATGAATCATTCTTTCCTGAACTCCCATTACATCTTCATCATTCATCCAAGCGCCTTCGATATCAAAAGAAATAAATTCGTTTAAATGCCTGTAAGTATCATGTTTTTCTGCCCTAAATGCTGGTCCAATTTCAAAAACTCGTTCTAAACCACCGAGTACAGCTAATTGTTTGTAAAGTTGGGGCGATTGACTGAGGAAAGCGGGTGTGTCAAAATACATCATTGGGAATAGGTTAGTTCCACCTTCTGATGCACTGGCTATAATTTTAGGACTATTCATTTCCATGAAACCTTCCTTTATCAGGTGTTCTCGACCGTACTGTAAAACTTTACTCCTTAATTGAAACATCGCATTAACATGAGATCTCCTTAGATCTAAATGCCTATTATCCAGCCTAACATCTAGTCCAATCTTAACGTCATCGATAATTCCTACAGGTAACGGGGTAGCTGCTTCCGCTAAAATCTCCCCAGAGGTCACATTTACTTCATATTCAGGTGGAGGTAAAGGTTCTCCTTCCGCTACTTTCGGAGGTCTCTTCTGTGCAACTAAGCCATTAACTTGAATTGTTGACTCTCTAGTAGAAGATTGAATCGAGTCGAAAACTTCTGAGTCCATATTATCCTTCTTCAAGAATGCCTGAATATGGCCAGTACCATCTCTTAACATTAGGAAACAAATAGCACCTCTTCCACGTATTGTTTCTGCATAACCTGCAATACTAACTTCTTTTCCTACTAAAGATTCACCTTCGCTTACAATTTGCCCTATTGTATGTGTTCGATAAGATGTAGGTGTCCACTGGCTACTGTCTCTCATGGTTTGGCGGATGAATACTTGGTTATGAATCAAATCTATTCTTCTTCCTGAGATGCTAATTTTGTTGCAATCAACAAAAATGCTGTATGCCCCATTGGTTGATTGCCTGGTCTAACTCCTCCTTTGCTTGCTTTACTCCATTTTCTTTCAATAATTTCTCCAGCCCATTCAATAGACAAATTTTCTTCTTCACAGGTATTCCAAGACTTCTCCAATTGTGAAGAAGTAGGGCAATAACATGCAATTCTTCCTCCAATTCTCAAGCAAGAAGAGACTGATTTAAGAACATTCCAAGGTTCTGCCATATCGATAATTGCTGCATCAACTTTGGAACAGATTTCCTCCACTTTTCCAGTGATATTTGACATATCATCAATAATTAGATGCCAATCAGGAAACTCGGGAAGTATTTCTCTCAATCTTTCCATATTTTGTTTACCAACTGTTGCATGTTCTTCACGTATTTCCACAGAAATTAGAGTCCCGCTGTTGCCTAATACATTGGCTAGATTCATTGCTAGACCAGCCGATCCATGACCTCCTTCTATAACTCGACTTCCAATTCCAATACCTAACCAAGAAATCAAGAATCCTGAATCTTTGATGCCTATAGTTTGTGCCCTTCTAACCATGTTTCGACGTGCTTCAGGAAGACTTGCATTAACAATAGTAAGTGATTTTTGTCCAACTTGAATTCTTTCTCCTATTGAGTATCCCTCCAATAGCTGTTTAGAGTCAAATCTTCCAAGACCTTTTACTTTTACTTCGCCTGACTTTTTTTGCAGTAAGTAAGCCCTTCCATCATCTTCTCTGAGAGCCACCCAATCTAAGTCGTTTATCTTAGCCATCAATCCAACCAAGCGGTCCAATGATATCAAGTCATTTGATTGTGAAGTAGAATTCTAGCCTATTTTTCCACTTATATTCAAATCATTTAACCACTAGTATTATACCAAGTAGTATTGACGTTCAGGTGATGTTGAAGAGCAGTCTATCAAGTACTATTTTGGCTGTTTCAATGATATCTCTGATGTTTTTAATGACATTAACTGGTCTATTTGATTATGATGGATACGAGTCTTCCGAGTACAAAGAGCTTGATAAAGAGGAATTACCACTATTCGCACCTAGTCCAGGACATTCAGTATTTGGTGAATATGTAGGTGCTCACTGGTGTGGTCCTTGTCAGAGTAGTGCTTCTCCCTCATTACATAATCTGAAAACATCCAATCCTGATGATTTTACTTATGTTTCTTTTTTCCAGGGTTCAGGAACAGGATGGCCTTCTGATTCAATTGGAAGTGACGGTTCCAGAAGAAATCATGTAATGGGTTCATCGAGTGGATATCCAACTTTTTCTTTCGCAGATGAGCAAGCAGGGTCTTGTTACAAAGTAGGTGCTGGAGGGATAAATTACTACGATAATGACTTCAGTGCAGGAGGCTGTATGGCAATTAATTCTGCGGATTTTTCTATGGAATTAGGGACATCCCTCTCGTCTTCAGGTGATATGGTGACTACTGATTTATCAATAACATACCTTGGATCAATCCCATCGGTTCCTGTTTATGTTTATGCTGCAGTCACCGAGCAATCCGGAGCTGAGAATTACAATAATGGTTACAAGCCACATAATGTGTTTAGGTCTTGGCTTTTGAACAGTAATGAGGATGGATTTGAACAAGTTGTTTTGTCTCCAAACACTCCAGTCGAATTATCTTGGGATGAACCATTGAATACAGTAAGAGCGTCAGGGGGTAACACACAATTCGAAAATTTTTGGCCAGTTATTGCTCTGATGGATGGTCCTCATACTACCTACAATAATTTCTATGCCGCTGTTGATTTGGACATGGCCCCACTCGTTGATATTGGTATTTCAGACGCCATTATTCGAGGCAATCCTGGATTTGTTCAGGGGGATATAATTGAACTAGAAACCACCATCATTAACAATGGTGTAGAATCATATTCAGATGGTGGGGAATTCAGTATATATTATCTCGATGGTGCCAATGAGCAACTAATTTCTAGTAATTCAATTAACAATAATATAGCACCAGGGGCAACTCAGACATTTGTCACTAACTTTGATACCTCTTCAATAGAAATGTCGCCATCTGGAGCATCAATTTTCAGAGCAAGACTTTCAGATTTAGATGGCGATAGAAATCCAAGTAATAATATTCAAGATGTAACTGGATTTCATGATTTACCACCTACGCCAATTACTCCTACGCCAGTTACTACTCCTAACGTAAATAGAGGTAGTACTATTCAGTTTGAAGTTACTGCAATTGCAAATGATTTAGTTGATTCAATTGAAACAATGTCTCCTACTCTTCAGTATTCGAAATCTAAGTTGGGTTCCTGGGATGATATTTGGATTGATGCCCCTGAAATAATTGGAAATGGCGGAAATGCTAGATATGTATTTTCAATAAATACAGAATTAACATCAGAAATCGGTGATTATGACATCAGAGTAATGTGGACTGATGCTGGAGGACAAAACAGCGATTGGCTGATTTCTGAGGACGCTTTTGCTTTACAAAATTCTTTAGCTACAATTTATTCTAGCAGCGATAATCAATACTCAGGGATGCCTACAGTGAGAGTTGATGTCGAAGAGAGAGTATCAATAATAGGTCTAATTAACGATGTAGAAACTCCTTTACAGCTTCTGGAAATTTCGAGTAACAGTGATGCATTTTTATCATGGGATTCAATAAATTTGGAATTCTCAGTTAAATTTACTCAAGTTTACAGAGATAGTCATGGTAATGCATTACCACAAGGAATTCAAGTTACAGTAGATGATGGAGATGACATAAACTCCGGTCTCATTTTGTTCAATGTAATAGAAAATGGTGCACCACGATGGGCCCCAATCAATACTCAATCGTTCGATGAAGGAGGTTATGGGAGCATTACATTAACAAATTACTTATCTGATACTAATGATGCTGGAAATCCAGCTCCAGTATCTGATCTTTCATTGTCAATAATTGATGTTTCAGATCAAAATCTAGTTGAGGCGAACTTGAATGGTCATTCTCTTTCAGTCATTTCCTTGAATGAAGACGATTATGGTATAGTTTACATTACAATTAGAGCTAGTGATGGAACTAAGTTCTCAGATACTGTGGTTACATTCCATATCCATAATGTAAATGATGCTCCAAGAATTAATCTAACAGATATTGAAGAAATAAATATTCAAACTGGCGATACATATGTGTTGAATTTATTTGAAAGAATCTCAGATGTTGATAATTCTGATGAAGAAATTTGGGTAGTAGTAGAGAATGAAGTCCCCGGGGCGGCTCAGTGGAATCCGATATCAGGTGATTTACACATGACATGGCAAGAACCTGGCCTACAAGTCGTAAATATCACAGCTGAAGACAGGCATGGAAATTTCTCATCGTCAACAATTAATGTAAATGTGGTAGACGATTTACCCTTGATTTGGAAATATGGTTCCAATGGAGATTTCATCATTTCTATTGATACAACAGATTATTACACTAATCCATCCGTACTAATTACTAATGTGGGTGATTTAGAATTTTCAGAGATCTCAGTATTCTGGGGCATTTGTAATTCCGTAACCGGGATTTGTCATACTTCTGGAATATCGCATAATTTAGGTCCATTTATTGTGAACCATATTAGTGGTGGTGGCTTAGGTATTGGAGATTACATGACATTTACAGTCCGTGCAGTTGATCAGGATGGAATGGATAGAGTTACTGAAGAAACCTACAAGGTTTATGCTACACTTCCCGTAGTAGATACTGGAAATGAAGAAAATCCAGTAAAAGATGATTCAAGTTCACTAGTGTTCGATTTAACTCCTCTGAAGATTGTAGGAATTATAGGCTTAGGGATATTATCAATTTTATTTATATCTCTATCAACAGTAACTATACTGAGGAGAAGAGAAAAACAGGCTTTAGAGTCTCAATACTCTTCTCATGCACCTATCGAATTGATGGATAACAAACCTTCTGATATTTCATCAAATAAACTCCCACCGCCGCCTCCAATGATCCCTAAGTTGCCCGGAAGTGGATTGCCTCCTGGATGGTCTATGGAGCAGTGGCATTACTACGGTGAGGAATATATTCGTCGGCAAAAGTGAGCTATTTTTGCTAATGCTTCTATGACGCACCTTCAAGAAGGTCAGACTAACACGACTAACCCCGAGGGAGTCACTTGACAGACGAGTTAGATGAACCAGTAGTCGAAGAAAGCCCTCTCGAGAGTTGGGAAGATGGTTCTGCTTTCGGCGTTGCAGAAGATAAAGATCCAGTGTGTAAAGAACCAGTGGAAGAATGGATTAAGAAAGTAGAAATTAATTCAACAGCTGATGTGCCGATCCCTAAGAATCTTGTTGATCAGGTTATTGGACAAGAAGCGGCTTCGATTGTAGTCCGCAAAGCTGCGGAACAGAGAAGACATGTCATCATGGTTGGAGAACCTGGTACTGGTAAATCGATGTTGGCACGTTCCATGACAGAGTTTTTGCCTAAAGAGCAATTAGAAGACATTCTAGTTTATCGTAATCAAGATGATGAAAATGAACCCAAAGTAAGGACTGTACCAGCAGGTAGAGGATCAAGGATAATTTCGGAGCGTAAAGCCTTGATTAAACAACAGAGAGAGAAAACTAATCGTACATTGTTGTTCATAGTTTTAATTGTTGGTGCCGCTTTAGTTCTAGCAACACTTTCTAGTGGTGAAATTTTAACTTTAATTTTTGGTTCATTTTTGCTGATATTTGGATACTTTTTCCTCCGAGGAAGACTCACAGCAGGAGATGAGGGTAATATCCCTAAACTTCTCGTAAAACATGAACGTAACGAAGAGCCTCCATTCATTGATGCAACAGGAACTCTTGCTGGTGCTCTACTTGGGGATGTCAGACATGACCCTTTCCAATCAGGTGCGGATTTAGCTACTCCTGCTCATGAGAGAGTTGAGCCAGGAGCGGTTCATAGAGCAAACAAAGGAGTTCTTTATATTGACGAAATTAGAATGTTGAGAATGGAAGAGCAGCAAGCATTGTTGGTAGCAATGCAAGAAAAAGCGCTTTCAATTTCTGGCAGATCTGAGCGCTCATCTGGTGCATTGACAAAGTCTGAACCAGTTCCTACTGATTTCATATTAATTGCAGCAGGAAATCTAGATAGTATACAAAATATGCATCCTGCACTTAGAAGCAGAATTAGAGGATATGGGTATGAAGTATATGTTAACACAGATATGCCAGATACCGAAAGAAATCGTCGTCGTTTAATTCGTTTCGTTTCTCAAGAGGTAGTCAACGAAAGAAAGAAGACTTCAGGTAAACCCATACCTCATTTCGATATCGAATCGATCGGACTTATCTTGAAAGAAGCTCAGCGCAGAAGTGGACGAAGAGGAAGATTATCTTTGAGACTACGTGAACTGGGTGGTCTGATACGTATAGCGGGAGATTTAGCGGTTGAAGAAAATGCAGAAATTACTACAGCCGCTCATGTCATTAGAGCCAGAGCTATTGCCAAACCGCTAGAGCAGCAGGTTGCTGATAGATACTTAGAAAGACAGGCTGACTATTCTATGATTGTCAATAAAGGTGAGAGAATTGGTAGAGTGAACGGGTTGGCTGTATTGGGTGCTGATTCTGGTCTTTCTGATTATTCTGGAGTAGTTCTTCCTGTTGAAGCGATGGTTACAGCAGCACATGGAAGGTCTGGGCAGGTTATTGCCACAGGCGGTCTTTCTGATTTAGCCAAAGAATCTGTAACGAATATCAGTGCAGTAGTTAAGAAATTGACGGGCAATGATATCAAGGATTTTGATGTTCATGTTCAATTTCCGGGAACTCACAATGTGGATGGTGACAGTGCATCTATCACTATGGCTACCGCAATAATTAGTGCGTTTGAAGGAGTTCCTATAGAACAGAACCTCGCAATGACAGGTTCTCTTTCCATTAGAGGAGAGGTTCTTCCAATTGGTGGAGTATCTGCTAAGATAGAGGCAGCAGCTAAGTCCGGAATTGAAACAATAATTATTCCAAGGTCTAATTTACAGGATGTACTAATTGATGAAAAATTTGAGTCAATGGTTAATGTAATCCCTGTAGATTCTCTAGATGAGGTCCTCAAACACGCTCTTGTAGGTTCAGAAGAGAAGGTCTCGTTGGTTGAAAGGTTAGCGTTAGTAATCGATACAATTTCCAATAGTGGAGATACACAACCATCTGCTTGAAGTTCCCCCAAAATTAAGTGTCTAACCTCCGCGCTAACGCCGTGAGTACTGAACAGACCAAGAGTCCCTCGATGGGAATTTTATTTCTTGTTGTGTTAATCGATATGTTGGGATTCACGATTGTCATTCCATTCCTTACATATTTTATCCAAGATTTAGCATCAGCAGAAGGGATCATGGATGTTGGAAAGCGAGATTTATGGGTAGGGGTTGTAATTTCTTGTTATTCTCTAGCTCAGTTCATTTTCACCCCTATTCTTGGCTCACTTAGCGACGGCTATGGTAGAAGACCAGTGATAATTTTCGGGTTAGTTTCTAATTCAATATTTTTTATTATTTTTGGACTTTCACAGAGTCTATATATGGCCTTAGCTGCTCGTTTTTTAGCAGGTGCAGGTAATGGAAATATTGCTGTTGCACGAGCATATATTGGCGATATAAGTGAGCCAAATGAAATATCTCGGAGGATGGGGATGATTGGTGCAGCATTTGGTCTTGGATTTATGATCGGACCATTTATTGGAGGTATCCTATCAGATCCAGCAACAAGTATTGGAGGTATTTTCGACACAGATTTCTGGACGAAATATCCTTATCTATTACCTTGTATATTTTCTAGTATTCTCTCTCTGATATCTCTATTATTGGCAATAATTTGGTTACCTGAGAGCCTGCCTGAAAAATCTAAGAAAAATTCATTAGAATCTCCTTTGAGAGAAATTAGGAATATTTTTGATAATTTAATTAATGTAACAAGATTTTCTCAGATTTCTAGTTTAATTTTTGCTAACTTCTTATTCATGGTTGGCTTTAGTATGATGCATGGTACTTTCATACTATTCACTGCTATGGAAGTTGAAAATGGAGGTCTTGGATTTACTGAAATGCAAAATGGATGGATTTTTGCATTCATAGGAGTTATTGGTGTGATTATTCAGGGTGGGTTGATTGGCAAACTGACAGATCGATTTAGTATGATTAATCTAATGATTTTTGGAACTTTACTATGTGGTTTAGGGATAGCAAGTCTTCCTTATGTTCCTCCAAGTATTAGCTGGTTAGTTTTCTTTAGCTCTGCGGCATTAGCAATTGGTAATGCTCTATTTTCACCTACTCAGTCATCACTACTCACTTTTGCTACTAATAATTCGGGTTACGAATTAGGTGCAGTAATGGGTGCCCAAGAGGGATATAGCGCATTGGCTAGAATCATCGGACCTTTGCTAGCAGCGTATATTTGGTCACAGACAGTGGAAGGAATTGGTTTATGGACTTACCATACTTGTTTTAGGGTGGCTGGACTTGTTTTCGTTTTGGCATTAATTTTACAGATGAAAATTAAATCTAATCAATATAATGAAAGGAGCATATGAAAATGACTATTCCTGCTGTAATTGCACACGGAGGGGCGGGCCCTGGTCCAGATCGTCAAGAAAACTTGGAAGTTGCTGTGCAAAAAGCCGCTGAAATCCTCTCTGCTGGTGGTTCTGCATTAGATGCAGCAGTCCAAGCTTGTGTTATTCTGGAAGATGACCCTGTTTTTAATGCAGGAACTGGAAGCGTGATGCGCACAGATGGATCTGTGTTAACTGATGCATCTATACAAACAGGTGATGGTAAAGTTGGATTTGTGATTGCAATGGAAGATACTCCAAATCCGATTCTAGTCGCTGCAGATTTGTTGGATGAAGAAATTAATGGCCTAACTTCTCGAGGTGCTAGAATCTGGGCTGATGAAAAGGGTCATGTGAAAAGAAAAGTCCAGGGTGTTTCTCCAAAAGGACAGATTGGTGACTCTCAGACTGAAATATTTGGGGACACTGTCGGTGTAATTGCCAGAGATAAAGAGGGAGCAATAGTTGTAGCCACAAGTACTGGTGGATGCAGTCATCGTCCCCCAGGAAGAGTCGGAGATGTACCTTTACCCGGTTCTGGCTTTTGGGCACAAGAAGGTCTTGCTGTAGCTGCAACAGGCATAGGTGAGGCAATTACTAGGGCGCTATTGAGTTACAAGGTATATGAAAAAACAAAGAGTATGAAGTTGTCATTAGAAGATTCAATGAAATGGGGTTTAGAATCACTTATTGCACCTGAGCATTCTGTAGGTATGATAGCTTTAGGTCCAAAAGGCCTTGGTTTTGGCATCTCAAATACAGATATGCCTTGGGCTACATGGGAAGATGGAACTTCAATCTAGACATGAATCTAGGGATGTGCTTAAGGACGTGTCTTTTGTCGGCGACTTGGTGGTATAGTGTGTCTGACATAGAATCCCGAATCCAACAGATAGCATCCGTATTAGGGCAACTTGATGATTCTCAAGTTCCGAGAAATATCCGAACTACAGCAAAAGAATCTGTAGATAAGTGGTTGTTGAATAAAAATAAGGAAATGGATTTGAGATTGGGTATGACAGCCTCAATGCTAGATGATATTTTCAATGATCCTAATTTACCTCTTCATTTTGGACCATTATGTCTCCAGGTTCAAACAGCCTTAGAGACACTATTAGCCGAATCAAGACGAAAATAAGTATCAGTAGAGAAGATTTGACTACGATAAAAACCAAGAGGTTTTTTTTTTGATTATATCAAGAGCTTCTACGTTCTGTTGCCTTAGGCCTTAGATTTGTGTATCCACACTTTCTACAGGAACGAGGTTTTGTTCCTCGATGGGTTGCAGAGCATTTCATGCATATCCACTTATTGAGGAGACGTGCCTCTGCTATCTTGTGACGTTGAGCCATACAGTGCTTGCGAAATGCCTACCCTTCATAATCGCTTTGCTAAGTATTGTTAGTTATTTTCCGATAATTTTCAAGATTCTTGGACCGAACTATTCATTCGCCTTCCGCTAAGCCGATGTCTCGTGCCAGCGAATATTGTGTTAGGAGCCCAGTGGGGAGATGAAGGAAAAGGTAAGGCGATTGATCAGTTAGCCCCCAACTCTACTTGGGCTGTAAGATTTCAGGGAGGGAACAATGCAGGACATACAATAGTACTTGGTGATATGACATTGAAATTGCATCAAATTCCTTCAGGGGTGACTTCTATGGATTGCAATTTAGTTCTTGGAGATGGGATGGTGATTGACCCTTGGGTTCTTGAAGAAGAACTTAACAGATGGTATTCCTTAACTCAAGAAAGACCTGAAGGAGATCGTTTATTCATTAGTGAAAGAGCGTCAGTCATTCTACCCTTCCACAAATTATACGATTCAGCTGACAAAGTGGTTGGTACAACCGGTAGAGGCATAGGTCCTGCGTATAGAGACAGGATTGAAAGAGTAGGTATACGCTTTTGTGATATTAATGAAATCATTACTGATAATGATAAAATTTCTGAAACTGTTTCTAGAATGAATAAGCAATTAGATTCAGTAAATGTTTCCGAGAGGATTACATCTGAATCGTTATTGTCAGATTTGAAGTGGATTTTAGATAGATACTCAGGCGCAATTAAGCCAACAGGATTAATGATTGATTTTGCGTTACAAAATGGTGAAAGAATACTTCTTGAAGGTGCTCAGGGTGCTATGTTGGACATAGACCAAGGAACTTATCCCTTTGTAACATCTTCAGTTACTAGTCGGGCAAATGCAACTCATGGAGCAGGAATTCACCCGGGCCATGTCGAGCAATGCTTTGGAATAACTAAGGCATACACGACAAGAGTTGGAAACGGTCCGTTCCCATCTGAATTATCACTTGACGAAGGACCAGGGCAGCACATGGCTCAAGTAGGTCATGAATTTGGTACTACTACTGGCCGGCCAAGAAGGACTGGATGGTTGGACATGGTTGCTTTGAAGGATTCCCATAGATTCAACGGTTATACTGGATTAGTTGTTACAAAATTAGATGTTCTAGGAGGTCTAGATGAGATTAAGATTTGTATTGGTTATGACTTTGATGGAAAGATAATCAAGTATTTCCCTACAACTTCCGCCGAAGTTGCGAGATGTAAACCGATTTATGAAACGCATGAAGGTTTTCCCGCATTATCTGATGAAGAGTGGATTTCTATGGCAGAGCGTTCCCGTTCTGAGGGAATTGGTTACGATGCAATGCCTGAAAAAGTAAGGCATATTATAGATAGAATCGAGGAATTGTCAGGAATTCCCGTAGTTAGTGTGGGGGTCGGTCCTGATCGAAAAGCATCGATAGCGAAGGTTGGCGGGCCGTTTGATGTTCCCTCTGAAGAGGTAACGTTCTAATCCAGATGTCTTTTGCGACAGTTATGGGATTCAAGTCCAGAGCTAAAAAGAAGCAAAAATTAGCTTCAGCAGGTAAAGGTCCATCAAAGAAAGAGAAAGAAGAATACACTGGTGAAATTCGTTGTGATGTAGCCGGATGCGGCAATTGGGCAGACAAAAAAATAGGTGGGCGTAAATTAGCATTTGACAGAGCTGCTGATGTATGGGGTGAAGATGGACTTCTAGGAAGTTCTAGACGAGTTTCAGTTTGTAAGTCCTGTTACAGAGAGTGGAAGAAGGCCAAGAAAGACGATCCTAACGAATGGGGTTGAAGTTCAAGCATTTCTTTTAGTAATGATAAAATGCATTATCTAGCAGCGCCATAATATGAATCATCCTGTTAACGAACCTATTCTTTCCTATTCGCCCGGTAGTGAAGAGAGAATTGAAATCCAAGCTGAACTTGATAGGCAAATGAAAGAGGTAATTGAAATTCCTTGCATAATTAATGGTGAGGAAGTCTTTACTGGGAATATAGCAACTCAAGTTATCCCTCATAACCATAATCATATTATTGCAAGAGTTCACTTAGCAGGCAAAGATGAGATGGAAAATGCCTGTAAAGCGGCAGTTAATGCACAAAAAAATTGGATTGAAATGGGTTTGGAATCTCGATGCGAAATTTTTGAGAGATGTGCGGATTTATTAGCAGGCGAGTGGAGGATGAAAGTAAATGCATCCACTATGCTCAACCAATCAAAAACAGTTTTCCAAGCTGAAATAGATTCAGCCTGTGAATTAATTGACTTTTGGCGTTTCAATTGCTATTATGCACGTAATTTTCATGACGATTTTCAGCCATTAGTTTCTCCCCCAGGCGTCCTTAATTCTACAGAAATCCGTCCCTTAGAAGGCTTTGTTCTATCAATAACTCCTTTTAATTTCACAAGTATTGCTGCTAATCTCCCAAGCGCACCTGCTATCGTTGGATGTACCTCAGTTTGGAAGCCAAGTAGAAATTCCTACCTTTCTAATTATATTCTTATGCAGTTAATGATGGAAGCAGGATTACCCAAAGGTGTGATTAATTTCCTACCCGGTTCTGGTGCAGAAATTACAGAGGTTGCTTTGTCAAATCCTGATTTTGCGGGTTTACATTTCACAGGATCAACCGCGACGTTCCAAGGTCTTTGGCAAGAAATTGGTAATGCTTTACCTAATCTCCGTTCATATCCAAGAATAGTCGGTGAAACTGGTGGTAAGGACTTCGTAGTTGCTCATCCTAACTGTAATGAACGCGGCCTATTAGTTGCATTGCTGAGAGGCTCATTCGAGTTCCAAGGTCAGAAATGTTCTGCCGCTAGCAGAGCATATATTCCAAATTCTGTTTGGTCATCTATTAGTGATGAATTATGTGGAGAGATTAGGAAAATTAAGATGGGAGATGCTAGAGATTTTACTAATTTTATGACTGCAGTTATTGATCAAAGATCATTTGACAAAATCACAGGTTATATTGATAGGGCTAAGGAAAATAGCTCTTGCGATATAGTAGTCGGTGGAAATTATGATGACTCTATAGGTTGGTTTATCGAACCAACCATAATCGTCACCTCAGATCCTAGGTCGGAAACAATGATTGATGAAATATTTGGACCAGTATTAACTGTATATGTTTATGATGATGAAAATTTCGATGAAGTGCTCAGTCTATGTGATGAATCTTCACCATACGCTTTGACAGGTTCAATATTTGCAGATAATGAATCAGATATACAGAAAGCCTTCAATGCACTAAGATTTACGGCTGGAAATTTCTATATCAATGACAAACCAACTGGTGCTGTAGTCGCTCAACAGCCATTTGGTGGAGCCAGAGCCAGTGGTACTAATGATAAGGCAGGTGGGCCATTGAATCTTTTGAGATGGATTAGTCCTCGTTCAGTAAAGAGGACATATGAACCACCTCAAAATTGGGATTATGAATTCATGAAATCCGATAACTGAGTGGATATATTCAATAGCCTAATCCTATTCCTGTATTTGGGGAGCTATTGCTGAGAGGTCACGAAAGTGACGACCCTTAGACCTGATCTGGATAATGCCAGCGGAGGAATGAAAAAATGGATAACAATATTGCTTACGGAATAATGATTGCTACACTAGGATTTTTTGGATACATTGGCTATCAATCAGTTGCTAACAAAGAAATAAATAATGATGAGTACTTGTCTGCGAGAGGTACTCAAAATTCAATGAGTATTACCCTCAGTCTTTTCGCTTCAGGAATGGGGATATGGATTTTACTGGCTCCATCAGAAGTTGGTTATTATGGTGGATTTTGGGATGTATTTGGTTATGCTCTTTCTGCAGCGACTCCTTTCATTTTACTTGCATATGTAGGGCCTATGGTTAGGAAGAAACTACCTGAAGGAGTTACTCTTGCAGATTATGCCAAAACTAGAGCAGGAAGGCCGATGCAGATTTATGTTGGTTTAATTTCTATCTTGTACATGTTTACATTTCTTTTTGCAGAATTTACTGCTATTGGTAAAGTTATGGAAATTTTAGTTGGTATGGATCCGTTAGTTCCAATGATTGCAGTAGGTGTTGTGACAGCTGGCTATACTGCCTACGGAGGTCTCCCAGCATCACTTGAGACCGATAAAATTCAAGCATGGGGCATTATGTTCTTGATTTCTACTTTACTTGTGATACTACTTATTGGAGATATTAATACTCTAATTTCTGATGCTAAATCATATACTCCTGAAGACATTGAATGGGATTGGTATCATGGTAGTATCAGCGATATGTCCACATTCAAATCTGGATTTGCGCTAGTTGTAGCAATTACTGCCGCAGAAATGTTTTCTCAGGGTAATTGGCAGAGGGCGTGGGCCAGCGAAGACGAAAAATCGTTGAAAAAAGGCGCTTTATTGGCATCATTGATTGTATTTCCTTTGATATTCATTATGGGTTTCTTAGGGGCATCAGTCGCAGGACAAGGTGCTGTTGCCGATCCTTCAGTATCATTCTTCTATTTGATTGAAGATATAGGAATATTTTTTGTTGTGGCATTTATCATATTGTCTGTAGCATTGGTTTGCTCTAGTGCAGATACCTTACAAAATGCAATTATAGCCTCAATTTCTAGGGATATATGTGATGATAAAATGGATCTAAATATTGCTAGATATCTGACGGTTGCCTTGATTCCATTGGCTATTTATCTAGCTACCGGGCCCACGATTGTCGGTTTCGAATTAGACAGTGGTGGTGTGTTCGAGATTTTCTTGAGAGCCGATTTGTATGCTGCAGCGACTGTAGGTCCAGTTTTGCTAACTTTATGGGATAAGGTGTCGTCCAAAGGCTCTCTTTTAGGGGCATTTTCTGGCATTCTATCAGTCATAATTTATGGTACAATTACCAAGGATTTCTCAGCCGGAATTGAATATTTGTTTTCTCCTACTAACGAGGCAGGTTTGGCTAATTTGGAAGTTTTCCTCAGTGCATTATTGGGTTCATCATTTGTGACTATTGTGATGTCATTTATCCTACCAGATGATGAATAATCTTTCAATTCCAATCGGTGTTAACTTCATATGCTTCACCCTATGAGTAATCTACATGGATAATGATTCATTCATATCTAGATTAACGATGCCTTGGAATAGATTCTGGGTTAGGACTTGGGGGCGACGAGAGATACTTAATGGCAATTTCTTCCCACTTGAAGTATTTGTTTTAGGATTAATTTTTATCGCAGTACCCTATTTTGGTTCGAATAATATTGCACATTTTTATCTTGAAGATGCCTTCTCAGTTTTCCCTGAGAACTCCTATGATCGTTCAGTACCAGTAATTAATTGGATGATTATCCCATATGCTGCTTTATACCTTTTTTATCCTGCAACGTTGATACTAACTCCAAAGAACGACAAAGGCCGTATAGAATTGATTGCAGCTATGCAAATGCTAATTCTAGCGACATTATTTTGTGTAATGATATTCCTTCTTTTTCCAGCGGAAGTTGATATGCGTCATCAAATAGATTGGGACTCTATGAATGGTATTGAAACAATTCTCTTTGAATTTATTCATACATCTGATAAGCCCTGGAATGCTTGGCCTAGTCTACATATTGTTCATTCCTATTGTTTAGCAAGAATGATTACACATTGGTTGAATCACAATTATTCCGAAACAAAATGGGCTAAACCATTTTTAGTTTTGTTGTGGGTTGAGTGGATACTTTTGTGCATTAGTATCCTTACAACTAAGCAGCATTACATGTTCGATTTGTTCTCAGGAATGTTTGTAGGATATTTCGCATGGAGATTCTTTGAGCCCACGTTAAATAAAATTCAATCGAGCAATACTGATTCCTTAATCGAAGAAATCGGTTGGTCTAGTTAATTGTAAACTATTGGTAAGAATGCATTGGCTGCATCTTCGCAAGAGTTAGCAACATCATCAAGTCTCTGAAGTACTCTGTACATGTGTACAGCTGCCAGAGGGTCATCAGTTCCTTCACTGAAAACAAATCCTGCTGCACGACTTTCTACTAGATCTGCTTCATGCTCTGCAAGATTAACCTGGTGAATTAAATCTCTTAATTCAGTTCTACCTTTCTTTGTATATCCCGATAGTGTTAGATCTCTAAGGTGAAGGACTGTATCTTCGTAAACTGCAGTAGTTTTTTGTACAGCCTCAGCCATTTCTATAACCATCTTTCTTGCTTCTTCATTGTTATACAATTCTCTGAATGATAGTTGCTCTGCAACATTTTGTGCATAATCTGCAATCCTATCTTGCCTTCCAAGCATGTAAAGGAATTCATCACTATCTATCAATAGTTTCCAGCCTTTACTACTTACTTTTTCTCTCAAAGCATTCTTGATGTTGTCCGCCTTTAATTCCGCCTCAATTGTAGCTTGGATTTCTTCAGATGCATCTTCTCCATTAGCACTCTTTTTTACAGCAGTTAACATATGTTCAACTGTTTCTTCAACTGCCTCTGCATGAGTATGGAATAGTTCGAAAACAGTTGGGTCGTAAACGCCTGAATCTGCGCCAGCATCTGCTAAAGCATCTTCTACAAATATTTCATCACCACTGGTTTTCCACATCACATATCCTACAAGTAAGAACGCTATTGGAAGAACTACGATTAATTTTAATGGATCTGATCCCATCGCTACGTAGAGTGTTACTGAACCAAAACCAGCAGCAGGAAGACTTGCTACCCATGATGCTGCGATTTTCCCAAATACTCTGAAATCTACAGCCTTAGCACCACCTGCTAATCCCACTCCTACTACAGCACCGACTAGCGTATGTGTAGTTGATACGGGAACTGCTAAGAAAGGCATTGAGAATACCAAGATCGTAGTGGCAGCACCAAATTCAGCTGCAAACCCTCTTGTTGGAGTGATATCTGTGATTTTTGTACCAATAGTTTCCATTACTCTCCATCCCCATGTAACAACACCGACTGCAATACCAACAGATCCCAATAGTACTAACCAAAGAGGAACATCTACTTTGGCAGCCAAATCTCCACCACTAGATAAGATATCATATACGGCAGCCATAGGTCCTATTGCATTAGATCTATCATTAGCTCCGTGTGCGAATGCGACATAAGCCGCTGTAATTATTTGCAACCAAACGAAGATTTTCTCCACTCCTTGAAAACCATCACCTTGTTTCTTGAAATCATAGTCTCTCAGAACATACCAAAGTATCATAGATGCAATACATCCAATGATAAATGCTACAATTAGAGAATTTATAGGGAACCAAGCATTTTCTGCGAATGGGTCGAAAACTCCATTCTCTTTCACTGGCAACCAGTCGTTCTTATCATCAATCCATCCCTCTGAAGCGGCTCTGGAAATGAATCCCTTTAGTGCTTTGAACTGTAGTGCTAGCCCTAATGTAAAGAACGTAGGCAGCGCTAGAATTGGTGCTAGCCACCTAGACCTAGATATTGGATCTTCAGCTTCTAATATCGTTGCTCGAACAATAAAGAACGTTAAGAATGCTAAAATTCCTCCCATTAATGGGCTTGCTACCCACGACATGACTACCTTTCTTACAACTTCCCAATCAATAAGTGAAGCATCATGTTGAACTTCCAGAACTAATCCTACACCAACTATTCCACCAATTATTGAATGCGTTGTTGAAACTGGCAATCCGAATCGAGTCGCAATTGTCAACCAAACTGCTGCTGCCATCATTGCCGCAATGAATCCGAACATCAAATCATTTGCAAAAGCTTCTGTGACTAGACTGTCATCTGTTAGGTCAATATTCAATATCCCCTTCCTAACAGTGTCAGTTACGGCATCTCCAGCAAAGAATGCACCACAAAATTCGAATACGGCGGCAATAATAACTGCCTGTCTCAATGTCAAGGCTCTGGAACCAACGGATGTCCCCATTGCATTAGCAACATCATTGGCACCTATGTTCCACGCCATGTAGGCACAAACAATAATAGCAAGCAAAAGAACGACAGTCATTATCGGCTCCATAATCTATATACGGTATATATTCGGTTTATCAATATTGAATTATATAATCTATATAGTCAATTTAGAAAACGCTTCACTGCAAGCAATATTAAATTATATATATCTCCCCCTGCTCGTGTATATATGTCGGAAAAAGTCGCATCCAAGTCTGAGGTAAGGAAAATACAGCTTACCGGTGGCTCAACCTATATAGTCAGTCTTCCTAAAAAATGGATTACTGAGCATGGATTGGGTGCTAAAGATCAGGTGAGGATTGAATGGCGTCCATCGGGGACTTTGAGAGTAATTGCAGATGCATCAAATGTTGTTAGAAACAGGTTAGTTGAGATAGATTGTTCAGAAATTCCTGATCACATGATTTTTGACCATTTGGTTTCCGCTTATCTATCAGGTGCAGATAAGATTATTATACACACAAAAAATGATTTTTCCAGGAAACAAAGTAAAATTTTCCGTGATTTCATCAAGTCAACCAGGGGTCTAGAGATTGTAAATGATCAAGGCAATAAGTTAGAAATGATTAGCTTATTAAATCCTTCAGAAATGCCATTATATTCTAGTATAAACAGAATGTATTTGTTGATTTCAAGACAAGTCAGAGATTTCTCAGATATGCTGGTTGGAGGTGATTTAGACCTTCTAGAAGATTCAGCAGAAAGAGAGAACGAAGTTGATGCTCTAAGACTTCTCTTGGAAAGACAAGTTGGTCAAATTCTAGAATCTGCTAGTATTGAAGATTCTCTCGGGACCTCAAGATGGGAGGCTTCTGAATTATGTAAGTTGGTAAGAACTCTAGAAAGAATGGGTGATCATAGTTTTGCTTTATGTGATTTAGCTAATTCTTACAAGGTTCCTAAATTGATCAGCATGACATCCTTACCGATTACAGTAATACCTATTTGGCAAATGTCAATAAAGTTACTAATTTCTAATCTAAGAAAAAGAAAGATTTCAGAAATACATACAGCAAAATCTCAACTCATTTCTGCACAACAAGATTTATTGCAATATGAAGAAGAACTGAGATCTAGTGAAATCGATATCCAAGATGCATTATTTTTAGATAGAGTGTCAGAGTCACTAAGAAGAATTTGTGCATATTCGATCAATATGGCTGAAATTTTAATGAATATCCAAACTCATAGAGAATCTAAACAAATGTACTCATAATTCAAGAAGGATTCTTAGATTTATACCTTGTTTAATCTTGTTATTCAATTACATGTGTATGGATATATATTTGATATAGTTAAAAAATATATAGACAATATATTTTATGTCCGTCTATAGTAATACTATTCCTTTACTTCATCGTTAATACATCACTCGGCGGTTCAGGAGGAAAAAAAATGACTTCGAAAATAGTAACAATGATGATGACAATGATAATGATGAGTAGCCTTATTGCAGGCTGTACTGGTAACGATGATGATGTGCCTGAATTAATTCAGACTGGATCTTCAACGGTATTACCACTGGCAGTAGTTTGGGCGGAAGATTATGAGGGTGCTGATGTATCTGTATCTGGTGGTGGGAGTAGCCATGGATTGAATTCTTTACTGAATGGTGAAGCCGATATAGCAGATGCCAGTAGAATATTAAAAAACAAAGACTATGGTAAGTTCGATAATTGCGATGATACAGTGGTTGACGAAGAGACGGGTTCAACTTCGGTCCCTTGTAATGGTGTTTTGCCAGTAAAGTGGGTAGTAGCATTTGATGTTTTAGCCACCATTGTTCATCCAGATAATACTTGGGCAACGGAATTAAATTTTTCACAGCTTTATTCAATCTTCACAGACGACAATCCTGCAACACATTGGGACGATGTACCTGGACTTGAAAATGCTCCACATGAGGAAATAGAGATATACGCTCCGGATGAAGCGAGTGGAACATTTGATTTTTTCTTTGAATCTATTATCGATGATTGGGGTAAAGATACTCAGGAAGCAGGAACACGTCTGGAGTCTGGAGATGGTGTTTACCATCCTTCAGCAGATGATAACGTGATCTTAACAGCAATCAAGAACAATCCATATGCAATAGGATATCTTGGATTTGCATATGTTCAAGAGAATCTTGGTTCAGTTGAACTTGTCTCTTTGGATAACGGTAATGGGTTTGTAGAACCTTCACTTGACACTGTTGCAGACTATCCAATGGCACGTCCATTACACATGTACACAGATGCTTATGCTGATAATAGAGAGGATGTAGAAGGATACATTTCATTTGCACTTTCTGAAGAAGGGCAGGAAGTAGTAGATGAGGTAGGATATGTCAGAGTCGCCATGGTCGATTCTGAACTCTTGGAAAGTCAAAAATCAATGTTAAATGACTGAGGTAATATTTTGATGGCGGAGGAGAATCCATTAGATGGCTCTGCTCCTAAACACTATGGTGTTATAGGGCTATTATTCTCCTCTGCCTCATTATCTGTTATTGCAAGTGCTCTAATAATTTACACGTTAGCAGATGGTACGATAGATTTTTTTAGATCAGAAGAAGCAAGCATATTCGAATTCATAACCAGTACAAAATGGGTTCCTAATGGACTTAATCCGAGTTTTGGAATATGGCCACTACTTTCTGGTACTGCATTAATTGCCGGCGGTTCTCTATTATTGGCCATTCCAATAGGTGTTTCATCAGCTCTATATTTATCTGAGTTCTGTAGTAATAGGACCAGAAAGATATTGAAGCCACTAATTGAGGTTCTCAGTGGAATTCCTTCTGTAGTTCATGGCTTTTTTGCTTTATTAGTAATCAGCCCTATTATTAGAGAATATTTTGATGCAACATACTTTAATGCAGCGAGCGCAATTATTGTTGTTGCAGCAATGATTCTACCAATTATTGTTAGCATTTCAGACGACGCAATTCGTGCAGTTCCAAGAGAAATGAGAGAAGCTAGTTTAGCCCTAGGGGCTACTAGATGGGAAACTGCCTCAAGGGTAATTCTACCTTCTGCGAGATCTGGAATTGTTGCCTCAGTTTTATTGGCGTTAGCAAGGGCTGTTGGGGAAACAATGGCGGTTACCTTAGCAGCAGGTTCTGTTGCTTCGTTACACTTGAATCCCATGAAAGAAACACAAACGTTGACTGCATATATTGCTCAAGTGGCTACCGGAGATATTCCACCAGGACCCGCAACAGATGCAGGTTTTGCTGTAGGTAGCACGCTCTTCATCATGACTTATGTTGCAAATCTATTTGCAATTAGAGCAACCAAGAAGAAGTTTGGTAATTCAAAAAATTATTCTGTGGGATTTTTAATATCGAAATTAATGCTTAAATTTAGATATTTTAGAAATATTGAGTCTAATATTAGTATCTCATCTAATTTGATAGAACCACTCAGTCCCAACCGGTATGATTTGAAAAGGAGGAGTAGAGAAAAGTATTCAGTGTTCTTAATAGGTAGTAGCTTCTCATTGGGCATAATATTTTTATTAGTACTTCTTCAAACAGTTATTGAGTCTGGAATTAATGGAATTTCTTATAATTTTTTGACTAATTTTCCTTCATCTAGATCAATCAGAGCAGGAATTGGTCCGGTAATTCTCGGCTCAGTATATTTAATTTCATTAGCCATTCTATTTGCACTTCCTTCAGGTGTTGGCGCTGCAATATATTTGAATGAGATATCTCGTCCTAGTAAAATAAATTTTTTCCTACGAAGAACTATCCAGAATCTTGCAGCGGTTCCTTCGATAATTTTTGGATTAGTTGGATTGGTAGTATTTTCACGCCTACTAGGTTTCGGTCTTAGTCTACTTACGGGCTCTCTAACATTAGCAATGATGATACTTCCAATGATTGTAGTAACAAGTGAAGAAGCTCTTTTAGCAGTGCCTAAAGGTTTCAGAGACGGAGCTCTAGCAGTGGGCGCTACCAGATGGCAAACCGTTCGACATCATGTTCTTCCTAATGCGATTCCAGGGATTGCGACTGGAACAATACTCTCTATTGCACGTGCTTTGGGAGAAACAGCACCGATACTTTTTGTCGCAAGTATTTTCTCAAAAACTGCTCCTAGTGGAGTACTTGATGGATTTATGGCACTTCCAATACAAATCTTCTTCTGGACTCGACACCCTAAACAAGAGTTTCAAGATTTGGCAGCAAGTACCATACTTGTGCTATTAGTATTATTGATTATTCTCAATTTAATTGCTTTATTTATTAGAAATAGGGCAGAGGCAAAGAGGACTTGGTAAAATGGAAACAAAAAAAATAAGAGTTAAGGATTTATCTGTATTTTATGGCGATGTTGAGGCCGTAAAAAATATTAGTTTAGAGATTCATGAAGGTTCGGTAACTGCATTTATAGGACCATCAGGTTGTGGTAAGAGCACTTTACTTCGTTCATTTAATAGAATGAATGATGAAATCATTAATTGTAGTACTTCGGGAGAAATTTTTTGGCTTGAAAAAAATATCTTGGGTAATGATATAGACCCAGTTTTATTGCGTAGAGCAGTATCAATGGTGTTTCAAAAACCAAATGTATTTCCAACCTCAATATATGAGAATGTTGCATTTGGTTTGAGAATCCAAGGAATCAGAGATCCGGAAAAACTTGATAGAAAAATTGAATCAAGCCTCAGAGACGCTGCATTATGGGACGAGGTTCATGATCGCCTTCATGATGATGCGTTTTCTCTTTCAGGTGGTCAACAGCAGAGACTCTGTATTGCGAGAGCTCTGGCTATAGGGCCATCAGTACTATTGATGGATGAGCCTACCTCGGCTTTAGATCCGATTGCAACAGCAAAAATTGAACAATTGATACATGAACTCAAAGAAAAGGTAACAATCTTAATCGTTACTCATTCAATGAGTCAGGCTTCAAGAATATCCGATCAAACAGCCTTCATGTACTTGGGTGATTTGATTGAATTTGGAGATACAGAAATGATTTTTAATTCCCCTGTAGAAGAATTGACAGGTCAATATATCTCGGGTAGATTTGGTTGATATTCTGAATTATATATTAGTAAACCAACATTGATATCATTTCAGGCTCTGTTAGATATAGATATAGTCCTAGCCCAGCAAATATCATCATCCATGAACCGATTGCTTTAATCAATCCTGTAGAGCTTCTTAGATATCCAATCATCGCTTGACGTCCGAAACTGACTAGGGCAGTAACTGCAATCATTAGGAAACTTACTGAGATCATTAAACCAACAAGTCCGAAGATGAATTCAGTCCTTCCTACTACTGCTAACCAACCAATGAATGGAAAAACTGCAGCTGCCGTACAATCCACAGATGCTGCTGAGTAACCTATCCCCCAGAGGTACATATTTCTTCTAGGAGTGAATACTTCATCACTATCTTCATTTGTTTGATAATTATCAATAATTTTCTGTACTTTTGAAAGCAAATGTGATGTCCAACCCAGAAGCATTAGTGCGCCTAAAATAATTAATAGTACGGCGATAGCTATGGCAATTTTATGTAGATAACCAGATAAATTGAACATTTCAGATAGGCCAAAAATGATTATTCCAACTACTGCAAAGAATGTCAATTGTCCAAGAGCAGCATATCCGCCAATCGCAAATGGTCCAGGGAAACTTCCAACAATTTTTCCATTATTTCTTAATTCCTCTTCTCTCATACCTAAGCTAAGTGTATAAGTGATGTATGAAGGTAGAACTGGGAAAGCACATGGACTGAAATAAACTAAGAAACCTAAGAATAAGCCAATAATGAAAACTCCATAAGTGGATCTATCAGTTTTCTCGATACCAAATCTTAGGTCTTCCGCATCCCCCTCATTCGCCTTTTCAACAGCATTATCAAAAGATTTCCACCTATCAAGAGGCAATCCAGTATTTTCTTTTGCAATCACATAACCTTCATGATCGATTACCAGAGCTAAAGGGATTAGTTGGGCAGAGTAGTACTCTGCCATATCTCCTCTACTTCCATTTTCGAGAATAATTGTTTCAGTCCCTCCGTTTACAACAATCCAATCCATAAATTTATCTGAATTAGAATCTCCAAAGGTTTCATTGATTTGTTCAAATGATTCTAAACTGTACCAAGTTGCTAATGAAACGACAACTACTGGGTAATCTCCATCAAGTCCCCTCCAATAATCTAAATTCGTTTCTATATGTTCTTGGACATAGTGGCAATTCGCACAATCAACTGCCATGAAATCTAAGATTACTACGTTACCTCTTAAATTTGAAAGCTGCAAACTCCCGTTATCAAGTGGGTGAGAATCATCAATCCCAGTTCGATTCATTGTAGGTGCAATAAAATCAGGGACTGTTTCAATATCATCCGAAACGCCATAAATTGATGAGGACATTCCGAAGAGTGATAAGGATGCAAAACCTATGATACAAAATAACACAATGCCAATTATGAAAGCTTTCCATGTGTCTTGATTTTTGAGAACGCTAAAGTCCAAACTCGCATCCATCAACTATCCTAGGGTGTGGTAGTTTTTCATACCGGTGTATCCTAGATTCCAATTGTTTCATTTACAAAAGAATTTGAAATCAACCATACTGATAATTCAAGTCCTTGATTACACTCACCGGTCTTATGGCTAAACCATGGGCTCCCAGTCATGTATCAGAGGTTGCTAAAGGATTGGGTATTGAATACCGAATCAGTGGTGATGTCAAAGAAAAACTAGTTGAGATATTGCACGAAAAACTGAGATTAATCACTAAAGAGATGGAAGATGAAACCTTGCACAATGATCCTAGTAAAAAGACTCTTTCAGACCCTAAAAGAACAAGACTTGGTTTTAATCGAACTAGAGGCTTGATGATAGATGAAATTGAAATGGTCGAATCTGTAAGCTCAGCTGCTGTAGTCAGTGCAAATGAGTTTCTAGAAGATTATTTAATGAATATTCTACTTTCCGCTGCCCAAGAAGCAGACAAAGAAAATGTAGGCACAATAAAAATCAGACATCTCAGCACAGTAGCTTCATCTTCTCCAACGATTAATCAAACTCAACAACAAAATTTGGATGAAGGAAGTGATGTTCATGGTGCTACCAAAGAGACAATTTCAACACTATCTAATGTAAACATAAAAAATATTTTGAAGCAATTTTCAGGTAAAAAGATAGAGAATGATGCCGTTGAAGAGATACTTCTTCTGTATTACGATTATGCTTCGGACTTAGAATACAGTATCCAAAAGAATATTCAAAAGGGGCAAATAGATGAAATCATCCAATCACTCGAGAAATTTGAGCAACTGATGATGTTAGGATGGATTAGAAGGATACTAAAAACAGCCTCTGAGAAGGCAGATAATCAGAACTCAAAAATAATCACAATTGAACATATAGTTGCAATAGATCCTTGGTCTTAATCAGTTCATGAAATCATTTTCAAAATGAGTATCTAAAATATCTAATACTCCTGAAACATTTTCATGGACCTCAAATAATGTATTGTCTGCAGTATAAATTAAGAGAACTTCTCCTTCATCTGCATCCTCTTTGATATACTGATATGCACAGATTGATTGTACACGAATTCTAGTAGGTCCTAAGTCAGTCATTGCTCTAATCCACTTGCTCATGATTCCAGCCGCGGACAAATAGGGGTTTTAATCATTATTATGTAATGTCTTTCCGCTTTTCAGTAATTATTTATCTAATTATTCATTTCTTTTACTCTTTTTCGACTTATTCCTATTTCTTTTAGAATTATTTTTTGGGTTGAACTTCTTACCAGAATCAGTGTTATTCTTCTTACTGAATTTCGATCTATGTGATTTCTTTCTCTGTCTTTCTGAAGAGCTTCTAGATTTCTGAGGTGGACCTCTCTGTCTCCTAATTCTCCTACGTCTATTTTTAGTTGGAGGTGGTTTAAGTTCTTCTTCAAATACTTCTTCAACATAATCCATTGGATATTCTGTAAGATTCTCTACGTTAGGTGGTTGAAATCTTCTTTTTATACCAACTTCATTTTGTATCTTGTTATATGTTCTTTGTTGAGATCTTTGAACATATGAGATTACAACTCCATCAGCTCCAGCTCTTGCAGTTCTTCCACTACGATGTTTGTATGCCTTTCCATTTTCTGGAGGGTCATAATGGATAACACAATTGACTCCTTGAATGTCTATTCCTCTAGCTGCGACATCAGTTGCAACTAAAGCAGCGGCTCCACCTTTCGTAAATCTCCTCAATGCCCTGTCCCTTTGCCTCTGATTCAAACCACCATGCAAAGTTGCTACATTTATCTCCGCATCATACATCTCATCCCCCAATCTGTCTACTCCTCTTCTTGTTTTGCAGAAAATCATAGTTTTCCCACATTTTGTCAGTATATCAGATGTGACCCTTAATTTTTGATGTGGTTTCATTGTCCAAAACAAATGCTGCATATTCTCAATACTGACTTCTTTTGGTCCAACCTCAATCGTCACAGGATTATTCTGGTAATTTTTGACTAATTCAGATACATCCTCATCAAGAGTTGCACTGAAAAGAATGGTCTGTCTATTTTCAGCACATAAATCTAAGATTTCACATACGGGTTCCATGAAACCCATATCTGCCATTCTATCCGCTTCATCCAGAACTACTGTTTCTACATCATCCAACTTCAATGCACGTCTATCCAAGAGATCGATTAACCTACCAGGACAGGCTACAAGAATATCTACTCCTTTATTCAGTGCATTGTATTGTTTTTTATATGAAACACCTCCATATATCGAAACTATATCTCTATCTACTGCCTGTGCAATTGGCCTCAAAACAGAGTTTATTTGTTCTGCTAATTCTCTAGTCGGAGTTAAAATTAGACTAGTTGGCCTCTTTGAATTTGCTCTCCTTGTCCTTGCTATCAATGGGAGTCCAAATGCTAACGTCTTACCGGAACCTGTGGGTGCCCTACAACAAACATCTCTACCCAACAGAGAATCTGGAATACTTTCTTTCTGAACCTCAAATGGTTCAGAAATACCTTGTTTGTTTAATTCTCTAACAATAGCGGGACCTATTCCCAAGTCTGAAAATGATACCACAACTTCTACCTTCTATTCGAGCCGCATTGCCATTCCTATTTAGCATGAACAGTGGTAATCTCTTACATCATTAGATTGTAGGGAGATTTTCAATTAACGAGGATGAACCTATCCTCAGTCTTTTCCCATCAATTATCTTTTCATCCATTTCGCTAATAATTTGAAAAAACTTCATTGCTCTTTCTTTACTACTTATCCCTCCGGAAATTTTCATCCCTAAACTTTGACCAAATGTTAATTCATGCCTCATCAATTCATAAGATAATATTTCAACATCAATTTCTTTACAATCTCCTCTTTTACCTGTACAGGTTTTGACAAAGTCTACTCCGACGGCAAGAGCCATCCTGGCGACTGCTCTTATTTTCCTCTCTGTAAGTAAAGGTGTTTCAATAATGACTTTCAGTATCTTATCTTGAGTAGCTTCTCTCATTGCGATTAATTTTTCTAATTCTATTTGATTTGGAAAGTTTTCATCATCTCGGGGCTCTAGTACTATGTCAATTTCATCTGCACCCAAAGTAATTGCATTACTAATTTCTTTACGAATTTCATCACAATCCACATCTCCTATTGGAAATCCTCCCACAACTGCAGCGATTGGTATGTCGGATCCTAAAATTTTCTTTGCAAGTTGAATATCTTTAACGAATAAACATACTGCAGCAGGATTATATTTTTTTGCTTTTGTTAGAAATTCTCTTATTTCATGCTCATTTTTTCCTTTATCCAGTAAAGTATAATCTGTCAATCTGATTATATCATTATTTTTCAAAAAATCACCCATTGTTGGATTTTTCAAAATCTTTCATGAATTTAACTAGTGCTTCGACGCTCTCAATTGGACAGCCATTATACAAACTGGCTCTAATTCCTCCGACACTTCTATGCCCTTTCAGACCACCTAAACCTGCTTCTAGGGATTCTTTCAGAAATTTTTCCTCCAATTCAATGCTTGGAAGTCTCCAAGTCACGTTCATGACTGATCGACAATCTTTGTTTGCATGAGGAATCCAGAATTTGCTTCTGTCTAATTCTTTGTATAGTAAATCAGATTTAGCTTTATTTCTGGAAATTGCACCCTCTAAACCTCCATTTCTTTCTATCCAAGAAAACACTCTGTCTAAAACAAATATTCCGAAGGTATTTGGTGTATTGAATAATGAACCCTTGGATGAGTGGACTGAATAGTCTAGCATGGTTGGTATGTCTTTTGGGACTCTTTCCATAGCCCATGGTGAAAGAATAACCACTGTTACTCCACTCGGTCCTAGATTCTTTTGAGCACCAGCATAGATCAAGTCATGCGCACTCACGTCAAGAGGTACGCCCATAATATCTGAACTAGCGTCTAATACCCTGGGTTTCCCATTACTGTCTGGGAGATGGTGAAATTGAGTTCCAAATAATGTATTATTGGATGTATAGTGCAAATACAAAGAATCATGTCTAATGGAATAATCTCCATTTTGAGGAATTGACTTAAATCCATTTCCTGAATCATCCCAAATTGCTGAGGCATCACCTATCCTATTTGCTTCTTTCAATGATTTCTGAGACCATACTCCAGTCACTAGGAAATCAACCTTCTCATTTTCTCTAAGTAAATTTAGTGCAGACATATAGAATTGTAAGGAAGCACCACCTTGAAGATAAAGTACAGTATAGTCTTCAGGAACTGATAAAATTCTCCTTAACTTTTCCATTGAACTATCTACAATATTTTGAAATGTTTGACTTCTATGACTAATTTCAATCAGTCCAAATCCACTATTATCGAGGTTAGGCAGTGATTTTTGACATTCTTCAACTACCTCTAATGGCAATACCGCAGGTCCCGCACCGAAGTTGTGTATCCGTCCTGTTCCAGTCACATATCTCGGTACAGGTTCAAGTCTTTGATGGCATCGGCTATTCTACAGTTCAAAGGGTTGGGTTCATGTTACAGTAACTAGACGACAATACATGTTGCGTATCGGCCTAGTTATGCTTCAGGGTGCGCGACATGCCCATCTTCATGCTTTGAACGAGGCTGCAGAGGATTTACAGATTGAAGTTGAAATATTCGAACTCAGAAATAAGAATGACTTGCTTCAATGTAACCCTCAGGCGATTGTTTTACCTGGTGGAGAATCTACTACGATGAGGCTTGTTGGAAATAGTCTAAATTCTCAGTTATTGCCTGCGTTATTCCAATTAATGCGAGAAAATTCGAATTTACCAGTTCTTGGTACTTGCGCAGGAGCTATTTTACTCTCTGATCCTCAAGATAATGGTGAAAAAATAGTTGATGCCAATATTTCAAGAAATGCTTTTGGAAACCAATCTAACTCTTTTCAATCCGTGATAAATTCACCTCTTCTCTCTCGAGATTTCCCAGGTATTTTTATTCGAGCGCCAAGATTTTTAGATTTAGGCGAAGAGGCTAGTATAGTGGCCTCAATTGATGACGAAACAGTTGGTGTCCGAACTAAAAATAGAATTGCATTAACTTTTCATCCAGAATTATCAGGAGATTTCGCTTTTCATAAATGGTTAATCAATAAGGCTGCAGAGGTTTCGAAATGACTACAGGTATTAATTTGAAGATGAATTCTTCTGATATTGCTAATGAAATGGATACAGAAGGCTGTATTCAGTGTCAGATGGGTAGTAAGTTAGTATTATTCATTACTGGGCATTGTCATTGGATGTGTGATTATTGTCCTCTTTCTGAAACTAGAAGAGAGATTGATTTCATGTATGCTAATGAAAGAAGAGTAGAAATTGGAGACTGGGAGGCGGTTATTGAAGAAGCTAAGGCAATGAATGCAACCGGTGCGGGGATTACAGGTGGAGACCCCGTAATGGCCAGGGAGCGTGTTTTGGAAGGAATTAAAATTTTGAAAAAGGAGTTTGGTCAAGATTTCCATTTACATATGTATACTAGCATACCATTCAAAACAGAATGGGCTTCTGATTTTGCAGATGCAGGATTGGATGAGATTCGTTTCCACTTCCTAAATCTTGAATCGGAGAAATATAGAGAAACTATCTCAGCATGTAGCGAATCTGGTATTTTGACTGGTGTTGAGATTCCTTGTGAACCAGATAAAGAGATACAACTGATGGGTCTATTAGAAGAATTAAGAGAGATGAATATAGACTTCCTCAACTTAAATGAATTGGAGATTACTGTTGGCAATCATGATAACATGGAGTTGAGAGGTTTCAATCTTTCAACTGAAATTACTGCAGGTGCTGCCGGTTCAGCAGAATTATCTATTTCAATGAGAGACAGAGTTCTTGCTGCTAAGTTTGGGATGCCCGATCCCTTGGATGGTTTAGTTAGAAAACCATATGGTTTTCATCTAAAATTTTGTACTGCAACTTACAAAGATTCTGGACAGCTCAGAAGAAGATTTATTCGAAGAGGAGAGCACACTATCGCCCCTCATGAAACGTTAACTGATGATGGGACATTAATTTTCGGTGCAGTGGATTCTACACCTTCTGAACAATCTGAATGGATTGAAGAGATTACTAGGGAGACAGGACTTCCATCAAGATTTCTTTATTGGGATGAGAAGAACTCTCGAATTGAAATGCCCTTAGTAGTGGCAGAGGATATTGCCGAGATGGTAGATGCTCAAGTATCAATGATTGAAGTAACTCCAACTTTCGAACGAATGGAATTAACTTTAGTGAAATTAAATTCCGATGAATGATTAGTAATTCTATTCAATTTACACGTTGAGTTCATTTACCCCTGACTTTGGTCATTAGTCATGCCTGTTCGGCGAGCCAATCCTGATATGACAGGAGTTGACCCCTACAGGCGTCTGTCTGCCTCTCAAGTGATTACTTGGAATAACTGTCCACGATTATGGTATTATTCTTATATCCCGAAATTAAAGAGTCCACTTCCTCCACAGATTATTAGAGGAAATGCTGTTGAAGAATGTATTTCTAGAATCCTTCGTGAATCTCCAGCATTAATTTCCCCCACCGATGAAAATCTGATAGTTTCACCTGTAAACACAGATGGAGAGGTGCTGTATGATTCAGAAGTAGGCTGGAGTGCTCCTGAATTAGAAACGAGAGATCCAGAGTCTTGGCCTCAAAATAGAGATGAATTGAAAAATTGGGCAATATCTCGTGCAAAGATACATTTTGAATCCTGTTGGCAAAATGCCATTTCAGATTGGGAAGAAAGTCCTAATCGTGTAGGTAAGTCTGATGATATAGAACCTGAAGAGGGTATGGAGATGATTGAAGCAGGAATCAATCTTCATTTAGATCAAGTAGAATTATGTTTTGAACAAAATGGTGGCCCCGAGTTAGAAAAATGGAGGGAAGGAAAAAATCGTCCTGAATGGCCTTCTCCAGATGGTTTCCCTAAGAGTTGGGATTCTCCACACCCTTGTGCTAATTTACCAAGTTCTCCAGTTTCTTGGGTTGAGGCATGGGAGATTTCTCGTCCATGGTTTGTTGATCCTGATGCTACTAGTTTTTCTGAAACAACCAGTCATCCTGAAGATTGGTTTCAAGGAGAATATGACTTAGTATATCGTTGGAATGGAAAAATTAGGATTGTCGACTTGAAGGCTTCAGTCGGAAAAGGAGATCGTTCAGGAGGCTATATTGAACAATTGAGGTTGTATGCTTGGCTATGGTGGGAAACTCATTCTAGAAAAAATGAGGTTGAAGGACTTGAGATTTGGTACCTAGGGCCTGGGACAATAAAAAAAGTGCCATTACCCAGTGAAGAAGAAATGAAACAATATAGCTTAGATCTGGAGAATTTATATCAAAAATTGCACAATTCAGATGCCGTTGAAATCTCAGATTTTCCTCCTAAACCGTCTCCGCTTAGATATTTTGACGTTGGAGGTATACCTTCCGAGAATCCAATTGATAAAGATCCTAAAGCTAGATGTAATAGATGTGAACTTCGTGGTATTTGTGAAAATAGCGAGTATGAATTAATATTACCATCTGAGCGGAGGCTTGAGAAATTTTCTCATGCTTGGCCAATCACTCCTATGAATGAAATCAAAACAAGACATACTGTTATCGGAGAAGTAAGAGAATTGACAGAACCATCTATAAATTCAGATGGTAGTATTGATTTATCATTTAGATTGATTGATGGTTATGAAAGAGCTAAGGTAAAGACACATCGTCTTGGAGGGCCAAAGAGTGTATCTAGATCCATTCAAAATGGTACTAGAATAAAGATAGAAAATGCATTGACTTCAATTTGGAGAAGCGAGTTAGTTATCGAACTAGATTCTAATTCAAAAATTACTGTTGTGGAAGATGAAGAAATTTCCGAAATGATTGATATTGAAACTAGAGTGAATGTCGTGGGACGAATTTGGTCTATCAATGCATTCCCAAATGGTAAAGGAGTTTCACGATGGGCTATAACATTGGTTGATAGCAGTGGTTCAGTGGGAATTGTTGCATTTAAGCAATTTATTCCTGTGATTGCTGCAGGTTTATCCAGAGGAGATGAAATAGCTATATTAAATGGCGAAATTGGAGAATTTGCTAGTCAGAAACAAGTTCGATTAGGTCCGGGTGCTAGAGTAGTCTTGCTAAATAGTGGAGAAGATTTAGTACCTTTCTAGATTCTTAATAAATGGCGCCGAGAGAGGGATTTGAACCCCCGCGTCCAACGGACAATGGATTTCGAATCCATCGCAATACCGGGCTATGCGATCTCGGCTGAATATTCCTAGAAACGTATTGGTCATAAGCGTGACCCGCTTCGAAGTGTTCATGCGTGTAGAAGTAATTTATGAAAATGATAATCTAATTTTCGAATCGGAGTCTCCAACAACCATCTCTTCAATATTAACTGAATTAGATATTCCATCTTCAACCGTATTGGCGGTTTTCAATGATACAATAGTCCCTCATTCGTCGATAATTAATGAAGATTTAAAGATTGAATTAGTAGTTGTATCATCTGGCGGATAGATCATAATTAATTTTTTTATTTGGGGAAATAGTTTCAATTTCAGAACCTTTGATGAATATTGCAGCTTTATTTCCAAGTAGTTCTATTCCAGAATTATCACAATAAAGAAAAGAACCTTCGTATAATCCTATTACTGGAGTCTGATTATCTTTATGAAATTCTTCTATTCTTTTTTTCCTTGTTTCTCCAAAATGTTCGTTAAACTCTTCCCCATCTTTCCACCAAATCCCTCCTGGATGATAATGAGGATTAATCTGAAACGGCACTATATTGAATGTTTCATATGATGGGACTAAATCTATTGGCATATCATTTGTAGTTTGCATAGTAGGACAGGCTACATTAGCTCCAGCGCTAACTCCTGCATATGGGATACCATCATCAAGTACTTTTTTTCTAATAATTTCCAATAGTTTCTCTTCATATAGTTTTTTGACCAATGAAAACGTGTTCCCTCCACCCACGTATATACCCTCCATTTTTTCTATTTCTTCATATGGATTATCAAGTTCATGAATTCCAACAATATCAAATTCTAATTCATTAAATAATTCTTTTACAGAATTCGTATATTCTGTGTAATCCCCGCTTGCATAAGGTATGAAAATAATTCTTTTACAACCTTCAAAGTTTTTTTTCATTAACTCAAAGAATAATCTCTTCCTCTGATTCGTTCTTATGCCTCCACTACCTAGAAGTATTTTCACAGAATCACCTAAGCATAAAAATTCGAATCATTTTGTTTTTCATTACCATTTAAAATCTGATTGATATCTTCAGAGACATCCATAGTCGATAGTAATTTCTTTGCAGTTTTTTCAGTAGTATCTAGATCTAAATTAAGAGGTAAATCTAATCCTTGCTCAATCCAAGAAGATAATCTATCTGCAGCCAGTTTATCTGTACTAGCGCCAATAGTTTCAGCAACCAGTCCAATTGTAGTTACTCCGTGTAATGGTGAGAGGGAGATAAGTAATCCTGCAATGCCAATCATGCCTGATTTAGGATGCTCACTACTAACATTAATATCAATATCTTGTAATGATTTCTTGACATTTGTGTCTGCACAAATAACGTGTATGCCTCTGTCTTCTGCCCCTGCTGCTAATCCTGCTAAGACTAGAATTTGAGGTGTATTATTCTCTTTAGCCATTGCAAGAATACTGTCTGCAACTTCAAACTGTCCATTCGCAGTCATAGGTTGCAAATCTCCTCCGATTGTAATTATTGTAGTCCCGTCAGGAAGTAAGACAGAGTTAATTTCTAGCCTCGGAGGTGCTAATAATCCTTCATTTGATAATGTCGCATGAGGGGGGAAGTCAGGATGTAAAATCCATCCGATAGTTCTTGATGGGTGCTTTTCTACTAGTGCATCTACTACGATTTTACCAACATTTCCTACACCTGGCACTGCTTCAATAATAGCTGAATGTTCAGGTAGACCATTTCCAACAATCCAATGAAATTTTGTTTTCATTTTTTATCTCCCTCAATTACTTCACGAGGAGTTGGAAGAGAATCTATCCATTCATCACTACCTGCATCGACACGCTGTCTTCTCCTAGCGCCCTGTGAGTCTTCAGGTGAATATTTCAATGGCGCAACAGCTTCCATTAGCCCATTACATTTTTCACATTTTTCTCCTAGACCGTATTCTTTACAATCCTTGCAACGCTGTAATTTTGTACGCACCATTGTTTCCCCTCAAGTTAACCTGATGTTTGAGGGTGTATGAATAATACCCTCGGAAATCTTATTCAGAGCCTTTCTATAGAGATTGAACCTTCTACCAGATTTATTTTTTCAGTAGCAGATTTTTTGGCAGCTTCCCATGCAGATTCCGCTGATGAATAATCAGGCGCCCTAATGTCTACTCTGTAATGGGGTGCACCATTATAATGACAAGTCAATGTAACTTCTTCCTCATTTTCAACGACTAATTCAGCAGCTGAAAGCGCATCTCTAATTGCTCCAACTCCTTCGGGCCCCCACACTTCTATATCGAAAATACCTCTGATTTCTACAAATGGAGGGACTATATTTTCTACAGCTAGTTCTGTTACTACTTCCATCCATTTTCCAGTAAATCCTGAATCAGATAGGGCGGTTTCTGAGATGGCACATTCTTCTAATGCTCCGTACAATGAGCCAAATTTTTCTATCATTTCTTCTGAAATAGCCTGGGTTTTTTCTTCATCCCACTTGATTCTTTCAGCAGCAACACGCATAATTTGGCTCGCTCTTTGTTGATTTTTCCATTTCTGTAAAGTATCTTTCCTTCTCTCAGCAGAAACTGCTTTAATTGACAAATCGACTCTTTCTCTGTCTTTTTTTATTGTGACTACTTTTGCAACAACTCTTTGCCCTTCTCTTAGATGAGCTCTGATATTTTTCACCCAACCAGCGGCGACCTCTCCAATAAAGACGAAACCCTCCTTATCGCCGTATCCATCAAGATTTAGATATGCTCCATTTTCTTTGACACCTTTAACAGTGCAAACTAGGAGATCGCCCTCCTCCGGCCATATTTCTTCGGCTTCACTCATTCTACTGTCCCCTTCATTCGAGGACGTCTACTACTGTGCTTCCTGAAAGATTAGCCTTTCCGCCTGCTGGCACTGCTAATGTTGAACCGCAGATTGAACAGGAAATTGAGGTTGACGCCCTGTCGAAAATAATAGTTTCATGTCCACAGTCAGTACAACTTACACGTAGGAATTTTCCACTCATTATTACCCCTCAATTATTTATCAATTAGTTCGAATTTCTTTGCACGCTTCCCAGCAGGTGAATGAGCCTTACCAGTTTCGGTACATCTGTAAATTAAATTAACACGTTTCGTAGGTTTTTCACCCGAAGGCTTTGGTCTTGGGAAACCTCTGTATCCCGAAGTAACTTTTCGGAACCTTCTCTGACCCCACTTTAATTCACTAGCTCGCCTTTTCTTGACTCGCTCTACTGTGTGTTCTGTGTGCTTACCAGCAGAAGGACTGTAACGCATCACTTTACGCGGCATCTTAACCATCTTTAGCACCTCAGCGTCTTACGACGATGCGGGCGACTGACGACCCGTATATGAACTCTGTCGCGTAATCTTTGACGATTAAAACTATGAATAAGTGATTTTTATTAAAAAACATAGATGAAGTAGTATCTATTAGCGGTAATCGTGATTCTCGGGTCTTCTGTGGTTTGGCTGGCCTTTTCCTTACTGATTGTAGGCTTTTCTTTTGCAAGAATGGGCCCATCTTTTTCCAGGAATAAATTTTCTTACCCTGTAATTATTTCTGCAAACATAATCCTAATTATCAATAATTATCCAATTGATAATCCCGAGAATTTCTTAATGGATTATTTAGACGGTTTTGCTCCATGGTTCTTTGTATGCACTTTAGGATGTTTTCTTGTACTAAGTGGTTCACCTGTTTACTGGAAGACTAGTTACCCGAAGTTGATTTCGGGCTGGATTATTATTCTAGTTTCCTTCATCCTCTTATTTGAATACAATAATTTTCTCGAAAATTTCCTTTTAATTGGACTTCCTTCCTTATTTGGCTCAATTCTTTCTGTAATCTTATTTGTCTATTTAGTGAAGTTTGTTGAGAGTAGAATTCCTCTAGAAGACCCTGCTCCTGAATTGACTGAAGAGGAAATGAAGTTTGTAACGAAAATAATTTCTAAGAATATTGGAGTTGATGAGGAATGAATTCAATTTTATTAGAGATCTTATATTGTCTAATTGGGGGATTTATTTTTACAACTTTTTCATTGATTATTTTCCAATTTTCTTCTTTTCATCCTTACAGTAAGCCAACAATTCCTGTCTTAGTTCAGATTATCTCAATTACAGTTTGTGCATTGATTGTAATGACATTGAATAATGATTTAGAAACAATTGGAGAATCGATTCGTTTTTCTATGGTTGAAGGTATTATCGGAATATTGGTTGTAATACCTTTCTTGTACATCTTTTTGATTTTTTTCTTACTGAGAGCCTCATTTAGGAAACGTAATTTTGACCAATTACTAGATGCATCTGAATAAAATTTTCACTCATTCGACTAATACCCTGAAGGGTAACTCTCATAACAAGTTGGTAAGTCGCCGCGTTGTCAAATAGGTGATATCATGTCCAAAGGTACTCCAAGTATGGGTAAAAGACAGAAGTCGACTCACATTCGCTGCCGTCGTTGTGGCCGTCATTCTTACCACAAACAAAAAGGTGTATGTGCATCATGCGGTTATGGTCAAACCTCACGTATGCGAAAATACCAATGGAGTAAGAGAAATCGATCCATGGGCAGTAAATAATCAAGTTTCCATTAGCAAAGTGCTAAGACCCTTACAACTTAGCGAGGTTTGTTCTTATGTGCGGTATTATTGGAATTGTTGGCAATCCTGAATATTCTGTAGCATCTGATATTTATGATGGATTATTAGTCTTACAACATCGTGGTCAAGATGCTGCAGGAATAGTCACTTTTGATGATGAAAACTTGTATCATAGAAGGGCTAATGGATATGTTAGAGACATCTTCAAAGAGAGACATATGAAATCATTGAAAGGTTCTGCAGGAATTGGACATGTTAGATATCCTACTGCTGGTAGTTCCTCTGTAGCAGAGGCTCAACCATTCTATACAAATGCTCCATTTGGAGTTAGTCTTGCACATAATGGTAATCTTAACAATACTGAAGAAATTCTTGCAAGTTTGCTTGAGTATGACCATCGAAGAATAAACACTAGTTCAGATTCTGAGGCATTACTAAATTTGCTAGCAGCAGAAATTCAGAGGTCTCTTAATGGCCGTCCTGGAGGGATGGACGCGCTAAGTCAAGACGATGTATTCAGAGCAATTGAAAGAACACATATGAGGGCTGAAGGTAGTTACAGTGTAGTTTCCTCAATTACAGGTTGGGGAGTGATTGCATTTAGAGATCCAAATGGAATTAGGCCACTATGTATGGGTGTCAGAAATGTAAATGGTTTCCAAGAAAGGGCTTTTTCTTCTGAAAGCGCCGCATTAATGGCCTTAGGTTTTGAACTTGAAAGAGACGTATTACCGGGTGAAGCAATCATTGTCCGATGTGATGGCACATTCCATTCTAAACAGTGTCACCCTGAACCTCAACATCGACCTTGTATCTTCGAACATGTTTATTTCGCAAGACCTGATTCAATTATTGACGGAATATCTGTCCACTCCGCTCGTCTTCGAATGGGTGCAGCCTTAGCACGTAAAATCAAAGAAATAAATCCTGAACATGGTATTGATGCAGTAATTCCAGTCCCTGATAGTGGTTGTATAGCTGCTCTAGAACTGGCAAGAGAACTAGATGTACCTTACAGAGAAGGTTTCGTTAAAAATAGATATATTGGTAGAACATTTATCATGCCGGGACAATCAGTTAGAAAAGACTCTGTTCGGAAGAAACTTAACACAATTCCCAGTGAGTTTTTAGGTAAAACAGTACTAATTGTAGACGATAGTATTGTTAGAGGTAATACTTCAAAGAGAATCGTTGAGATGGCCAGAAAAGCAGGTGCAAGAAAAGTATTTTTTGCATCGGCAGCTCCTCCAATTATTCATCCCAATGTGTATGGAATTGATATGCCTGCAAAGAAGGAATATGTGGCGTACAATCGTACAAACTCAGAAATTTGCTCTGCAATAGGGGCTGATTGGATGATTTATCAGGACCTTGAAGATTTGGTAGAAGCGTGTTTGGGAGAAAACGAAAATAATGTTGCAACATTTGATTGTTCGTGCTTCGATGGAGTCTATGTCACAGGAGGAATTACTGAAGACTATCTTAACAAAATTGAACAATCGAGAAATGATAAAGCCAAAAAAACGGTCACTGCTTGAGCATTCCCGAGTTAGGATGAAAGAGTATAGATGCTCAGTACTATCATGGATTCAACTATTGGTGTTCTGAAATCCGTTGACGTGGATGGCGTCATAACTACAGCCTGTGAAATTCCTTCAGGGAATTTAGCAATTGGCAATAATGAAGGGAAAATAATGATCATTAATAAAGAAGGATTAATTGAAAAATCATTTGAGGTAGACGGAATAGTCGTTGGATTACTTGAAATTGATGGGAATTTAATCGTAGGCTCGAGTATTTCGGGAATTTCTTGTTATTCAGAAGTTCTGATTTGGAATCATGATTTAAAATCTGGTTGTGAGATAATTTCATTATGTGGTTCAAATATCTTAGTTGCTGGTAGTAATGGCATTTTATTCAAATTCAATAATAATGGTGAAATCATATGGTCAAAAGAGTTCGGTGAGATATCAAATATTTGTAGTAATCAGAAAGGTGATATTTCAGCTATAGCACTTGAAAATGGTAATCTATTAATTATCGATGATTTCGGTGAAATAATTAGCGAATCAACTGCACCATTGGATGATATTGAAACGATATCAAGTATGGTTTTTCGAACTGATGACATTCTTGTAGTTGCCCGCAATTCACTGGGTATGACAATTGATGATAGGCCAGAAAATCGTATCGAATGTTGGAGTTCTAATGATGGAATTATCCATAGTTGCGAAGTAGATAGTTTAGTCAAATATATTCTACCTACATCAAAAGGAGTGATTTTAGGATGTTTTGAAGGAGAGATAATTGAATTAGAAGTGGAATCAAAGAGTTACAATCTACTGTCAATTCTTGAATATTCGATAACACAAATTTTCCCTTGGAAAGAAGACTTTCTAATCGCTTCATGGTTTGATGTTAAACGAATTAGTCCTGAAGGTGAGATTATTTGGAATCTCGAGCACGCTGGAATAATAGGGGAAATAGTTCAGATAAGTGATTCAAAAGTTGCCATTTTGGGAGATAATAAAAAACAGAATATTCCAACCCCTATTTTCATAATAAATCCTGAATCTGAAATTATTTCAAATGATTTTGATAGAATTAATGAAGACGATTTTAATGATTTAAGATATTCTGGCTCTTTGTCTTCAGAAGAAGAAGTAGCATCTTCTATGAGGCCATCACTTCCACCTGATTCCTCCGACATTATCGAGGCTTTAGAAGAAGAATTAGAAATTGAATTATCTTCTCCAGCAATCGAAATTGATATTTTAGAAGATTTGTCTAATTCTGCAAACTCTCTGAATATCCCTCCAATCGTTGATGTTGGTGAAGATAGAACTGTTAATTCAGAATCCGATGGCACAGCAATTGTTTTGCTTGATGGCAGCAGGTCATACGATCCTGATGGTCATATTACAACTTGGTCATGGGAAAATGAATCTGGGAAAATTATCTCAGATAACTCCCAGGTCAGGGTTAAGCTACCTAGAGGAGTACACATTTTTTATCTGACAATAGTCGATGACAAGGGTTCCTCATCAAAGGCTACACTAACAATAAGAGTCATTTAGTCAGCGAATATTTCCACGCTGTTAGTATACCAAATAACTCTTGCATTATTTTCCCATTCATCATTATCAGACATGCCATCTAATAATATTGTACTTCCAACAGACAAAAAGGCCGGATCAACGGTTGTGTTAGTGCCCCATGGATTTTCATTGTCATCTCCTACAAAGATATCCCAACTTTCTCGAATTGTTTCATGATTTATCGTTTTTTCTTCATACATTCTATATTCAAATGACACAGACCTTAGTGCGTAATCTGCTACCTGGAAAACGCAATTATGAGACGGTCTAGTAACTGATGTATTTTGTATAATTGTTAGGTTAAGGACACATACTTGTCCATTCAACCTACCTTCACTATCGCCATTATCATTATACCCAAGGATCAGTGTAATATTAGCATCTGATTGTATTTCATCGTGAATAATCTCCACTAAAGTAAATCTGATGCCAGCATCTCCATCAGGTTCTAAATCTGAAATGTCAGGGACGTTGTCTCCATCTTTGTCACCCAAGCCCGTTTGATAATCATCAAAGACAATATCCGTAATTGCTAGCCCTATTAATATCCCAAGAATCATGGCCGAGAAAATGGCTAGTCTTACACTTTTATCTTCAAACACACTAGATTCCATACTCTTTCCAAAAGGTATCTTAATTTCAACGCATTGTAGAAAATTATGATTGTAACTCTGAAAGTGCTGACTTTAGGGAAGGTATCGCATCTTCCCATGAAGCTACAATTCCATAATCTGCAACGCCAAAAATAGGTGCGTCAGGATCCTTGTTAATTGCTAGAATATATTTGCTAGATCTCATTCCAGCTAGATGCTGAATAGCTCCAGAAATTCCTACTGCAATGTACAATGAAGGAGTTACAGTTTTTCCTGTTTGTCCGACTTGCATCCTATGTGGCATACCCCATTCATCAACGACTGCTCTACTAGCACCAACTGCAGCACCAATTGTATCTGCAATTTCTTCTAGGTGTGAAAAATTTTCTATTGTCCCCATACCTCTGCCTCCTGAAATGATAATATCTGCTTCTGTAACATCTAACCTTTCACTCGCCTTATTGATAGCTTCTTGTATTGATATTTTGACATCTGCTGATTGATCAACGACATTAATTGGTGCATTGTTTTCGGCTAATGCTGCCTCGAATGAATTCGGTCTTAATGTGATTACAGCGCTACCTGTGACAGTCAATGACTCCATTGCTTTCCCTGAATAAATAGGTCTACTAACTGTGATGCCTTCAGTCATTGATGTTACATCTTGAATGACAGGGATATCTTTCTTGGCAGCGATTCTGGAACCTATCTCTCTTCCATTTGGCGAAGCGGAAATTAGAATTATATCTCCACACAATGACGACAAAGAAGATGCCCATGCTCCACCGTCAAAGATATTGAAACAATCACCATTTACTGAGATTACTTTCTCTACTCCATTAATTGTTGCAGCCTCTTCGGCTCCGGTTCCATTAGGGCAAATTACTGTCGGGTTGGAGCCCATACTTGCTGCAGCTCCAATAAGTTGGTATGTTGTAGGGTGAAGTGAATCACCATTTGCTTCTGCTATTACTGTAAAACCCATTTTTCCACCTCAAATTACGTTTGCCTCATTTCTTAATTTTAATACAACTTCGCCAACATGTTCCGCCCCTTCGAATTTTTGTCCTGCTGGCTTTTCAGGAGGAGGGCTTTGTGAATTAATAATAAGAGATGAGGAATCTAAAGCCACGCCTAAATCATCCGAAGAAATTGATTCGATAGGTTTCTTTTTAGCCATCATTATTCCCCTTACATTCGGTCTCCTAAGTTCGGATGATCCTTTGTCGAATGCGAAAACACTGAGGCCGTCAACCATCACTTTCTCAATTCCTGAATTACTCGGTCGAATAGTAGTGAACTTTCCATCAGAAAAATTTACTTCTGAAACTAAAGTCACACATGCTGCCCCAATCAGTTCGGCTACACCGGGACCTGTTGAACCTCCGTTTGTATCAGCTGCTTGTTTACCACACAAAATTACACTTGAATCAAATCTTTCTACGGCTGCAGCAAGTAATTTTTGAACATGAGTATTATCTTTTACACCTTCAATCGGAATGTGGACAAGTGTATCTGCACCTACAGCTGCCGCATCTGTCAACATCTTTTTTGTTCTTTCAGGGCCACAAGTAATTGCGATTAAATTTCCACCAGTAGCTTCTTTCAATTGCAGTCCTGCTTCCAAGGCATATTCGTCATATGGACTCATCGACCATTTACTGACTGAATCTTCATCGACCTTTCCATTTGAAATGGAAATCTTTGCAGTTGTATCCGGAACTTGTTTTAGTAGCACACTTATATTCATTTTTTCACCTCATTTTTGTTAATATGATAATCAGGCACCTCTAGTAAATGCCTGGATTCCAGTGATATATCTGCCTAATATCAAATTATGAATGTCATGAGTTCCTTCATAAGTCTTAACCGATTCTAAATTAGCCATGTGTCTCATGATTGGATACTCATCTAGTATGCCATTAGCGCCATGTATGTCTCTTGCAACTCTTGCAATTTCTAGAGCAATATCGACATTATTCATTTTTGCTAAAGAAATATGCTCAGGAATCCAATCTCCAGAATCTTTCTTTTGTCCTAAATGATATGCTAATAATTGTCCCTTTGTAATTTCTCTTAGCATCCAAGATAATTTATTCTGTACTAGTTGATATGATGCAATTGGATGATCGAATTGAATTCTACTCATTGCATAATCTTTCGCCGAGTCAAAGCAGGCTTGAGCCGAACCTAATGCACCCCAGGAAATTCCATACCTAGCATTATTGAGGCATGAGAAAGGCCCCCTAAGTCCTTTTACACCCGGTAAAATTCGATCTTTAGGAATTTTACAATCTTGAAATACTAATTCACTTGTGACACTTGCTTTTAGAGAATGTTTCCCTTTCATTTCCGGTGCAGAGAATCCAGGGTCATTCTTTTCAACGATGAATCCGCGAATAACTCCATCTAATTTCGCCCAAACTATTGCAAGTTCAGCAATTGTTCCATTTGTAATCCACATTTTTGCACCATTGAGCAGATAATGGTCGCCCATATCCTCAGCTTTAGTTATCATATCTCCTGGGTTAGATCCATAGTCCGGTTCTGTTAGTCCAAAACAACCAATCCAGTCTCCACTTGCCATTTTTGGTAGATACTTGTTTTTCTGCTCTTCACTTCCGAAATCCCAGATTGGATACATTGCAAGAGATCCTTGTACGCTTGCAAACGACCTAAGGCCGCTATCGCCTCTTTCAAGTTCTCGACATATTACTCCATAAGCAGTGTAAGAAAGGCCTGGGCAGTCGTATCCTTTGAGGGGGGCACCTAATACACCCATTTCTCCTAAAGCGACCCTCCATTCATCTGGAAAAACTCCTTCTCTACAGGCAATTTCTATTTTTGGAATAACTTCTTCGTCAACCCAATCACGTACCATATCTCGAACCATTCTTTCTTCTTCAGTCAATAACGAGTCAACGTCGTAGAAGTCTAGAGCCTCATATGCCATAATTCTCATTTGCGGGCGATAATAGAGGCCACATGAATGTTCCTGATAAGCCCAGTCAAAATCAAGGGCTATCTTTTCCCTTTCCCTTTCCTTTTTGCATCTCTTTTTTCTTGTTTACTACCGAACTTCATTGTCATCCAGTATTGCATTTTTGGCGATGCTGTGTAAATCAATGTTAGAACTAACATTCCAATTGTTAACGGTATTAAGAATCCCACTATACCTCCAAGAATTATCCCGATTTCGCTTTCTTCTTCTGTTGAATGAAACTCTACCACAGTGCCACGACTGGTAATCAACCATCCACTGTTTTCACCGATACTCCATGTCCCAATTATTCTTTCACCAGAAATTTCAATATTAAATTCTTGAGCATCTTCATTATCTAACCATGGAAAAGTGGCATTTTTACTAATATCATGCTCCAGCAATGAAAATGGAGCAACTATGATTAGAGATCTTGCATCATTTTGATGATTTATATTGGTGAATTGTCCTTCAATTCCATTGATGGTACTTACAGATAATTCGCTTTCAACAGCATTTGAAGAATGTAATTGTATGATGCCAATTTCTTGGCTGCTGGACACTGAAACACAAGACAAATAATAGTTTGAAGGACAAATAACGCTAGTCCAAGGGTAGAAATTACCTCCAATCCAGGTTAGAATATGATTCCTATCGATTATACCAATCCCGTCAGTTACTGAGGAAATTACACACATCATCACGTCGTCATGACAATCAATATCAGTAATATCCCCCTCTCCTCTTCCTTCTATTACGTGAGAATCGAGTCCTCCATTTCCTTCAGCTCTAACTCTCCATAACCATCCATCATCTCCTCCTACATAGGCCCATGATCCAGCAGTATTCCATGCAACTGCATTCAAATCCGTCTGGCCAAAATTCATTTTTTCCCCAGCTTGTGTAAGTGAATAATCATCTGCAGCGAATCGCAGAATCATCCCCTCATCTCCAACTAATAATGCGGTACCACCACCAGGGTGCCAGTCCGCATCCCTCATCGTCTGATTATCACTTGCTGCAAGCAGAACTTGAGATTCAGGATTTTTTGATGAAATGATATTAGCATATCCATCTTCTCCGAAGATTAAAATTTTATCTTTTTCAGGGTTTTCTGCGATTCCTTTTATCCCTAAATCCTCTTCACTCAGATGAATAATTGAATCAAGTTCAACAGCAGACTCTGCTTTAACAATTGGAGTCGCCAATACCAGAGTCATCATCAAACTAACAACTATTGTCCGTAATGCTGTCATAGTCTCGCGAAAACGGATTTAGGTTTAGCCCTGTTTATTGTCTAATACGGTTATCTTTCTCTCGCAGTATTGAATAAGCAATTACTTTTCGCTGCGCCCATGGAGAGATTCGACGTTAAGCGAGGATTGATGAAACAAATTAATGCAGATGGTGGTTTGGCGGCATTGGCTGGTAAATATTTTGAGAATGTGGAAGCGAATGATGATGGTTCCTTTACTGGTTCTCATGATATCATGACTTCTATTAAGGGGAGATTTTCAGAAACCGGCGCTCTAGTGATAGATGTCAAGAATGTCCCTCCCAATTTTGATGACCCTGAGGCTATGAAAATTGCACAAGATAGTCGTAAGAGATGGACTCAGTTTTTAGATGAAGCAACGGGTTATAATTCTAAACAACGTGGAGATAAAGCCAAAGAATGGGCAAAAAAGGCGTCTAAAGCCAAATCTTCTGTAAGTGCTGCACGTCATTTTATGAAGATGTCAAAGAATGTTTCAGATGAGAAAAAGTCTCAGGCTGAGGAGTTGATTGCCGAAATTGAATCAGCATTGGAAGAAGGCGAGAATACAAGAGCTGCAGGTCGTGGTGAAAAATTAGATAAGTTATTCAAATAATTTGGTGATTAAATGAACTCAGATTCTCTTTCAGATCTTGATGATGAGACGAGTTCTAAAATAAATAGAATGTTTGGCAATTGTGAAGAAATTGTTGGAATAGATCATGTGATAAAAGTTATTTCAGGTGGGAAGAGCCATTCTGGAAACGATCAACTAAATGCATACATTGGCCTAGAACCTAGTGGCAAAGCACATCTTGGTTGGATGGTATTGGCAGAGGCAATCAAGAACTTACTGGACGAAGAAGTCAATGTTACAATTTTATTAGCCGATTGGCATGCATGGGTCAATGATAAGTTCTCGAGAGATATGGATAAAATATCTATGGCAGCAGAGTATATGTCAGATGTATTCAGAGTTCTTCTTAATTTTCCTGAGGAAGGTGAGGGCCCTGGACAGTTGAGATTCATTCGAGCATCTGAGATGATGGATTCTGGTAAATATTGGGAAAGGGTATTACGATGTTCAAAAAATATGAGTCTTTCCAGAGTCAGGAGAACTTTCAGTATAATGGGAAGGGATGAGGATTCTTCTGATCATGATTTGTCTGCTTTTTTCTACCCTGCATTACAAGCAGCAGATATTTTTGAACTGGAAATAGACATAGCTCTTGGTGGCATGGATCAGAGAAAAGCTCACATGTACATGAGGGAAGTAGCAGATAGAAATAAATGGATTAAAGCAACCTGTATCCACACTCCAATGTTATCTGGACTCAAAGGAGCGAGTGGCCGTATGGATTCTTATGATCATAAAATGTCCAAATCTGATCCAAATAATGCAATATTATTACATGATAGTCCGAAAAAATTAGAGAAGAAATTGCGTAAAGCATTTTTAGAGATAGGGAATGATAATTCATCAGTTTATGAGATTATAAGATATGTTATTCTTCCGAGGAATGGAGAATTAAAAATTGAACCAAAACCTGAGTTTGGTTCACCTACAAAATGGGAGAATGTTGATGATTTAATTTCAGCAATTAATAGTGGAGAAGTACACCCTTTCGATGCAAAAATGGCAGTGGCTAGAGGTTTAGCAGATGTACTAAATCCAATTTCAGAGTATTTTTCTGATAATAATGAGCTATTAGATAGCATGAATAAAATCACTGGCTCGCAGTGACGCGTTTTAATAATCGCCAACTAAAACTCAATTTCACAGTAGGTATCATAACCCCCTTGCTTTGCGCGAGGTCTGAAGATTGCTATGACTGAGGTAGGAATTGACGATATAGCTATACATTTCCCTAAACTATACTTTGCAATGGAAGATTTTGCAGAGTTCCGTGGAGCTGATTTTGGAAAATTAAACCGTGGACTTGGACTTAAAGCAATGGCTATTCCAGATGTACATGAAGATACTGCCACAATGGGGGCCAATGCTTGTGCTCGTTTAATTGATCGAAACAATCTTGATCCGAATAAAATTGGAAGAATTTATCTAGGTACAGAATCTGCTCTTGACGGTGCTAAACCCACTGCTACATACATCATGGATATGTTAGAACAAAAATATCAAAAACAGTTTGGTGAGGATTGCTTCAGACATTGTGATGTAGTGGATTTGACATTTGCATGTATTGGAGCAGTTGACGCAATGCACAATACATTAGATTGGGTAGCCAGGGGTGGAGAATCCCAAGATAGAATAGGCATTGTGGTCTTTGCAGATAATGCCAAGTATGATCTTGAATCATCAGGTGAGTATACACAAGGTGCAGGTGGAGGGGCGATATTAATTCGCCATAATCCAAGATTAATTGTAATTCCAGATAACTGGGGTGTTTCAACAATGCCAGTTCATGACTTTTTCAAACCACGTAGAGAAGTGGATATGAAAACTGTAGTTGAAAATGTTCTTGATTTGGCTGAAGAAGCAGGTGAAGAACCTCGGAAATCTGGATTAGTAGAGAAAATTCTTGATTTTTTGCCTATATCATCTCTGAAAGACAATATTCTCTTTGAGTCGAAAACTCTGAAAATCCACAAAGACACTCCTGTTTTTGATGGGCAATTCTCCAATCGATGTTATTCAGAATCAGTTAAACAGGCATTTATCAATTTTAGAATTGAAGCAATTCGTTCCGGAAGGTATAATCCAGAAGATGATGATATCCTAACAGAGCAGTGGAAAAGAATTATTGTTCATTTGCCATATGCTTTCCAAGGGAAAAGAATGTTCCCAGATGTATTCAGACACGATCGAAGACACTTACCTCTGTGGAATGAGATAATAGAAGAAATTGGTGACGAACCACTACCTGATGATTTTGAGAATACTGCAGAAGGATATGAAGAATTTGAAAAGGCTAACGACCAATATCGTCGACTAATTTCTAAAACATCTATGTTCAAAGAATTCGTTGATGCTAGGATTGAGAAAGCGCAGAGAGCCTCAAGTCTAGTTGGAAACCAATATACTGGTTCGATTTTCTTGGCATTAATGTCTACATTAGAATCAGATCATCTAGAAAATGAACAGATGGTTGGTGAGAGAATTGGCTTATGTGGATATGGTTCCGGTGCTAAAGCTAAGGTTTTCGAAGGTATAATTCAACCAGAATGGCGACAAATTGCTGAGAGGTTCAATCTGTTTGAAAGACTTGAAGATAGACACCCAATCGACAAAGAAATTTACGAATCACTTCATCGAGGAACTACAAAAAAATCTATTTTATCACTTAACAATGAATTTGCTTTAGTCTCAGTTGGTGGGGACGATGTCTTAGAAGGGCAAAGAAAATATTCTTGGTTCGAATAATTAGGGTTTAATTGCTCTATTAATTACAATTCTTTGAACTTCTTGAGTTCCTTCATATATTTGAGTGATTTTTGCATCTCTAAAGAATCTTTCAACAGGGAAATCAGTTGTATATCCATATCCTCCTAATACTTGTACGGCTCTTTCAGAAACCCACATTGCTGTATCTCCTGCGAATAATTTAGCCATACTTGCTTCTTTAGTATGCCTATCTCCGCCATCCTCATAATGTCGCTGTTTAGCCCATGATGCCTTGTAAACCATCATCCTGGCGGCTTCGATCTGTGTTGCCATATCTGCAAGATAATTTCCAATACTTTGATGATGAGCAATCGGTTTACCGAATGATTGTCTCTCATGGGAGTAATTCAATGCAGACTCGAATGCCCCCTGTGCAATTCCTAATGCCTGTGCGGCAATACCAATTCTAGAATTATCAAGTGCATTCATTGCAATTGGAAAACCTTCCCCTATTCCTTTCAGAACATTCTCAACAGGGACCTTACAATTATCTAGAAGTAAAACACATGTGTCCGAGGATCTAATACCCAATTTTTCTTCTTTCTTACCTACGCTAAATCCTTCCATTGATGAATCAACAATAAATGCAGTTGTTCCACCATGCTTTTTGACACCATAATCTGGATGGTCGACATCTTTTGCGAACAGAACGTAGATATCTGCACTCTTGCCATTAGTAACCCACATTTTTTCTCCATTGATTATGAAATACTTCCCATCATCTGATTTTTTAGCCTTACATACCATTGCAGCAGCGTCTGTTCCCGCTCCTGCTTCAGAAAGGGAATAAGCTCCAATCTCATTACCTGCAAGTCTAGTGAGATATTTTTGCTTCTGTTCTTCATTACCATGTAATTCAATTGTTTTTGCGCATAATCCTACGTGAACGCAAAACATTACTGCAAAAGAGGGATCGATTCTTGCCAGCTCTTCAATTATGATTGCTTCAGAGATATCATCTACAGGACTTCCTCCATATTTCTCAGGAATTGTAATTCCTTGTAATCCGTATTCGCAGAACTTTTGCCATTCATCCAAAGGAGGTGTAGCAGTCCTGTCTCTTTCAAGACAAGTTGGCGCTAATACCTCTTCTGCAAAGCTACGAACCATTTCTCGAATCATACTTTGTTCTTCTGTTTCCATGAACTCCACTTTCTCACCTAACCTTCCGAAGAGAATGGTATTGTTAATGTCTCGTAATGGCCAATGTAACATCTTTTATGAATCGAATGATTCAAAACGGTTGTCAGTTGGGCGCAGGTCGAGAATTACCATGGCGGATAGCGATTATGTCGAATTTAGTGTTGCACAAGGGCGCAAATATACTCTTGAGCATCTTTGGTTACAAGTATTAGATGAAAAGAAGAGCGATTCACAGGTTAAGATTGGCCTTAGTGAGTTTGTAAGAGCAGAATTTGGAGATATTATTAGAGTAATCTTAACTAAGCCTGAAGATGATTCTGAATTCAAAATTGCAGATTCAGATGATGATGAAGGAGAAGTTTCCCAAGATGATGATGCTGCATCTCCCATGACTAGTGGCGATGAATTAGGTTTAGATGACTTATTGATTACTGTAACGACAGAATATGAAAAATTATTGATTAATGCCCCGTTCCCTTGTAAAATCGTTTCACTAAATGGTGACGTTGAAGATAATCCTGACCTTGTTAACGATGATGCCTATGCGGATGGATGGTGCGTAATTGTACAACCATTCGACTATGATGGTGACCAATACTTAGATGAGAATGAATATATTGATTATCTCAATGAACTTTGATTAAGGCCATGATAATTTTGGCCAAGATTCAATTTCAGTATTTTTCCAGTTTATCGTATTAAGGACTTCAATCATATCATCTTCTTGTAATATATTTTGCTCGATTTGGATTCTAAATAACCAGTCTTTGAGATATCCAAGCCTTGGGCCAGGTTTTATCCCTGTGATATCTGAAATTTTATTGCCATTTAGGATAGGATGCAAACTTGTTTCTTCATCATCTAATTCTTCAATATTCTTGTTAAATAACGTATCATTGTGATACTGTAATATCATCAGTTTTTGTTCTTCAGTTAATAATACTCGAAATCTTCTGAGGCTACTCAAATTTCTATCTAGATTAATATTCCTATGTCCATGAAGGAAGGAAACCAAATTTATTTCTTTTTTTGATAATTTTAACAATTTTTTTAATTTATTCGACAGTTCATCTCCTGTACAGTCATTATTTCTTAGAAATTTAGCCAATATTACTAGTGGCTCAACTTCGCCATAATCAACAATATCAATAGATAAATCACCAAGAATTCTTTGTAAGACTTGCATTTCTTGCATTTTTGTAAAAATCATATACGGATTATTACTCTCCAGAATTTTCATTAATTCATCTGTTATCCTTTCTTTTGAAACTTTATCCAACATGTGAACATTATTATTTATCGCATATTCTAAATCACTATCGAAGGTCCTCAAATTATTTCTTTCCAAATCTAAGAATCTAAATGCTCTTAAAATTCTCAGTCCATCTTCTGCAATTCGTTCATTAGCATTGCCAACAGATCTAATGATATTATTTTGCAAGTCATTTTTCCCACCAAATTCATCTATAATCAATCCTTTACTATCTATTGCCATAGCATTAATTGTGAAATCTCTTCGTGCTAAATCATCAATTATGTTTTTTCCAAATGAAACATTGTCTGGTCTTCTCCCATCTCCATAACTTCCATCTTTCCGAAGCGTTGTCACTTCCCATTTTTTATCTGAGCCATCTATTCTTACCATTACTGTCCCGTATTCTTCGCCTATTGGGATTGTTTTTGGGAAAATTTCCATCACTTTTTTTGGTAGGAGCACTGTCGCTATATCTAAATCTGTATCTGATTTTTTCATCATCAATACATCTCTAATCCAACCTCCTACAATCCACGATTCACCATGTTCACGTAGTTCATTTAAGACCAAATTATCCTCTGGGGAGAGGTACAGCTTATGGTCGTCCATGTATCTGCGTTAACGTAACTAAACATCATATCTTCGGCATCAAAACTAACAGTAATGCACTACTCGGGCCTTCTATGAAGGTCGAGTTGGTCCCACTTGAGGTTCTCAGACCTCATGAAGAAATCTTACCAAAAAAAGTTGATCAACTGGAAAAAATGACTCATAGGTGGAATGCCTACACTAAGCCATTATTGATTGATAGATCTACTGGGACAATTTTAGATGGTCACCATAGATTCCATGTCGCTAATAGATTAGAACTAAGTTGTGTACCTTGTGTATTTATTGACTATCTTGAAGATGATTTAATCGAATTAGATGTTTGGCCTAATTGTGGTCGAGAATCTATCACAAAACAAGAAGTGATTAATGCTGCACTTTCTGGAGAATTATTGTCACCTAAGACTAGCAGACACAGACTTTCAGATCATCTACCCCCTATCGCCGTGCCACTTTCTAGATTGAAATTACCCGCGATTTAGTTTCAAGGGGTACTTTCTCTGAACATTCTTGCAGTTTGAGAAATTGATTCATCCTGATTACTTTCTAGTTTATAGATGATTTTTGTTATCTCTTCATTTTGTTTCTTACCAAATAAATCTTCGATAATTCTCGATCTCAAAGCAGGTTTCCTATCCTCATCAAGAAGAATTTCGATTTTGTATTGGTTGGCTAGAATCGAATTTTCCCTTCTAAGTATCCTAGAAATAAGATTCTCATTAGACGATTTCATTATCAAACTAATCAACCAATCAATATCTCCCCATTCTCGGATCTTAATTGCTTCAACTAATAATCCAATACTCTCAGGATTTTTATTTTCTAACCAATCAGGTATTTTTCTAGCGAGTAAATTATTCTCTCTTCCGGATTCTATTAGCATTATTAATGCATCAATCTGAATATTTTTATCATCTTCTGCGACTTTTATTATCGCTTCATCAAGTTCTCCTGAATCATATAAATCTGGCCTTTTCCTCAATAATTTAATTGCTTTTTTTCTTATTCTTGTGGATTCATCATCGAATAAATTGATTAGTAATTCCGAGTTTAAATCATCTTTTTCATCTAATTTCTCTATTCCTAAAGCACGAATCCCGACATCCTCATTCATTATTGCTTCATGAATATATTTTTCATCCAAATTTAGAATATTTTTCCAAGCATTTTGTTTCACCAGATGTTCTTTATCATTGAGCATATTTTGTAAAATCTTTTTACTTGATTTACCGACTTTTGGAGCAATTCTACAGGCTAGAATCCTTTCTTCGCTTTTCGGTGAAACTGAGAGTTTTTCTGCTAAATCAAGCTCTTTCATAGAAGCCCATCTTTGTATTGCCATCAGTGCTTTACCTCTGAACCATTCATCTTTATCATTTAACATTGGTATGAAGGCATCGATTGCAGCAGGGTCATCTAATTCGAACAATTTTCTTACTGCACGTCTCCTTATTCGAATGTCTTTATTACTCAACTGGCGTATAGTCGGTTTAAGCACGTTACTCGCACTAGCCATCAGTGCAAGAACACTCCTATTCAAGGAACTAAATCTTCATGTCCACCGCTAATAAATGAATCATTATCTTCTGAATGGAATATATTTACTAATTCAATTGACATTAAATGCTCGATAATAGGCCAAATAGGTGCCAACCTCTCCATTTCAGACATCATCAAATCCATTACAGGATTCTCGATTATTTCTTCATCGGATGAGTTTTCATTAATCAGAGGAATGTCTCTAGGTAATTCTTTCAACGATTGGATTAAATCTTCTACACTTTGTAAAATTTCTTCATCAATTTCAATCAATTCGGAAATCATCGCAAAAGAATCTTCTAGCCCTTCAGCTAGTACTGTTGGATCTAGGGGGTTTCTTTCTGAGTTTCTAGTATCCATTGGAGAGAATACTACTCCTCCAAGGTCTGTATCAAGCCATTCTTCTGATTGTTTTTCCTTTTTCAAGAGTCTTTGCTGAATATTACCTCCAAATGGCCCTAGAATGAATGAGCCTTCTTGTGAAGAGATATTCAAGAAATCAGGAATTTCTCTTACAGCACCTGTAATCAGTACCCTGTCAAATTCTTTTGCTGAGTCTTCATTATAATCAAAATCTGATATTGAAAGTACTCGGATAACTCCCTTAGAGAAATATTTCTCTAATGTATTCCTTGTATATTCAAGAACTTCAACATGTGGTTCTATTATTGTGATTATTCCATCTTCTCCAAGTAACTGGTCTAAAATTGCTGCAAGGTAGCCGCCTTTCGAACCAACCAATAGTACTTTTTGTCCCATTTTTATTTCCAAATGATGAAGTAAAATGGATAACATATGCGGTGCAGAAATATTTTTTACAATTCCTTTGCTAGTTTTCATGAATTCGACAGGATTGTCTAGATAGAATTGCTCATATCCGCGTTCAACGAAATCTTCAATTTTCACTGTTTTCAGGGCATTTATGAGTTCTTTGTCTAATGGCAAGCCATTATTAATCATCTCCACAATCAGTTCATCAATGTCTGTCAAATAAGCACTCTCTGACAGATGCTTCGACCGCCAATGATTTGAATGCGACTCTTCCCGACTCTCTAGTGGGGCCCGTGGTCTAGGGGTTATGACGTTGCTCTTACAAAGCGAAGATCGCAGGTTCAATTCCTGCCGGGCCCACCACTTTAATCTTCAAGATAAAGTGTAAACAATCAAGAAGGATAGCCATCAGGGCTATTCGTGGTAGAAGAGACCGCGGGTCTAGCATCTCGTATGACTAGACGTCTTAGGAAGAAGGGTTGGACAGTCTCTACAGCCGAATCATGTACAGGTGGTTTATTAGCATCCTTAATAACTGATATTTCTGGTGCAACACAATGGTTTAATCAAGGCTGGGTAGTATACTCGAATGAAGCAAAAATGAGGGAGTTAGGTGTACAAAAATCGGCTTTTGATGAAGGCGAGGCCGGAGCAGTATCTCACGAAGTTGCAGTTCAGATGGCTAAAGGGGCGCGATATCAATCGGGTTCAGATGTAGCAATTGCGATAACAGGAATTGCGGGACCAGGTGGCTCAACTACAGATAAAGAAGTTGGAAGAGTTCATGTTGCAGTCATCGCTCAAGATTATTTCCTAGTAAGGAGAATGGATTTCGGTGAGAATGATAGGCTTGACAATAAACGTTCTTTCGCTGTTTTCGCTCTTCGATTAGCTCTTGAGACATTAGACAGACTAGAAGAACAAGAAGATGTTGTAAATAGTGTTGATTACAATGATGAATCTAAACCAGATTTATCTCAGATGGATCCAACTTCTGAGCAGTGGGAAGGGAGCATGAGTTGGGAAGTTGAAGATACAACAGTCGCAGAAGAAATACAAAAAGTAGATTTGGCATCGCTTACAGACTGGGATGAATGAATCTGCTGTAGCGATATTATCATGAGCGTACGTACCTGACGTGAGTTGCATGGCATCCGACGATTGGGCGCAACAACAGAAGATGTTGAGCGCTGCTGGGCTTCTTGTAATGGGTCTCGATGCCAAAAATAAGATAGAACAGCTGGTTGATATCAATCCTTTGATAGAAGCCGCACGCTCATCAAAAGTACAACTTTTAACTGCGCAGACAATTGACGAACTACTTTCTTTGGTTCCCTCTGATAAACAAATTACTGGGGGACCTCAAAGTCCAGGTGAAAAATCACAGGTCACTCTACCAACTCCAGATAACCCCTCACCTATTGGTAGAGTATTAGCACCCGTTTCCAATAGCGATATATCTCCACCTCCTAGACCTCATGGATTGTCCCACTATAGCCTCGAAGATTTCCCAATGTTGGCTAAAGATGTTGATTCACAAATTGAAGTACATTTTGACATTACTGGGAACTCGGTGACAGAGGGTAAATTGTCAGATATCAAATCATTATTTAATAGCCGACTAAGTAAGATTCGAAATTTGATGATAGAGGGTCGTTGCCTTCCAAGGAGGCCTATCTCAAATGCTAATGCGCACAGGAATCGTCATAGATATTCGTCTAAAGAATATGAGATTACTATTGTAGGTCTAGTCAGTGAACCCCGTTGGACAAAAGCAGGGAATCTAATGTTTCTCCTAGAGGATGAAACTACACAAATTCAATGCTTACTAAAGCCACCAACAGGTGCTAATCCTTTGCACGCCTCTCTTGATGGTTTAATGAATGATGACGTTGTTGGAGTTAGTGGTACCTTTTCTAATGATATCAAAGAAATATTTTTTGTATCTAATATCCATTTACCTCCATTACCTCGTCGGGCAAAGAATGCTGCAACTTTAGATGAATCTGTATCCGCAGCCTTTCTCTCAGATGTACATGTAGGAAGTAAAACATTCCTTGAACCTCAATGGAAAAAAATGATTGATTGGTTCAAGACCGATCCTTTAGCTAAGACAATAAAATATTTCGTATTAAGTGGAGACGGCGTTGATGGTGTGGGGATTTATCCTGGACAAGATAGGCACTTAGCCATCACAGATTTATTCAAACAATATGGTGCTCTAGCCAGCCTTCTAGGTGATTTACCTGATTGGGTTGACGTAATAATTCTTCCAGGAAATCATGATGCGGTACGACCTGCAGAACCTCAACCAGCTTTGGATCCTGAAGTTCAACAGGACTATTCAGATGCTGTTTTCGTGGGAAATCCTTGTGATTTCAGCCTTCATGGTGTTAGAATTCTATCCTATCATGGTAAAAGTATAGATGATTTTGTTGCAGGACTTAGGTCTGTTACATATTCAAAACCCGAGATGGCAATGCGTTCAATGCTTGAAAGAAGACATTTGGCGCCATCTTGGGGAGGTAAGACTCCATTATCTCCAGAGCCAGAAGATAGTATGGTGATTGGTACAATTCCTGATATATTTGTTACTGGACATGTTCATGGACAATTTGTTGGCGATCACAAAGGAACCACAATAGTCCATAGCTCCACATGGCAAGATCAAACGGATTATCAAAGAATGCTAGGATTTCAACCTAAACCCTGTATTCTGACTGTTATTAATTTACATACTCATGCTTCGGCATCAATACCTTTTGCTTAATCCTCTTTAGGAAAACCTTCTGAGAATATTATTTCCCAGATTTTTGTAAGATCTTTTTCTATAATTACGGGGACATTTGCTTTGTTAAATTCCTTAAATGCTCTATCTCTTGCCGGATTGAATCCTATAAATTTTGAACCAGCAATTTGCATTGATAGATCAGTACCAGAATCCCCCACAGTCCATATTTTACTTGGGTTAAATCCATTTATTCTAGCTAATTTTTGTACCATTTCGCCTTTATCATGTGAATCAACCATTGCTGGAGCAGGCCCCGAAAGAAAGCCTTCGTCATCCCACGAAAAGTCGTTTGCAGCCCAATCATCTACTTTCAGCATGTGTGCTATTGAGCCAATGAATCTAGCTACGCCAGAGGACACAATTGCCACATAAATTCCTCTTTTCTTGAGCTCATTAATCACATCTCTAGCCCCTTTCATGAGTTTTACTCCTGAAAAACACCTCATTATTTCATCCATATGAATTTTTTCTTGAATTTCTAGCCACAACTCGATATCCATTTCCATAAATTCATCATCTGTAATTTCCTTTTCGAGAAATCTTGCTAAGTTTTCTTTGTTATTAGTTCCAAAGTAACTATGAATTTGTTGCCAAGATGAGGTAATATCTACTAACACTCCATCACAATCAAAAACAACGGCTTCTACATCTGTCACAATGTTACGAGCAGTAGTTTACCTATGAATTATTGTTAATTTTCAGCAATTTTTCAATCTAAATAATAGATGGTTTGATTGCTGAGATACTACTCCGGGTGTCGTGAATAAACAAGAACCGATTCAAAGAGCCATCAAGGTTAAGCTCTTATTTTTTGGACCACTGGCTGAGAAATTAAATCAAAGAACTATTGATTTATCATTATCATATGGAACAACAATTAATCAAATTATAGAGCGATTTGAATTGAGTTCGATGGTTTCTAGAGGCCTTGTTGTGGCGCTAGATGGAGAAATAGGTGTAGATCTTAATTCCAAAGTTAGTGATTCATCAGAAATTGCCTTTTTACCTCCTGTTTCTGGAGGTTGAGAGGTTTTTTCGCCGAAGCCTTTGAAGGTTGTAACCACTTCAGGATTAATATGGGAATCTTAGGAACGCAAGAAATTGTAATTCTTGTAATCATGTTAGCTATAATGTTTGGAGCAAAAAAGATACCAGAATTAGCTAGGAATGCTGGTCGAGCGAAGGGAGAATTTCAAAGAGGTCTTCAAGAGGGTATGTCATTGGCCGGAGAAGATATAGATAGAGGCGGAATGACAAAAGAACACTTAGAAGAGTCGGAATAATTATTCTATTTTCTTCAATTTTAGTTTTGAACCACAATCTTGACATATTCCCCAGTCAGATTTTTTTGGATTTGGTTTCTTAGGTTGAGCATGTATTTTCTTACATGCAGTACACCTTAGCTCCCATTTCCAAATCTTGGTAATACCGTCTGTAGACACAGTTTCCCAATTAATTCCAGCATTCTGTGCTAGATTTTGTAACCTGTAATCATCAGTAATTAAAGTTCCACTAACAAAAATTGAAAGTGCTAGAATACCTAAATCAATTTTTGACAATCCTGCCATATCTCCCGTTTCTTCGGCTAATTTAGTGGCAATCTGGAAACTTTTTTCATCGGCTTCTAACCAAATTAAATCTACAGACTCAATTTCGATTTCTTTTTTCGGATAAATTTTGTATAATTCTATTTTTTGTGATGGAGTGGCATAGCATCCTTTCATTCTACCTACAGGCCAAGAAATTAAGGCCGCAGTATCTAGTACCTCCTTCTTCACAAGGTTCCGAGTCATTACCTACATATCAGTAATAGGTGTAATTTGATGATAATCTTCGGAAAATGTTCATTCGCATTATGATACGGGAACCATTTGAGAAGCATGAGTCCGAGCGATTATTTCCAACCTTTTGTTGATTGGGCAGATGGCTTTGGTCTGTTAGGATTAGCCTTAGTTTCGGCTACAGAGGCCGCTTTCCAACCAATCCCTCCAGATGTACTTGTAATTCCGATGGTTATCGAGGCAAATAGTGTGATAGGAATTTCTATAATTGTTCTTGTTGCGACTTTAAGTAGTGTATTTGGAGCATTTTTAGGTTATGGAATTGGGTATTATGGAGGTATTCCTGTATTGGAACGCTTTGTAAGTGATAGTAATATTAATCGATTAAATTTCTTAATTGAGACATATGGCTCTGCCGGAGTTTTCATTGCTGCTATTTCTCCAATTCCTTACAAGGCCCTAGCCTGGATTGCAGGTGCAGGGAAGATGGATTTACGCCTATTTGCTATTGCAGGAATTTTCGGTAGAGGAATCAGGTTTGGTTCAGTAGGATTGTTGTTAGGAGTTTACGGTGAGTCAGTTCAAAGTTCATTGAACTGGCTTAATTTTACTTTAATTAGTATCTTTTGTTTAGTTTTACTCATACCCATAGTTAATTGGTGGAAATCAATTGGATCAGATGCGTAATCAATTTTTAGTTCAATTTCCCACAGTATAAGAATAGAATTATTAGACTATTTTCTAGTATTCAGAACCGTTGTGATTATGTGGGGTTTGCTTCTCGGCGGTTCATCGCTCGTGTGGTGTAGTTCGGTCCATCATGCCGCCCTTTCGAGGCGGCGACCCGGGTTCAAATCCCGGCACGAGCACCAAAAATGGTTTTTTTACAGTTTTTTTACAGATTGATAATTTACATGAAATATATTTTTTATACTCTATTTTGACGATAAACAGCAAATATAAAACAAATTTTACTCACTTCCAGAAATGTTACTAAGAAAACAATGGTATATATGTGAAAGTACAATTCGTTATTTATGACTGGCGAGCAAGTAGACGAGTTGTGGCAGAGATTGGGCGACCAATTGGATATGTTAGTCACAAGAACTCAAAAATTAGACTGATATTCTCAATTAAGAATTATTTTTTTCTAAACTCAATTTGAATTTAATCAGATTTTCTTTCCTTGTTTCCTTCCTATCAACTATTGGAAACGGGTAATCTTCTCCAATAATACAATTTGAGGATATCTGTACATCCAAAGGTGCTAAATGAGGCTCAAAGATATATTTGGAAGGAAATGATGATAATTCTGGTACCCAATATCGAATGAAACTAGCTTCATTAGTTTCTACATTCAGACTCGACTTTTGATCAGGGCATGGGTTGTATATTCTATAATAAGGCATTGAGAAAGGAGCGACCCCAGCTAACCAGAGCCAGTTCCCGTTGTTTAACGCCCAATCTGAATCGACTAATTTTTTTTCAAATACATCCCTTCCATACTTCCAGTTTTGCCATAATTGTCCCCTAGTTAAGAAACAGGAAACCGCATGCCTGCCCAAATGATGCATCCAACCAGTCGCATCGAGTTGTCTCATCATAGCGTCGATATATGGGAATCCTGTTTTTCCTAATTCCCAAGATGTTAATTTTTCTTCATCGAAATCTCCCCATTCAATTGGAATGCAATTAGAATTATTCTGATCATCATCCCAATTATCAATATCCCTAGATAGTAGATAGAACATTTCTCGAAACATTAGTTGCCCATGTAACGATTCGGGAGGCTTCGAATGTTCTTGTTCATTTCGGACTTTAGCACACTCGTTCCACACTAGTCTGACTGAGAGACATCCATTACTGATGTAAGGCGATAACCCTGTTGTTGATGGTTCCATTGGATTCTCAATTTCATTAGTAGAAGCAGTCTTTGGTTTTCTAAAATTACTAACGTAATCCGGTCTTTCGGAAATTTTCATTTTCAGTCTTTTCAGAGCTTCACTTTCTCCGCCAAGGAAATAAGATTTATCCAATCCTACATCTAATTTTAATATGTAATTGTACTCTTTGATTTCATTCGTCGAAACTAAATATTCAGAGAAATGATTATTTTTTGATATCGAATCAAGTAGAAAAGATTCTGAATGTACTTTATTTGGACTAGGAAGGTCTCCCTCTAAAAGATCATCATATGGCCCCAAAATATGGTTTTCTTCGAATATTTTTTCCATATCTCTTGTTGATTTTGGTGATTTAAAATTTTTACATTCGATGATTTCTTCTATATCTAGAATGGTATTCACTGCAGGAAAAATTTTACATTTAATCCCTTTTTGTTGTAGATTTCTACCAATAATTTCCATTTCCTTTCTATTATTTGGTTCAGAGCAATAATCAGACAGCAGAGATTTTATTTCTCCTTCAGACTTTTCCACTAACAAATCAATTATTTCTTCAGCATTTCCTGAGAGGATGAGTAATTTAGTACCATATTCTTCTCTAAGATTCCTATCTAGGTCGATCAGCGAATCCAAGAGAAAACTTAACCGATTTTTACCGATATTAGCATTATCTAATTTCCAATTTTTGTCTAAAATATAAATTGGCAATACTGAATCAATCTCTGGCGATGATTCAGCCCAAATTAACATTGGATTGTCATGTATTCTGAGAGTTTTTCTTAACCAAATAATGGCATTATTCATTTCACTCCCACCACGTATAGGATTGCAGATTTACCCTAACATTGGAGATACAGTCATCACTGTAACGGCAAAGGAAGCGTAAAAACCAATCAGTATTGCAAGTATGTATCCTGAGTTCATTATTGTTGGTTATCTTGTTCTATTCATTAAGGTCTGTTTAGATTTTAATTTTCTCCATAAATAGGTTTGTTTTTTTTTCAATTATTTTTTTTCTTTTTCAAATAATCAGAAATACATAAGTCTGAATAATAATACTCAATACGAACGTTTGCTATGATAGAGGGTGTACCTATTGAGGGTGATACAATTACACCTCTTTCTGATAGGATAAAAATTAATATTTCAAAAAGTAAAGTCATTGGGATTGCAGTATCAATGGTTGCGATAATGTTGTTAGTCTCTTTACAGGGTTGGATTATTGATGATGTTGTTGATGAAATAAAGAAAGAATTAGGTATTTATGAAAGAGTTCCGGTTTGGGAAAGATCTGAATGGCCGTACACAACTGATGAGAGCAATAGTTTTGTTATGGAATATGGAGATTATGGGATATTGGAAACCGATAATGAATGGAATTCAACTCATCATTTTGTTAACTTTGAATTACCTCTTAGTGAAGGGGGGTCTGCTCCAAACGGAGTAGTTAGTCTTGCAGTTTGGTTACCAGACGTCCCTGATGGACAAACGGTTCCCGTTATTGCAGAGTTTGGTCCATATTTCGATGAAGTAAGTGTGGAAACTCCATCGATAGAGGTCCCTGGAACTTGGCTAGGTCAGATGATAATAGATCAGATTTTACCTCATGGATATGCTTTTGCTCAGGTGTCTGTAATGGGGACTGGGCGCTCAAATCATTGTATGGATTTGATGGGTAATGCAGAGCAACTAGGGGTTGATGCAGCAGTTACTTGGTTGGGTACGCAAGAATGGAGTAATGGAGCAGTTTCGATGATAGGTAAATCCTATGATGGCTCTACACCTTGGCAGGCTGCAACTTTTGGAAATGAGTACCTGAAGACTATAGTTCCTATTTCTGGACTGATTGGAGTAATGGAATTGATGTGGAAAAATGGTAGTAGTGAAGCTAGAGCCCCTTTCATGCACAATGGAGTTTATGGTTCATATGGAATCGATGGAGACCAGGAAGATATTGGGAATATGTGTCCAGATTACATAATTGGACCAGGGACTGGTGTTGCAGCCTACATGTGGGGAGGAGAAGTTGCTGGTACGTATTGGGAAGAAAGATATTTCTTAGATAGAGTTTTACAAAATTATGAAGGTTCGGTATATCTAATTCAAGGTATGCATGATTGGAACGTAGACCCTCATATGGCTATTCCAGTAATCAATCAATTAATTGACGCTGGAATAGAATCTAAGGGTCTATTTGGTCAATGGGATCACGACTATCCAGATAGGCCGGACTATCATTTTGATCGTTCTGGAGAAGGCAGAGGTAGGGAAGCATATCCACAGATGGTTAGATTTGACTGGATGCAAGATTTGCTAGAATGGTTTGATTGGTATCTTAAAGGAGTTGGCGATAAACCAGGATTGTTTGTTGAAATACAATCCAATCAGGGTCAATGGAGAATTGAAGATAGATATCCTCCACAAGATATGGAGACAATTTCGTTGGAACTTGGAGGAGAATTGATGAACGTAGCTGGAGGTACAACTACAATTCTCCCTAATGGTAACTTCGGGCCAATTTACGAAACTGAAGCGTTCGCTGAAGATATTTGGATTTCAGGACTTCCTAGATTACACATCGATGTTTCTACAGCAACTATCGGAGGTCAAATATATGCTTTGCTAGAAGACTGTTCTGAGGATGGTCTGTGTATCCATATTGGGCATGCAATTATGGATCTTAGATATCACGAAGGCGGTACTCAGGAACAAACATGGTTGCCAATATTTGAGACAATAAACGCAAAAATGGAGTTCTTTGCGATGGACGTTCAAATAGAAGCAGGGCACACTATTCGTTTATCTCTTGCAAGTACTGGTGAAGATTACCTTCCAGCCTCTACTAGTTCAATTGTTGAGGTATCTGAGAGTTCAGAATCTAATCTTCTAATTGATGTAATTAATGCTGAAGATAAACTCCTGTTCAATCCTCCTTCTTGTACACATCAAGCTTGTCTTGATTGGCTTAATCAAACCGTTTAGATTAATTTATTTACTTACTAACTTAGATTAAAAATAACGGACTATTATAAATGGAATGAATCTAGACATACCGTGCGTAATCCTTTCATGATACTAACTAGTTCGAGTGTTGAACAACCAAAGAAAACATTCGCTGTTGTAATGCTAGTAATGTTTCTCCTATCTGCAGGCGTGACACACCTTCAGTTTGATAACAGTGAGGATGGTTTCTTCCCAGATGACCCTAGTGTTGATTTACTCAATGAAATTGAGTCTGAATATCGTGCAAATATCGACTTTATCCGAATCATTGACGAAATTGAGGAAGAAGATCTTCTCAAATCTGAGACGTGGGAACAATTGGCCTTAATCGAAGCGATGCTGGTGGATGATAGCAATTTTGCTCCTTATCACTATCCTCTATTTGGCACGCAAGCTAGCAATGGACCTGCTGGACAAGCCATGCAGTGGATGACTCTACAGGATGAAGTTACTGCTTCTGTATGGCTAAATGATATGCAAAAAGCTACAGTCGAAGTTTTGGCTGCTAATGATGATGAAAATCTAACTATTGCTCTAACCAATCTTTCCAGAGCATCTTCTGCTATACCTTCAGCCGCCCCGGTCACTTCCGAGCGATTATTGAGTTGGGATGTCGATAATCCTGCTGAATGGTTAATACGTTTAGACAGTGGAGATAATCTTACAGAAGAATTAGGTCTACTAATGGAGCAGATTTCTCTATTAAATGCCAATAGGACACCGAGTCAAACCGGGCAAATTTTAGCAGTTACTGGCCCACTTCAAGGACAAATAGCGCCACTAATTGGATTACAATCGATTGATTTCCGAGAAGGAATTCTCTCATGTTTGCCTAGTGAAGATGCATCTAATCCTTGGGTCTCAGATGGTCCAGTGATGGTCACTTTAGTGGTTTCAAGCGAGCCACTTGACTACAATTACAAAATTATCGGGGACGTTCAGGCTGATCTAACTAAGTGGGCTGAGAATATTGAACGAGAAATTATTGCCGTCACAGGTGATAGTGATATCAGAACATTTTCATTTGCTCAATTTTCCGAGAATTCTCAGTCAACTATTGGTAAAGAGATAGGTATGCTAACCAGTGCGGCCCTGATTCTTCTTGGAATAATACTCTGGTATAATTTCAGAAGTATTCGTGAGACAGCCTACGTCCTGATTCTAACTGTTATTGCGATTGCAGCGACGTATGGATTATCCGGTTGGATACAATTTTTCGGAATCAACATGACATTTAATGCCGCCATGAATTCTATCCCTGTATTATTGTTAGCAATTGGTGTAGATTATGGATTGCACGTGGTTCTACGTATTAGAGAGGAACTGAATAGTGAAGAACAACGCAACCCTGAGGGGCGTACTACTCTTCAGGACTTTGACAAGGCTTCTCGTCAGCGAGCCATACGTCAAGGTACTGTTTTGACCTCCATTGCGCTAATGATTGCAATTACTACTGATATCGTTGGTTTCCTCTCATTTAGATTATCATCCTTAGCCTTCTTACAAGTTTTCGGGACTGTTATTGCAATAGGTCTGTTTCTAATTTACATCCTAAGTATCTCTGCTCTACCTGCTCTCATGCTTATCTTCCCAACGAAAAATCTTCCATTAGAGAAAGCAAGTAAGATCAGCGTTGGCCCTGTAGCGGAAAGTTTTGGTAAACTTTCTACCCAACCATTGAAAGTGGGAATAATTGCTCTAATTTTATTAGCGCCAATGGTAGCCGGATTTCAACAACTAGAAGTTGCATTTGAACAACGAGATCAACTTGATGAATCCATCCCCGTTGTTCAAGATTTCTTACTCATAAGTGATGAATTTGGCACCAGTCGTTCACCACTCTATGTTGTCTTAGATGGTGATGTAATTAGTGAAGAAGGTCGATCAGCTTGGAATGCGGCACTAACAACCATGTTACAACGTGATGATCTCAGTGGCATACCTACTGGAATTTGGGATGTATACGAACAAACTCGTCTTCAGGATTCGGTTGTTGATGGATTCATGCAGGCTGCTGATAGCGGTGATAGTACTGGGTATGAATCACTATTGATTTGGTCTCTCGAGAACGAAACCGGTATTGAGGCCACAAAAAGCCTCCTTGCTCGAGATGGTATGCAGACTGTATTATCATTCCAAGCCGATACTTTAGGTTGGAGCGCGACAGTAAAGCTCGCTGAAAGTATCGAGGCAGATCTCGAGACTTTGTCTTTAGAAGTTGGCGATGACTATAATTTACGCCTTAGTGGTCGTGCTCTAATAAATGCCCAAACAACTGCAGACGTTGCTACTGCTTCCGTTCAATCAACAGGAATTGTTGCCGTAATCATTTTATTCATGCTAGTAGGTATTCATACTGTACGTAATGATAATGACATCAAGGAAGGAGTTCAGCGCGGCGTAGTCTCTTGGATTCCATTGGTTATGGTCGTTGTTTGGGTATATGGTATCATGGGTTACACTGGATACAACATAAATTCACAGACAGTTACAATTGGAGCTCTTTCGCTGGGATTAGGTGTTGATTACGCTGTTCACTTTACTACTAGGCTAGAGGAAGAAGCAGAACATAGTCCGTTTGGTAAAGTTGAGGAATGGGTGTCAAAATCTACCGCTACTACAGGGCGAGCCATGGCAGGTGCTGCCCTGACTACTGCAGGTGGTTTTGCCGTCCTAAATCTCTCAGCTTTGTTACCTCTTCGTTTGTTTGGTCAAGCATTTGTTGTTGCAATAATTTTGGCTTTGCTATCAAGTCTTCTGATTCTTCCTGCATTGTATGCACCGTTCCTCAAGAGAACAGCCGCAAAAGCGCAGCAAGAAAGCGACTAATGGTGGACGCTGGGGTCTGCGAACCTTCTGGAAACCAGTCAGTTGCAGTCAGTAATCGAAGCAGCGTACTCCCTAATAAAGTTGGGACAAGTCAGTCGACTGTGTCTTTTGTCAATACATTTTCACCTGAGTTGGCGAATGTAATGTTTTAATACCGTCGAATAAATAAAAAATTATTAGGTCATGATATGAGTGAAATTGAAGGTTTTCTTGATCAAATATTTCTTGGCGATTGTATCCCAATAATGAAAACCATGCCTTCGGGAAAAATTGATCTGATTTTTGCAGATCCTCCATACAACATTGGAATTAAATACGATACATACAACGATAAGATGCCGTATGACGAATACTTAGATTGGAGTGAGCAATGGTTGAAGGAATGTGCTAGACTCCTATCAGATAATGGTTCAATTTATGTGGCTATAAATGACAATTACGCTGCGGAATTAACTCTAATTATGAAAAGATTAGGATTACATATGAGAAATTGGATTATTTGGTATTACACCTTTGGGCAAGCTATGTCAAAGAAGTTCAGTAGGTCCCACACACATATTTTGTATTTCACAAAAGACAAGAAAGATTTTATTTTTAATGCAGATGATATAAGGGTGGAATCAGTCAGACAGAAAATAGGAGATAAAAGAGCCAACCCTAAAGGAAAAGTTCCAGATGATGTTTGGAAAATATCTCGTGTAGCTGGAACATTCAAAGAAAGGCTTCCAGGATTACCTACTCAACTACCAATTGAATTATTACAGAGGGTAGTAGCAGCATCTTCTAATCCTGATAGCATAGTATTTGATCCGTTTTGTGGGTCTGGGACTACCCCCTATGTTGCCAAACAAATGGGTAGAAAATATATAGCTACAGAAATATCTCCAAATTATTGTAATGTAGCTAGAGAGAGGTTGGGTATCGATGATAAAAAAAAAGAAACTCGAGCTGATATTGGAAGTCGTACTGCAAAAGAAGGGTACGATAATGAAGAACATATTATGGAAAAAATAAATAATTGGAAATCAGATCAAGAATCTCGGGATTGGATAAATTTCATATGTGAAATAAAAAAGATTGATATTAATGACATAATAAATATCAAATGCTCTGATATTCCGGGAACAAAAAAGTCTGATTTACGGATACTAATTGAGACAAAGGAGGAAAAGTTCACATTTGGCATTCAGGCAAAAAAGCAAAACAAGCAGGGTTATAATCACCTTGGGAGAAGGAAAGTGGAAGAATATGTCGAGAAATTTAACTTTTCAACTAATACTGCTTTAGGTTTAAAGAAATATTGTGGAGTTACTGGCTACTCGCCTTCCGACCTTTTCAAAAGTGGAAAATTAAAAGAGACTGAATACCTGAACTGCAAAGATATACCTGAGAAGAAGACTCATTCAGAGGGGACAGGTAGATTTTATTTTTCTGAATTAGAAAAAATTGAACAGGATAGTATCAAAAAAGATTTTCGAGAAAAGGCTGATGAGATATTTCGTTATATCCTAGTAGGTTCGGGAGAGTATAAAGTAGATTTTATGATTATTACAAAAAAGACTGACGATTTAGAATATCACATTGAAACGATTGAACAAACAATTGAAAGAGCCAAAGAATCAACTGAGGAAGAATTCATTAATGTGAGTAGATTTGATAATTTTAAGATGGGTAAACATATTACTGTTCAGAAGAAAGGTGGAACGGGCGGTGCAGATTACTTACAGTTTAAATGGACAAATATATTCCCTAAATGATATCTGGAGAGGGTAGTATGAGTGACAGAGAAGAGAAAATTAAGCTTGGTTCCGATACTGCAAAAGGTGGTTTCAATAACGAAAAAGATGTAGTTGAGATGTTTAATTCTTGGAAGAAAAATGTCTTTGCCCAACAATGGCTCAAAAAATTGGGATATAATCTAAAAGAAATAGAGGAAGTTAAGGCAAGAACATTGTCCGGGTATAAAACTGACGTGCAAGTAGTAATAATTACCAAATCTGGATTAGAAAAAGTTGAAAATTTTCAAGTTAAACTAGTGAGTAATAAACGTGGATACAATCAAATTGATAAAAGATGGGTTAAAAGATATAAAGAATTATGGGATTTTAATCCAAAAGTTGAAGAATTATTAAAAAAATTCACTGGCGAAATAAAACCTTCTGGCGAAACCAAAAACCAAAAAAGAATGTTCTTAAATGAATTTTCCTCCTATGATCGTGAAGTATTGATTAATTGGTTTAAACAAAATAGACGGCTGATAGTATCAGATATTCTAAAGGGCAGAGGAGAATACTCTGCTTCTTGGATGCTAGTTATACAAAATGTTGAAGGAAATTATACATGGATATTGAATCCTATGGATGAGGTTTTGCAAAAGATGGGTCTTGATGGAGATGTTAGGATTTCTCCTAGAGGGAGCCTCAATATTGGTAAAATCACTATGCAGAGAAAAGGAGGAGATGGCGGAAGGCCTTCTGCGAATCAGTTACAATTCAAGATAAATCCTATTGATCTTCTTAATTGAGATTAAACCTCGGTATGGTCTCTAAATGGTGGACGCTTGTGGATTAGATATCT
>Ga0255766_10000017_pt1 | contig 167457 bp, 127 predicted proteins | sample 071ome_23_FD_179966 | JGI IMG/M metagenome (GOLD analysis project Ga0255766, IMG submission 179966) | Coastal salt marsh microbial communities from the Groves Creek Marsh, Skidaway Island, Georgia - 071403BT metaG (version 2) | ecosystem: Environmental > Aquatic > Marine > Intertidal zone >...
AGTTTAGGTTGTTTCCTTCATCATCATCTGCGTCGTAAGCGTCAGCAGCGATGTTGATTGTATCCTGTCCCAAAACAATGTCTTCAGTGTTCTCTAAAGTTAGGGTAACTGTTGGTCTGTTATTCAACGCTGAGATTTCGTAAATCTCTGACTTATCGTTTCTTCCAGACATATCTGTTACGCTGGTGTTAACCATAGAGAGCTCTGCAGTGATATTGTAGATACCTGGAGCGAAATCGTAGAGAATACACGCTTCACCAAGGGTTTCTGCGGCCATTGGGTCCATCATGTCCATTCCCAGTTCCTTGTGCATGTAATCTTCTCCAGCTCCGTTTGTACAACTGTCAGCATCTTCGCTGTGGACATCACCAGTTATGGTGTTCTCAATTTCGAAGGTAACTACCCAGTCATAGGTGTTGGAGATGTCGCTGCCCATGTGTTCAACCGACGCTTGAACTTTAGACCAGGTTGGGTTTAGAGGTCCATCAACAAGTCCGGGTAGACTCGGTCCGCTGATAATCGTAAATGTTCCATTTAATTCATCCTCATCACCGACATATCCCTGATTTACAACCAAGTTTGTTATTCCAATGTCATGGTAGGTTTGTATCTTACCCATGATCTCATCTTCGCTTGTTGATGCATCATCATCTTGGGTTTTGTACACTTCACAGGTGTGAACATACGTAGCGGTTAGGTTAGGGTCGTTACGGTCCTGTACAACTTCCTCACAATCCGGGAAAGCTCCATACATTACGTAACTTACCAAGTTGACCTTGATTGAGTAATCTCCACTCTCGGAAGTTGTATCTGGGTCAACGAAACCAGTCCATTGAGATGATTCTCCGAAATCTAATACATAACGGAATTCTTCTGTGAAGTTGTTTTCTTCGACTTCGTGTCTGAAAGTTTCTACCTCAGAGTAGTTTCCAAAGTCTGACAGAGTTGTGGTTCCCAAAATGTCGTTTCCTCCGGTGTCTGTAGCTGTTTCCAACAGACCACTAACTTCCAGTGTTACAGTAACGTTTCTAGCAGACCATTCCACTGAACCATCAGTAGAAATATCCAAAGTGAATGCTTTTTGGTCAGAACCACTCTCTACTTCTTTTCCTGAGTCCCATGATAGGTCTAGTACAAGATCTTGCCAGTCAGAGACTTGAACAGGGATTTCGTAAGCATCGTTGTCTATGTTGGAGTCATCCAATGCGTCAACAGTGACTTCAACGATATAGTCTCCAGTAATAGGAGTCCATACTACATTGCTTCCTTGGTAGTTCATTCGGTACTTGCCATTAGACAAGGTTGCGCCTGGTGCTAATGTTGTGAAAGGGCACACAAATGTGTCGTCACAAACCACATCACCATTAGTCCACGCTAGGTCGTTACCTGCAGTGTCCTTAGCGATCATTGCACGGCTTCCACCTTCTGCAAGGTACACAGTAACGGATACAGACATCTCAGTGATGTCTGCGTCTCCACTGTTAGCAATGTAGATGTCAAAGTTAACATCGTCACCGGCTCTCAAGGCATTTCTTGTTTCACCAGTAATTGCGTCGGTCGTTGTGGCCATAGGCGCTATTATGCTCACGATGTCTGCGTCAGGACCAGCACGGCCTTCTGTTTCCATCTGTTGTTCTTTTTCCAGTTCAGCCCAATCAAGTGCAACTAGCGAAGTGCTAGCAAGCATTAGTAGGGCCAGAATCATGGGGGTTAACTTGCTCATTGTCATATCCTCCAAAGTGTCGGTGACACCTCCGAGTATCTGCGAGGTATATATGGATTGGGAATGATAAAATCAGAATTCGGGATTAATTTGTGAAAAATTTGACACTAATAAATGCCATGGAGTTTGCGTTTTTTCTCCGATAGAGTAACAAATATCATCAAAAAATAACATTTTGTTAGAGCATTTTATTTGTATCTAAATTATTCAATCTGAGGAACTCAATGCTTCTGCTGGAGTAACTTTCAATGCCTTTGAGATTGGGACATAGGTAGCACACAATACAAACAACCATCCGAAGACTAGCAGAGAGAGGGAAATTCCATATGGCAGGGTTAGAGATACGCCTTGTTCTTTCCAAAACTCTTCGTGTAAGGCTCTGTGAAAGAGCAATGCTACTATTATACCATTCAAAATACCCAAAACAGACATCCAACTAATTTCGATTAGCATACTCATCAATAGCTTTCGCTTTGTAAACCCTATCGCTCTGACCATACCAATTTGAGGAGTTCTTTCTGAAACTGATCGATATGTAACCACTCCTATTCCAGCAATTCCTACGAGCAGTCCAAGTGCCAGGTATGATTGGAAGATTGCCAATATTGCAAAAATTAATCCGAGCAAAATCAAAATTTCGTCTTCGATAACGGATGTGTAAACACCATCTTTTGCAAGCGATTCAGAAATGGATTTTTCAACCTCTCCCGAGGAAACACTTTCATCATGAGAGACATACATTCTCGTAACGACTCCTCCGAATTGTTCATCAACTATTTTTCCATTCATCCAAACTCCAGCGCTGAACAATTGACTGGACTCTGAAAGTACGCCGCCAACAACTACGGTTCTAGTATTTCCAGGATTAGAAATATCAATTAGCAAAATTGATTTTCCAATTGGTAAATTTATTCCCATTAGGGACTCCCCAGTGTTGGGATCTGTAAGAGAAAAAGAGCTGTCAACAAAGACAATATTTTCATTAGATTTCATCGAGTTCCATGCCTCTTGTTCCGTGTCTCCTAAAGTAGGGTCCCAGTCCTGAAGAGGTATCGCACCATGGTCGATAAAACCGTCATCTACCCCTCTCAGAATATACCCGATTTTTTCATCTCCATCGTCCAACCAAACTATTGCCCTACTAACTTCTCCGACTGCGTCAATGCTAGAACTAATTGATTCTTCTAAACCCCACTGGGAAACATTTGACGATAACTCCAGAGGAGATTGTCTCGATGATGATAGAAGAATTTCAAAATCACCGCTAGCATCTTCTACATAGCCAGAAGAGTGCTCTTCAAATTGTGATGAGTATCCTGAAAGAACTACTACACTGAACACCGTTAGTGAAAACATACCCATGATTACCGCAGTTTTGATTGGAGTAGAATAAGGATAGGCAAGTCCTAATCTAGCAGGTGTACGAATACTATTTGGGAAAATTTTCAAATCGAGCAATTTTGATACGAGCCTAGGAGCGACACTGGACAAAACCATAACTCCAGCGAATACTTCGATAATACCCAAAACTGCGAAGGTGATTTCATCTGGCCTCACACCATCTTTAACCGGTGCTATATCATTTCCAAATAGGCCCCATGTAAGTAAGGATAATCCGATGATCGCCGTGGTATTTTGCCCCAAATTCTTGACATTTATTTTCAGAACCTTAGGAACTACATAAGTCAAAAGAGGTATGATTCCGAGTAGTAAAAGAGCAACTCCGATATTCCACGTAGCGTATCTCAATGACGATGATGATTCAATGGCAAATGTGGAAATGAGACTTAGTAACCCAGACCCACCTAGGGCAATCAGGAGTAACATTATCCACCAAGGTACACCTGATTTGTGGTTTGGAACAACACCCTTCAATGCTTCAACAATATTCAATCCGCTGGTCCATAACGCTGTCACCCATAAAGTAGCCATGGCTGTGAGGAAACCAAAGGAAATGCCGATAAGCATCGAATTCAAACTGAATGAATACTCTATTCCATCCGCACCAACGCTATTGAAAACAGTGCTAAATCCAATAGAAACAATCCATGCCAAAAATAGACCAACTACGCCACCGGCTATTGCTGCAATCGATGAAGAAATCGCACCCTCAATTGTACTAAGTGCCCTCATATCGGATTTCTTTAAGCCGATTGCTCGAAGGGTCGCAAGGTCTATTCTTCTCGTATCTGCGAGCATTAATACAATCGTCAAAACGAGTAAAATACCTGCACCTATAGTGAAAGCACCGAAGACTAGGAACATTGCGGAAAGTAATCCAGCACCTTCTTCAGCCGCTTGGAGGGCGTCTTTTTTGGCAGTTAGGATTTGAATATTCATTGTCTCTGTTCCCGAAATATCGTCCAACCAATCCAATATTAGGTCCAAATTTCCACCATTTACGACCAATATGTTCCTTTCTCCATTGGTTGATGAGGACAAATTTTCCCCGTCACTAATGTTCACGAAACCAAGTATCATTTCCTCTAAATCTTCAAGACCAGGTATTTCCAGCTCAGACATTGTGCCATTTATGCGAAGACTTGTTGGAGTTTTATCTCCATAAGCATAAGGGATTAATCCGGTAAAAAGCATGCCCTGAGACTGATTAAGCAGGTCAAGTCGAGATGAAGATAGAATCTTTCCTTGGCCAGGAGACATTTGATTGTCTGTTGCTAGGACTAACTGAGGCATTTCTCCAAACGTGCCAATATCAATTGAAACCGGTAACCTTGGGGATATGGATTCACCCGCAATAATGACGCCAAAATTCGTTGAACACAACAATTCATAGTCATAGGCAAATGATAATTCATTGCATTCACTGGGAATTGTTTTCAGAGGACTAGATGAATCATTTACGTGGTAAATATCACCATTTAGGCTCCACAAACCGTGTTTATGTGATTCTCCTTCGTTGTTTATTTGGTTGCCTGAAGTGTCATACCAGCCTTGCGACGTACCTATGAATAATTCTTGGTCGTAGTATAGCCATTCTCCTGCAACTTGTGATTCTACCCATTCTTCGGCTTGATAGTAAAACACTTGAGTACCAAGAAGGTGTTTTACTGCAATCCAGTCCACTCCTTCGACTTGAACATAATCAATCGAGAATATAGTCTCAGGTAAATTCGGTAAACTTTGTTCGAATAAGGCCGCTACAAGTACCTCTTGACCTTTGATATGGGTGAATGTTTCTTTGTTTCTGTCATTATAAAATTCCACTAAACCGTCCGAGTGTGCGATTAATAGTGAATCAGTTAACAAGGTAACATCGTTAATTGTACCACCGTTTGGCGCCTGCCAACCGTATGAGTCTCCCCCTCGTTGTTTCTGAAACGATACTGCACCGCCTGATACATACCAATCTCCGTCCTCAGTTGTCAAAATTTCCTGTATTCTATCATCTGGTAGTGCGATGATGTTAGATGCTTGATTTATCTGCTGAATTGGAATTTGTAAAACTTCCATTGCAGATCCGTTTCCGACCAATGATGTTGAATTTTCACGCCATGAATCCATGACAATCGATTCTAACCTACCGAGTCCTGCAGTGTTAGTAATTGATAATGAATCTCCATTCTCATTAATCTCGAAGCCAGATGCTTCGTAACCTATGATTTTGTCAAAAACGGATTTTACTTCGCTTACTGACTCATCATTTGCTTCACCCTCAAGTGATATTCTAATCATATTGACTTTGAATTCTTTTGATTGTAACTGTTGTGATAATTGAAGTGATGTGAATAATGCAGGAGATTTGGTTCCACTCATTGCTCCAATGCCGTCCATTGGCAAGATTTTTGTGATTGTTAAATTCTCAGTTTCCCGAGATAATTCATTTTCATCATCATAATTCGACCAACTTATCTCTACTACATCGCCTTTCGAAACAGATAATTCATCTGCCGCTATCGAATTTAATGCAACTCCATCCCAACCGTCATAAGCATACCATTTCATAGATGGTATTGCCTCGTTTTCAGAATTCGAGATGATTATAGTTGATTCAATACCTTGACTCCAAGAATCTATCAAACTTGTACTTTCTAAATCGTTGGCGATTTCTGTTGTAAGGTTTTGCTCAAAATCAAACGAAAAACCAGTTCTCAGGTCTTGACGATATATCAGTAAATCTGTATCACCATACATTGCGTTAACCTCTTTTGACATTGTTTTGTCCAAACTATCACCAATCACAAGCGAGGAAGTTATGATTGATGAGGCGATTAATAGACCACCCATCATCAATGCAGTTTGCCTTTTGTGACGAATTATTTGTTGCCATGATAATCTGAAAACGATTAACCTTCTTGGAGACAGCATTGGTTGCAGAAGCAGGTTTGATAGAATACCAACAGCTATGGTGGTAGCCCAAATTGCCATGAAACTGAAATCGAATTGATTGAGTATCTGAAGTGCTAACCAAGCGTCAACCGTTGGTCCAAACAATTGAATGTATAGATTGATTTTTTTATCGAAATCTTTTCTAATTCCCCAAGTTGTAATTGCACTAATTGGGAAAATCAGTACGAAAACAATTAGGGATTCAAGCCACATCTCTATTCCTCTTCACTAACAATAACTCCATCACGCAACCGAATTGTTCTGTTACATCTTTTTGCAACTTCTTCGTCGTGAGTAACGATAACTACAGTAGTACCCGATTGGTTAATTTCTTCTAATAGGCTCATGACTTGATTAGAGGTCTCGGAATCCAAGTTACCAGTAGGCTCATCACAAAGAATTACAGAGGGTGAATGAACAATTGCTCTTGCAATAGAAACTCTTTGTTGTTGACCGCCAGACAACTCCGACGGCCTGTGTTTTGATCTATCTACAAGACCAACTTTTTCTAAAGCCCTCGTAGCGATTTCCCTAGCATTAGCTGGTGAATTTCCCATCAGCAGTAATGGGACCTCGACATTTTCAATTGCTGTCATAACGTCCAGAAGATGGAATTTTTGGAATATGAATCCCATCTCTTTAGCCCGAATATTGGTTCGCTCATCATCACTGATGCCAAAAAGTGGATTGCCCGCAATCAGAACTTGTCCAGCAGAAGGCTCATCAATTCCGGATAGTACATTCAGTAAAGTGGTCTTACCACAACCTGATGGGCCCATTATTGCAATCATATCCCCCTGTTCAATTGAAAGATTAATGCCTCGAACAGCTTGGATTTTCTCCTCACCCATTTCGTACAATTTCCACAATCCCTGACATTCCAATGCGGTCGCCATTATTACACACAGATAGCCTCGCGTTGATAAGTTGGTGCTTGTTAGCCCTGTTATGCAAGTCAATGTACTCGCTTTTGGCCCATTAGCTGAAAGTCTAGGTGGTAGGTCTCATGAGGTCACTATTCCACCCAACTCATCTATTAGGTACCTCATTGAGGAATTAGGTTTAGAGGATTGGTTGAATAATTCGTTATCAATATCTGTGAATGATAATATTGTGTCTGAAGACCATCCATTAACCGACGGTGATGAAATTGCTCTACTTCCTCCGGTTTCTGGCGGTTAACATCCGATTAATTGACAAAGAAAGACTGAATCGGATTATACAAGAGGGAACAGAATGAGATTCGGACCTTTCGAAATTATGGTATTACTTGCAATCTTTTTCCTGCTATTTGGGGCTGAAAGATTGCCAAAGTTAGCAAGAGCAGCAGGCCAATCCAAAGGAGAATTCCAAAAGGGATTGAATGAAGTTACAAGCTCGCCTTCAACAAAGAACACGGAAGCAGACTTGGAAAATGATGGTAGAACTATCGAAGTCGATGTCGCACAGAAAGCAGAAGAAGCAGGCATTGACCCTTCAGGAAAAAGTATTGAAGAAGTAAAGAAAGAGATAGAAGCCGCTGAAGAATGATCATCTTCGCATTTTCTTAACTTTCATTTGAGACCCACATATCTCGCATGTCTCCTCTTTCTGTGATTCAATTTCCTTTTCAGCCCTACAACCAACGCATTTTAATTGCCAAAACCACTGTTCTTTACTCTTCTTATTGAATACTGGCTCAAACTCCAAGCCGAGAAATCTGCAAACGTTTTGCATCGAATAATCGTCAGTGAACAATACCTCTCCCGACTCAATAGCTAGGGATAGTATTTCCAAATCAACCGGACTCAGTCTTGGAAGGTCCCCGGTTTTTGCAGCAGCTTGTTCCGCAGCATTAGTTGACGTAGTTTTCCAATTAATTTCAAGGGTCTCAATCAGCATAGCACGTTCAGGAGATAATTTCTCGAGTTCAGACATCTGACTACTTGCTACAATGTTGCCAACTATTTTTTCAACCGGCCAGTGAAGTAAAGCGGCCGTATCCAACACTGGCATTATACAGACCCTTGAGATATCTCCCAATCAAGACTTCGTTTACAAAAGGGTTCATGCGTATGGTTGTTCTCCGACTACATAATGTCGTGGAAGGAGGCCATCATCGATTGGTTCGATGGTTTCGGATGGCTGAGCCTTGGAGCCCTCTCATTTACCGAGGCGATAATTCAACCGGTTCCACCAGATTTGCTTTATCTTCCAATGCTCGTAAATGCAGATGAATCTACTCCTCTAATCCTGTGGCTTTGGCTCGTAGTCACCATCAGTAGCGTCCTGGGAAGCCTAGTGGGGTACTTTATCGGTAAGAAATGGGGACGAAGTATATTTGTGAAATTCAAATCTGAAAGGCATCTCGGAAAAATTGAGGCTCTTACAACAAGATATGGCACAGTTGGAATATTCATCGCTGCTTTTTCTCCCATACCATACAAAGTCCTAGGATGGGCTGCTGGAATGGGAGAGATGAAGATCAAGCCATTTGTTTTAGCGGGACTGGTTGGAAGAGGCCTAAGATTTGGTTTGGAGGCGATTTTAATCGGTTTGTACGGGCAAAAAGCCCTTGATTCAATCAATTGGCTTCTCGAAAATGAAATCTTTATCGGCGTGATACTAATTGCAACAATTGCCATTACGTACTTCGGTTTTAGATGGTGGAACGGTTTAGCCCATGACAATAACATTCATGAACAGTAATCTCTCGGGTAGGATTACTGCTTGTGTGGTGTAGTGGTCCATCATTTCGGGTTTTCATTCCGGCGACCCGGGTTCAAATCCCGGCACGAGCACTTTTCTTACGGAACATACTCTTAGTGCCGCGTTTTTGGAAAAAGTTGGACCTGCTATCTTCAAGGAAAAGAGGCAGTTTTCCGAGAAGCGTATTCCGAGTGCTAAACATAAGATTCCGTCCCCAACCTTGAAGACAAGAGCACCTGCCCAGCAACCATGGGTCACCTTCAGGACATTGAGATGTCATGGTTAGCACACTTTCGGACAGCATGGAAACTCGCGTTTGTCTGCCTGCTGGGCTCGGTGCGGTTGTTGGTCCACGGGGTGTTCCCGAACATTGACGTGGCCGCCGGGCGGAAAACAGCCGCTAAGTTGCTGGGTCAAACCTTCGAAGAATGAAGTGATGGGCCGTTGGCAAACATCAAACGACCTGCCCCCTCGTTAGTACGACTTCAGTAATTAGGCACCTTTTCACAGCGGACGCAGTGCTCCACCACGATGTCGATCCGGTTGGCTTTGGTGGAGGTACGTTTGGCTTTGGCGATCCATCGCAGAATGTTGCGACGGTACGAGCACTCTAACAAAAAAACACATAAACAGCGTATAGCAAGGCATAAAAGATGAACTTTTAGTTAGGTTTTCTAAAAGATGCGTATGAAATACTCAAAGGTTTTCACTAAACCAATCAATTGATTTTTGAGATGGTAGTTTTGGACCCTGAATTGAAAAAATATCCGAATAACTAACGCTAGAATGTAGACTAATAGGTACTATACAACACGTAAATGCTACACTCGTCATCTAGATTTCCTTTGATTTTCTACTTAAGATATGAAGAGGTCTCGTCAAAACCGCCAATATACATAGGCTGTTCTCCTCGATTGTCAATTACGACTGGTACGGTCCTGTGACCTGTTTCTTCCACTACCTGGTATCGAGCATCTGGGTCATGGTCAAAATTGATTTCGTGAAATGAAAGTCCTTTCGAAGTCAACAAGCGCTTTACTGCAACACAATATGGGCAAAAAGTGGTTGAATATACTATAAAATCAACATCGTTTGAGGTAGCATCATCAATTACTCTGCTCATGTGTTATACCCTCTGTTTGATGCTTTTGAAGGTATGTAAAATTACTCCACTTTAGTTAATCCATCATAATCGATGGACCAATCTAACACATCCCAAGGAATGGATTGCTTGGTCACTTCAGGATCTTTAGAGATAATACCGACATAACCGCCAGCACCGGCGCCCATTCCTTTGAATGCCAGAACCCCAGGAAGATTACCCAATATCTCGTACGGCGAATTCAATGAGGGATTCAATTTACCTACCGCTTCACGGTATTGATTCATTACCTTACATACACCAAACCGGTCATCATTCTGAACAGCTTCCGCCATATCTCTTCCAGTTTGTCTGATTTCCATTAGATGAGGTAGCACCTCATCATATCTTTCCCAAACCTCGGAGTGAAGGTCGCCAGAAGTGTGTTTTATTGCCGTATTAGCTAATATTAGGTGTTTTTCTAGCCATCTTGCAAAAGAGGGCGGAGGGGTTAATGGCATTCTTTCAACCTCATCGCCTATGAATTTTAGGTGTTGAATGCCTCCAAATCTTGCAGCCCACTGGTCTTGCCTCCCACCGTGGTTACCAAGTAATTTTTCAAATTGGTAAGCCGGTTCTTGAGAATCGGGAGAATCCTTTATCGCAGCAATAAGTGCAACATTGATCGCTCCAGTGGAACCAAGTCCGGAACCAATTGGAACATCACAAGAGTAGTTTGCAGAAATTTTTCCTTCATCATCTACGGAAACTTCTGCATTTGCAAAATGGGAAATTGCGATGTTGACAACATCTCCACCTACCCTCTCACAAAATGGTGGAGCATCTGTCCATCCACCTGCCAAATCAATCCGGACCGGAGCTTTCCACTTGCCCATAATTTGCCCTATTTCCTTGGAATATAATAAGTTGACTTCACACTATCTATTCGTACAAATTTGCAATTGGATTTTTGATTTTTCAATTTGAAAATTTGTATATATTGATAAGCCAATTTCTAATTGAATTATGAAATTCAACGGGAATCATATGACCTTTCGAGTGCTGTATTTTTTCAACATTCCATTCGGCCTCTTCAAAGATTTGAGGTATTTCTAAACCCGCCTCAAGAGATACTCGATGGTCTGTTTCACCATGCATCCAAAGTAATTTTGATTTAGGAATTTCTTGGAGCCTTTGACGTAATTCAAGAGGCCTGACAACTCTTGTCCCCATTGCAATAATTCCAAGCACATCAATATCGAATTGTAGTAATTCTTGAGCCATCGCTCCTCCTTGACTAAATCCTCCTAGAACGACATTATCCCGGGGAATCAATTCAATTAATTTCAGTAGTGAAGAATCTACATCTGATAATTCTGTTGAAGACAAAATACGACGGTTTGGATTATCCCCTCCTTCGTACCTCCACCAGGTAAATCCGCGTCTTGGATGTTCAAATTGCGCTTCAGGAACAATCAAATCCCAACCTTCTGGAAGGATTTTTTCAGCAAATGGTCGCATCATAGTAGCTGTGCCGGTCATCCCGTGCATCATAACTAGGGTCGGCATTCACAACACCCAATAACTTTCAATCCCACCTGCAACCTTAAGATGAAGGTACGAATCTTGACCTCGTAAATTGAGGACTATACTGTATTCGTCGGTTTGACTGGGAATGGTACTAATGCTACCGGACTCTCTTGCCGCAGAGCCCCATGTTCTAACCAGTGGACTAGCTCCGGCATGATCTTTGATAGTCAATGTACCTGAACCACCTTGAGCTATCTCTACATCCAGATATACGACGAGATAATCAAAATCTACACCCGAGGGGTGGCCACTATCGAGAAATGTATCGTAGATATCATTCTCTGAGGATTCATATCTCTCGTCGATTAAATCGGTCGCTCTAATGAACCAAGAGTCTCCTTGGTAGTCTGAACCAACTTGGTTAAGAATCATCCGTAATCTTTCTACTCCCTCTGCGTCATTCCAGATGAATGACTCTAAGAATCCTATTTGGGTATCAAAAGTGTATTCCAAGGAATGCGATTCCCCACTTATTGCTGAAACCCTAACTCTACCATCATACACAGAGATTGTTTGCGCTTGCCAATCTTGTCCGAGTAGCGTGAAATCCCAGTTGTCCCCTACAGTCCAAGGGAATTTAAACACGGGCTGAGGCTCGCCATTCTCAAACACAGACAAGCCGGCCATTGTCACTCTTCCAAGAAATGGATTGTGATTTACAACTGCATGACGTTGAGCTTCTCTTTCTGAAGATATACCAAGCATGTAAACCTCGTCTTCTGTAACTGTATCCGATACTACCAATCGTGCGCTATCTTCACCGAATTCTGGAGTAACAAATGTGTACAACCACCAATCGGATACTTTCCAAGTTGGTAGGTTGACTTCCGTTTCAACTACGTCATCTGTTGAATCGGTAGACGTGTTGATACACCCCGAAAGCGTAGTAGCAAGCAATACCGTCGTTATTAGCAATGCTCGCATGTACAACCCTTCAAGGCATACATCTTGAGTTATGCGATTCTACGCTTACAACCATCCTGTGATTGTCAACGAAGGAGCAATAACGACTGCTACAATGCTCATCAACTTGATTAGGATGTTCAGTGATGGACCGCTTGTGTCTTTGAATGGGTCTCCAATTGTGTCGCCAATTACCGCAGCGTCGTGAGCGCTGTCACCCTTTGTAGCGCCTGCAATGTGGCCCTGTTCGATCGCTTTCTTTGCGTTGTCCCATGCTCCACCAGCATTAGCCATGAACAGAGCAAGAAGAACACCTGTAACAAGAGAACCTGCAAGTAGTCCACCAAGTGCAGGAGAACCTAATGCAAACCCTACTAGGACGGGCGCAACAACTGCGACAACTCCTGGTGCTACCATCTCTCTTAGAGCGGCACTTGTTGAAATTTCAACACACTTTGCACTGTCTGGCTTAACACCCTCTTTTCCTTCCAACAGGCCATCGATTTCCTTGAATTGCCTTCTGATTTCTGTGACCATTTCATTAGCAGCCTTACCGACAGAAGTCATGGTCATTGCTGCGACTACGAATGGTAGGGAGCCGCCGATTAGTAGACCAATCACTACCTTAGGGTCGGATAATGCAAGTTGGTCTAATCCTAGGTCGGCCGCTGCTGAAAAGGCAGCGAACAATGCAAGAGCTGTTAACGCAGCACTTCCAATAGCGAATCCTTTCCCGATAGCAGCAGTTGTGTTTCCAATTGAGTCAAGGCCGTCTGTAATTTCTCTTACTTCCTTTCCAAGACCGCTCATTTCTGCGATTCCACCAGCGTTGTCTGCAACAGGCCCATATGCATCAACAGTCATTGTAACACCAACTGTTGCGAGCATGCCCATAGCAGCCATTGCGATTCCATACAGTCCGAATTCTGGCATGTAATTTCCATCACTTCCAAAGTGACCGTCCATCATGAAGTGATTAGCACCAAAGATTCCAAGACAAATTAAGATAATTGGTATGAAAGTAGACATCATTCCAACAGATAGACCAGCGATTGCGTTTGTTGCTGGGCCTGTCTTTGACATTTCACCAATGTGTGGAATTGCCTTTGTTTCGATTCCCATTACCGGCTCTATGCCTGTGTAGTATTCAGTAACCAGTCCGATTAGGATACCAACTATTGAACCGATGATTACTGCAATCATTGGTTCTGTTCCGGTATCAAGATCTAAGACTCCAATTCCAATCCATCCTGCTATCCAAAATAGACCTGCACCAATGAATGTGGTATTTCTCAGAGCAGCGCCAGGTTCGCCATTCTTCAACCAAGCCATCGAGAATACGCCAACTAGAGAGGCAAGGTATCCTACTAAACCAAGGAAGATAGGCAGAATCACGTAGTCTGCATTCATGTTTGCGCTGGAATCTGCAATAACCATTGCAGCAATAATGCTTCCAACAAAAGATTCGAAGATGTCAGCACCCATTCCTGCGACGTCACCCACGTTATCACCTACGTTATCAGCGATAACACCAGGATTTCTTGGATCGTCTTCAGGAATTCCTGCTTCGACCTTTCCAACTAAGTCAGCACCTACGTCAGCAGCCTTTGTGTAAATTCCTCCACCTACACGTGCGAATAGTGCGATTGAAGACGCACCCATTCCGAATCCAGCAGCGTGAGTAATGTTTGTGTCTCCCGAATCACCTGCTCCGAAGAAGAAGGCGACTAAAGATATACCAAGTAGTCCAAGACCTCCGACTGAAAGTCCCATAACGGCTCCACCGTTGTAAGATACCTCCAAAGCTCCTGCTTGGCCACTCTCAGCTGCGGCAACTGCGGTTCTACCGTTTGCAGCCGTTGCAGCCTTCATACCAGACAAACCAGCGAGAACACTTGCGAGTGCGCCCCCTAAGAATGCCAGTGCTGTCAAGTGGCCGTCTTCTTCTGTTACGAAGAACAGAAGTACGGCTACTATTGTCACGAAAATTGAGAGATATTTGTACTCCGCTTTCAAGAAAGCCATAGCGCCATCCTGAATTTGCGAAGTAATATCCGCGACAGTCATATTTTCGATTTTTATATCGTTAATTTTCTTGTATAGCATAGCAGCAATGCCTAATCCGACTAATGATGCTACAACTGCAATTAGTGCAATCTCCATAAAATCACCTGTGGTCGCCGACTTTAGTACCCTTCATAAGTACATCCCTCGGTTTTACCGGGGGAAATGGGGTTTTCTTATGGGTTCACTGTGAAGCCGGAATCGTGAATCTTGGTAGAAATTACTTCTTTTGAAACCCCTTTAGAGACAACTGTCACTTTGCCATCTGAAGCACTCGCGGTAACTTTCTTGACACCAGAAATTGAGGTCAGTGCGTTGGTAATTTTCCTTTCACATCCCCCACAACTCATTCCTGAAATTGCGAATTCATGCGTTTCCGGTTTAGAGAATAGTCCCATGCACATACCGAACAAGCGAAGAGATTTCAATACAATGGTTGATAGAGGGAAGGCTTCACGCTTAGATTGATGACAATCACTGCTGAGGAGGTTTTGAAAGAAATCGGCCCAGTGCAAGAGGTCCTTGACGCTCATGACGGTGTAGTAACCGTTCTTGATACGGCGGATGGAATTGTAATGCTATCACTCGACGGAGGTTGCGTCGGTTGCTCATCGACACCAATGACTGCAATGCAAATTTACTATTCACTAAAAAAACTGGAACCTGTTAACGATGTTATCTTCGTAAATGGTGAACTACCCGAATACATGAGGACATTCATCGACCAGAAGATGGCTAATGAATCAGAAGAGGAAGGAGAAATTGTCTAATCTTCTTTTTTCTTGATACTGTGAGGATTAGCTCCGAATGAAACATTCTGACCTTTTATGTTGAATCGTGCTGCGATTGCTACGATTATACAAAGTAAAGAAAGCGGTTTTGGTAGGTAATTTGAACCCCACAACTCTCCACCTGCCAAAGAAAGCCACCAAAGTAATGATGCAGTAAGTAAAAGAGAGATCATGATGAAATTTTGAGCGATTAATTCCAATTTTTCGTTACGGGAGAATGTTGCGATGAAAATGAAGGCCGTAAGCGAGATGAAACACATTGATTGTGAAAGGAATTCGAGTGTTTCAGGCTCGAGCATGTACATGGGAATAGGCAGGGGTTCTTCAACCCCAAACCGTACGCGTCATCATGGCAGGCCAATCTTGGAAACTACCCAAGCCACGAGCGAACGGCCCTCCATTTTTCAGCAGAAATCAGGTAAGCACCGCTCTACATCAAATGGCCATCTTGCTAGAGTTAGGTGGAGCCGTAGTTTTCCGAACCCGTTCCTACCAAAATGCATCTAGACTCATTGGTTCCCTATCCCAAGACCTGGGTGAACTTGTTGAAACTAAGGAAATATTCAACTTGAAGGGGATAGGAAAGGGCCTCGGCGCAGCGATTACGCAAGCGGTAGGCGAAGGCAAATGGCCTGAAGATTGGGTTAAATTACACGAGGAAACATCTGAAGGACTAATCGAAATGTTGGGCATACCAGGAGTAGGCCCAAAGAAAATCAAGGCTCTACACGATGAACTCGGAATAAACTCAGTCGCCGATTTACAAGAAGCCTGCGTCAAAAACGAGGTTGCTCCGCTTTCTGGATTTGGTGCCAAAAGTCAACAGAAGATTTTGGACGGAATAGACCTCTTAGCACGATTCTCCGCAAGAAGAAGATTGGATATCGGTTTGCGATATGGGCAGACATTCTTGTCAATGATTGAGAAATTAGACGGAGTTCAAAGGGCGGAGTTGGCCGGTTCAGCAAGAAGGAGACGAGAAACCATTGGCGACCTAGATATAGTCGCAGCAGTGATTCCGGAAAATGTTGAATCCGTAACAAACCAAATCTTGTCCTTGAAAGGGATTGCCGACATCAAGGGCGCTGGTGACTCAAAGGTATCTGTAATCCTTGATACATCGATTTTCGAGGAAGGATTCAGTTTAGGACATTTAGATGCAAATGTACTCGATGCAATAGGAGGAGAAAGCTACGAACAATTAGAGTCGGGAGGAACTATTGACGCCCAGGTCAGATTAGTGCCACCGCACGTTTTCCCCTACACTCTGGCATATTTTACCGGGTCAAAAGAACACAATATTCGGATGCGACAAAAGGCTATGGATAAGGGATTGAAACTGAATGAGTTTGGACTTATGCCAGAAACTGAACTTACCGGTATCGAAGCTGCAAAAACTTCACTACCTGCAGAAAATGAATCTGATATTTATGCCCATCTTGGTTTGGATTACGTAATTCCTGAATTAAGAGAAGACCTTGGTGAGATAGAAGCCTCTGCTACGAATTCACTACCAGATTTGATTTCCCTATCTGATGTCAAAGGCTCATTACACAACCATACAACCCTATCGGATGGTGAGGCATCTCTTGAGGAGATGGCTGACGCCGCACGAAGGATGGGCTGGAACTGGCTTGGAATAGCAGACCATTCCCCCACCCTCGTTATCGCAAACGGTGCTAGCGCAGACGATCTTTTGCTACAGCATCAGAAAATTACAGATTACAACTCAGAATGGAAAAACGAAGGAGTTGATTTCCGATTATTCAGCGGGGTCGAATCGGATATTCTCGAAGATGGAAAGTTAGACCACCCGGACGACGTTTTGTCACAGATTGATTACGTTGTAGCGAGTGTTCATGCAATGACTAAATGGAGAAACAGAGATGAATCTCAGAATACCGAAGACTTGCTAAAATGCTTAGACAATCCGGCAACTACCGTTTTGGGTCACCCAACAGGCCGTATTCTTCAAGGAAGAGAGGGATATGATGTAGACTTACACACAGTGTTGGAATACATGTCAGACGCTAACAAAGATGGTAACCTAAAGGCTGTCGAGTTGAATGCTTCTCCTTACAGATTAGACCTCGATTGGAGGATGTGTAAGAGAGCAAAGGAGCTTAACGTACCAGTGGTAATCAATCCAGATGCACACTCTATCAAAGGCTTAGGCGACATAGATTACGGTGTGATGGTCGCAAGAAAAGGATGGTTAGAACACTCTGATATTTTGAATACATTGTCCGGTGAGGAATTATATCAACGAATTAAAGGTGTATAAAATGAGATTTTTAAGAGCAGTAATAATAGGGTTTCTTTCAATTTTTCCAGGAACAATTCTTGGATATCTAGGATGGTTAGCGGCGGGTGCAAGCAAGGATAATTACTCTCCGTCAGTGATATTTTTCTGTAACATAATACCGTTAGGTTTTGTTATTGTGGGATTCCTTTGGGCATGGAAGAATGGTGAAGAATACGGCGTGAAATTTGAGGGCTGATTATAATGAAGCGCTCTGAAAAAGCATCAATTATCCTTGAGATGCTTGAAGAATTTTATCCAGAAACCCCCGTCCCATTGGACCACAAAAATGAGTTCCAACTTCTCATTGCGGTATTGATGAGTGCACAAACGACGGATAAAAAGGTGAATGAAGTAACACCTGAATTGTTCAAACGTGGCCCGAACGCAAAAGAAATGTCGACGCTTTCAATAGATGAAATTCGAGAATTAATCAGAGAGGTTGGACTCGCCCCAACGAAGGCAAAGAACATCTACAACTTATCCCACATTCTATGCGAACAACATGGTGGAGATATTCCAAACACTTTCGAAGGATTAGAAGCACTACCGGGAGTTGGACACAAAACCGCTGGAGTTGTTATGGCTCAAGCATTTGGCGTTCCAGCCTTCCCGATAGACACACACATTCACAGACTTGCTGCAAGATGGGGGCTTTCAAACGGCAAGAGTGTTGAAAAAACCGAGAAGGATTTGAAAGCTATTTTCCCTAAGGAATCATGGAATAAATTGCATTTGCAAATTATTTTCTTTGGAAGAGAATATTGCCCCGCAAGAAATCACGACTTGACAAAGTGTCCTATATGTTCCTGGACTGCAACAAAGAAGCGTATCGCTCAAGAGATGGGGAATCGCTGATATCTTCAAAACTTAGAAGTGGATCTAAGGTGTCCTCTCCACCTATTACCCAGGTTAATACATCAACCATCCCTTTTGCTCTAGCAAATTTAGCAGCGGCTCTCTTGCATCCATCCTTGTCCCTTACTTTCTTACGTTGTTCGAATTTCCATTTCTGTTCAAACATTTGCTCCTTTGATTCTGCGAGCATCCATTCAATTTCTCTCCATGTTCTTGTATATTGTTTTGTATTCATTGAGTTAACTTCCTGTGATTAACGTAACTTTCTTTCATCAACCTAATGCCCCAATAGACTAATATTCCAGATATTACAAATTCTAACGTCAGGGCTACTATGGTGATTACTCCGGTCATGAATCGACGTAAACCTACCTGCTATTGGATTAGATGTCGTTATCGAAAATACCACTATATATTCACATTATGTTGTGAATAAACTCGTTGCTCCATCTAATATGTATGCGGAAACTAGACTCGATATCGCTGCAATCCATGTTAGTTGGATCATCTGTCCAACTGCACTAGTGTAGCCTCCTCCTCTCAACCTTGTTGCAATCAAAGAGACTGTAAGAATTTGGATTATGATTAGAATAGATGCTATGATTTTGAACATAGTAATATTGTCCTGAACCGCACTAGGGTCTTCCATGACTGGGAGAACGAAACCTCCTGCTGCATCGGTGATTGATGAAATATCAGTTGAGTCAGCAATACTCTGGGCAACACCGGCAATTGTTTCACCGAGTTGTAGTACAATTGATATCGTAACGTTTAGAGAAACTACGGATGAAATTAGTAATCCAAGTGCAACTCCCCACATTGTTGATGCTGACAGACTCCTTCTTCTTCTGAGTGACAGAATGTTAGTTACGGATTTTGAAACCATGTCTGCTGTCATTGCAGGCTCTCCTGATGATTGAGAGCCTTCTATGTATATCCTATTGAATCTTGAAATTACTGCAGAATTGGTATCTGCAGCGAAATAATCCCAGGCTCGTTCGCTGTCTATTCTTGTCGAAAGGCGCTTTTCAAGTCTGTCGATTGAATTGTCGAGAAGACCAAAGTCAACACCTCTTAGTGCCCTAATTGTCGCACTCGGCTCTGCGCTTCTCGCCTGAGCTGTACCACCCAATGCACGGATAAAGTCAGGATAAGCCTCATCCCTTCTGAGAACTTTATTTTCCTCACGGTGAACAATTGTTGCTGGAATTAGTAGTGGAGTGATAGGCAATACGAGTAATATCAAACCATATTTATCCCAAGATAATGTCAATTCTTCCCAATAAATTATGACGAAGAATAATGTCAGAATAAGCAGAATTATGCTAATTATTCCTGCTCCAAGCCAAGCTTGTCTGAATAAGATTCTGAAAGGTGTCGAGAAATCATCCCTAGCGAATGTCTGGTCGTCTGGTATCGTTGCCCTAAAGGCGAACAAAGCTCCAACTTGTATGATTACGAATAGGAACCCTGCGACAAGTAGCCACCTGATACGAGTTGCCATCTCCAAAGGGGTGGCTGAAGCATTTCCTATCTCGAAAAGAACGAGATGTATTCCAGCAATGACGAGACCGAACAAACCAGCAGATACTAAGGAGACATAGATTTCCTTCATCGTGTCTACACTCTCCAATCTCGTATCGTAGAGTGTATTGTATTGCTCCGCAATGGTCTCTTGCTCAGCACGCATGAATGCGTCAATCGGCTGACCTGCTTCGATTGAGAAAGCCATTCTGTCCAAGAAGTCGGACCACAGTGGAGATGGTGATTGTCTTGCTACAATTCTTGCGGATTCAGGTAGAGGTGTGTGCCATTTGTCTACTAAGGTTTCAATCCTCTTTACCTCATTAGCAAGTTCACCGTAATCTTTCATTTGACGAAGAATCTCGAAAATGGTGTCTGCTCCCACTTCTCCCAAAGACAAAATTCCCATCCTAGTTATGAACATGTGCATTTCTTTTTCGATTTTGATAGCTGACCGATTTACTTCTAAAACAGGGAAGTAAATAGCTGCAGATGTTGTTAAAATAGGTAGTAAAATTATTAGAAATATACCAGTGAAACCAGCGAATAAGGCACCTTCTCCTAAACCGCCAGTTAGGAAAATAAGTAAAATCGCGGTAATCAATCCAGCGGCTGCGGCGGGTAATATGAATATGAGAAGGAATCTTGATACTGGCATTTCAAGACGGCGCAATGCGATTTGCCATGTCGCCATTCTCTCCATTTTACCAGCCTCAATTTTAGCGATCGTTGATGCTTACCCATGTATCAACCGCAGCACGGAAAGCGTCCCATCCTCCATTGTAGTATAGATTCAGTAGGTCGAAAACATCGTCATAATGAGTCAGTCCTCTATCCGCCATTGTCTGAATGGCTTCTGCTCTTCTCATCAATTCATCATAAATATCTCTCTTATTATCAAAACCTGCTACAGCAGCAATCTTGTTTTCCAACAAATGAGATTGGAACATACCACGGAAGTAGTGCTTGTCCTTGACAGGGTCCCATTCGAACATTCCTCTAGTAAGAACACCGTCACTGTGTTTATTGTAGCCGATGACTTCGTCAATTCCAGTAATTCTTCTAGCAATACCACCACCAGGAGCTTCTACAACTTCTTGGAAAATAGCGAAATTTAGGTTGTCGAAAAATCGGATTGGAACGTTAATCGGGTCTCCAGTGAATCTCTGAATCATCTTGACAATTGACGATGCGTGGAAAGTAGCAATTACCGGGTGACCAGTCTGCATAGCCTGGAAAGCGGTTGCTCCTTCCACACCACGAATTTCTCCAATAATGATGTATCTTGGTCTTGACCTCAAAGCCGCCTTCAGTAAGTCGAACATTTCGACTCTGCTTTCTTCGTTCTTTGAATCTCTTGTAACCAACCTCTGCCAAATTTTGTGCCTAACCTTTACTTCAGGCGTATCTTCTGCAGAATAAATCTTAACGTTGTGGTCAATGAACGGAAGTATTGCATTTAGAGTAGTTGTTTTTCCAGACGCTGTTTCCCCGCTTACCAATACTGACATTCCGTATTCCAAGCATATCCATATGTATGCTGCAACTTGAGAACTCATGGTCCCCCACTGAATCAATTGAGTAATAGAAATAGTCTCTTCAGCGAATTTTCTGATAGTAAATGACGGACCTAACATGGATACGTCATCTGAGAATATGATGTTGATACGGGAACCATCCAATAATGCGCCGTCGATAATTGGTTTGTTATCTGAAACTGGCCTACCAATACGTTCAGACATGGCACGCAGGTATCTTGCTAAAATGTCTCTCTCTCTAAATCGGATGTTGGAAGTAACCATTCCAAACACCTTGTGGTCCATGTGAACGTGTTTCAATCCGATTGAATGTATATCTTCCAGCATTTCATCAGAAAGTAATGGTTCAAGTGGACCATTCCTAATCAAGTCCCTGATGATAATATAACGAAGCCTGTCTCTTTGTTCCTTGGTAACAGCAATCCTTTTGTCATCCATTCCAAGGACTTCCCACATTTTGCCCTGTCTTCGAGCAACTCCCCTGAGGTCTGAATCTAAAACCGTGTAGCGGTCAATCATTCCTGAAAGTATGTTCTCAAATTCATCATCAGTAGTGAATGTTGGCGCTGCTGGTGCTTCTTGAAGTAGCACTTCGACCAGACTTCTTCTGATATTTTCTTCTTCATCGGTTAGTTGAGGCTCTAAGCCGAACCAAAGGGTCTGTCCTTCTGAACCATCCTCATCGATAGGACGATACATGTGTACAAAAATCGGTTCTTTGGTTAGGTAAATCAAATTTAAAGGCTCAATTTTTCTTGCATCTCTATCCAAAGGACCATAGTAATACGGTCTTGAGCCATACTTGGCCTCAAAATCCGCAACCCACTTAGCAATGTGAGGATGAGCAGCCATAACCGATTCGAGATCTCCTTTTTGGAACCTCTGTTCATCATCGGCCATACTCAGCTCACCGCCGTAATGTCAACGATGAAGCCCATGTATGGTTCAACTCTCCATCCTACACTTGCTTGTACTGGACCAGCGGCACGAAGGAATCTAGTCACTACAATAGTACGCTTTAGTTCTCCACCAACGAAACCAGCATTCATGTCAAGCAATACCTCACATGATGAGCGTAATTTGTGTAGTAATCGGTCATCCATTTCGGTAGGGTCCACGGTCAAAAGAAGTGATCTTGATTCGCTACAAATCTTTCTCAACCTCTGAAGTACAGCGTCCCTATCTTCTGGTTCGAGATTACTTGGCATTAATGATGATGCGGTGTCGATAGCAACTACGTCCGCTTTTTCGATAGCATCAGATTCTAACACATCGAATATACCAACATCGTTCTTTGATTCCGCTATTACTCCAAATCTGGAAAATACCAGTAGCCTTCCAGAAGCGATATGTTCTGTTACGGGGTAACCAATCGATTCCATTTGCTCGATCCAACCTCTGGTAGTCAATTCTGTTGTGACAACAAGAACTTTTACTCCATTTTCTAAGAGTCCAAAGATTAGCCTCTGACTGATCAAGGATTTACCACCTCCGACTTCACCTTGTAACATCCAAAGAGAGCGGTTTGGTAATCTTGCTCCCATTGCATTCGCCAAGCTGTCTTGTTCAAGAGTAAATTCATACCCGTCTTCAACCGGTTTAGGAGGTTCGTCAAACACTAAGCCTCACCTCCTCTGTTACGGAATCCGTTCCTGAAGTCCCTTCTGAAACAGTTGATTTTACTACACCTGTAACAATAATTAGGTCGTGGTCTGAGTAACTCCATGAGGATTCTGAAACGATAATTTCGATGATATAATTTGAAGCCCAAACACCATTGTTTGGATATATTGCATTACTTAGTATTGTAGCAGGATTACCATCGACAAATATCGATAGCGTAGATTCATCTAATGTTCTAAGGCCCGTGTTCTGGAAGAAGAGTGTGATGTTTTGATTGACACCGGAGGTATCTAATGTTACATCGCCTAAGTCTCCACTGAACGAAATATCGGTTTCTGCGTTAGCCTTTTCGTTTTTAGAATTAGAGCTAGTTGTTTTCACAACGTCACCCCAAGAATCAATTAATACGGCAGACGCTGCACCGCTTATCAATAATGTTGCTACCAACATTATCATAGTAGATGCACCTCCGTCTGCCATTTAATCACCTCATGCTACTCTAGAGCCTTTGATGACTCCATCTATGGTTAATGCAATTCTATTTGCAGCGTCATAAAGTCCAGTGTAGTAGTAAAAACTGTGAGTTTCACCAGAGAAAATTATGTCTGGGTTGTACCCATTGTAATTACTTGATAGATTGATTGGATTGACTCCATCTGTAAATAACCAAGCATCATCGGTATACACTGATGTTGAACCAGTGTTTGTAATATTGGTATAAACCAATGTACCGATAGTAGCTGTTATGTTTAGATTAGAACCAGTGTTAGCAGCAGTAACCTCAAGATAATAGGTTGTTGGACTGTTGAGATACGAAGAACCATGGTCGAGGATTTCTAAACCTGTAACCACACCTCCTGAAATCACTAAGTCTGCTAAAAATGTTCCAGCGCTACCGTTAACTTCGACTTGGCCTGCCGAGTATCCTGTACCTCCATCGTTGATGGTAAAGTCTACAACGGCTCCAACTACGTCGGTAGCATCATCTATCGTGAATTGTGCGACGGGTTGAGCAGTGGCTTCTAGTTGAGCAATCGATTCTTCGACTTGGTTGTCAAAGGATGCTATCGCAAATGCGAAAACAACCAGCATCGATGTGCCAATTACCATAGCGCCAACTGCTACACTACCCATTCAATCATTCTCCTCTCAAGCTTCTTGATCTTCTCCAAGCTGACACCATCGCAGAGAATGTTAACAATTCTCTGTTAGGAAGATGGTCTTCCAATGCGCTTTCGGTATCTCCTGGAGCAGCCATTTGAACAATAGCCAAAATCTGATTGCCTTCTTCAGCAGAAAGCATTCCAGAATTCATCGCCTTTTGAGTGAATGAAACCGCCGCCATTCCGGAGAGATGGTCCAAAAGTAGGGCAGCCACTGATGGGGCGCCCACTGAACCCTCTCCGCCTTCGCCGAGATGCTCAGGCGCAATCAAGAACGGATTTGATGCTAAGGCTTGAGCCTCATAAAGCTCCAGTAAAGGAGCCACATCTTGTGCATTCGCTCTTGGTGTACCTGCTGATGTAATCACTTCACCTGAAGCGGTCACAATCTTGTCACCTTCGACTATGTCGACATCGATTTCTTCACCTGAAGATGCTACAACGCCACCAGATGGCATCGATTCGAGACTTGTCTCGAACTTACGTAGCGTATCTTCGACAAGATCCATCCTGCTGGAGATTAATCTCTCCAAACTTGATGTATCCACATTGGCTTGAACAGGAGATGATGCCTGAGCGACTGGTGCCGCTGATGGTATCGCTCCTGAACTGTTCAATCTTGCTCTTGTTGGACCAGGTGCAATGGTCCAAGCGTCCTCTTCTGAGAGTTCACCCTGTTCTGGCATTGGTACTTGCTCAATTGCAATACTCGCCATTATTCGTAGCCTTTCCTCAGAAAGGTCGTCGGACTTTTCGCTGGACCTATCACTGTTTCCAAACGGCCATGCCATGCATGTAACCTCCACGACCTGATGTCTCCGGGGCTAAGGTTAGCCCCGAAGAATATCAGACCAGATCGGAACCAAATGTTTTGTCAGTAATAGTTAGAGTTTCGTAGGTTGAACCGCCACCTTGGATGTGAATCCACAATGTGATTTCATCGTTGATGTTTTGGTCGCCAATTCCACAATCGTTACCATTGTTTCCACCGCCGTCAAGATTCATCATCAAAACGTAGTTTTCACCAGGGTTGATGAACATAGCTTCTCTTGATGTGTCGTCACCATCGCCACCGCCGGTAGCTGAAACGTCACCTCTGTCGCCATCTGCGCCGTCATCTGTCATGCCCATGTATTCTTCAGGGTATGCAAAGTTTCCGCTGTCATCGTCAGTTGCGTCACCGTCACCAAAGAATCCTGCAATGAATTGGTATCCTGCATTGTCTCCGGTTTCATCAAGAATACCGTCACCATCAGGGTCACGGTTAGTACAAGCAACCTGCCATGCGATATCGGTTACATCCAATACGTCGCTTCCAGGACTTGATTCAAAGTACATGAAAACCTGAGTGTTGTCTTCTACGATAACTTTCTTGACTGCGATCTTACCTGCAATCTCTCTTTGTGTATCAGAACCTGTTTGCTGTGCATTCTGTTGTAGTTTCTCACCTGTTTGGATGATAACTGCAGACGCAACGGCCGCAACCAAAATTAGAGCAATGAATACAATCATTGCACCAATACCAATTGCTCCAGATTCAGAGTCAGTCTTAATTCTGTAAGTATTATTTTTCATCTTGAACACCTCAAATAATTAGAGCACCCTCGTCAGTGCTTGTGTACGATAGAATTTCTTCAGTTGTTCCGCCACCTACGATAGAGATTAGCAAGTTGTGCTTTTCATTTAGCACTGGGTTGCATTCTCCTTGGTTCATAGCTGGTTCGTCAGTTGGTGCAGTACCTGCATCTACTATGTCTGGAGAGGTCTTCAGAGTAACCATGTATACATTTGCTGGATTTAGTGTGTCATCATCATCATCTGCTGTTCCATCACTATCTTCATCGTATAGTTTTTCTGAACCGTCTACATTCACAGTGTCTAAGTTCATTGTGGTAGTTGGGCTTGTACCTTGTCGGTTCAAGTTTGTGTCCCAGCCGTCAAAGGACCCCCATACTCTTTGGGTAGCTCCAGTGTTGTCTGTACAAGTAATTGACCAAGAGACTTGGCTCTCCAATACCGGTTCGCTTCCAGCAGCTAACTCGTAGACCAGTGTAATACACCTGTCTTGCTCGTCTTCTGCATCAGCGTCACCATCGGAGTCACCATCACAATCTGTTTGGTCACCTACCATTGCAGCGATGATACTCACCTTTCCGCCGATTTCTTCCTGTGTGTCAGAACCGGTTTGTTGTGCGTTCTGCTGCAACTTTTCACCCGTCTGGATGATTACTGCGCTCGCAACTGCGGCAACCAGAATTAGAGCAATGAATACAATCATTGCACCAATACCGATTGAACCCCAATCGTTATTTTCGTTCATTCTTCTTTCTTGCATTTTTTTCACCTTTTTGTTTTTTTTTTGTTTTTTTCGTATCTCTACAATCCTCCCCGACCAGCAGTGCTAATGCAGGGTGGAAAATGATCAGGCGACGGCTCCACCTCCTTCGCCCATGTCTATGATGAGTGGCATATTTATTACGCCAATTTCATCTGGTGAGAGTTTCTCAATTAGTGGTAGTGTATCTACCTTATATCCCGGTGGAAGCCACGGCTGAAGCATCAAATCCCTTACAGTCTCCATGCTTCTATTTTGAATTCTCATTGTGACATCAACCTTGCCTGCTGATATTTCGTATCCTGTTTGGATTGAAATCTTCCTTGATAGAGGGACTTCATCCATTCCGAATCTTAATCCGGGTTTAATATCGAATCTAACCAAAATAACGTCCCCCGGCCTCAAGATTGGCAGGTCGACAGACTCTGGGTAACATTGCCACTCATTAGGAACAGGCGGTGCAAGCCTCATTTCAGGTATCGGTCTTGAGCCATCATTACATATCCTCAAAATCAATACTCCAGTTTCACCACCGGCTGGCCAACGAGTGTCTATTCCAATCCAGAAATTTCTAAACAAGAAAGGATTGAGGGCTACTGCAGAATCAACCACAAGGTCTCCAATAAGTTGCTCCACCTCTTCAGCAGCATAAGCAACATCGCCGAGTTCAGCGGCACCTGTTGCGTTCTTTAATCGCCTTAGAATGATTTCCAATTCTGCTTCTTCGATGGTTTTCTCTTTCAACAGACGATTCAGCATTGCGATGTTTCTTCTTAATTCAATTACGTCTTCTTCGACTTTAGCAAGGGTTTTTTCAGCTTTCTTGACGGATTTTCGCGCTTTGAACAATTTATGTTGTTCTAGATTCAATCTTGCGTCAATGATGTCATATTCAGTAGTCTCAAGGGAGGAATCACCGGATGAAACTCCGTACACTATGTGTTCAAGTTCTCTGCTTGCGCGAATCAGTCTATCCGCACTCGTCTGTGATGCACGAATTACCTTTCTAGCATCATCGAGGTCTGTTGCACCAACTTGAGTTTCTTCTTCATCACTCACTCAGACCACCTCCCTCGGGTTGTTCGTCATCGACGAATAAATCATCTAAGTCAACTCCTATTGAATTGTTTTGATTTTCCGGATGAATTATTTCTTCAGAAATTTCTTCCATTGTCTCTGTAGGGCTTGGTAAATCCATCGCCTCTAAACTTTCCATGGTATTAGGTTCTGAGGATTCTTGGTAATCCATATTGGAAGCGGAATCATCCAAAGATTCCGAATCTCCATGAGAGTTTGCAAATTCATCATTGAGAAGAATGTGAGTGTCTTCATCCCACTTTGCGACATCAGAAGTGCTGGCATCTCCCTCCGCAGCCACATTTGGCTTTGGTTGCGAAATTAGAGAAGATAAGTCCAATCCATCGCTCGCTAATTCTGTCAATAATCGTGCAGGGTCACCTAAGTCTCTTTCTATCTTACTCGCCTGAATCTCAACCTCAGTCAGTCTTCCATACAATGAGCCATATAGCCTGTTTGCATTCCAAATTAGGATGACCACTCCGCCAATTACCACTAACAAATATGCGACTAGGGACGCCACATTTTCAGATGAGGAACTGAGTTGTGGAGGGAATCCGATTATTACTCCAATCATACCCAACACAGGCATAGCGAGGATTATTGTCAACTGTCTCTTTGAATTAGATAACACCTCATAATGATCGCTGTAAAGAGTGCTAACTCCCTTGCGAGCCCTTTGATAATCTTCGTGTATGAGTTGGAATTCAACACTAGACTTCCAGGTCATAGTCCACACCCAAGAAGCGGCCATGAACAGGACAACAGGTCCCCACCAAGCCATATTCATGAGATGGAATGCGAATCCGAGAGCCATAACTCCTGAATATGTTGCAGCAAGCCTGAATTTATCATTCTGCCCAACCAACCTTAGCAGAACCACAGACAGTATAATCAGGCCGAGAGTTGCTATGAATGAAATGCCAATATCAGGGGACCAAGATTCTACCTCTCCCTCGAGTTTGAAGTTTTTAGGTTCCATCGCAGTATTATCCCAATTATTTGCTGTCAGAATAACGTTGCAATTTACTTCTGAGGATTGAGCCCACCAATCTAATTCATCGGTTCGAACTTTCCATTCAAGTGCAATTGAATCATCATTTCCAAGGAATGGTCGCTCGAATACTGGGTCAGAGACTTCCACTCCATCACAGACTAATTCTGCTTTTACAGCGACTGCTAATGAAGTTCCATCGTTTCTCAAAGTAGCAGTTATAGAGGAATCTGCACCCTCGAGTAGTTGACCGTCAGCGAATGATAAATCTGCAATTGTTGGAATAGACACTGTGTCAAAATAGAATGCAAACGTAGCATTTGTAGATTCACTGTAGCCACTGTGTTCGTCAGGATGGTATAGTTTGAAAGTTAAATCATAACCGTCGTTCTTTAAGATATTAGGTCTATTTGGCGGGTTGACAATTATCTGTAGCTCATTCTCAGTCCATTCATATGCTTCCTTTGCCGGTAAAGTGATTACATTAGAGTGATCACCATTTTCACAATCATTTGTTAGATTGAACTCGTGAACAACTCCATCAACATCAATACCGAATGACCACATGAAATCTTCAGGGTCCAACCCCAAATCTGTGAGGTTTACCCTTCTTTCAGAACCACAAAGTTCGAGCATATACTGCACGGCAGAACCAGCACCGCCGATAGGGATGTGTTCGTAGATAACACCCTGTGTCAGATTCGAATCATCTTCAGCAGGCTTTAGTTTGAAATCTCCATAGTTGAACAACCTAGACATCTTTAATGACGTTTGTTTGACAGTAGTTCCAGTTACTTCATCATCATCTGGCGTCATTGTTACCTTCAACTCTGCTTCCAGAAGTAGGCTTGGGTCGAGTTCCATTCCGATAACGGAGAACCTAAGTTCAATAGGGACTCCTATTGGTAAAATCTTGGAGTTTGGAGCAGTTGAATCAACTTCCCACGCAATTGAAGGGATTTCAAGGCCTGGTTTTAGGACTTCATAATCTAGGTCGATAGTAACCTCTTTGTTACCTACGTTTGTTAGCGTCACGATCCAATCTCGTCCTAACCCTGTGTGATAGTATTGCTCATCAGGCCAATTTTCAATCTCTACAATGAATACAGGCGCAACCGATAACTGAATTGTTCTTCCTGCAAGGAACTCTTCATTGTCAGAATCATAAAGAGAAATAGTAACTTCATGTATGTCGCCATTTGCAAGAGAATAATTTCCGCCAAGAGCCGGAATATCAATAGTAAGTTCATTCGTTATTGTTCCGTCTATCGGAATAACCATTGATTCGTACTGCCATGAATTTGTCCAATTACCTTCGATAACTGCGACTACGTCAAGTAATTCTTCCGTATTTCCATTATTTCCAAATGTAACATCGATTAATTCCTGTTCACCAGGGATAACTGAAATCAAACTTTCAACATCAATCGTCAATGCGTGGTCTGCGGATATATTTGCGACCACAGAAGCTGACAGATTCATGCCATTATCTGCTTCAACCCAGACAGTTACCATGTGGAATTCATCCGCACTAGCATCGGGATTAGGATTGAGTCTTATCTTAATGGAATCTTTGAATCCTGGTGCAACTACTAATTCGGTTGGAGATTCGAGACCGAAAGTAACATCATTTGCAAGACTTGTATCCAACCAAACCGAATAAGTCGTTATGACGTTGCCAGTATTGTTGATGAAAACACGTGTCATTGGAGTTTCATACGGAGATAAATCGATTGTATGATTAGTTGGCTCCAATTCGAAATTAACAGATTCTTCAACGCGAATCATTAGAGTCTTGGTAGATAGCAATTCTCCTGTTTCCTTGTCTTCGACTCTCAAAGTAAGGGGTTGGAATGTATCAGCAGGTGCTTGTGGGTCCGTAATGACACTGAGAGTCAGGTTTGCTACATGGTCATTATTTGGGTTAGAAGTGTCTTGCATAGATGGTGGCAAATCATCTACAGTAGTCGTTGTACCAGCACCTGTGTCTAAAGTCGCAGTCCACAAATCAGGCAGATCATCTTGAATTACAACACGATATGATGAATGATTATTCCCAATATTTGCTAATTGAATATCGAATTCTGTCTCATTTCCAACATCCGCATCGAGTGGGCCTTCAGTAACTATTTCTCCCAACGTAATACTTGGAACAATTATCGTGATATTTCTTGTAACACTACTTGCTAAGACTCCGCTCGCTTGTTGTGAAGCAGTCAGAATGGGTGTCGCTGTCACAGGTAACCTCAATGTGCCCGCAAGAGGTAACAAATCACCTGGACCGTCAATTGCCAAGAAGGATTGAACAGGTGTACCAATATTCAATCCTGAAACTACCTCTGGACTTACATCTCTCTGCCATCTTTCTGATTCAGATAGTCCACCAGAGGTCCCTGCGATGAAACTGTAATTACCAGCAGTAATATTCGCTCCGACGCCTCCGGCCACACCGCTTCCAAGGTTGTGCTTAACCTCGACAAGGAGGCCGATTACCTTGTTAATCCCTCCAGACCCGTTTGCGTTCAGAATTTCTTCTTCCGTGAGTATTATTTCATCTTCGACAGGTCCCGGGTCGACTGCTATTACTGCCCGGATTACCATTTGGGTTTGATTGAACGTTGGTATGCCACCATTAGTTGGCGTAGCCGACATCCAAATGTAGAGACTGTCGCCTGCTCCATTTCTCTCGGACTGTACCAACGGAGATGAAACAGGTGCAGGAGTAACTTGAACATATACCGTGATGCTTTGACCCGCTGGAATTACATCGGTTCTTGGAGTTGATAACTCAACTATCCAGTTGTCTGCTAGTGCGGATAGCCCGGTAGCCAAGTCAAATGCTGCTGGAACGTTACCACTGTTGTTGATGTTGAATTGCAGAGAGGATGTTTGCGAAGGCGTCACGGTAATCGGACCTAATGGCGCCTCTATTGTAGCTTGATATTGGTCGCCTACCATCACGTGACCGACGCTTCTTGCAGTGTAGGGTTCAGTGGATGTGCTAGTCAGATTTAGGTAAACATTTTCCAAGGTTGGTTTAACTGCGTCATTTGGAACTGTTACAGATACGGAAATTGTGGTAGACTCGTCTACTCCGATACTGATACTACTTCCATGAAGAGAATTATCGTGCCACCCCAAATCAGAGCCTAACTCGACGGTTAGAGTATCGGATTCTCCTAAGTTGTTTATGACCCATGTCAGAGGGAAGGTTGCCCCTGGCTCTATCGCCATTGTAGCGGGTTCACCGATATCGATTATGTAATCTGAAAATACAACGGTTTCGGAAGATCTTGGTACCTGATTATCCCATGATGTGCCGTTAAAATGCACAATTGCATTCATAGTCCATGCATTCATCATATTAGCCGCATTAAACGAAACTGTGACTGTATCTGGAGTAGTAGGGTTCACTAGATTTCCAGGCAACAGAATGACTGTATCTGACCAGAATGACACCTCTGTCCCGTTTCCATTATGGGTGAAATTTAATTCGAATGTCGCCGAAAGAGGCATGACTCCATCATTCCTGACGGTAGCTGTATAGGAATGAATCGAATGATTCAATCTCAGATAAGAGAATCCTCCACTTGGGCTAGGGATGTTGTCATTAATAGCGGTGCCTAGATTTAGTGTAGTAACATCAAAATTCAAACTTGCTTCGTTATTTCCAGTATTTGAATCACTTCCTGAACTTACTCTTGCGAAAATTGTCTGGTCGTCGCCCGATGGCGCAGTCCATGTGTAAAGAATAGGGTTAGTTTGACTCACGGCTTGCAAGTTATCGATACTAATTGTCGTTAGAACATTCTCAGAAGAGGAAGGGGAGAGTTTGTGAACGATTTCCAAACTTGCCGAGCCCGTGACGGGTCCGTTATTTGCCACGACGATCCTGATAATGTGTTCACCAGGAGCCAATGTGATTTGGCCACCATCATCGACTGACCCACCACCAGAAAGGGTGAGTATCGGGACTGAAAAATCAGGAGTCGTTCTGCCTGAGGTTTCTGCGTTGACTCCGATTACCGGGACGAGTGCTTGAAGAAGAAGCACGCTCAATACGGCGAAGGCTGTCTTCCGATTAGTCACTGGTAGCACCTCGCCTGAATGCGTGAATCTGTACGGATTTGCCCTGTCTAGTCCATACTGCTAAAAGTTGTTCTAGCAATCTGTTATGGACATCATCCTCGATTCCTAATCTTCTTCTCTCCTCCCACAATAGAAGCTGTTCCGCTTGAGTTAGAACTCCGTCTTTGAGATACAGCTCTAAGGTTCTTCGATAAGAATCCCTGTCGGAAACAGCATACACTAACTCATCACCAGGCAACATATCAGCCCTATCCTGAAGTATGTTTCCTAGGTTCAATGCTTCATCGTAGGAAATGTTGCGCCTGTCTAGGTCACTTTGGATGGCAGATGCTATTTCTTGCAAAGCATATTTCGACGTAGCCTTGTGAATTTGTCGCATGTACTTGCGACATTTCCTAGACATACGTGTGGCTGCCATAGTAATTTGTTGAAACTGGCGGATTATAAGACAATCGCCTATATTATGCTTTTTCATGCAATTCGATTGCTAATTCATGCAATTTGGATAAACAGTACATAGCGAGGATCATTATGCTAAGAAAGTCCAATACAAGCATTGATTTGCTATGATTTATTCGCATTCCCATGGCAGAAGCTGTAAATCTAGAAACTGGCGACAAATCGCCTATGTTTGAAGCCCAAGATTCGGAAGGAAACACCCACAACCTTGAACATATTCTCAGTGAAGGAAGAAAGGTAATTCTATACTTCTACCCAAGAGATTCTACACCTGGATGTACGGTACAAGCATGTGACTTTAGAGATGATATGGCAAGGTTGGGCGCCCACGGATACACAGTTTTCGGTGTATCTAAGGATTCAGCAAAAAGCCACGATAACTTCATTTCAAAGCAAGAACTAAACTTTCCACTCTTGATGGATGAAGACGGTTCCCTACACGAAGCATTTGGAACATGGCGTATGAAAATGAACTATGGCAAAGAATACATGGGTTGCGCAAGATCAACCTTCGTTATTGGAGAGGATGGCAATTTGGTCTTCGCAAGATACAATGTAAAGGCCAAAGGTCATGTAGCTATGCTCACAAGAGAGTTGGGAATTGATGAGTGATTTGATTTCAAAGAAGGTCACTTTGAAATCAGGAGCCACTGCGTGGACTCCGTGCTATGTAGGTAGCGACTCCGTAGGAGAAGGTACGAATATTGGTTCTTTGTCACATGTAGGAAGAGATGTTCTAATTGGAACCAATTGTAAGATTCAAGGTTCTGTTTACATTGCTGACAAGACAAGGATTGGAAATAATGTATTCATAGGCCCTGGAGCCGTAATCACCAATGATAAGTATCCCCCTTCAAATGGAAAATGGAGCCCTGTCGAGGTGTTGGACGGTGTTGTGATCGGTGGTAATTCAACAATTGTTGCAGGGGTCTCATTAGGGAAAGATTGCGTCATAGCAGCGGCTTCTGTAGTAACCAAAAGTATCCCAGAAAACGAAGTATGGGCAGGCAATCCAGCAAAATTCATGATGTATAGAGCAGAGTACGAGAACAGGAGGGATAATATTGAGTAAAATCGCAATAGTAAAATTTCTTCAAAATTGTATCGAATATGCAGACGCTTCGATGCAAAGGAAAAAGGAGAGAGGCGATGACCCATCCATTATTTCTGAATGGGAAGCATACAGAAATTATACTCAATACGCATTAGAAGAGGTAGAAAAGGGAGACCTAGACCACTGGCTAAAACGTGAATTTTCAACCGCAATAAATGAAATTGACATTGAAGAGTTAGACCATCCAACAAGGGCTAAATGGCTCTCTGCGGCAGTTTCACCCCGTCCTTTAGCACTTATCTCTACCAGAAGTGCTGAAAGAGAAAATGTTGCGCCAATGACGAGTTTGTCCGTTGTATCAAATACACCACCCCTCATTGTGATGTCTCTATCACAAGACAGAAATGGAAAACAAAGAGACACCTATCTTAATCTAAAAGAGAACGGCACTTGTGAGATACAATTGATGGCTCCTACCTTGCAAGCGGCTAAGGATGTCGACATTGTTTCAAAACCAACAGATGAGAGTGAATGGAATTTAATCGAGAGCGAGGGGCCGATTCATGACTTAGCGGTTATTGTTCTAAGATGTAAAATGGTGAGGGACGATGATCTTCCCGAAGGTGCTGTTGCGAGATTAGTAACGCTAAGAGTTGAATCGATAATTACTCCAGAATACTTACCACCAGAAGATGGATTCTCTATTTTGTGCCAACACGGAATGGACAGATTAACACCAAGTCCAATCGATTGGGCCCATACAGCCACTCATCACAGAAGCTGATTTAATCCGTCTTCAATAGACGTTTCTGCTGACCAGTCAATCGCTTTATTCATGCTTACATCCGGTTTTCTTCGTAAACTATCTCCGTGATTCTTTTCACCGTATTCAATTTTACAACCTGTTTTCTTTGCAATTAATTCTGCGAGGTTTTGAATCGATATTTCCTCTTCACTTCCAAGATTAAACGAACACCCTGAGATGTTTTTCGCATCATTGATTTTCAACAAAGCCTCAACTATGTCCGCTATCCACGTAAAAGAACGAGTTTGGCTACCGTCTCCATGAACGACTATAGGATCAGACTGAAGCATAATGGACACTACTTGCCCATTGACGTCACCTCGTAATCTTGGACCGTAGGCGTTGAATGGCCTCACAATACGGATATCTTGTCCAGCCCTTACAGCATATTGGCACAAAATTTCACCTATGTACTTTGAAGAACCATAGGAATGACGTTGATGCAGGTGAGCAGGAGTGAATACGCTTTCGGATGTATTCGAGATTGGCATTTTTTCAACTTCTCCAAAAGCTTCTGGTGAAGAATAGAATACCAATTTAGCATCACTTTTTTTTGCTGAATCGATAGCATTAATCGTTCCATTGATATTCACATCTACAACTAAAGAGGCTTCTTCGTGAAACCTTTTTGTTCCATTTACAGCGGCAAGATGGTGAATTACATCTGGCTTGATTTCACTGCATATTTTTTGCAAAAATGCGGAATCTCTAACGTCACCTTCAACAAAAGTTGCTTGACTTGGAAGATTCTGAATTTCCCCTCTAGAGAGATTATCAAGCACGGTCACATCATCACCTCTAGCAATCAAGGCGTCAACTAGATGAGAACCGATGAAACCTGCACCACCTGTAACGAGAATGCGCATTCAATCACCTACACGCTCGATTATTTCCAAAAGTACTTCATTTCCTGATTTTGATATTCTGATTCTATCCCCGTCGTTTACTTCGATACAGGGGTCCTTGTCAAAGCCATGTGAATAAGGAAGGTTGAGTAAACTGCAAGCCGGCAAACTTAGGGAGCAGATATCTCTTGTCACAATGGCCTTTGGCCCTTTCCCAGTGTAGACCAGCCCCATTAGAACGTAGGGTGCAACGGTTGAACCAGAACCTTTTGGATATATCAAAATCTTATCTTCGATGACCCTGCCATCCAGTGGATGCCCTGTTTCCTCGATTTCACCAGTGTCACGATTCACGTAACCGAGGTACGTAATGGGGACATCAGTTACCATTGCTTGCCCCTCAATTTCCCAATCTTCTTGTGAATCCAGTCCTGAGCCGTTAATCGATAAATCTCCGTTTTGTAATATCTTGGAGGATTGATGCTGAGGCTGAGATTTTGCTTCAATCACTGGAGTATCTCCCTGAAGTAAATCAGACTCAAATGCATGAAGGACACAATCTTGTATTGACGCTACAGAAGTAGGTATTCGATTAAGTCCACTCGTTAGGTAGTGCTCTGCTTTTAGTGAATTAGTTAGCAGATGATTGTATTTATTTCGATTGTAAGGAGTTACTTCAGGACATGTATCTCTCAAAATTACTGCACCTGCCTCCTCCAAGATTGCAATCGAGCCGTCCGCTTCTGCTAAATCATAATTGTAAGTTGATGTAAAAACCCACAGTCTACCATCTTGAATCACCTTACCCATTTCGCAATGGGAGCGAGCTGCAGAAGCAGTGATTCTAATTTCCTCAAGGCTAGCTTGTGGACACCCTATAACCACGAGGTCTACCTTTGCCTTAGGAGATAGTTCGGAATATCTGGAGTTTAGGTCTTCAGCGGTAAACGTTAGATGATATTCATCGCCTGTTGTTTGGACTTCAGAATGCCCCTGAACCCACAATTGAGCACATCCATAATTGGCAGCTGCAGCTGTAAGTGCTTTTTTGGATGCAAAACTAATGTAATTAGGAAGACCTTTGAGGAAGGGCATTGGACCATACGGGAAATCCCAATCTGGCCTGACCTGTTTGCCAATCCAATCTCCTAGTATTGACCAATCTGATAGATGTATAAGTTCACATTTAACATCGACAACAATGTTTGGTCTACGATTTTCTTCAAGATGCAACCCCCATTTTGGCGCATACCCCGTCAAAGCTGTAGCCAGGGCAGAAAGACCTGATTCTCTATTAGTGACCAAATCAGTCCAGGTATTGGAAAACGCTACTGCATTTGATTCGGCCCAAGAAGCAAAGCCTGTTTCATCATCTACTCCACGATCGTATGGAGTGCAGGAAAGTGTTGCATCAATACCTAATTGCTCATATGCTTGAATAATTTCAAATTGCTGTTCCAAGAAATCTGGATAATCAATATCCATCTCTTCCATCCTGCGTTTATCGCATCCAGCAGAGTTCAATGTTGTTGGAATTGCGACGCTACCATCCCCGGCAAGGTCTGAAAGAAAGCGCCTCAAACCGTGTCCGCCAGTAATTACAGAGACCCCGGACACGTGGCTGTGTCGCACTTTGACAAATTCCTTTGCACCTGCAGTTTTGGCCAAGTCGATAACAAGTCTTGCCGCCTTTTGTTTGGTCGGACCATGTTGTCCTGAAAGCATAGAAGCCAAACTTTCAGGTAACTCCATAACATAGGGGAATATCTCCTCGCCCTTGAACACTTTGCATAATAATTCTCTAATTCTCGTTAGATTATCGCCAACCATGGCAGACGACAAGGCAGGTAGGGAGAAAAATGACCGGAGTAAGAAAACTGATGGCAAAAAGAAGCGACAAAAAATATTCAACTTCGCTATAATTTTGTTAATTATAATCAGCCTCACACTAAATGGATACAGTATTTCTAAACTAGAGCCAAAGAATGACGACGTGGATTCTGTGGGTGCTAATTCCTTGATTGAATTTGATATCTTATCCGGCACACACGGATGTGAAGAAGGCGGTTTTAGTATCCAAACTGGAGTAGACAGCAACTTGAATGGAATCTTAGAAGATGAAGAAATATTTGATGTCAAAAACGTATGTCACGGAGATGAAGGAAATCCAGGACCAATGGGTAATCGTGGATACAGAGGATACAATGGTACTGATGGTGAAAATGGAACAAGCGGGCAAAACGGTACAGACGGGACCTCCTCATTCATCAATTCTCAAACTGGAGAAATAGGCCCGTGTGATGATGCAATAGTAATCCAAATGGGGAATGATTCAGAAAGTGAAGAAGTCACCTCAGAAATCAAAATGTGCTTTGGAGAAATGTTCGAAGGACGAATTACAGATATCGAAAACTCGATTGGAGATTCATTCACGAGTGGATGCTCAGAAGGCGCGATATTGAACGGTTTTTTGATATTCGCAGCAACATCATCAGGTAATTGTATGCTATATTCGGCTACTGACAGAGAAATTAGTCAAATCTCTCAGTCGACAAATTTCCTCCCCGGATTTAATCTCGGATTTTCCTTGTTCGAGGATAGGATATGGTTTGACGCATTTGACGGGATTGAAACCCACATATGGTCGACAGATGGCACCGACATTAGGAAAGAGTTCACCACTTTCAATATAAATAGCGGACACTCCCTTCATTCAAGCAATAATCATTTGACTCTCTTCAGCGAGAATGAAATTACGGTTATCAGCGAAAATAATTCAACCACTACGGGTTCTTTCACAAATCTTTCAATTTCAAATGATGTTCTGATTTACAATTCAAATGGAATAATATTAGGAGGAAACAACATTGGAGGAGAATTACATTCAAAAGTTGAATATCATGATGGAATATATTACTTCCTTGCTACGAGCGACTTCAATGGAATCCAATTACATAGTAGCAACGGATTTAATTTAGTCAGATTATCTGATACGTTATCGTCTGTTTCCTCAAATGATTTTGAACCAATATATGCTGATGGCAGTATTTTCTTTAGTTCTGGAGAACTATTTTCATACAACATAGATAACTCTACCACTTACACCGTGAATAACGATCTACAAGTTGCTAGTGATGAAGTCATCGTCTTTGGAAACAGAGTTTGGTTTTCTTGTTACATAGCAAACTACGGAGTCGAAGTGTGTTCCTCAAACAGCATAAACGCCACGATAATTGCTGACTACTCGAATGGATTCGCCTCATCTAATCCTAAATTATTCACGACCTATGAGGACAAATTATTTGCTATTCTTGAGGATGAAAACGGCGGAGGAACCCTTTGTGAAATCAATGAGAATTCTGTTACAGAATTATTCGACCACGACCCTGGAGACTTAGTTTCTGGAAATCGTGGAGAAATATGGTTCAGCGACGACTACGCATATTTCGTTGGAGATACAACAAATCACGGAACTGAATTGTTCGTTTGGTCGCATGGCACGGTAACTGGAGATTGGATAATTCTCTAATTTCTCCAGTCGTGCTTTGCGGCTAATGGTTGTCGCCAACCCTGTCCAAACGCTCTACTGGACACTCTTGGTGCGGGAGGCATCTGCCATCTTTTGTGTTCACTTTTTGACAGCCTCGTTAAAACATCCCTGACCGTTTTATCGTCGAATCCTCTACTGATGATTTCTGTAGCATCCAATCCAGATTCAATGTGTAGGCGCAATATCTCATCCAATACCGGATAGGGGGGAAGACTATCTTCATCCTTTTGATCTGGAGCTAATTCAGCACTTGGAGGCTTGGTTAATGTAGATTGGGTAATTATTTCTCTACCGTTACGAGAATTGTAGATTTTTGACAATTCATAAACTTCCATCTTGTAAAGGTCACCAAGCGGAGCGTAACCTCCGGCCATGTCACCATATAGTGTACAGTATCCCTGTCCCAGTTCAGATTTGTTTCCTGTAGCAATTGCCATCGCATTATTAGAATTAGCATAGGCCATCACGATTAATCCTCGTAGCCTCGCCTGCAGGTTTTCAGCAGCAATTGGATTTCCAGCCTCTAAGAGAGCTGAAAGTTCTCCTTCCGTTGAATCGTGAATGTCGCTTATCGGTTGCATCACAAATTCAATTCCTAATGCTTCAGCAGTTGCTTTTGCATCGTCGATACTGTGTTGGCTCGAATGTCTAGAAGGCATTGAAATCCCAGTGACATTTGAAGCACCAACAGCCTCTGCTGCGACACACGCAGCCAAAGCTGAATCAATACCTCCTGAAAGTCCGAGAACAATTTTGGATATACCGCTCTTTCTGCAATAGTCAGACAACCCCATTGTAACGGCATCTAGTAAATCATCTACACCAAGGTCAAGGTTTTCACTACCTGAGATTTTTTCGAAGTCACCATCACCAATCCATTGTGTCTTATCGGGCCCACTCAAATCAACTAGCAAAATTCCTTCTTTCCACGCTGGAGCAATGATAGCATCCCCATTTGGCCATGCAACAATAGACCGACCATCGAACAACAGGTCGTCATTGCCACCGACTTGATTTGCAAGTAGGAAAGGATGATTCAGCGATTTTGCGACGCTTCTTGCGACGTCTATTCTAACCTTACATTTGTTTGCATGATAAGGAGATGCAGAGAGATTTACTGTAGCGTCGAGAAGAACCCCTTGCCTCCCCCAATCCATTATCTGAGCAATCGGGTCGCTCTTGTAATCGCTCGGAGTCTCACCCGAGTGTTGCCAAGCATCTTCACAAATTGTAACACCAATGTCTAACCCCGCTATTGTCCTAGCAATTCCCGGCCTTTCATCTGACTGGAAATAACGAGCCTCGTCAAAGACATCGTAAGTTGGAAGTAATTGCTTGCGTGTTACCTCTCGCGGTGATTCTCCTGTTCGCACTACACCATTACCGGGTAGATCTCTATGAGAACCTGCATCTAGTGGGGTGCCTACTAAAATTGGAATGTCAGACTTCAGGTTTAGTGCACTTTTTTTACACTCGGTTATGAAATCAGATTGTAGTAGTAAATCTCTTGGCGGGTATCCAGATACTACAAGTTCAGAGGTTACAGCCAAACTCGCACCGTTTTCTTTAGCTATATTTGCCATTTTTTCAACGAGTAAAGAATTACCAACTATATCGCCAACAAGCGGATTTGCTTGTAGTAGTGCGATTTTAGCAGACATTTAACTCCCCTATTCCCATCCAGAAGGCTCTAACCTCTATGCTTTTGGCTTCTGTAATTCTTCTAAATCGTATTCGTAATCATCTTCGATTTCATTATTCTTGGCGGTGGCAAATCTCATCCAAGCCAATAGATATAACAAACCAACGCAAATCATTGTCATCGTCATGCCTAGAACATACGGATTAGTGGCACCGATTGTATTCTCAAGGAATGCTTTTTCTTGAACTGGTTTAACGTCTATAAATGCGGAATAGTGCACTTCTCCATCCACTGTGACAGCGAGTCTTTGCAAACCAGGTTTCGAGGGTTTCCAGTCTACAATGTATGTCCCCACAGATTCTGCTGCAATTAAGAATCGAGTATTTGCGATTTCTTCTGTATTACCACTTAGGTAAATTACCTCAACCTTGAGTGGCACCTCACCGTCTTTCATTCCGTCATTCCTAACATGAATTTGTACTACGACTGGTTCTTCAACTTCGATTGAAACTTTTGAGATATCAATCCCACTTCTCTCAAGAGAAAATTGAGGTTCGTATTTCACAAGATGCCATGTATGAGCAGGATTGTTTTGGCTATTTTCAGATTTTGAGAATTGGTTACCTGCTAAATCTCTACCTTCAAATCTCACCTTTAGTACCGTTTGTTCCTGAAGGATTTCGGAGGAAATAGATGAAATGTCGACACTTCCTGTAAATTCAAGTCTCAACCCCGAGTTATCTTCACCCTCCAATTCCATTTTTGTGTCACCCGACATTAAGGGAGTATTATCTGTTACTGAAGTGACCCACCAATACATCCGCACCGAATCCTGGTCTATGCCGTGATTTTCAGAGATTAGGACTGTTATATTGTGTCGTTGTGCGGATAATACGGCTTCTTCCCTAGGAGATGTGAATTCAATTACTTCCGGTCCCTTTCCGTCTACTAATATCCACAGCACGGCATCTGTAAGGCTAGTTGTGTCGACCCCTTGTTCTGGCAAGCAATCAACATTGTATGTCAAGGGATGAAGTCCTGATGACTGAGGTGCCATTAAGGAAGCAGTGAAATCACCTTCAATAGAATTAGTGTAGGTCTTAACCCCGTTTATCTTGACAACGATTTGGCAATCGAATTGCGGTTTTTCAAGCGTCTGTGTGAAGAAGACGGAGCCTGATAACTCCATGGAGGAGCCGGGATTAACCCTCGCACCCGATTCGGTTAATGCCCCATTTTCAACCCATAAAGACAACTCGTTTGGAATCATCATTTCAGAGGAGAATCTCCACCTATTGTATGGAAATAAAGCAGAGTCTATGTTTCCGGCCCTATCCATTACCTCCACTTTAGGCTCCCTTCTAGTCTCTCCAATATCTGGTAATGACCACTGAGGTGTAAAGTCAAGATACAATTTCAAATTTTGCTCAAAAGGCCCAGGGGATAATCCAAATTTGTCGGTAATGATACATGAGTTAACTACGAGATGATGAGAACCCGTATAACATTCATTAGATACTGAATCCCATACCAATTCTAAGTTATCGGATGGCACATTGCTTGCTAGAGACACCCTTATCTCTGAAACATCTGAAATTCCATTTAATTCTGAAAATGAAACATTCAGGCCATAGCTTTGTCCTGGATGAAGCCAACTTCTCCTTCCATCCTCCCACTCAAAACCATCCGCATCTACCATTGGGGCTCCATCATTTCTAATTTGATACATGAATAAGTGGTCATCAACATTTGCAGATCCACCTCCTAAGAGAGAATAACCCGACTGGTCTGTACCAACCACATACCCTGCAACCTTTTCCCCCGGGAATGCTGAGGTGTCATCAATTATTGCGATGTAGGAGCCAACCGGTGAATCCAAATCTTTTGGAATAGTCATGAGGCGAGGAATGTATTCATTCTCACTCGGCCAACCATCGTTATCGTAATCGTTTGCCCATTCCGTCCATAGCATCAGTGTAACGTCCGTTGGCAGTACAGGTTGGTCAGAAATATTGACAATAATCTCCCGACTTTGAGAGGCAGTTAGGTGGTCAAAGAATCGAATATTAGAATCCGTAACAACAGGAGCCAGAGGGTCAATTTCGAAGGTTCTATTCATTGCGGGGGTGTCACCGATATCTCCTCCAGACAGCGGTGAGATGACTGCTTCATATGTGAGATTACCACTCGTGAACGGCGTAGTTGTTTCAACTAACCAATAATTGCCTGAATAGTCACTTGTGTTAGCTATTAATTCCCCATTTCGGAATAGTGAAAGATCGTATTCTCCCGGGAATGGTTTACTATTTCCGAACGGAGTTTCGAATCCTGCATCTATGTGGAAAGTTATGTTTTGCTCCGCTTTCAGATACTTTTGTGATTCAACTATCACACCTAATTCGTTTGTGATAATCATGTCTTCGAGAATTAAGTCGTTATGCACTGCCCCATTTGACCAGGTTTTGACAGCAGGCTTGGAAATAACTCCATTTGTTAACTCGATTCTTGTCTCGATACGCAAATCTTCTTGGTCATCAAAGGATTGTGCAGTCCTGAAACTTACCGAAAGGTCGTGCAAATCTGCGGATTGGTTATGAGTAACTGATGTTTCGTCAATAATTAGTGTAGAGTGGTCTCCGAATGCTACAATGCTTCCCGCTTGTACAGGAATTAACCACATTGCAGAGTAGTCATCTGAATACAGATTAAGAATTATTCTTTGAGGGGATGATTCGTGTATTTGGACACGAGTATTTACCTCTCGCCAATCGCTTGATGGAATCAATTTACTTGTATGATTAGTCCACGTCATTGCACCAATTTCAACGTCGCCAGAATGTGTCATAGAAATGACTTCTACATCGAGAGTGCACTTCGAATCCGCTTGGAAATCCAAAGTCATGGATGAGGATTTGAATGGAATCAAACGCTCTCTATTTATTGACATGACCAATTCTTCAATCGCAGTGGAAACTATCATTTCCTCTGCCAAATATGGAATAAACAAGCCAGATAGTTCCCTGTCCCCAGCATCGCTGATGACCTCTAGTCTTGCATGAACAAATTCTACTCCGCCAGAGCGTTTCGCGGCTGGAGAATTATCTGTTTCGTAATTCAAATCATTCAACTCTGATTCGTTGAGTGATATCCGTAAATGTGGAACATATTCGGTCCCACCCACTTCCGTAATCATTGTGTTACCGACCCACAAGGCCAAATTCTGAACCCCTAATCCAACAGAACCCACATCTGAAACTGAGACTTCGAATGCATGAGCGTCTTTTGGAATGAAGAGGTCATGCCAACTAGTAGGATTAAGTCCAACTTTGAAAGATAAACTTTCGTTATTATTAGCGAATACATCTTGATTACCCCAGCTACCAATGCCGTCTTGCGAGATAGACCATTCTTTGCGACCGTCGTCGTCAACATCAAGGTAAGGTGATTTTATTATCTCGGCAGGGTACAATCTCAGGTTTAGATTATTTGCAGACCATTGGGAACCATTTCCGAGATATTTTATCCTAATACTGGAAGCCCATTCATCAAATTCAATGATTTGGTTCAGGTCAGAAATTGTCTGCCAACCACCATCATTAATAGACATTTGAATCAGTGGGGAACCACTGGTCTGAGTTTGAATTTTTATTGCTGTAAACGGTGTATCAATATCATAGGCAGGCGATATCAATTCAGAGGTAGAATTACCCTCGTATGAATTTAGTAAATCGTTGTATATAACGTCATTTAATTGCCAACCAGAACCGTTTTCCAAGAATGAGTCAAAGATTTCTCCGCCACCAGAAATTCTGTGAAGTCTTGGGGAATCACCATTTGAATTAGAGATAAACTGTAATTTTATTTTCAAAGATTTGTAGGTCTCATAGTCGATTGAACTCAATCCAATTTCTGTGCCGGAACGATTTTCAAAACCGGGTATTGGCAGGTTTGTACTCACATCGATTACGCTCCAGTTGAGATACGCGTCATCGGGTATCTCCGCATCGATAAACACTGGAGAATAGACCCCTTTGTCAATTAATTCATCAGAACCAACATCCCATCCAAATGAACGAGTAGTCAAATTTGCCCCACTGGTGCCCGGAATAATTACGTCATCAAAGAACCAATAATCACAACAGGTTCCTGAACCAGAATTTTGTCTTGCCCTAACTTGGAATGAAGAGTGATATGCGTCGGTTGGAAGATTGTAATTCACATTTGTAACCGAGCCACCGATTGTAGAGCCAGGAGAGTAATGGAACTGTATCCATTGATTGTTTGAATTCTTGTACTGTAGGTAAAAATTCTCGTTGGTATCTGGCTCTTCACCACAACCAGAATTACCTTGGCGCACCCAAGCATTGATCGACAAACCTGCATATCCTGAGAGGCTAACTGCAGGACTGGTGACATAGACGTTGGAGCCTCTAGTCCACCAAGAACCGCCATTATTTCCGCTCATTCCACAAGTAATAGTTGTAGTTCTTTGAGCATATGAAGAACTTGTAGAATTCCATCCCTGTGCACCATTATTGAAATCCCATGTAACACCTTGAAAACCGAGCACTAGGGCACCATCAGTATCAACTTCGAGTCCAGTTGTGGTAAATCCTGCTTGACCCCAATCATCCCAGCTGAAGCCGGTTGAACGGTAACTGTTACCCGATTTAATCTTCATTGAAATCGTTTGCAAAGCATCGGTTGGATTCATCGCAATCGTTGGACCTACTCCTCTGCTACCAGGTCCAGCAATATTGACCGTCTTCACATCCCCAGATGTTTTCTTCTGAGTTTCATATTCGACCAACTCTTCTCCATTTGATTGGGAGGTGTACATCGATAATTGGGAAGAACATAGCATTATCATAACTAGGACCAACGCCTTAGCCCCACCACCGAAGGTTGCCATGTGCTAACGGGATACACTCAATGTAATTCAAAGCAACCCCAAAAAATCATCACGATTATGTTTTGATTTCCAACTCTATTAACCGAAGTTGTAAACGACTGATTCAAAACATCTTAGCAACTCGGAACTACCATGGGAACCCCAAAAGCAACCAGTGAACTAGATTCCGTTGCATTGGAGACTGGATTACTATCTACTTGGAAAGATGAAAATCTTTTCCATGAAAGTGTCCAAAACCGAGCTACTGGAGAGCCGTTTATCTTCTTGGAAGGGCCACCAACAGCCAACGGGAAACCCGGAATTCATCACGTTGTGGCTCGAACCTACAAAGATCTGGTTTGCCGATGGAAAACAATGCAAGGTAACTTTGTCGAAAGAAAGGGTGGTTGGGACACCCACGGCCTACCGGTTGAAATTGAAGTCCAAAAGCGACTTAACCTGATGAGCAACGAGGCGATTGAAGAATTTGGAATGGAAAAATTCAACGAAGAATGTAGAGCATCTGTATGGACATATGAAGCTGCTTGGAGAGAGATGACTGAAAGGATGGCTTACTGGTGTGACCTCGATGACCCATATGTTACATTACACAATGAATTCATCGAATCATGCTGGTGGGCTTTGAAGAAAATGTTCGAAAAAGGCCTCCTCTACAGAGGATACAAAGTTCTCCCATATTGCCCCCAGACAGGTACCTCATACTCAAGTCACGAAGTTGCTCTTGGATACAAGGAAGTTGAGGAGCCGTCTGTCTATGTTAAATTCAAATTGGAGAATGATGATGCCTCAATTCTTGCTTGGACAACTACCCCTTGGACGCTACCGGGGAATGTAGGTCTGGCTGTCGGGCCTGATGTCGATTACGTAAAGGTCAAAGTTACCCAAAACCCTGAGAATTGGGAAGGGCACGGAGGAGCAGAAATCGGGGAAACACTGATCGTTGCAAAAGATCTATTCAAGGAAGTTATTCGTCACCACTGTGAAGAAATTGAAATTCTGAAGGGAAGCGACCTGATTGGAAAATCATACCAACCTCTATTTCCATCTGCAGTAGATAGAGGCGATTCACAGTCTGCTTGGACAGTGATTGGGGCAGACTGGGTTACAACAACAGACGGTACTGGTGTAGTTCACACAGCTGTAATGTATGGTGAAGATGACTATAATCTCGGTATGGAGGTTGGACTACCAGCACAGCACACTGTTGGCATGGATGGTTCATTCGTACCTGGAACACATCCTCTATTGGACGGTAAATATGTCAAAGACTGCGATGAAACTATAATCGAGATATTACATGAATCAGGATTACTTTACAGAGAGAAAATGTACGCTCACGACTATCCACACTGTTGGAGAACCGGTCACCCACTACTATACTACGCAATGGATTCTTGGTTTGTACGGATGACCGCTGTCAAAGAAATGCTTCTGGAGTTTAACTCTCAGGTTGAATGGGCACCTGATTGGGTTGGTGAAGGCCGATTTGGCGAATGGTTGAGGAATGTGAAAGACTGGGCAATCAGCAGAGAAAGATATTGGGGTACCCCTCTTCCTGTTTGGATTTGTAAAGAATGTAATCACCAGCACTGTGTTGGGTCCACCGAGGAAATGGCAAGTATGGCCAAACAAGGAAGCCCTGTTGCTACAGACTTACATCGCCCATATGTCGATGATACAATCCTTGAGTGTCCAGAATGTTCCTCAGACATGAAGAGAGAACCTTTCGTTATGGATTGCTGGTTTGATTCAGGATGTGCATCATTTGCTCAATGGCATCATCCGTTTGGAGAGGAAGGAAAATTCGAGAATAATTTCCCGATTGATTACATCTGTGAAGGTGTTGACCAAACACGTGGATGGTTCTACACCCTACTTGCAGTAAGCACAACCGTATTCGATTCGATTTGTTACAAGAGATGTCTATCTCTTGGATTGATTTTAGACGCAGAAGGGAAAAAAATGTCGAAATCCAAAGGAAACATCGTCGACCCTTGGGATCATTTCAACCGTGAAGGTGCTGATGCAACAAGGTGGTACATGGTCACAGCAGGCGCACCATGGAACCCACTGAAGTTCGACCCTAACGGAGTTCGCGAAACATATGGCAAGATGTTCCTGACCTTGTGGAACGTACACAGATTCCACGCTGATTACGCAGCACTGGATGGTTTTGACCCTGAAAGTTCGCCGGCAGGAAACAATACTCCGCTTGATGATTGGATTTTGTCAAGATTGTCTCAAGTAGTTGAAGGAACTACAAAACAATTCGAAGAGTGGGATTTCCACAAAGCATGTCGAGACATAGAGGAGTTTGTTGTTAACGATGTCTCCAACTGGTACGTAAGAAGGTCGAGAAGAAGGCTGTGGGAAGAGGCATCTAGCACTGATAAATTGGCATGCCAGCATACCTTGCACAAGATTCTCGTCACCGTGAGTAGGCTGATTGCTCCGGTATCTCCTTTCATGTCGGATGAGATTCATAGAAACTTGACTGGCGTTTCGGTTCACATGGCTGATTGGCCACAACCTGAAAGCGTAAACCAGGTAGTCCTGCAAGCGATGGAAATTGTTCGTGAACTTGCAGAAACTGGTCGAAGGATTAGAGTCGATGCTGATAGGAGACAAAGGCTACCCTGCGCAGAAGGATGGATTGTAAGCGGTCCAGACCTATCTGATTTCCACGATATTTTAGCTGAAGAATTGAATGTAGAAAAAATCTCACTCGAAACCGACCTTGACAGATTCCAACAGGTAGTAGTTGTTCCAAACAGAAGAACGCTAGGAGCAAAATGTCGTCAAGACCTTCCAGCCGTTTTGCAAGGAATTGCAGATGGTGATAGCGAGTCTATGTTGGCAAGTATTGATGCTGGCAACTTAGTCATAGCGGGTTATCAAATAACCTCTGAAGACATCGAACTCAGAAGAGTCGAGAGAGAAGGATATGCCGCTCAAACATTACAGATGGAAGATTCCTCTGTATCTCTCGTCTTGGACATGTCTGATTCTCCTGAACTACTGTCAAAGGGATTGGCAAGGGACATTACGAGAAGAATCCAGGCTTCGAGGAAGGATTTGAATCTTGAAATCGAGGACACCATTTCTCTAAAAGTATGGATGCAAAATGCCCCTGAGTTATTCGAGCAAGATAAGACTTGGATAATTAGTGAAACTAGAGCAAATGATGCTAATTTCGAAATCGGGGAAGGAACAGGGGAGATGTTCGAAGTTGACGGGTCCACCATATGGTACAGCGTTTCGAGGTCGTGACAATGCAGAGAAGATTCGCGGTATTACTTGCTCTTTCAACAGTCTTGGCTGGCTGTTTTGGAGAAGGGGATTCCATTAATTCTGACAAAGAAGTAGAGACATCTATTTGGGAATCATACGTCATGATTGACGAAGTACCTGCGATAGATCCTTGGGAATTTATTACTCTCGACCTTAATACAAATCAAAGTACTCTAACCTCATGGGCCGTTTTCGACAAAAACTACGGTGGTAATTGTTGTGAACATTACATAGCTAGTTCAATAGAAGGAGATATCCTAAATATCGGAGGAGAATATCCTGTTTGGTCACATGATAGGGGTCATGAATGGGACACTTACGTTCCCGGAGTATTCACCGACCCTGTTTGTCGCACACCAGTTCCAACCAACCCTGGTCAAGAAGGATTAGGTGAGGGCAGTATTGTTCAGGCAACTAACGGAGATTACATCTCAATGTCATGGTTCCCGTACGTTGGAGGAGATGGTAAGTTAGACAAATTCTACGCCATACTCTACGATGCATCTGAGGATGAGTGGCGATGGTGCTACAATAGAATGACTGAACCATTCTATGACCGGTCTTGGCAAGTCGAAGTTATAGGACCAATATCATCCAATATCGGTAGTGGAGAATGGGCAAGTCTCGTTGTTTCTAATTTCTGGCATCAAACTCAAAACGCTGGAGGACAAATTAGTGTTGATGGATTGAATTATTACAACTTCCAATTCGCTGGACGCAACTCAAACCCTGGTACGATGGAAGTAGACCTAAACTTCACAAACTTGCCTGCATATTTTGATGTCAATAAACCACACAAAGAAATGAGGGCATTCCCAGTACCCAGTGGAGGACTCTACTTCCCACAGTATTTCAGTGATGGCTCATCAGCATTTCTCGACACATCTCTAAATTGGAATAGACATGAAGCTCAATTCCCAAGCGAGTATTGCCAAATTGACTCTACTGGAGCATTACACTGTGTAAGCCTTGCAGGAACTACATTCACACATCACCTTTCCTTCGATGGAGGATCGACATGGGCTACTCAAAACTACAGCGATGAGTCATGGGCGCAAATCGAAGAATGGGAATTTCAAGCAAATGGGGCGCTAGACCTTTTCGCTTTGAATGTTAGATACCAATCTGCGGAAGGTCCAGATGTTGACATACTGTACCATGTTAGAGACTATTCTGAATCTATGGAGCCAGACACTTTGACTTACATCGGTTTAGGTGACTTAGATTCGACAAGCGGAGCAGGAAACGATATCAGATTCGATTTCGCTTCTTTAGCAATTCTAAACGATGGAGGAGTAGTTGTTGCTTATCACGATTCAACCGACCCTGACCCTCTATTCGCTGTAGAGGTTGAAATGCCGTACTACGGACCATTAATTTGATTCCAAATACGATTAAATTCATTCGAGGTTACCCTTAACTTCAAAACCTCTTGACAGACATTTTAGCGTATGGTTCTGAAATCTATACCGGGAGTTGGAGCTAATTTAGCAAAGAAGTTGACCGACCATTTTGGCACGGAAGAAAGAGTAATGCAACTACTCTCTGATGGCCAAACCGAAATCATTGCGGAGGTTGAAGGTGTCTCACTAAACAGAGCCGACAATATAGCACGCTCATTGAACGGGTTAGACGGTTTCCTAGCAACAAAGGAAGCGGTAAGACTGCACAAAGAATTGCTAGCGCACATCGCATCATATGCATGTAATTCTGGAACAAAATCAAGACTAAAGAACTTGATGCCTATTAAGGAAACAGAGGAAAGACGGGCATTAATATTGCAGGCGATGGAAACAGATTACAAAATAGAAAATCTGAAAATTCCATCCTCAATTGACACTCATTTTGAGCGCGTTGTCGTTTCTAAAAATCCAATAGATGAATTGAAAAGATATTGTCGTGTTCTTACACCATCCTCTGAAGAAACATGGAAAGATTACCGTGTATTCAAATCAGTAACCTGGGTTGGGGATGACGGTCCCTCACAAATTCCAGAAGGATGGTTGGTTTTACCAGAAAATGCATCGATAGATATGATTTTGCCAGAGCGCTGCGTAAAGTGGTTTGAGCTAAATAAACAAACCTTGGAAATAATCACACAACTACCTGAAGGTAAAGGATTTTTGAAGAATTTTGATACGATAAGAATTCCACAACTCGCACCACTATTAAACGAATTATCAAACACCTGCGATGCAGATTCTATTGCACATGTCAGGGACCAAATATGGCCACTTGCCAAGAGTTTAGAGAAAAGAATCCAAAATGAAGTAGATGAATCGATGCAGAATGTAAAAATGGACTTGTCCGGAGCGGACATGTTACAAGCCTTAGCAGACGCAGCATCACTACAAAGAAAATTAGCCCAGCAAACCAATACTGCAATTGAGCAGGCAATAGAATCAGCGACGGACGAAATGGCGAGTTTGCTCAGTGATGTTGGAGTTAAGTGTCCACGAAATATCTTCAAAGCAGAATGGCCAACTAAAGTTGATAGAAGCATACTTGATGAGATAGATTCACAACTTGAAGAACTATTCAAAACAACTCAGTCTGACAGATTGATTTCACTTGCAAGAAGGCTCTCACCCTTAAAGGCCAAGTGTGAGGTAGCAATACGAAAACTGATTGAATTAGACCAGTGGCTTACAATTGGAAGATGGGCGAATGATGTGAATGCGACCATGCCTGAATTATCTAACTCAGGTATAGTTATCGATGAAGGAAGACACCTCCTGATTGATGGCATGGCTGACCCTGTGTCATATGGTCTCGGTAAGTGTGCGGCTAAAGGCGACCAGCAATCGATAGCTCTGTTGACTGGAGCCAATAGCGGAGGTAAGACAACCATGTTGGAATTGCTTGCTCATTGCACAATACTTGCCCACATGGGATTGCCTGTACCAGCAAAATCAGCAAAGATTGGCCAAATTGAATCTCTTCACGTGCTAGCAAAAGCTGGTGGTACACAATCCGCCGGTGCGCTCGAACAAACCTTACTACAATTAGCAAATGTAGTATCAAATGATGATTCAAAATTGATTCTTGCGGATGAACTAGAGGCGATTACAGAACCTGGCGCAGGTGCGAGAATTATCGCAGGAATGCTCGATGCTGCTGACCGGCATGTTGGAACTTGTATGCTCCTCGTAACTCATCTTGCACCTGCTATTATTGAAGCGGCAGGCAAAGATTTGCGAACCGATGGAATCGAAGCAAGAGGCTTAGATGACAATTTAGAATTGATAGTTGACAGAACTCCGAGAAGAAATTATCTCGCAAAGTCAACTCCTGAACTTATCGTGAGAAGGCTAGTTGAACGGTCGAACGGAAATGCAAAATCAGTTTTCACATCTATCCTAGAAAGGTTCTGATTAGCAAATACGATCGGATTCTTCACCGTAATTCTGCATAGGCGCTTGGAATAATTCGTCACAGCTACGGTACACAAGTGGTAGAGTTAGTGTGCTTTGTGACCAATCTATCGAATAGTCTCCAGAAGCTGCTGGACTTGGTACGTAATCTTCACCTGTTTGTGTGACTGTAAACTGTATAGTTTGTCCAGCGGCGAGGAAAACGTCCATCGGCATGAATTCGACCTTAGCCAAAACTGTAGAGAACGGCGTTATTGTAGCCACTCCATCTCTACCACCGTCATAGAATCTAAGGTCCATAACGGCGTGTCCTAAATGAATTCCATTACTATCTGTCATCTCGATGAATATGTGGCCATTATTCGTAGTGTGAGGTGTAGCGCTGGTGTGTAACGTAGGCATTCCAGCGATGTAAGTGTCCTGTTCAAATGGACCATATGAGAAGGTTATCGCACCTCTTCCAGTTCCCATTAAAGCAGATGATGGCTCTAAGGTTGATACATCCACCGAAACAAATTCAGTGTCTTCAGAAGGCCAAGTCGATTCAAATCTCCATCCTCCTCTATTGTCTTGCATTTCCACACCTAGGGTTGGTGCGCGACCTTCTCCTTTCAGATACCAATCAAACCAATACAGCATTTCATCCGCCCAGTCCCACCTCAGAGTGTACGGATAAGCCTCTTGGCCACGCCCTACTCCCTGTGAACTATGTCCTTCAACACGGTCTGGATAATCGTGAGCCCACTGCCCTGCAAGAGTTTTAATTTCGATTCCTGCATCGGCCACCTGTTGATGGATCGGGAAAGCCATGTGAGGGTCTACGTTCCAGTCTTGCATTCCCTGGATTATGTAAACTGAACCATTGTAGTTGTCCAGAACTCTTCCCAAGAAAGACCTCTCAGTCCAGTAGGTATTGCCGGCGAAATCAACCATTCCTCCTGTAAAGTAAGCAGCAGGACCGTTTGCATATCCTTCCATGTAACCTTCACAAGCGTTGTCAACATCGTCAGCATCACCATCGATTCCAAAAGAGCCGTATACACCGTTGTGCATAATCATTCCACGCGCCTCCATACTGCCATTTCTCCACATTAATTCGTGTACTCCGATTAAACCGGACATTGGCACGATTGTAGCAAGATATGGATTACCGAAGGTCGCCGCTTGCCAAGGAGTACTTCCGTCGTAGGATTTCCCGATAATCCCGACTTTACCATTTGACCAAGATTGGCTTCCTAACCAAGTTACAGCCGCATCGATTCCCCGTTGTTCATCCGTTCCCATCAAGTCCATACAGTGGTTAGATTCACCCGTGCCGAACACTGAAACCTGAGCCACACCATATCCATGAGGTACGTAATTTTCGATTAAGAATCTGCCAAGTCTGTTAGCTGGAGTTAATGCGTCAACGTCTCCGTCGTTATAGTATGGACCAATCTCTGCAATAACGGGTACTTTACATTCCTCAGAAATTTCTTCTGTTGTGTAATCACATCCTTCGATTACTGGTAGCCACAAGCCCAAATGCACCTCTGCATCACCGGTTAGGCCAGCCCCCCCGTCAGCCGCTGTAATCGTGTCAACAGGTACGTATACACTTCTTACTTCATCGATTCCGTGTGACCCGTTTACTGTTACTCTACTGAAAACATCCGTATCGAGATATTCTAAATTCGAACGCTCCCAGGGTTCTGGATAATCTATATCTGAAACTGTAATTAATACCTCAGAATCTTCACCAAAACAACCTGAGAACATTGCAGGAAGCAGTATCACCAATAGAAACACTGCCTTGCGCATGGAAGCCACGCCTACTCGATATGTTTTGAGATTATCCTTTTACCGGACACATCCAAAATAGGATACTAATTGATGTGCTGAAACAAGCACGATTAACCATGCGCAAGGTACTTGTAGCCTTAATGCTACTAACAGCCCTACTTCCTTTAACACCAGTTACAGCAGAAGAAGGCGGAGTTGTAATCGAAGAAATTCTCGTCTCCCCATCGAGTGCATCATACAATGGAACCGACTGGAACGGAGATGGTGTTATTGGCTCACAAAGCGATCAGTACATTCAGATTAGGAACACTGGAAGCCAACCAGTAGACATCTCAGATTGGATACTCGATGATAATATCGGAGAGGGAAGCCCACCTTGTAGGATTGGATGGAATACAACAATCGAAGCCGGTGAAGCAATCGTTTTTTACAGAGCAAATACCGGAATAGAACTCGACTACTTTGATGCAGACAGCGCTAATTTATTCGATATTGATGGTAATCTGATTTCAACTATGTCTTACCCAGCTGAAGATTCATGGTGGGATAAGGTATACTCATATGCTGCAAACGGTAGCCTTTGGAAACAAGACCCGAACCCTTCACAAGAACAGGGCTCATGCTACACGCCAAGAGACCACATTCACACAGGTTCATACATTCTTCAAGGAAGAATTGTGCCGATGACTGGCCCAAATGACGTTCTTGAGAACGGAAATGTAATGATTGAGAATGGACAGATTGTTTCTGTTTGGTCTGATGGTGATATCCCTCCTATCAACACCGACAATGTTTCTACATTCCAGACAAATGGGACCATATATCCTGGGCTAATTGACATGCACAATCACTTACACTACAATATTGCACCCCTTTGGGAAATGTCGCCACATAGTTCTAGCCAAACAAACGAATTCGGAGGTTATAATAACAGATACCAGTGGAAAAACCACCCAGATTACAGCCCCCACGTAACCAAACCCAAATCATTTGTTCACAGTGGTTCTTACTGGAATATGGAAAGTCAAGCAATGAAGTATGTGGAGGTAAAGGAAATTGTTGGCGGTACAACGAGCGCACAAGGTGGACCGTCTACGGGCAAAGATTCCTTCGACTCTATACTTGTAAGAAATATCGAGTACTATAATTTTGGAGCAGATGAAATTCATACAAAGGTGACAGAACTTGAATCCAGTTACATGGGGAACCATATCAAAACCGGAAATGCGTCGGGGGAACTCAGAGCTTGGTTTTTGCATCTGGGTGAAGGAATGGATGAATCTAGCAGGGCAGAATTCGACATTCTTGTCCAAAATGACCTACTAGTAGGCGAACTGAACTTAATTCACGGAACCGCTCTTACGAAAACCGAGTTCGATAAGATGGGAGAAGTAGGAGCAAACTTGGTGTGGTCTCCACTATCTAACCTACTTCTATACGGAACTACAACAGATGTGGCCGCCGCAAAAGATGCCGGCGTTAGAATCTCCATCGCCCCAGATTGGGCCCCATCGGGATCAAAATCCCCGCTTCATGAACTGAAGGTTGCAGATTTGTGGGATGATGAAATGCTTGGGGATATCTTCAATGATTATGAAATGGTCCAAATGGTTACATCAAATCCTGCTAAAGCAATGAAGTGGGACCAATATGTTGGAACTATTGAGGTAGGAAAAGCCGCTGATTTAGTCGTTCTAGACAACATCAACACTAACCCATATAGAAATATGATAAACGCAATCGATACAGATGTTCGACTAACTGTAATCGGTGGCATCCCAATCTATGGTGACGAAGACATAATGTCTGCAATGAAAGGTGACGACTGGGAATCTGTGGGATTAGGAAAAGCTCTCGATGTCACATTCATCGGCGTTGAAGATGGTGGTCAAACTTGGGGAGAGATAGTTAGCGATTTAGAGATGGCAATGAGATTTGATTATGATGAGATGAAGGACGCCTTCGGAGATGGCATGACTGATTTTGATAACCAAGTAGCAAATATGGTAGATGTTGGTCTAGACCCTGTCCACACCTGGGGTGATGATAGATATTTCAGAGTGATTAACAATTCCAATTCTGCCAATTCTCAAATCGATATGTCACTATTGTATGACCGTTATTATGACAGGACTGCGACCATTGATACAGTTATCGGAGAGGAAGGAAATTATACGGAAAACAATTCTGTTTCTTACACCTATGGATGTATGGATAATACCGCATTGAATTTCAATGCGGAAGCCACTAAGGATGATGGAAGTTGTACATTCCAACAACAAAACAATACCCAGCAAACAAATAACTCTGATGATAATACCTGTATTGGTATATGCGATGATTCATTTTCAGATAGTGTCGAAGATAAGGACGAAGCAAACTTGATTTCTCTATCAATTTTCATGCTGATAATTTTTGGAATTGCGATTGCAGTAATATTCATTTCAAAAAATAAAGATGATGGGGTTTCATTTGTTCCGGAAATGCCACCTTTAGAGCCACCCAAATCAGATTAAGTCCCATATCGGCCCTTCATCTGTATCCGTTACCACCACACCCAATTCGTTCAATTGGTCTCTTATCGAATCGGCTAATACCCAGTCTTTTGCGACTCTAGCATCCGTTCTCTTGGCTATCAAACTCTCAACTTGTTCTGCAATCTCTGAACGCCTCGGGTCTTCTTCTGGCTCAGCTAGCACTATTTCTCTTGCTGGCAGTACGCCCAGAACGTCACCAGCAGTATCCTCCAACCATTCAACGCAGTGAATTGCATATGCGCCTAAATCATCTCCTTCTAATGATGATAGCATCTTGCTCATCTCTTTCAAGGCACCTAAGACCTTGGCTACTGCTTCTCTTGAATTAAAATCATCATCCATTGCAATTGCAAAACCCTGAGCCATTTTTTCTAGCAAACCGAGGCTTTTTACAATAGGCACCTGAGACATCACATCACCTTCTGGAAGAGGTGTAGAATTATCACCCGCCAACTCTAATGCAGCCTTGTAAACTGAAATCAAGCGATTGTAATTTTTTTCAGCATCCTTCAGTAATTGTTCATTCATATCGATTGGTGAACGATAATGAGCGTTGATCAAGGCGAAACGAAGGACCATAGGGTCGACTTTCTCAAGAATTTCTTTAATAGTCCAAAAATTTCCAAGAGATTTACTCATTTTTTCTCCATCGATATTGACAAATCCATTGTGAAGCCAATGATGAACCACTGGGCTACAACCAGTGTGGCATTCACCTTGAAAAATCTCAGCCTCGTGGTGGGGGAAAATCAAATCATGACCTCCACCGTGAATGTCAAATTGCTCTCCAAAGGCATCCATAGACATTGCAGTACATTCAATATGCCAACCTGGCCTTCCCAGACCCCAAGGTGATTCCCATGTTGGCTCTCCAGGTTTAGCTGCCTTCCATAATGCGAAATCCTTGTGGTCGCGCTTACCACTACCAGTACCTTCTACTCTACCTCCGGCACCTCCTCTTACAGCATCTATATTCTGACCGGTTAAATCACCGTACTTTTCGGGAGCGCTCTCTACTGAAAAGTAAACACCATCATCAGAAGAATAAGCATTACCTTTCTCTATCAAGTCAGAAATGATTCGTATCATATCGTCGACATATTCAGTACACCTTGGGTATGAATCGGCTCTTAGAATGTTTAACGAATCCATATCATCATAGTAAGTTTGGATATTATCTTCAACCAACTGTTTCCAATCAGCTCCAGATTCATTTGCACGATTGATGATTTTGTCATCAATGTCAGTGAAATTTTGAACATAATTCACATCATAGCCCGACTTTTCAAGCCATCTATGGATCAAATCGAATGAAAGATAGCACCTTGCATGCCCTAAGTGACACAAGTCGTAGACTGTTACGCCACACACATACATGTTTACTACGCCTGGGTTGATAGTGGAGAAGACAACTTTGTCCTTCCTCCTAGTGTCATGAACACGTAGTGGCATCAAATGTCGGGTATAGTCCCTGTTATACAAAGATTAGTTACCAATTACGTTGTAATCTTCGCTTAGTGGTGTCGCCCCAGTTTCAACCCTGAAAATTTGGCCATCCTTGAACTGATAGAATGTCAATACGGCTTCTGATGTGGAACCGTTTGCAAAATGAGCGATACAGTGGTCAACTCCTACTTCGTCGTTTTCGTAAAGAATTCGATTGTTTTCGATAGTTACCATTCCTGAACCCATTATTCCAAGCATGTCTTGCTTGGTCATTTGCGCATTCCCAACGTGTGGAATGAATATGCAATCGTCGTGAAGTATCGCTTGCATTTGCTCTTTATTTCCCGAGGAAAATGCTACATGGTAATCTGCTATTAGGCCCATATTAGTGTACATGGATTACAGGGTATTAACATTTTATTAAAGAATATTAGATGATTAAGACCGTTCTATCTATTACATAGCGCATCATGAGTTTTATCATGAGGCCGGCTCTAATTTCTAAACTGAGTTGGTCTTTTCCGACGGCAACTATACTTCTATCATCTCTTTTACACATAATCTTAGGAGACGCGAGAGATTTTCCATTTTTTATTTCAGAGGCGGACTACCCCGGAATTCAGCGCTATATTTTTACAATAGGTTTTAGCTTGAGTGGGCTTGTTTTGATTTACTATTCTTGGTTAATTTTCCAATCCACTAAAAATACTGCAAGGTGGTACTGGATGAACATATCCTTATTGATGGGAATTTGGGTTGGAGGCAACCTGTTCGTAATGTCATTTTACGACATGTACGACCACATTGAGATTCATGTTGCTACCGCATTGAACGTCTTTTACTTTGGCTGGGGATGGTGCGTAATCACTCACATCGGATTACCAAAAGCCTCAGATTCAGGTAAACGAATAAGAAAAATATCAATGGTTACAGGTTTAATTGGGCTAATTGGAATGGTTTATTCAATCAGCGTTGGTTTGGATAAATATCCCGAATTCGTTAATAACGAATGGGATTTTGAAAAGATGCAACCATATATTGATTGGGCGGCTCCCATGGAATATTTGCTGGCTTTTTCATTCATAGCGACTATTTTTTCGTTTGAGAATGAGATAATTGGAGATGAAGAAGAATGAAATTACTCGTCGTTGATTTACTTGCTGAACGAGTTTCCTTTGGGGAAAAAGGAGTTGAAGAAATAGTCAGACATTTCGAGGGATATGAAGTTCTACTATGGGCGCCACATATCGATAATCCAAGAGAATATTCCTTTGGGAGAAGAGTAACTGAACCGGAGGAAGTAGATGCGGTTATAATCACTGGAAGCAGAAGAAATGTATCGATATGGGAGCCATGGATGGACCAAGTTGCAGAACTTATTCGTAGCTGTAAAACCCCTCTATACGGCATTTGCTTTGGACACCAAATAATCTGTAAGGCCCTTGGTGGAAATGTCGTAAGAGCCGAAAAAGGATTCCATGAATTCGCAGAGGTAGTGGGCCTAAGTGGCAATAAATACAATCAATTGTTCACCCACCAAGACTTCGTCATTGATGCAGGAGAGATGGATGTAATAGCCTCATCCGACCACTGTGAAATAGCGGCATGTAAACACCCAACCAGGCCAATTTGGACTGTACAATTTCATCCTGAAGCGATACCAGAATTACTTGACTATTCTGTCGAATCTGGTGACATGACAATCGATGAAAGGCTTGCATTTGGAGATAAAATTCAGGATTTAGACGTGACAAATTCACTCATCTATTCCAAATTATTATGATCAATATTATTCAGATTTGGCAGCCTGAATCTTTGCGTCATTCGCTTTAATCTGTTCCCACACAATCTCAGCTATATCTTTGACTTCCATTTCAGAATTTATGCTAGACAAACCATCTGTAACCATTGTAGAACAGAACGGACATCCCACAGCAACTGTATCGGCTCCAGTTTCAGCCAATTCTTTTGCTCGAATTACATTGACGCGGTCATATCCTTCGTCGACATGCTCTTCCATCCACATCTGAGCGCCACCTGCTCCACAGCAGAATGAATCTCTCGCATTTCTCTCTGTTTCTGTGTCCACTCCACCTATTGCTGAACGAGGTGCTTCGAATTCTCCGCCTATTCGACCTAGATAACAAGGGTCGTGATAGGTGATATTGCCATCGTGCTTTGGCTCTGGTAGTTTGCCCTCGTTTTGAAGATGGTTAATCAGTTGCGAGTGATGCATGACTTCGATGTCTTGACCCCCGTAATCTTTGTACTCTTTGCCAAGGGTATGGAAACAGTGAGGGCATGAAGCAACTATTTTCTTAACTCCTAGTTCATCGAATGTCGATAGGTTAGTTTCAGCGAGCATCTGGAAGAGATATTCATTTCCGGCCCTCCTTGCAGCGTCTCCACTACAACCTTCCTGCATCCCTAAAATACCTACATCCAACCCTGCTTCTTTCATGATCGAAATCGTGTCTCTTGCGACCTTTTTATTCCTCTCATCGAAGGAAGCCGCACATCCTGCAAAGTAGATGTATTCGGCCGGTTCTGCAACCTTTACGTCCAAATCTGCAGCCCAATCTCCTCTCTCGTGCATTGGTATTCCGTAGGGGTTGGAGTCGCTCTCAAGATTCTCAATAGTCATCATAAGAGGCATTACCGTCTCTTCTACGGATTCGTCAAATTCCATTCGTTCCATCATCAAATGTCTTCTTGCGTCCGTCAGTTTTGGAACGTGCTCGATGTTAACCGGGCAGACATCGACACAGGCGTGGCAGGTTGTACAAGCCCAGATTGCCGCTTCACTAAATCTTGAAATCATGTCTTCTTCAGGTGCTTCACCCTTGAACAACAATTCAGCATGTTCGTTAGCGTATCCTCTGACATCGTGAACTATTTGCATTGGATTTAGCGCTTTTCCAGAAGCGTATGCTGGGCATACATCTTGGCATCTAGCACATGATGTACAAGCCCAACCATCGATAAGGCTCCTCCAAGTCAACTGAGTATAGGATGCTGCTCCGAAAGATTCCAGATCAAGGTCGTCTAGAGGAACCGCAGTTCCGTTTTCGTCGGTTTGGAGAGGACGCATTTTAGCCATAGGCTGAGTATCAAAAAAGAACACGTTTGGTAAGGCCATTACCAAATGCATGTGTTTGGAAAGTGGTATCAAGAATAAGAATGTGCATATAGCTAGCATGTGAGCCCAGTATGCCCAGTTTACGAGACTCTGAGTTACAGTAAAGTTTTCAGAAACCCAGTAACCAATCATTTCGAATGTAGGGTCAGGACCTTCGCCAGCCTCTATAACGAATGAGGTAGTACAAATCGTCATAATTAACAAGAGAATTACATTACCTTCAAGTTGACTTTTTCCTTTCAATTTTTCAGGCGTAAACAATACTCTGCGGTTCAGGGCAAGGAAACATCCCACAAGTGCGCTGGTATAACCTAATTCGACCATTCCATTCCAAATTCCATTGAGGGAGGATGGTAAAATGTGTTCACTGAACCTATTTCCACTAGCTAAGTCCAACATATCGCTAGAAAGCATTAGGAATCCCCAGAACATCAGTACGTGCATTCCGCCTGCGATTGGATCTTCCAAAACCTTCTTTTGACCCAGCCATACGCTTGCAGTTTCCTTCATTCTTGCACCCCAGGAGTCAAACCTGTTGTCCTTAGAACCTAACATAACAAGTCGAGTTGCTTTCTGTACTTGATAACTGAAGAAACCAAGTGAAACTACACCAAGAATTAGCAATATGTACCAACCTGAGATACCCGCATAGGTTACATCTAGAGGGTGCTGCATTACCTGCTCGAAGTCAATTCACTCCTTCAACCCAACGGCAAAGTACTTCCTACTATACCGATATCTATGGTGCAGGCAAGTGCCCCCGGCAAATGCATTCTTTTCGGGGAGCATGCTGTCGTTTATGGCCAACCTGCGGTAGCAGTAGCAATCGACCAGAGGATGACGGTTTCATTGGAAGGAAGCGATGATTGGCGTATAGATGGAATGAAATTCATTTCAAAGCGACATCCCCATGTAAATGCGTTAAAGGAAAGATTGTGGAAGGATGGCCCGCCTATGTCGGTAAAAATTCACGGAAGCATTCCTCCTGCAAGTGGCTTAGGTTCATCTGCGGCGTTATCAGTAGCCGCCGCTGCTGCATTAAGAGGAGCAAGAGGCCGGCAAATGAAAGATGATGATTGGGCTGAAGGATTTACCGCGGCGAGACCAAACCGAGTCTATGAAGGGCCTTGGGAGTCGGTAAAAGGAGATTCAGTTGTTTATGGCAAAGACGCTGTAGACGTTGACGAGTGTGCAATCTTAGCACACGCTGTCGAAGCCCATGCACAGGGAGGTAGAGCATCACCTCTAGATTCCAGCACTTGTTCACATGGTGGGTGTATCGTATTATCTGAACGGATTGAATCGAATCTGAACTGGCTATACACACGAGAATTAAACAATGTAACTTGGCAAGTTCATTCTGTAAATCTTTCTTCTCACACCGAAGGCGTATACCTCGTTATCGGCAATACTGAGGTCCACGCACCAACTTCTGAACAAGTAGCAAAGGTTGCCAAGCTTTTAGCAGAGAATCCTGAAAAAATGAAAGAAATTGAAACGATTGGTATCGTTGCACGCAGGGGCATAGAATCATTGCTAAAAGGTGACATGGAAAGAGTTGGAATAGCGATGACTGAAAACCATTTACTGTTGAGAAATTTAGGAGTTTCCTCACCAGAATTGGAGAAATTAATTTCTGCGGCAGCCCCGTCTTCACTGGGAGTGAAACTTACTGGGGCAGGAGGAGGAGGTTGCATGGTCGCCCTTACAAGAAATCCAAAAGAAACCAGTGAAGCCATAGAGTTAGCAGGTGGAAAAACGTTAATCAGTAAATTAGCAAGTAAAGGATTAGAGTACGAATCTGAAGGAACTTCTGGAATTTGGAGTCCTCTAGAATAATTACCTTCCTTTAAATAGGGGTTTATAATCGGCCGTTTATGAACGATGAGGACCGTTTGACTGTTGTTAACGTAGTAGCAAGCACAAGAGTAGCTGAAGAACTTGATTTGCCAGATATCGCAATCCAATTAAATTGTGAATACGAGCCAGAACAATTCCCTGGTGTCGTTTACAGAGTTTCAGACCCGAAACTCGCAATCCTAATGTTCAGGTCAGGAAGAGCTGTTTGTACAGGTGGAAAGGATGAAGATAACATTCACACTGGTATCGAGAGAATGATTGCAGACCTAAGAGATGCTGGAATCACAACTTGGGACTTGAAAGATGTTGAAATCGAAGTTCAAAACATGGTAGCTACTTATGCGCTACACTATCCAGAGGATTTCGACGGCATCTCAGACAGAGATTATACCGATCTTTACGTATACGAAACCAAAGATGGTTCCCTAAGAATTTGTACGGAAGAAGAAGAAAAAGAAGGAAAAGCATACATCGATGCTAACAGAAAGACCTGGAAAGATGAATTCAAAGGCCCTGGTCCTAGATTAATGAGAGAGGGAGACCCACTTGCAGCAATGCCAAGAAAACTAAACCTAAACAACCTGACATTCCACCTTCCATTCGACAAGGTTGAATACGAGCCAGAGCAATTCCCAGGATTGATTTACAGGTTAGACTATCCTAAGGTTGTCTGTCTGATTTTCGGTTCAGGAAAGATGGTAATCACCGGCGCACGACACAAGGACGAGATTCTTGAAGCTGTGCAAATCATACAAGACGAGCTGGCTGACCTGCTCTACATGTGATTTTGATGATTACGTTAGGCCCAAGCTACGTCGATACTAACAGCATTGACTTTGGGATATTATCCCCTACCGGCGTAGCGTATGACACCCTTTGTGGCAAATCAAAGGGAATTAGAACTATACCTGAAAATTGCATGTTGATTTGCCTTCGGCGTTAATTTCGAGGAGTGAGAGGTATGATTGGTTGGATAACCACATATGGAATAAAGTGTGGAATCGCAACATACTCAAAATTTCTTATCGAAAAAATGGATGAAGATGTCCTGATAATGTGTCAATCTGGTGAAGGAGAAGTTGAAGGGGCAGTTCCATGCTGGCAAAGAGATTCAAATTTCTTTGGAGGAATAATCGCTCAAGTCGCAGCAAAAGATATCAAAACGATTGTTATTCAACATCAACCAGGTCTGCTGAGATTTTCATACCTCAACGAGTTATTGCTGAAATTACACGACATGGAAGTTAAGATATTCATTACATTGCACAATACAAGAGATAGATCACTGGTATTTCCAAGTAAAAGAATCGAGAAAGCAGTATCAGGACTGCAGACATGCTCAAAGGTTATGGTTCACTCAAATGCAGATGTTGAAAATCTGAAGAAACTCGGAATTGTTGAAAATGTTGTTATGATCCCACATGGAATTTACCCTCCTCCGAAAGATGGTGTTGAATCCCTTGAGGTGAAAGGAAGGGTAATGGCAACATTTGGGTTTCTATTACCTCACAAAGGGCAAATTGAGTTGGTCGAAGCATTTGCGAGATTACCCGGCTGGGACCAGTTATTACTACTGTGTGCAACGAGAGAGGGCACTGGAAAAACAGAGAATAAAATCAATTCAATAATCAAGCAAAATCAACTTGAATCTAAAGTAAGATTAGTTACAGATTTCTTGGATGACGATGTAGCAATTTCAACCCTCTCCAAATGTGAATTGCTCGTTTTTCCATATCAAAAAACCAACGAATCCGCTTCAGGAGCTGTCCGAATGGGAGTAGCAGCAGGTACTCCAATTGCAGTTTCTCCGATTCCTATCTTTGACGACATAATTGGTTCGATAAAAATGAGAGGAACTTCCGTTGAGGACATTGTTGCGAGTATTTCTGCAATAACTGATGAACAAATGGTAAACTCTAGAAAGGGTATTGTGGAGTTGAGAGATTCCCTCCAGTGGGAAACTATCGCTTCAAAGATTCAGTCTTTGCTCAAGTAATCGATTATTAAATCGGCCGCTTCTTCTGCTGTCATCGTCGTCGTGTCGATTCTGATTTCTGGATTCATCGGATTTTCATACGGGCTCGAAATTCCGGTGAAATTTGGTAATTCACCCGCCCTTGCCTTTGCATATAATCCCTTGACATCTCTCTTTTCGCACTCTTCCAAAGGTGTGTCGATGAATACCTCGATGAATTCATCTGTTTCAAGCAAATTCCTAACCATCTTTCGTTCTGCTTCAAAGGGTGAAATGAATGAGGTAATGCAAATCAGACCTGCTTCGACCATTAATTTCGAGGTTTCTCCAACCCTCCTAATATTTTCAACTCTGTCGGTTTCGGTAAATCCTAGGTCCTTGTTCAAACCGTGTCTCACGTTATCACCATCGAGTATGATAGTGTGTCGACCTAGATTATTCAGTTTCTTTTCTAATATGTTTGCAATTGAAGATTTTCCAGAACCTGACAATCCTGTAAACCAAATTACTCTGGCCTTCTGACTTTTTTGTTTCGAACGATTTTCTTTGGTAATATCCATGGTTTGCCAGTGGATATTATCAGAACGTCTGAGTGGGTAATCGATTAATCCCATACCCACGGTATTGTTTGAGATTCTGTCGATAATAATGAAACCGCCCATAGCCGGATCGTCATCGTATGCATCAAAGGCTATCCGTTTTGATAATGAAATATTACAAATCCCTATCTCATTCATGTCCAGTTTTTGTGCTGGGATTTCTTCCAGCGTATTTACATCTATTCTGTGTTTTAATTTTCCTAGTGTCATCGAAGTGCTTTGAGTGTTTGACTTGAATAGATATTCTCTTCCCGGAGCCATAGAATCTGAATCCATCCATAACAACCTTGCTCTAAACTGGTCTGCTGTTTGACAGGGGCTTTCTGCGGCGGTTATTATGTCGCCTCTAGAAATATCGATCTCGTCCTCAAGTGTCAATGTGACACCCCGTCCAGCTCCTGCAACCCTTAAGTGTCCATCAGAAGTGATAATTTCCTTGACATTTGATTCAGTCCCGCTGGGGAGAACTCTAATTCTGTCACCTGGTTTAACCATTCCACTTGCAATCATTCCTGCGAACCCTCTGAATTCTCTGTTAGGTCTATTTACCCACTGGACTGGTAGTCTAAACGGCCTCTCTTGAGCAGGTGCAGCAACTTCAATCGTTTCTAAATACTCCATAATGGAAGGACCTGAGTACCATGGAGTATTCTTACTACTCCCCACAATGTTATCACCCTTTAGAGCAGAAATCGGTATGCTGGTTATTTCTTCAAGCTCTAATGCTACAGAAGCAAAATCTAGGTAATCTTGGGTAATCTGCTTGTAGGTCGCCTCAGAGTAGTCCACAAGGTCGAGTTTGTTTATCGCTAGAATTATTTTTTTGACTCCGACCATTGAAACAATGAATGAATGTCTTCTAGTCTGAGTTAATACACCTTGACTAGCATCGACTAGTATTATTGCAACATCTGCTGTAGATGCCCCAGTAGCCATATTTCTCGTGTATTCTTCGTGGCCGGGAGTGTCTGCGACTATGTACTTTCTTTTGTCTGTTGAGAAAAACCTGTAAGCGACATCGATCGTAATTCCCTGCTCTCTTTCAGCGGCCAGACCATCGACAAGTAATGCGAAATCAATTTCTCCTTCTTGGGTACCTACTTTTTTTGAATCGGCCTCTAAAGCGGCTAAATGGTCGTCAAACAGCATGTGTGACTCATATAGCATTCTACCGATTAGCGTAGACTTACCATCGTCTACAGAACCACAAGTGATGAAACGGAGTAATTCTTTTTGCTCATGGCTAGCAAGATATGAATCTATGTCGGTAGCAATTAAATCGCTAACGTGAGACATTAGAAATACCCCTCTTGCTTTTTCTTTTCCATCGATGCTGAACTATCAAAATCGATGACTCGACCTTGCCTTTCAGAAGTTGTGGTGAGTAACATCTCTTGAATGATTTGAGGTAAGGTATCAGCATCTGATTCCACCGCTCCAGTTAGCGGATAGCATCCAAGAGTTCTGAACCGCACATTCTTCATTTGAGGTACCTCCCCGTCCTTAAGTGGAATTCTATCATCATCAACCATTATTAGAACACCATCCCTCTCAACTACGGGTCTAGGCTTAGAGAAATACAGCGGAACGATTGGGATATTTTCCAAATGTATATACTGCCATATGTCTAATTCAGTCCAGTTTGAAAGCGGGAATACTCTTATCGATTCTCCATTCTTCTTCCTTGAATTGTAAACATTCCATAACTCTGGCCTCTGACTTTTAGGATCCCAATGGTGGTTTTCATTTCTAAAGGAGAAGATTCTTTCTTTGGCTCTAGATTTTTCTTCATCCCTTCTCGCACCTCCGAAGGCAACATCGAATCCGTGTTTGTCCAATGCTTGCTTGAGACCCTGTGTTTTCATCACGTCGGTGTGCGTTGAAGATCCGTGTATGAATGGATTCATTCCCATTTCTTTACCTTCGGGATTGATGTGGACAATCAAGTCAAGACCAAGTTCTGTTGCAATGTTATCTCTAAATTCTACCATTTCAGAGAACTTCCACATCGTGTCAATATGCATTATAGGAAATGGTGGTTTTGCGGGGTAGAATGCTTTCATTGCGATGTGAAGCATTACTGAAGAATCCTTACCTATCGAATACAACATCACCGGATTTTCTGCTTCTGCGACAACCTCTCTCATGATGTGGATAGCCTCTGCTTCCAATCGTTGTAGATGAGTCATCTTGTCGCGCATCTAATCACTTCAGTGGTGTTACTGCAAATTGACCTCATTCATCAATTCTGTTATCATTTCTTTTGGTAACAAATCAATGCCTCCAGCGGTTTCTCTTCCCCCACCACCAAATTTAGCGCAGATTTTTCCAATTCCAGATTGCCCTCTAAGAGAAATTTTCAAGTGGGTTCCAAGATCGATTGCAATTACGCTTATGCCATCACTCTCGCTGTTTATCCTATGTGCAAAAACACCAACTACTCTTCTTGCCCAAGCCTCATTTGGAAGAATGTAAATCCCATTAATCATTTCGACTGACTCAGCATTTGAAATATCCCTCTCAAACCCTTTTTTCAAGATAGCAAAGGCCTCTGATTGCATAAATTGCGAAGGTGTTTCAGCTTTCAAGCATTCTTTCAACAAATCATCGGGATGGTAATGTAAATCCGAAAGGTCCTCTCCATATCCGTTGTAGTTTAGTAACTCTCCTAATTCTTTGAATTCCTGCTTTGATGAGTGAATTGACAGACCGTCTCCATGAAGGGCTACTTCTGCCCAATCAGATTCCCTTCCGAGGTATTTCTCAACTAATTTAGCAGTGCATACATCGGCTGATGTATCGATGTAAGAACGAATATTTGCAAGATTATCACCTGCTAGATGGTGGTCAAACCAAATGATATCAATCCCTTTAGATGAAAGGATTTTTGCCCGGCCTTGGTTTCTTGCGTGAGAGATATCCATCACAATTAATTCATCTTCAGATTCAGGTTTTACCCTGTCTAATAACATGATATCTCTCTTAACACCAGTGATGCGTTTACCTTCTATTCCGTGCACTAATCCCCACTGAACCATGGAACAAATACCATCGGCATCGCCGTTGTAGGCAAACCAGCGCATGAATAGCCGAGGTTGACTTCAGAAATGAGACTATTGTCTGAATTTAAAAAATTACATATGATTATATCGCCCTCAATTATATCTATTCCCCTCACTCATGTAGCACCATGCGCAGAGAAGTCAGCGTTATGCTTCTTCTTCTTTGCTCGACCATTGTAGTCTCCTTTGACGCTAGTGCGATCAATATGGGTGGTGAAGACCCAGGGGTTAGTGACGTACCAAACTGGAGAGTCGGTGACAAGTGGATTTATTCGGGATCATTTGACCCCAGTGACTTGATTAGGGATGCGGGTGTTGATGCTACGGTTGGAACGATTACAGGGGATGCTACCACTATTGTAAGGGCTCTTAACACCATTAGCGTAGACGGAAAAGACACACTGGTCTACGAGGTTCGTCAAAGTGCAAATTTTGACAAAGGAGGAGTGCAACTCGAAAGTTATACTGGAAATCTTTTGATTGAATTCCAAGTCGACGAAGTCAGAAGAGTTTCAGACCTTGCAAAGATTTCATCAGACTTATCACTCGATGTAAAGTATGTTCCCTACGGAATCTCCTCTCTAACACAGGAAATAGCAGACATAACAATTTCCACAGATTATGACCCAATGAGTGAGGCTTATGATTTCCCATTGAGAATCGGTGAAACCTGGAATACATCATACATCTCGTCTACTTCATGGTCAGGTGCATCCGATTACATCACTCCTTTTCCGCAGCCAACAAGCGGTGCTAACCACACTAACTATGAGATAACTGATGTGGGCAAGCCAGTTAGTGAAATTGGAGAGCAAATAGGGTACTCGGGTTGTAACGCATCTTATCTGATAAAATCATACGACGATAATGGAACTGAAACTTCATTTGAATGGTTCTGCCCAGAGGTTAGAAGTTTTGCATGGCTTCATACTGAAGAGGACATTGGCCTAGTAATTGATTTTAGGCTGAAGCAATATTTGCCAGTAGAATCCAATGGGGTTGTGAGCAACGAAAACCCAGGTAACAGGAATATGAATTTGGATGTTGAGTTATCTACTGAAATCACTGCGCTAAACACACCGGTTGGAGTCTGGGCAAACGTTACGAATTCAGATGGAATGCCTCAACCCGGATTTGATGTAGAAATACGATATGAAAGCACGGGATTCTCTACAACAGGAACTACTTCATCCAACGGAAGTTTCTGGGCTGAAGTAAATGTTGGAAGTGCAACTGACACATCTGCTTCCTCAATTGATTGGTCAAGTCTAGGTATTATCGCAAAAAGCGGAAACATGTTAGGAGTCTCGACAATTACTCTCGATGAAAATATTGTAGGATTAGATATAGTCGCAAGCCTAGAAAGAGCTTCAATTCTCAGAAACAGATCTGGAGATTTATCAACTCTTAACGTCATATCTGGATTCGATGTACTACCTGGTGACGAATTAAACATTCAACTTCCAGTTTACAATAGAGGGATTACGGATTCGATGGCTAGTACCGTAACTATCACGCTTCCAGATGGTCAACAGATTGTTGACCAGTTACCAAGTTTGAAACTTTACGAACAGTATATTTTTGAAGTAAATTGGACGATTGATGGAAATAGTGGAATTGATAATCAGTCAATTGAATGGGAAGTGGATTCATCTCTCAATCCTACCGACGCAAACAGCACTAATGATAAGGCTGAAATTCCTATTTTCATAGGAACAGCACCTACTTTTGTAGCAAATAACATGATAGCTCTTACCAACGAAAAACTACTAATTGATGCTTCACAGAGTTTCGATGAAGACGGTGGAGAGGTTTGGTGCTTTTTCGACATAGAGTATGATGATGGAACATTTACCACTGCACACAAAAGAATACTCAGAAATGGTTGCTCCATCAATTGGACATGGATAGATGATGGAGTATACGAAATTCTAGTTACTTTGACTGATGACGAAGGAGATTCAATCGATGAAAAAATTGAGGTTCAGATTCTGAATCGTGCTCCGAGTGTTTCAATTATTTCACAAAGAGATAAGGTGAAAGTAGAACACCCTGTAACTCTACATGTCTTTGCTAATGATTCTGATTCTGAAGAAGTATGGCCGGGGGTTGTCGACGTCTACTGGCCAAATGTCAATTGCAAAGAAGGATATTACACACGAAAATGCACAACTACGGCTTGGGAGGAGGGCCTCCACACATTTACAGCGGTTGGTGTGGATGACGATGGAAACGAAACATATGCTACAATTGATATCGAATTTACCAATATCGCACCTCACGATGTAGCAGTTACAATGTGGGATGAGAATGACAATCTCATTCCCGCTGAAGGTCAAATGACTTGGCGAGTTGATGAAGATCAGGTCGTAGAACTCCAAGCAAGAGCCGAAGACTCAATCGATGATTTGTCAACTTTGAGGTATGAATGGTCGCTTGGCATTGAAACAGATGGTAGAACCTCAGCCATTCCTGCGGTTTGGCAAACTGCTGGAATGAAAACTATACTAGTCAAAGCAATAGACTCGCAGGACAGCGATAGTGGCTGGGTTGAAAGATGGGTCGATGTTCAAAATGTACAACCAATTATCGAGCCTTTACCGGAAATATTGCCAGTTGCAGAAGGTCAAACCGTCACTCTTAGTGGTAATGCTTGGGACACAGAATCAGATATGGAGGGCCTCATTATTTGTTGGGACATTGACCCAGGAATGGATTCCGATGGAATCGGTTCTGCCGATGATGATTGTGACATCGTAGGAAGTGACCTCTCTTATTCGTGGCAGACCTCTGGAATACACAACATTGTTTTCCACGCTACAGATAATGATGGAGCTAGAAATTCTTCAACTGCGACTGTAGAAGTTCTGAACTTACCTCCTCTCGTAATAATGAATGTTCCATCAAATGCAATCGCCGGAGAAACTGTGATTTTGGACTCTTCTGCTACAATAGATTCAGCATTGGATATCGACTATCTAACAGTTGTATGGGATACAGATTGTAGAACAGATAGCGATGGAGACGGCATAACTGACAATGACGCTGATTTGGTTGGCCCTATTGTTGAACATGAATTCCCAAGAGCTGGAAAATTCACTGTGAAGGCAATAATTTGGGATGAAGAAGTTATGAAACCGAGTAGTCAAACCGCTGTTGTAGAGGTTGATTCACCAGATATGACAGTCTTTGAGGAAGTCATGGCATCCGTGATTGGTAACGGAGATAATCCGTTCTTCCAATTACTTATGATATCAGGAATAATAGCGCTACTTTTGTTTGTGATCAACAAAACGAGACCTAAACCAAAATCTGCATGGGATGATGAAGCGCCTGTTATAGAAGCACCTCTTACTGCACCTAGCATCGACGATTTTGAAAGCACTTCTACCGAAACACCACCACCAATTCCACCTGAAGGTTTACCTCAAGGTTGGACTGAAGAACAGTGGAATTATTACGGTCACCAGTATATTTCGATGAATGAATCCCAGAATAGTCAGTATGAAATGTGAGTTAGCACTGCATAAAACGATGCGAAGTACATTGGTTGCGGTAGCACTTGTTCTTCTGATGGCAAGCGGACCTGTTTCAATGGTCAACAACTTGCAACCAGAAAACACAACCAAAAATTCTGAAACATCAACTGGTGTACATGATGTTCCCAATTGGAGAATCGGAGACAAGTGGGTTTACGAGACCAAATTTGATGTTGCACAATTAATCCAACAAGCAAACGTATCCGCTTCCCTAAATACGTTAACTGGCGACACGGTTATGGAAGTTGTTGACATAAAATTCGAAACAATATTAGGAGTAAACACACTTGTTTACGAGGTAGAAATCGAAGGAGATTTCACCTCTGGAAATAACGGAGCTAATTTCCAGGGTGTATCTGGGAGATTGGACATTCAATACGAAGGAACGGATATTTTACGAGTTTCAGATTTAGCTGTTTGGAAGTCTGATTTCTTCCTTGGGGTAGACTTCAAACCATTCAACTTGGGTTTACTGAATCAGGACCTTGCAGACATAGATTTTGAATCCGTTTACGAACCGCCTCGAGAGAAATATGATTTCCCGCTTAGAAAAGGGGACCAATGGACAAGTAACTACAATACTGCTACAAATGTAAGCGGGCAATCAGATTATTTTAACGCTTCAGAATTCAATACTCCTTTTTTGGAGGATAATACTACCTACCAAGCCACTGATAATGGCACTCCTTTAGAAGGCAGTGAAACAATTTCATATTCAGGATGCTCGGATTCAGTTAAGGTCGAATATTGGAATAACACGGGCACTCCAAGTGGATTTGAATGGTATTGTCCTGCTGTCAGATCATACGCATGGAGTAGAATAGTAAATACTGCAGGATTCCAAATCGATTGGCTTTTGAAGACATATACTCCTGCACAATCAACCGGTTACATTGCTTCTTCTTCTCCCGGATACAGAAATACCGTAATTGAAGTCACACCTGAATTCGTAGCTACCCTTCCAAACGCTACCGAAGCCGTCTATGGGCACATGTCTACCAACGCTGGACCAATTGTGAATAGAAACCTGCAGTTGAGGTACGAGGCACAATCAACTATTCTCAGTCTCACAACAAATAGTAGCGGGAAAGTGGGACCGGACATAAACGTCGGAGGAGATAGAGATAATTCTAACAGTTCTGATGATTGGACTAGCCACGGCGTGATAATATGGGACCCTGTATCAAAGGTAATAGGGGCCTCAACTATAGTGATAGACCTATCAGTGGTTGGAGTTGACCTCGTCGCTAAGACCGATTCAATAATCATAAAACGAACGAGAGATAATGACACGGTTCAGTTGTCTAGAGCAACCGGTTACAACGCTCTTCCTGGAGACACACTACAATTCTCGGTACCGGCCCAAAATAGGGGAGTTTTGACTTCCCCCGCAACTGAAATGCAGGTCACTACTCCCGATGGGAATTCGATCAGAGGGAATCTTCCCGCATTATCACCATATTCAGAAGGGCGAATAGACGTTAACTGGACCGTGCCTGAAAATGCTCAAATTGGTAATCAGACTCTTTCTTTCTTTGTAGACCCGGATGCAAACGTAACCGCTGATGCAAATCGAAGTAATAACGCTGCAAGCCTAGACATCTATATTGGACGTCTGCCTACTGCTATTGTTAATCTTACAGATGGGGTTTACACACATGAAAATGTGACCATCGATGCAAGTGGTTCTTTCGATAATGATGGAGGTGAAGTTGAATGTTTCTTTGAGGTTCAGGACGGTTTACGACTCCAGTACATAGACGCACCTACTTGCCAAGCTACCTGGAAATGGGCAGATGATGGAGAATGGAGTATTCTCGTTCGAGTTGTTGATGATGAATTGGATGAAGATATAATCACGGTATATGCGTCAATCTTGAATCGAAACCCATACGTGAATCTCACAGCAGATACAGTATCTATTCCTGCTGGTTCAAAAATAACTTTTGATGCATCGGACAGTGGAGACATAGACTCGATTTCACCACCTGGCCAGGAAGTTGAAATCTCATGGCCTAACTCCTACTGTGACCAAGGATTGTATGGTCCTGAGTGTACTTTTACTGTAGAAGATGAAGGCATCTATGAGGTAGAAGTATTGGTCACAGATGATGATGGGGCCACGACTTCAGACTTCTGGACATACGAGGTAACTAACGTTCAGCCAACCCTTGGTGATATTGTCTTCATGATAGACGGAATACCTTACCTAAAAGACATAGATGGCACTTGGACAATCGACGAAGATATCGTAGCAGAATTGTCGATAATTGGTGACGATACGCTTTCGGATGTAGATGATTTGATTATATCTTGGCATCCTGACATCGCTGATGTTAACTGGACAGAAACTACCTTTGGGCCCGAATCTGAAATTTCAGTATCTTGGCCAACTTCAGGTTTAAAGACAATCAGAGTAATGGCAACGGATGATGATGGCGTAAGTAGCGAAGAAATACTTGGCTACGTAAGGGTCAACAATATCGCTCCAGATTTGGGTGTTCTTCCTGCACAACAATCCTTATTCGAGGATGAAACATTGTACCTCAATTCTACTGCGATCGATTTTGCTGATGAAGAAGACCTTCGTTTCTGTTGGGATATTTACAGTACAATAGACTCAGACGATAACGGAATATTAATCGATGACTGTGATATTGAAGGGCAGGAATTCGCATTCTCGTGGACAATAAGTGGAGTCAAAACCGTTACTGCGATTGTATGGGATGACGACAATGCATCTGACATGTTTTCAATCGATGTCAATGTTGTTAATAGGCCACCTGTAGCAAGCATAACGGTAATTGATGGAATTTATGAAATTACGGAAGGTGACTCTCTAACCTTTAGTGGCGTTGATTCAAGCGACACCTCAACTGATAAGGGCAAATTGATTTACATCTGGGATGACCCTGCAACAGTTGGTGCAACACAGGATGGATTCGGTTTAAATTACACAATGAAATTTGATAAACCCGGAACCTATTCAGTAAATCTGACCGTAACCGACGATGATGGGAAATCAAGCACTGCTACGGTCCAAATAGAGGTCAAAGCAAAACCAACAGAAAGCTTGTTTGGTCTGCAAAATTCAAGTGCAATAGGCTACGGAATGGGCTTCGTAATCATCATCTTGCTAGCCGTTTTGGCTCTAAGAAGGAGAGGAAATAGCGACGATTATTCAAAGAGCGAGACGGGTATGTGGGATAGCATGATTCAACCTCAAGTTGAAGCACCTGTCACACCGCCTCAACCAAGTTCATTCGGGGGAGGGCCACAAGTTCCTGCAATGGGGTTACCACCTGGATGGACAATGGAACAGTGGCAATATTATGGAGATCAATATTTACAACAGAATCCTCAACCAGCAACTTTCCAACAATCGCCACCCCCTGTTAATCCGATGGCGTCACAATCTCAGCCAGTGGAAGCATATTCCCCGCCTGTTGTTCAACAGCCCGTGTACAACCAACAACCCTCAGAATTGAGTCTTGATTCACTTCCACGGACGATGGTTCAAGAACCCCCACCTACTCCTGCCTCACAAGCCCTAGCAGATTTGTTAGATGACTTAGACTTGTGAGAGTGAAAAAGATGGGAACACTTTGGCAATTTTTTGGATTCCCCGACCCAGAGGGTACGGTCAATTCCGAACCAGCACCCAAGAAGAAAAAGAAAGAGTCAAGGCCTGAGCAAGGACAACAATTAACCTTAGTTTCACACGACGCAAACGCTGAAGTTTCTGAATCTGTGGAAGATTTACCTATTCCAGCGCCTGTTAGGAAAATGCCAGATTTACCCCCTAACTGGAATGGTTTGGTTACCCCGGACGGAATCGCATTCCATGACTTATCGAACTATAACTCCGAAGAAACCGGATTTCCAGACAGGGCATTGAGATACGTAAGGCCGAACAAAATGCACAGGCTACCAATTCGAGAGATAGAGGGTAGGGTTAGAAGAGGTGATACAATTATTGTCGATTTGAACCCACTAATTCACATGGAAACTCAAACCAATGCATGCCGTAGAATATTACAGCAAATGGGATCAGAACTGGGAATTGCTATATTTGCATTGGATGAAGAAGATAAGCTTCTACTTGTACCTGGAATAGATGTTACAATGGACGTATCAAAAAATGATTTAGGACTAGCTCCTCTTTTACTCTAACCCAATTAATCTTAGAGCGCTAGGGGCGAATCCCAACACAGTTAGTTCATCACCATCGATTAATTCTACATATTTTTGAGCTAAGCCTGCCAAATCATAAGATCCTGCTTTTCCAACCCACGATTTTGACTTAATCAATAATTCAATATCATCTGAATTTAATTCTTTGAATTTTACTATGGCAGATTCGATGAAAAAAGTCCAATCACCAGCAACCTGGACTCCTGTTGCTGACCAAACTCTGTGCCTTCGCCCAGATAGTCGCAGAAGCATAGAAGTCGCTTCAAATTCATCGTGTGCTTTACCCAAAGAGGAATTAAAGTCGTCAGGGTCTTCTATCATGGTATCTGCAACTAAGACAAATTGATACCCGTGGTCGACCCCGATTTCATTCGCTTTTCTTTTGCAGATTTCTAATACCTGATGAGAAACCAATCCAAATGGAGGGGTCTCATCAACACCGTCCAAACTCTTTACCGTGACTTTCCCAAACATATCATGGATAATCTGGGAGCGTCGCTCTGAAGCACTTGCTAGCCAAATCCCCATATCAATCGGATTAAGGGTCACCTTGAAGAGTACATCGCTATTACGTTTACACGAGGGGACATTATGGCCACGATTGAAAGAATTCCAACACATATTGACGGATTAGATGAAAATATGCAAGGAGGAATCCCCCAAGGGCACATATGCATTGTCGCAGGGCAATCTGGTGCAATGAAATCCTCAGTTACGTTCTCACTTCTGTACAATGCTGTCCTTTACGGTGAGACAAGTGGCATATACGTAACTCTTGAACAAGGAAAAGATTCACTCAGGTCACATATGTCGAATATGGGAATGAACGTTGACGACCCAAGAGTAAGAAACAGAATCGCTATCATTGACCTATCAGATTTAAGGGTCCAACTCGATGAACAGGGAATGAGTAACAGGGTCGACTGGATGGGCCAATTAATCAAACAATTAACATCTTACAGACAGTCAATTGGATTTGAATTGCTTGTTTTCGATTCTCTTGGTGCGTTTTTCACCCTAACAAAAATGGAGAACCCTCGTGACGAAATTTTCAGACTATTCGAAGCATGTAGAAGATTAGAACTGACCTCGTTCTTCATTTGTGAAATGACTGGTGAGGATCACAAGCAATTCGGAGAATATGGGGTTGAAGATTACCTCTCTGACGGAGTGATGCACCTTACAATGGAAAGAGTTGGTGATGAAATTACGAGGAAAATTGGAGTAATAAAAATGAGACATACTCACCACAGGCTTGGTTACTCTCCACTTATGTGGAGTCCGTCTGACCAAAGATTCAGTGTTAACTAGTTACTCTACGGTCACAGACTTTGCAAGATTACGAGGTCTATCTACGTCGCATCCCCTTGACAATGCTGTTTCATAAGCAATCAATTGCGTTGGGATTACAGTAAGCAACGGGGTAAGTAACGAGTCGCAATCTGGTATAGGAATCGAAATATCAGCTTCTGATGCTATTTCATCTCCTTCAGTGTGTATCAGGATAATTTTTGCGCCTCTAGCCTTACACTCATGGACTGATGACATTGTCTTGTCCCTATGTTTGTCGTTTGGAGCAATTACTACTACAGGGCTTCCTTCCTCGAGTAGAGCAATAGGCCCGTGCTTCATTTCCCCTGAAGGGTATGCAAGACATGGGATATATGCGATTTCCATTAGTTTCAAAGCACCCTCACTCGCTACTGCGGAAGAGTGTCCTCTACCCAAAAATAGTACACTTTTTGCATCTTTTAGCAATTCTACTGCTTCGTTGATTGGCCCTTGGTTTGAAAGGTACGATTCCATCAAGTTAGGTATTTTCTCGAAATTTTTGACAATGCTTTGCCCTCTTTCTCTTGAGAAGGAGCGAGTCCTTCCAATTCTTATTGCAAAGAGAGTAAGTGCAGCCACCATGTTCGTGAAAGCTTTAGTTGACGCAACAGATTGCTCTGGACCGCTGTGAATGTAGACTCCTTGACCACAAAGCCGTGCAATGCTAGAACCGACCACGTTTACGATACCGTGAACCTCCCCTCCTTTGAGTTGTATTTCTTTGATTGCTGAAATTGTATCTGCAGTTTCACCTGATTGTGAAACTGCGAAATGAATAGCGTTTGGATTGATGACTGGGTCCGTATAGCTAAATTCACTAGCTACGTGTTGTACTGCTGGTATCCTAGCTAGGCTCTCAATAGCCATCTGTCCTATCTTACACGCATTTAGTGCAGTGCCACAACCTATCAACCTAACGTGTGGTGCGGTTCTAAGACGAATTGGGTCGAGATTGAGACCACCCAATTTGGAACTGCCATTCGCTAAATCTAATCGACCACTAATGCATCTCCTAATTGCTTCAGGTTGTTCATAAATTTCCTTTAGCATGTAATGCGGGTATCCCGCAATATCTGCATCACCCCAATCTTCTTCTATTACTGAAAGGGTTGTGTCAGAAACACCTCCTTCTAATCTAGAAATTTCAACTGATGTGGAGGTTACTGTTGCAAGGTCTCCATCTTCCAGATAATACACATTACTGGTATGTTGTGAAAGTGCATGAGGGTCTGAGGAAATAAAAGTCTCACCGTTCCCCCTGCCGATAATCAATGGAGACCCGTTTCTTGCGCATATTATTTCATCATGATCTTTGAACAAAACACATAATCCCCATGTTCCAGTAACTCTACGCAAAGACTGTCTAACAGACTCTAAGGGAGTTTGACCAGATTCGATTCCAATCGAGATCATGTGTACAAGAGCTTCCGAATCCGTATCTGACTTGAACTGATAGCCCTTTGACATCAGCCGATTCCTAATACCGGTCGCATTATTGATAATACCGTTGTGAACAAGAGCAATTTTTTCATTGCTACACAAGTGAGGATGGGCGTTCTCATTTGTTACCGAACCATGAGTGGCCCATCTAGTGTGGGCGATTCCTGATTTTCCCTCCAAATGATTTGGGAGAACTTTTGCTAGTTCAGAAACTTTTCCAACCTTCTTATGAACGTTGAGATAACCATTTTTCACAACTATACCTGATGAGTCATATCCCCTGTACTCAAGACGTCTTAGACCTTCTAGTAGCAAAGGTGCGGCTGACCGGTTACCAATAAATCCGAATATTCCACACATCTTCGTCCCTCAAAGTTTAATCTGTGCTGAACAAATTGGACAATTCATTGTCATGATTGTAATATCTTTGATGGTAACACTTGCGCCACATTCTCCACACTTGCCGATTCGTTCTGGAATAGGCAGAGGTGGCAGAGGCATTTCTGCTGGACTTGGGGGTGCTGGCATGGGTAAATCGGGAGAGGAAATGACGATCTCTTCCTCTTCAACGATTGGCAGTAAGGCACCAGGGACTGGTAAATTCTTAGTTATATTTTCGAAGATTTCTTTTGCTTCTCTCTCTTCTTTTCTCTTCATTCGTCTTTCTAGACGCTTTGAGCCAGTGCCTGCTTCTACCTTAGCTTCCAGTTCTTCTGATAGTGTCAATTCCTCAGGTTCTTCTTCGAGCACTGCTTCGCCAATTGTTACAACGAGGTCATCGCTCTCTTCTTCGAAATCTTCTTCGGTTTCAATTAATAACTCAAGGTCACCACTCTCGGCGGAAATCTCAAGTTCCTCTTCATCTGACTGTCGTTTTAGTACAACAACCACGACCAGGAATAAACCGAAAAGGAATATTCCGATTCCAGATAAGATCCATAGCTTTTCTACACCTTCTCCCGGAAGCGGAGCCAAAAGATAGTCTAAGAAGCCGTTCTTCTCATCAGATTCTTCCTTCTGACCCGCAAATAGGAGTTTCTTAGAAGTTACTTGCCCGGATGGGTCAACCATGATTATGAATGCATCGTAACCAATCGAACCTGCTCCTACGATGTATCCTTCCGCAATGTTGTTTGAAAGACCGATTTCAGAATCTCCAGCGTTGTAACTACCGTACCTTGTGTATGGTTTTGCTCCTGTAGAGGAAACACCGATTTCATCATAGAGGAATTTTATTTCTTTGCTTGAAGTTTTGTACAGCACTATCTTCGTGGCACCTGGTGCAGAGATATTCACTGTATTGTCATTTGACCATATCGTATTTTGAGCGGCAGCCATAACACTTGTCGAGCGACCAACTCCTTCGATCCATCCGGCGACTAATATGTCCTCCCCTTCGTGCCTCACTATCTCTAAATCTTGATTTCTTGCATAATCACCTGCAGGAGCTTGGAAACCGAATGGTGTTTCTGAGATATCTCCGTGGGCGTAAAATAATCCGCTTCTTTCAATGCCGTTTCCATCATCTCTAATCTGCTGATATAGGAGGTGTATATCATCAGAACCAATTGCAACAGCAATTGCATTACCTTCACTTGGCTTGATATCGATATCGATTAAGACATTCATTTTCGTGATCCACGCTGCAGACGAAGAATAGTCATCTTTGTACATCATGAAGACATTGGTGAGGTCATTCCATGACCCACCCGTTTTGATGTCCCTATGATATCCTGCTAATACGATTTCATCACCTTTGGAGTGAAGGTCTAAGCCCCAGTATTTCCCCTCCGAGGATTTTAGTGGGTTAAGATGGGATGAGACGCTACCCATCTCTCCCAACATGCCAATACTTGCCATACCGACATCGACCATTGTGTAACCAAGTTGGTCTTCGAATCTCTTGGTCCACGCCATCTGAACTCTTTCATCATCTCTTAGGGTAAATGCAAATTCGCCAGCCCAATTTTCTTCAACGAGTGTGTCGCTTGGAGTTGAGCCACTTTGAGTAAGGGTTCTTGCATGGAGTTCCCCGTTGATTGTTGTGAACAACAAACCACCTCCATCAGATGAATCGCCATCCTTTACAGGAATTCCAACAAATCCTAGAATTACCTCGCCATCAGACAACTGAATTGTACTCTTGGAGGAAACACTGAAATCATCAACGATTACAGTAAACCTGTATTCTGAATATTGTGCTTCAACTCCTGTTCCTTCCAAGACTGCTCTATATCTGTAGATACCAGTTTCGTCTTTACTGTCGGAAAATTGTGCTTTTGCATAACCAGATGAAATCGATGAACCTGGAACTACCATTAATGTTCTAGACTCCATAGGTACCCAATTATCTTCCCATGAATAAAGAGACATCCTGATATTAGTCGCATCATTTTGCCCCAGATTATCGACTCTGACATTCATAGTGAACGAATTAATACTATCTCCAAAGTTTGGAGTTGGGATTAATGGAGAAATCGTTACAGCGCTAGTCATAAATCTAAGCATAGGATCTATTGGACGTTCTGTAATCATAAACGTAAATGTATACTCATTGTCGGATTGGTCATCATTCGTTACCCCGTTTGGGTCTATTTGTAGTGTTACAGTATGCTCACCGGGTTCGGTAGCCCACCACCATAATTTGACCTGAATAGTTTCACCCTCTGAGATTTGAGGTAGTTTACCTTCGCTTGGATAAGTGTTTGATGTTGAACCCGGTGCATCTAATCTAAGATGCAAGTCGGAGGCATCAGCGTCGCCGGTATTTACTACTCCAAAATGAACTTCCAAAATTGTGCCAGCCATAGCGGATTGGGCTGGTAAGTCTTGGTCGTAAACCTGAACAGTTCCTTGGAACCTAAGCTCTGGCGCAGCAGGTAAATTGTCAACCGTAAATGTCCTTCTGGTAATGTCAGATTCTGTTCCGCTTTCGTTTACCAATCGAATAGAAATTTTGTGTGAACCATCTGGCACTTCTGTTGAATCCCATGTAAATGACCAATCTTGTGGACCAAAATCCTCCTTATCAAAAGAATACGCATTAAGCCATTCTCCGCTGTTAACTCTGTAAATCAAGTAATCTGGATTTACTCCTTGCGCAGTTCCGCTAAATGTGGTGTAACCACTTATTATTGAACCGGAGGAAGGAGACCCAAAGTTTGCCACCATTTTTCCGATATTGCCGTATCGAATATCGCTTGATACTAAGTCATCGACACCTAATGCCTTGACCTCTATGACGACATTCAATTCCTCGCTGTCATACCACTCGTCCTTGATTAGAACATCTAGATACCAATAGTCATCTTCTCCACCAGCGGTAGTCCAGTCCAATAGGACAACTTCTTCGAAATCTTCCAAGTACTGGACAATTCGGACATTTACATCATTCCAAGGTCCCGTGTTTTCTAATAGGTTTCCTTCGATTCTGAGTAGTTCATCGGTTACAAACCATGAACCGTTATCTGGAGAGGTTATTTCAACACCCGCTGAGGTATCATTGTCGGGCGGGAGAATTACTCCCCCATCTCCGGTTAAGGGAGAACAATTTCTGTCTAGGACAGTATCTACTGCACACGATGCATCAACTAATCCAAATCCCCACTTATCATTCCAGCGATTGGATACATCCGGTTCGGTTGGGTTTCCCCTCTTCTCGCTTGAATTACGTAGAATGTCTTTGATTTCTTCAGGTGTCAGAGATGAGTCGGCTTGAAGCATTAAGGCTACAACTCCCGATACCAAAGGTGTAGCCATCGATGTTCCATCCTTTGATTCATAGCCGTCTTCAGCCATTGGTCTAGGAGTTCCAGGTAGCGAGCCACCAGTTGCCGCTGAGGCTGAAAACATACCGCTTCCGTATGAGGTTACGTCAGGCTTCAATTCATCCCAATCATCGTTATCACTGTCACTTTCCCTTGGCCCATAATTTGAGTAAGAGGCGACGAAATCATCTGTTCTGTTAATTGAATCAGCATCATCTATCGCACCAACAGTTATTGCGCCATCAGCACTACCTGGTGAAGCAATTCGATTGCGTCCATCATTACCAGCAGCTACAACGCAGGTGATCCCGTTTTCTGTAGCGTTATTGACCAATCTTGCTTCAGCACCCGTTCCGTTGTCACCGCTGTCGTTAGGGTCGAATACGTTCCCAATAGAGCCAAATGACATTTGCCCTATTTGGATGCCTTTTGCTCCGTCACCCCAATTAGTGTCTCTGTTGTTAATCATCCACTGGATTCCATTTAGTGAGTTTTGAGAATTTGTTCCGCCACTATCTGTTAGGACTTTTACATCAACAAGGTAAGCTCCAGGAGCGCCTCCGATGTGAACTCTTGATGAATCCCCTGTCCCCAGAGCGATTCCCGCAACGTGGGTCCCGTGCCCCTGACCATCATCAGGGTCTTGTGAACCATCCGGATTTGATGCTTGAGAGGTAGCATCGAAACCTGCAACCCATTTCTGATCGTCGTATGAATTTGGATCTAAATCTGGTGCATCGTCTTGGTCGTCAAAATCATTTAGCGACCTGTGCTCGTTGTCGACACCGCTATCCAATACTGCAATGACTATTCCTTCTCCAGTGTATCCTCTATCGTAAACGGTTCCAGAATATACCTCAGATGGCTGGATTCTTGTTGCTGGATTTGCGTTTGCGAGGAAAGGAACCATGACATTCTGCATCTCAACTACAACGACAGATTCGATTGCGTGAATCTCCCAAAGAGCACTAACTGGGACGTGGTCAACCACTATTGAATCGATTGAATCCATAATTTGAAACCATGAACCTTCGGCTTCCCATCCGTGTTTCTTCAATACTGCAAGCAATTCCTCAACCTCAACTTCGGTTGGATGCCAAGCAAAGTCTACGACGATAGCAACCGTTTTTCGTCCATCTGAACCGATTATTGAGGTGGTTGAAATTGATTCATGGGCCCCTGAAATTACTACTTCTAATCGGTCATCCATACCGTCAAAATTAACATCTGGGCCGTAACTAAACCACCAGCCATAATCCTCGGACGCAAATCTCCCATCCCTTGATGGAAGCCGGTCTTTGACATCCTCGATTAAGTCGTTTTCAATTTGGCTTGCGGTTGCAAGTGAACTCATGGTTGAGAGCAGAAATATCGCAACCAATGCAATCGATTTCACACTCTTCACATAACTCACCCGCCCTACGGGCGGGCATCATATCAAATGAACCTTGGGTGAGTTAGATTACACTTTTTGGCTAAGGCCATACGAAATGTGATGATGCGGACTTACATCTAATTCGCATTTTCTTCATTTCTAATCCTGATTGGCAAACTGGACATTTTGCTCGGTCTGTAATTTCCTCAAGCCAAGCCTGTCTGGTCTCTTTTTCATCACCCTCCTCGATTAATCTCTTGACTAAATCATCTACTCCCACAAGCGGGCAATTTGGTGAAATTTCTGTGAGTTCTGCCTCTGACTCCCATTCAATTCCCCGCTTGAGTATTGGCAAAAAGGCATATGCTGCTATGAAACCGCCTAGGTGAGCTACATGAGCGACATGAGAAATTTCTGATAAGCCATAAACCTGATATGCTTTTACTATTTCAAGTCCAAAGTAAATCAGAGCGATGAATTGTACTGGCCACTTTCTAATCAAAATAAATGGGAAGAACACTTCATCCTTAGGCCAGCCACAAAGATAGGCACCAAGTATCCCAAATGCCGCACCTGATGCACCCACAGCGGGTGTGTAAGATCCTGAATTTGCTATTGTCCAACAAATTGAGCCACCAAGAAGGCCAATCATGTATGAGATTAACCACTTATTTCGCCCTAACCTTTCTTCAAGTGGAATGCCAACTAAAGCGATAATTATGATGTTACTCAAGACGTGTAGAGCATCTCCTGGTGAATGAACGAACCCACTGGTTATCAAAGTGTGAAAACTACCCTGTTCGACAAATGCAGGAACCATAATTACGTAACCATACAAAATATATGCCCCAAAAAAATTCCATATTAGTTGAACGATATATCCAAACAAAAGCGATAGTGTCATCGCCATTGCAATCGATGCTTTGTTGTAATATGCCCAAGCAAGAGGAGCAATAATTGCGGATATCCAAATCACAAATAATACTCCCTCCATGTATAGGCGGAGGAGTAGGTGCTTTGAAGCCAATGCGGTGTTTGGAGTGGAATAATGGGAATTATCCAACTATCTGATGTGACCGTCCAACGAGGGCGTTCAACGGTATTGGATAATTGGTCAATAACGGTAGACAGCGGAGAAGTTGTTTGCTTATTTGGAGAAAATGGTTGTGGAAAATCTACAGTAATTGAAACCGCTGCCGGTTTGCTACCGATGGAGAACGGTGTTGCCACCATTTCAGGACAATTAATCAGGGATTCGGCCGGAAGAAGAGGCAGAACTCTATTCGGATTATGCTTGCAAAGCGATTGCGTAATGGGTGATGAATTAGTTGGAGAGCGATTGTTGGATGTAGCAGGGGTTAAATTCGACGTTGAATCACTACTCAAACAGTGGGGTTTAGACCACAGAATGTATGACAGAGTTGCAATGTTATCTGGAGGTCAGAGAAGAAAATTAGCAGTTTTATCAGCTATAGTCCCGGCTTTGATTTCCGGCGAAAATACGGCAATTTTACTTGATGAGCCGGATAGTGGACTTGATTCAAAGTCGGTAGACTTGTTGTGTAAAACCTTGCGCAATTTAGCGGCAGGGGGCCATTCAATCCTGATTTCAAGCCATAGTTCGAAAATTCAAAAATGTTCAGATAAAACGGTTTCATTTCCGTTCGAGATTAAGGAAAATGAATGCCAAAAGGGAGTATTTGAAAAAATTGAAACCACTTCCCCTCACAAAGGTAATATTGGCCACAGGCTCAATATTAGGACCTTGGCTGGATTAGCAAACAACGGAATTTCAGGACTGTTAGTTCTTGGCGCAATGTTAGCACTGCTTGACCCCGCTAATCTAGATTCAAGGACGGAAATTGCATTCATCCTTGCTCCTGCATTAGCCGCTGGATTGACGGGAAATCCAATTCATAAACTGACTATGGAAAATCGTACATTTGCATGGTGGAAAACAAGATCTTCAATTCCACCTAACGCTTTACTACACTCTTTCATTTTATGTGGGTTGTTGACAATGTTAGCATCAACCATCACGGGAGAATTCAATGTTGAATTGATTTTAGTGGGAGCATTACTCGGTGCGATTACAGAGGCAGTAGTAGGTTGGATTTCTCACTCAACGCTTTCGTTAGCGAGACCAAATGCAGTAATGATAAGATTGTTGACTCCAATTCTAATCTTGCCTTGGGCTATAATCGTCGATACTCTATCATCGTGAACATTGAATAATGAAACCTTGTGTGGTCCAAACATGAGAAACTGGGGTCAATCCCTTGCTATTATCGGTCTAACCGGTGCTGGATTGACATTATGGTTAGGATTTATGTGGGCTCCATCCGTTTCGATTGATGCTTTCAAAGCTCCTGAAGCACAGCGAATTTTCTATTGGCACGTGCCTAGTGCTTGGGCCGCAATGATTTCTTTTACTACGTTATTTATAGGCTCAGTTGTTTGGTTTTTCAAAAGGAGTGAATGGGCCTGGAGAATGCATGTTGCAAGCACAGAAGCAGGTTTGGCTACAGGTATGATGGCGGTTTGGTCTGGTTGTATATGGGGCGCTGCTGAATGGGGAGTTCCATGGGATTGGACTGATGTAAGATTGAACACTTTTGCTATACTAACTCTACTTTCCCTATACCTAGTGTTGGGCAGAAAGTCACAGCCAGACGGCATTGAAACAAGAGACACATTTTCTGCATTTGGAATGTACGGATTCATCCTTGTTCCGGTGACATATATCGCTACAAGACTTTGGCAAATTCGCCACCCTGGACCGGTTGTTGCTACTTCAGAAGGTTCCTTGAATTCTGACATGGGTATCGTTTTATTGGTTGGAGGAATTTCATTTTCAATATTGGTGATTGGGCACATAATTTCAGGGATGCGTTTAACAAAACTACAAATGCAATTTGAAGAGTTACAGGCTAAGTACGAGGGGGCAGTAAAGTGAATGACGTAACATATCTCGCTGTAGCTTACCTCGGCATGGTTGCAGGTATAGCCGTTTGGACTTGGACCGTTTTCGCAAGGTCGAAATCCCTTGAGGAGAAGATTCGTTCTTTGGAGAAGGCTATTACCAATGATGAGTCAGAGTAAATCAATCGCAGGTGATTGAATGGACCTCGGAGATGAATTCTGTCTTATATGTGGGGACACATCTCCTCTTTATGCAGACAGAATGTGCGAAAAATGTACTCGTGAAAGAGTATCGTTAGTTGATGTGCCAAAGAACGTGCCATGGACTAAGTGTGCACGCTGTGGCATGATAGATTTTCAAGGAAAATGGACGAATGTTGAGCCGGATGACCTCTGGCACGAACTCGTCCAAAGGAATGTAGGATTCCATCCTGAAGTTGAGGACCTTGAGTTAGGTTTGCAAGCACAAGAAGTAGATGGTAGACACACTTTGATCCATATTCAAATCGAAGGAATTATTGATAATCTTCTATACTCTGAACAAAAGACCATGCGGGCAAGAATGTCTAATGGCGTATGTTTGACATGCACACGAAGGGCTGGGAACTACTTCGAGGCAACCGTACAATTACGCTCATCGGCAAGGAGATTATCAGAAGAAGAGTTCAACCAATTGCGGAAAACCCTCGACCACGTTATTGAAGAAATGGCAGATGACCCTATGTTTTTCATAACCAAAGAAGGCCCAGTCACTGGTGGATACGACGTAATCCTTGGCTCCAAAGCACTAGCAAAATCGTGGGGCAAACACCTCGTTTCGAATTACGGAGGACAAATCACCACAACGACCTCAGTCGTTGGAAGGAAGGATGGAGTAGACCTAACCAGATTGACGCTATTGTACAGAAAACCAGGCTATGATTTGGGAGATGTTATTCAGTGGCGTGGAGACCTATGGCGCCCAACTACTTGGAGTGGTGATGGTGCTGTTTTGGAAAAAGTTGAGCGAAAAGAACGATGTGGTGCTACTTGGAGAGACTTGGAAAGTGCACATGTCAAGGCTAGATTAGGGGAATTATTGTATGTAGAACCAATGAACGAAGATTCATCGGTAGGTGAATTCTTGGACCCAAATAATTGGAAAATGACTGCAGTAAGACTTCCTTATGACCACAAGTTGGGGAGGAAATTGCTCGTAGCAAGGATAGAAAGCGAATGGTACGCTCTACCTTATCTTGGATTGGATGGTGATTGAGTGGACGATGGCATCAATAGATTAGCGGCTGCTTTAGACCAAAGCGGAATGATTGAATTCACTCGCTTTTTCATGAACGATTTCGTCGAGGGATACAATTCAATTAACGACGAATTACAACCATGGTTATCTGAACTCGACTACGGTTGGGAAGGCGTCCTATTCATTGGCATGGGTGGCTCAGCAGCAGGAGGAGATTTCATTTCCTCTCTTTCTGATAATGCTGGAGGTTTACCAATCAAGTGTCATCGTTCGTATGGTTTGCCAAATTGGTGGAACCAAAATTGGTTGGTAGTAGCGACTTCCTATTCGGGGAATACTGAAGAAACTGTTGAAACCACAGAACAGGTCATTCGCCTTGGAGGAACTGTCGTTGTCATATCGAGTGGTGGAATTTTATCAGGTCTTTGCGAATTATCAAATTCTGCATACTTGATTTCCTGCCCTTCAGGACAACCACCCCGGTCTGCTTTTGGACACATATTTTCTCGCCAATTAGGTCTCATGAATCAGTTAGGAATTTTGCAAACAGAATTATCTCAGTCAGCCGTGATGAGATTGAAACAAGCGGTGAAAGATTGCGACATTACTGAGAATCCTGAAGGAGATGTTGCAAGTTTGGCCCTAAATCTAATTGAAAACCCAATATCAATTATCGGACCCTCCGAATTATCGCCTGCTCTTACAAGATTCAAAAATCAGATCAATGAAAACGCTGCAAGATTCGCTAGAGTCGCAGAGGTCCCCGAGATGAACCACAACGAGATTATCGCATGGGGAGGAGTTGGGAAGTACCAAGATTTCGAATCTCCAAATCAGGCTGTGTTAATCGTTTCTTGGCCGGGAATGAATGAACGCGTTGTGCATCGCATGGACTGGTTTGTCGCAAATTGTCCAACAGACCTGGCCTGGCGAATTCAGGGAGAGGGTGAAAACCTACTCGAATGTCTACTACACATTTGCATTATGATGGATTGGCTTTCGATAGCATTAGCTTTACTCTCTGGAAAGGACCCAACGGCTATTGATTCGATCATTTCACTGAAAGAATTCCTCTCCCAAATCGATTAGTAGATTGGTCCCAAAACAATCCTTGGGTCGGGATATAAACGTAAGGCATCATCCCTATCTTCGATAGCGACCACTCCAGGCATGTCATTATTTTTTGGCTCGGACCAGCTTAATTGGAAATGGACATGCGGCTCCCAACCACCGTTTTCATCTTTCGAGCCAACTTTTGCAATTATTTGGCCTTCTTCTACGACATCACCTACTTTCACCATTTCAAGTGAATCATGGGAAAGGTGACCGTACAGTGCCCATATTGGTTTCCCTTCTAACTCGTATTGAACAATTATTGTGGGACCATAAGAACCAGCTTCTGGATTGACTCCTTTTGAGAATACGACTCCCCTAGCGTAGGAATGTACTGGTTCCCCAACAGGAGCTCCCAAATCGATACCGACGTGATGATTTCTTCCACCTTCAAAAAGTTCGAAATCATACATCCCCGGTCTTGTTTCATCATATCTTCCGATTTGATAGGGAAAAGGGCAAACGAATTCAGGGTCAATACCTTTGGAGAAATCGTACACCCAGTATTCCTCCGGTAGGATGATGACTTCTGCCATATCCATTGCGAAAAGGCTTCAATTCATCATTGTTCGCAAATGGTTTGAAAACTAAAATGCGAACCCCGAAGTATGGTTCTCGGCCTGATAATGGCAATCCTTCCGGGATATGCGATTGCAAGAAGGCTTGATAATAAAGGTGACAATAAGAGGCACTTTCTACTAACTCCAGCCTTGGGATTGTTAACACTGTATGCGATTTCAGGATTTTCTTTTTACGTTGGATTTGAAACTGAGACTATTACCACATTGGTTTTCCTGGCAAACATTATTGCATTTGCAGCGATAAGAGTTGAAATCCATCCAATAATGGAAGATGACACTATTAACAGAAGTCCATGGTTCTGGATTTTCACATTAATTGCAGTGTATATTGCCATCACTCCACTTACATATTATTCTCCTATGGGAGTTGATTGGATAGGATTCACATTCCTTGCTGAAAGTTACGCAAATTACTCTTCGTTTACAATATCAAGTCCATCGAGTGGCTATTGGTTGTATCCACCGGCTTTTCCGGTTTTAGCCGCGTGGTTAGGTAACGAAATTTACCTATCTGTTTTCATTCTAGGCGTGCTTAGTTTTGTGGCATTATTACTTGGAATTGCGGCCATAGGTGATAAGTTAGGTTGTGGACACTGGACAATTTTAGCGATGTTGCTCGCACCGGCTTTATTTGCAAAGAACCTAGACTCTGGGTTTCCAACCGTTGCTAGTCAATTAGGCCTAATTGTTATGTTATTAATTCATCAAGAGAGACTGCGCTGGGGAGTTATTTCGATTACTGCCGTTTCGGTAATGATGATTCATCCAACTGGTTTGGTATACCTTGTAACTTTAATTTTTGCCAGAGCATTAGTTGAGAGAACAAAACGGGTAAACATGGCGGAAAAAATGCAAATTCAAATTGCGACAATCAGCTTAATTGTCCTAACTTTAATCGCAGGTAGCCAGTTTGACGGCGATGCAATTTTCGCTGAATATGGATGGCAAGGAGGGTCGCCTATGGTTTTGTACTCCGGGCTCCTATTACCGTTCGCAATATGGGCTGCATGGAGTATGAAAGGCGACCTAACGGCCCGTGTGTTCATAGTTTGGATCTTGATTAACTGGTTAATTTCGATGTTATATTTACTTGAAGGTTATTCGGGTGTAGCGATAATATCTATGGCATCGTATGTGCTTTATTCCATGAGTATGCATGCATTCCACATTCCATTAGCGCTCTTGGTAGGTTTAAGATTCTCTAAAATCGAAAATGGAATCTCATCAGATGGTGGTCGAGCGATAATGATTGCAGCATTGGTCATAAGTGGAATTGCACACAGCGCACTTTCTGAACTTTCAGAACATGGCGAATTGCACGTTTTGTCGGAAGGAGATATTACCCTAATTGGCATGTTAGAAGAACTGCCTCACGACTCGATAGTCTACACTGAAAATGAACACTGGGGGCATATTTTTGCTCATAGTGAATCATATGGAATCACAGCAATACCTACACTTGGAGTACTAAAACAAGACCATTCTATTCAAAATTCTGCAACGACTGCTATTCGCTTCGATGATACTGAAAGAATAGAAAATTTGGGACTTACCCACGCTCTCGCATCGCCAAAAGGAGTAATGATTCATTACCTTCTATCTTCAACAAATTGGAAAAAGGTTTGGGAAAGTGATGGCTCAATTCTGTTTTCATTTGGAAAGGATGGATTGCATTCTACCTTTACACCGTTTATAGGAGATAACATGAGAATCGACCCTTGGGCTAAATTACGTACACAAGACCCGTTTGAAATAGGTGATTACAAGCATTATATCACTGAAAAATCAACAAATATAGCGGTAAACGAATCTTCCGCATTTATGGTTTGCATAATGCTTGAATTTGTTGGTGACATCACTGCTACAGTGAATAATAATTTGTATTCGGGTTCTGGTTGGCATAACGTTTGCAAATACCCAGATAGTCAAGGTTTTGAAATTACTTTGGAGAGTGATTTGGAATATTGGCTTAATCCATTGGGCGCATCAGGAAGAGGTGATACTTTCATCGACACTACTGGAATTAGGGTTCACTGGATCGAAAAGGTGTACTTTGCGTGAATTATGCGAAAATCTTGACAACAGAAACAACCACCGACCAACATGCCAAGTATTCTCATAACGTTACCGACGTTAGACGAGGAACTGGCTATTGAGGATGTTATCTCTCGAATACCTATGAGGAAAATAGAGGAGATTGGATTTGATACAAGCATACTTGTTATCGATGGCGGATCTACTGATAATACTATGAAAATAGCACGTGAATTAGGTGCCGAAGTTATTGAACAATGGGGTGATGGAAAAGGATTAGCAATTAGGCAAGCCTTCGAATTTTTCTTGGATTCTAGTCACGACTACATGATAATGTTAGACTCTGACGGCACCTACTGGCCAGAAGAGATACCGAATATTCTTTCATCAATACCAAAAGGAGGAATTGCGATCGGTGACCGTCTAAGAGGAAATCTTGCAAAGGACGCGATGACGGCAACAAATTGGATTGGAAATCATCTTTTGACTTGGCTAGCCGTTGCCTTACACGGCAGGCCAATCAATGATTTGTGTTCAGGATTTTGGGGTTTTTCTAGAAATGCTGTTCAGAGATTAGAACTCAATAGTCTACGATTTGAAATCGAAGCCGAAATGTACACATCTTGTGTAAATAGACGCATCCCGATTTCTCATGTCGCAATTAGTTATTCTAAAAGGAAAGGTGAGCCGAAACTTGGAAGCGTAAAAGATGGTGCTTCTATTGCTAGAAAACTCATCATCAGGAAAATCTTCCCAACACCGTATGAGGAGATTCGATGACGAAATATTCTGTGGCCATACTTGGAGCAACCGGCTTGGTTGGCCAAAGGCTTCAGGAACTCCTGTGGAGACACCCCCTATTCGAAGTGGAAGCAATAGCAGGTTCACCAAGTAATGTTGGGCTGATGTTTGAGGAACTGGAATGGAGGTTAGATTCCCCTAAACCCATCTATGACATACTCATCTGTTCAATGAGTGATATTCCCGATGTTGATATAGCGTTCTCAGCTTTACCGAATAACGTAGCAGAAGTCGTTGAACCATCCTTGGTCGCCAGAGGAATTCACGTTTTTTCTAACGCTAGTTCATTCCGTAGAGTTGCTGGAGTACCTCTTGTTATTCCAGAAATTAATCCAAAAGCAATGAAACAATATGACGGACATGCATGCGCCACAAACTGTACAGTAGTGCCTGTGGCTACATCCTTAGCAGGATTGAGAACCCTAGGAATCAAATCAATTACTATTTTCACGAGGCAGGCATTATCAGGCGCTGGCTGGAAACTTTTGTTTGATGAAAAGGCACTTTCGGGAGACGTAAATCCTCTGATTCCGGGCGAAGAGGACAAATTGGTTGCTGAGTTGAAACATTTACTCGAAATTGATGTGCCAATACTCGCCACCTGTAACAGAGTCGCAGAAAAAGATGGTCATATGGTCACCTGTGGTGTAGAATTAGAAAATGATACGACAATTGAAGAAGTAATATCGCTTATGAAAATACCATCTTTGCACCTCCCTTCATCCCCAAGAAACGTAAATGAAATTATTCGTGAGTCTCCATCGCGAGATAAACACCTCTGGGCTGGCAATGGCATGTCAACAACTATTGGAAATATACGAGTGGAAAATAACGTAGTAAGGTTCGACGCACTTTCACACAATACTGTCAGGGGAGCTGCTGGAGGAGTTATTCTACTAGCTGAATTTGCCATCCAAGAAGCATACATCACCAAATAGGTAACCTCTCTTGGCCTACATGGTGGTTGCATGGGCGTCACGGCAATGATTCCAAATATGACATTCCAACAACTCAAGGATGAAGCTACTGCTAAGTGGGGAGAAATATGGGACCCAACAGCAGATAGACTAGAAATTCTCCTTCTGTGTCCTAGAAAAGAAAGGAAGTTATTGGAACTCCACGGCGACATGATCGACCATGGCCAACCAGTCATGGGCATTTTTCACAGACCTCGGGGAGCAGAAGAGCTTCTGGCTGAACAAGGATTTGACCATAGAGATGCTTCTTTCCAATTTATCAACATTGCAAATTCCGACATGGGAATTTGGATGCAGCAACTCGTTACTCAGGAAGGATGGCTGAGAAGTACAGTCGAAATCCATCCAACTCCATTTGCAGTTGGAATTCCAAACCAGCGTGCATTTGAGAAACACAGTATCCTATGTTTTAGACATCCAAGCCTGCCTAATTTGGACAGATATTTCCTTCCGTACCCCGTTTTCGCACTGGTTGGAAAGGCGTTTGTTTCTCTCCCAAGAAGGCAGGCTGCAGAACTTGCAAGACAGCAAGCGGAAATTCTTGGAGTTGGATTAGCAAAGCCTGAGCCAGAAATTGTGGAAGTCCGTGTCGTTGAACCTAAACCTGTAGTTGAGGAGAGTAACGTTGTTGATGAGATGGAAAAGGCGTTTATTGAAGAGATGAAACCCGAACCAGAAAGCGTACCTTTGCCTGCGGAAACGCCCACCGAAGAGTCCGCAAATGACTCGATCGTGGAAGAAGTTACCGTTTCAGAAGATGCAAAGCCTGTTCTTGAGGAGGATGGGGTTTCCAATGAAGAACCTATTCCGCTCCCTGAATCACAACCAGAAGAAAGCGATATGCCTGAAATTGAAAAGGAATTCAGGGATTTAGTTAGCGAGTTATTGGCACAAGGGGTAGACCCGTCAGAAATGATGACAGATGAACGCATGGAAGATATAAATGAACGTGCTTTAGCACAGAATTTTGAAACTTGGCCAGTGTTTATGCAAATGGTAAGTTAATGCGAGGGTTCAAAGACGAGTTAGTGTTGGGATTATCATGGCATTCTGTACAACATGTGGACAAATGCAAGCAGACGGGACAAGATTCTGCCGTTTCTGTGGTGGTCAGCAACCGAATGACCAATTGATTGCAGCTTTGAGAAGAGAAGCAGAAGCAATTCGATTCCAAATACAACAAATTCAAGCCCAACAAATGCAGGCTCAACAGATGAGACAGATGGGTTATGGAAATCAACAACAAAGACAATGGTGATTGGAATGAAACTTCGCCAACTGGCGATTCAATTATCTAAATTGCCACCGCATCCTTGCAACGTTATTAATTTAGAACAATATCAAACTGAGGGAGAACTCGCAGCGTTATGGTTAGCTCAAATCGATGGCTATGATGGCCTTGAAGGAAAGAAAGTCATTGACTTAGGTGCTGGAAACGGCATTTTAGGGTATGGCGCACAATTGCTAGGTGCTGATGTGACGTTCGTGGAGTGCGATGTGGATGCCGCTGAATTGTGTAAAAAATTAGGCGATACGATCGTCGGAAGAGTCGGTGAAGTTGAAATTGGTGAGGCTGATATCGTGATAATGAACCCACCTTGGGGTGTACAAAAAAAGGGTGCTGACCGCATATTTATCGCAACTGCAATGGAAATTGCGCCCGTAGTTCATATTTTGCATAGCGCAAATGCGACACACTTACCAGAAGGAGAGGTAATTCTAGAAGGCGAGTTCAGAATGCCTGCTACATATAGCCATCACACATCAAGAATGGGTGCTACCAAGATTAAGTGTTGGAGAATAACTCGATGAGAGGGGTTCAAGAACAAGGACCAACCGCATCATACTATCCAATTCCATTCACCAGTAGGTGAACCCCAAAAAAGCGAGAGTGAGAATATGGCGAGCATCGTCACCCCAGGAACAGTAATCGGAAATGCAGATGAGTTTTCATCTGGAGAAGGAACAGAAGAAAGAAACGGTGAACTAATCGCCTTATTGACAGGATTGGTTGTTGAAGTTGATGGTGTTCTGACAATCCAATCACACAACGAACTCCTAAGACTAGAAGTCGGAGATTACGTCATTGGACAGGTTTCAAGACTCCACGAAAAATCCGGAGAAATACGAGTCATGAGCGTTGATGGTAAGCCAAATCGCTCGATTATGGAAGACCAAATGTATGCTCAAATTCACGTAACCGGTATTTGTGACAGATTCCTTCACAATACTGCGGATGCCATGCGTGTGCGAGACATCGTGCGTGCTAAGGTTACTGAAACAGGAAACGTGGTCAGAGTCGACATGCGAAGCGAAGACAACTGTGGAGTTCTTTGGGCGATTTGCCCTCCGTGTGGTTCTGAATTCAAAGCAGAGCAAAACGGAGATTGGAATGTTGCTTGCCCAACATGTGATAATCGAGCCTTCAGGGCAATGGCAGATGACTTCGGGGGTTCAACCGGAATGGCCGCACTCAATGGTGGAAACAAAAGATGGAGTGGAGATGCTGAAGCACTATTCGCAAAGGGGAGTGCGGGCAGGGCCACATACATAGCTGAGGATGTGAGAGAAGATGGCACACCTCGTCAGTACTTCAGATTCGAAGATTCAGGAGGAAGAGGAGGAGGAAAGCAAAGAGCACCACCCGGTTGTAAATTATTCGTTGGAGGGTTACCAAACGATGTTACCGATGATGAAATTAAATCACTATTCGAGCCTCATGGCGACATTACAGATTTTGCTATCATGAAGGACGACGAAGGAAATAACCGAGGATTCGGATTCATCACATATGCGACCAAGGATATGGCTACTACAGCATCAAAAGCTTTGGATGGACACAGGATCAAGGGCAGGAGAATTGGAGTAAGAGACGCTGACGCTCCACGTGATAAAAAGCCAAAAAGAGAGAGACCTAAGGGTTGCAGATTGTATGTAGGAAACCTTCCATTTGATGCAAGTGATGACGACTTGGCAAAATTATTCAATGACCATTGCGATTCAGTTCACGTTCAGTGGGCTACAGACAGAGGTGGAAAAAGGAAGGCATTCGCATTCGTAACAATCCAACCAGAGAGTGCTGGTGAAGAGGTTGTTTCCAAGCTTAATGGAACTGACTTCATGTCAAGAAACATCAAGGTCGACATCGCCAAACCAAGTGAAAAGAAGGGTGGCAAATCCGCAAGAGAACTTAGAGCAATAGCTGAGGAAGAAGCATCGGGAAAGAAAAAAGGCCGCAGACCAAGAAATTGAGGTGATTGATTGGTAGAGCCAACTCCAAAATGGCTCATTATCGATGGGTATGAAGATGAACCGGCGGCATTTGGTGTACCGCCTTACATTGGATTTCACATTCGATACATTTGTGGAGTTTTGGAACAGAAAAATATCGATTACGATTATTGTACAATAGATTCGTTTCGAATAAATCCTCAGAGCCTAGAAAACAGACTAGGAGTAGTCATCCTTGCTGGTGCAATAGTGCCAGGTAAATACCTTAGAGGCACCCCCATATCTCTGAAGGAAACTCGAGATATCATTTCAAAAACTCCAAGAAACATTCCATTACTTTGTGGAGGCTGGGCGATTAGAGGATGGAGGCAACAAGGATGGAATCCACTTCAGACAAATCTATTTCTAGCCTTGCAAGACACAGATGCTACACTAAACTACTACCTTGAAAATAATTCATGGAAGCACCAAAGACGAAGTCCCGAACAGTGGACTATCTGGGCCCGTCACGGGGCTAAATCAAAATCGGTAACACAAAACCCTGACCTAAACGGCCCGCTGACCTATGAAGTTGAGGTATACCAGGGATGTGTAAGATACAAGCGAGGTTGTAAGTTCTGTATCGAGCCCAAAAAAGGGGTTCCGATTTGGAGAACCCCTGAAGACATAATTGAGGAGGTGAAAATCGCTCATGAAATGGGTGTTGAGCACGTCAGGTTGGGAGGTATGACTGACACATATACCTACATGGCAGAAGGTGTTGTGGAGTTAGAATACCCAGTTCCTAATCCCGAACCAATAGCGAAGTTACTACACGGATTAAGAGAAGATGAGAGATTGAAAATCCTTCATACCGATAACGGCAATCCGTCTATAATAGCAGAAAACTTGGAGCCCTCTGAAGAGATTACAAAGACGCTGACAGAGACGCTTTCAGACGGTGCTGTCTTATCGTTTGGCTTAGAGTCTGCTGATCCTTCAGTACATCAGGCCAACTGGTTAAATTGTGACTCGAATCAACTCAAAACGGCTATCTCTCTAATCAATAAATACGGTAAGGAAAAAGGTGAAAGAGGATTACCAAAGTTACTCCCAGGGTTGAACTTTATTGCAGGGCTAAATGGGGAGACTGACCAAACGTATGATATCAATTTGCAACTCTTGAGAGAATTGAAACGTGAAGGACATATGATTCGCAGGGTAAATATTCGTCAGGTAGAGGGAGAAGGTTTCCAAGAAATAAATAACGAAAGATTCCAACAATTCAAAACAACCGTTCGAGACGAATTTGATGGCCCGTTGTTGGCAGATATGCTCCCGACTGGAACTATCTTGAAAGATGTGTATTGGGAATCTCACGAGGGAAGGACCCGGCTACCTCGTCACCTTTTACCCGAAGCCAGAAATGAAGAAATTAGAGGCAAACCAGGTATTACATTTGGCAGACAAATAGGAGCGTATCCAATTTTAGTAGGTATGAATTATCTCGCTCCTTTGGAATCATTTTCTGAAATTATGGTGACTGGTCACGGCGCCCGTTCCATAACTGGAATTGAGACTGGCATCAAATGGAATACAGCTACAGAAAAGCAATTGTCTGCAATCCCTGGCATTTCCGCTAAAGGTGCTTGGAATTTAATCGGAGCAAGGGCAAAAGCTCAATCAAAGGGCAGAAGCTTTGACACAATAGAAGATTGGTTCAAAGCCACAAACCTTCAGTTGCCAACTAAAGTTGATATAGAGAAAATCTTAGTTTGATTAATTTTCTATCCAAGCATAGGTTCGAAGGCCTTCTTCAACGCCCTCTTCTCCGACGTCTACCAGGGCAAATTCACCCTTTGGCGTAACAACGGATTCTGTAGCAAGCCCCTTGTGGAGTGCTTCATAGGTTAGTTTGTCGATAGCAATTCTACCCTCCAGCCTTTCGAACAAGTTCCAACGGCTGGCTATTTGTCGCCATGTCGGTTGTACCTCTGCTTCGAATACCTTTGCTTTCGCTCCAGACCCGTATCCACACAGACCAAAAACAACATCCTCGATTCTCGCATTCTCTTCATAATCTGCCTCAAAAGTGGACATTAATGCTAAGAAAATAGAACCTGTGTATTGATTACCGATTAGTGAACTTGCTCTCTGGCCTTTTTCGATTCTATCCTCGACGAATTGCTTGAAAGATTCTGTTTTAGAAATCGCTCTCCTGTATGAATCCATTGCTCTTTCCCATTCATCTTCATTTTCATAATCAGATTCTTCGGGAGCAGGTCCAATCTCATCCTCAATGATTTTCCACTCCTCTAGGTCTTGCCTATCGTGCCTGAACACATCGGGGAACATTCTTTTTGCTTGGAAAGCATAAGGTAGATGCATGATAATTCGTGCCCATTGTTCGGTCAGATTTTCATCCATTTCAGGGTCAAACCTTCCTTGGTCTATCGCTTTTTTACTGAAATGAGTAAACGCTTGCTTGACGGCCTCCCTGTAACATCTATTCGAAAATTGGCCATCGAAAACTGGTTCATCTCTGTGAACCTTGACGTTTTCTTCCCCGTGCGCAAAAATACCGAGTCTTCTAACCGTTGACTCAGGAAGATGTTTAATCATGGCTTCCGCCATTCCATCTCTAATAGTCGCTCCAGCTTCAGCAGCCAATTGCAAAACGTTCTCAATTACGCTCTGAATTGAAACCATTCTTCTTGGTTTGAAAAAATCGTGGACAGGAGTTGTTGAAACTCCCCATCTATCAGGAATTGCTACCAATCTTGGGTTATGACGGATTAAGAGAGCACCTCCACCGGCTCCTTGAGTGTATTCGCCAGATGATTCTAAGTCGTATTTTGCGTTATCAGAGAATACAACAATCCCCATTCTGTTTTCATCTTCTCCCCCTCTTGCAACCCAGTCTAGAGTATTGTGCAATGCGTCAACTGCACCAATACAAGCGAAAGTCATGTCCACTACGTCGCATCCTCTAAAGCAGTCTTCTCCATAGATGTCACCATATCTGTGAGTTAGCATATCAACGATGTATGTTGCAGTTGGTTTAGCGCCGTCCAAGGCAGATTCGGTCCCCAGGTATATTCTACCAATGTCTCTAGGATCTAATCCATTTCTATCAATCAGCCTGCAAACTGCATTAGCTCCCATTGTAGCTGTGTCCTCGTGTACGTCAGGAATAGACATTGCTGCGAGTCCAAGGCCTTTATTCAGCTTTGAATAATCCGCACCTCGCATTGCTGCGAAATCCTCCATATCCATGTACAATCGAGGAAAATGAATCGCCATATCGTCGATTCCTACCTTCATTCCCATCCTTCTCCGGCTAAATCGAGACATATATGACAAGTTCCCCTATTTTTAATATAAAAACCAGTGTTGCCGGCTACACCTTCTATACCCACTGAATTTTACAATTTCCACGAACAATTGAGACAAATTTTCTCAATCAAGATAATCAATATCCAACTATTGCAATGCTCATGGCGACATGGGTTATTACCGGAGCAAATAGGGGCATTGGATTAGAGTTTGTAGAAACTTTACTGAAAGATGGACATCGTATTTTTGCCGGGATGAGAGATGTTTCTAATTTTGAATTACAACACGATAATTTGACCGTTTTACCATTAGATGTTAGTGATACTTCATCTGCAATACGTTTCGCAAATGAGATCACTTCGAAAACTGAAACTGTAGATGTACTCGTTAATAATGCCGGGATGATGGATGGAAGATGGCAAAATTTTGAGCAAGTCGACATGGAAGAATCGCTTCAAGTGCTAAATGTAAACACGATAGGCCCTATGAGAGTAACACAATCTCTCTGGCATATTTTGAAATCAACGCCTAACTCAAAGGTAGCAATGATTACGAGTTTAATGGGCTCGATAGATGATTGTGCAAGCGGTCGTTCTTATGCTTACAGAACAAGTAAAACAGGATTGAATATGATAACAAAGGTCCTTTCGATTGAGGGAAAAGATTGTGACATATCTGTAACTTGCTATCACCCAGGCTGGGTTAAAACAGATATGGGAGGAGATATGGCACCCGTGACAAAAAGCCAATCCGTAGCCGGATTAAGAAATCTCATAGAAAACCAAAACCAAGAGACTTCTGGTCGTTTCTTCGAATATACTGGAGCAGAATTTCCATGGTGAAACCATTAATTGAAATCGCAAGAACCCTTTCTGACGAGTGCGACAAATTAATTCCTAAATTATTGAAAATAAAGGTTTTACATCACGTTACAAATCCCCTCGACTACGCAAAAGAATATCATGACTCTTACATAGAGCAATACTCCGGACTTGGCGCCAAAACACTACTTTTAGGGATGAATCCAGGACCGTACGGAATGGCGCAGTGTGGCGTTCCGTTTGGGGCTACCAGTATCGCAAGAGATTTCCTGGGTATAGAAGGTGAATTTAGGGACCCAAAGGGAAGACATCCAAAAAGGCCAATCGAAGGATTAGACTTTGAAAGGCAAGAAATCAGTGGAACTAGATTATGGGGTCTTTTGAAGGATATTTACAAGACTCCGGATGAAATTCATAAAAATGTGTACCTGGTAAATCACTGCCCTTTGTTGTTACTAGGAGAGACGGGCAAAAATATCACCCCAGATAATATCTCAGGACCAGCAGTAAAAAAACTAATTCAAGTTTGTGATAATCATCTCAAAGAAGTAGTAACCACTCTTGGAATAGAACGAGTAATTGGGGTAGGTAAATATGCAGAAAAAAGAGCAAAAATAGCTCTGAAAGGCTTTGATATTGAGATTACAACGTGCTGGCATCCTTCACCTGCGTCACCTCTAGCTAACAGAAATGATGGAGAAGATTGGCGAAAAAACGTGCGGTCTATATTGCTTAGAGAGAATTATTAGGTCGAGGCGAATCTGACTACACATGCCCGAAATGGCTTGGCCTAGACAACCCACCGACCGACAGTGGATTAAACCCGAAGGAGATGACCCAAGAACGCTTTACCAAATGCTAATGGTTAGTCAGGAGAAGTTTGGTGATAATCCATGTTTTGGATACATCCCGAACCCAGGAATGCAAAGAGTACATCTAACTTACAACGAGTTCGGCGACCTGTCAACCGCAGTTGCTAAGGGTCTCAGAGATATTGGGGTCGTAAAAGATGACAGAGTTGCGATCATCGTCGACAATTCTGTGGAATGGGCCGCATTATCCTATGGCGCAAACGCATTGGGAGCAGCATACACCGCAATGTACACACATCAGCACGGCAAAGATTGGGCTTTTATTCTGGAAGATTCCACTCCAAAGGTTGTCGCAGTAGCAAATACCGAAGTTCTGGACAAACTTTGTGATGCACTTGGCGATAGTGGATGGCCAGCATCTGGTGTTATCCTACTCGGTGACGAACCGGCTAACAAATTACCTCCAGAAGGCATCGAGGTTAGAATGTGGTCTGGATTCGTTTCAATGGGTCGCAATGCAAGTGATTTGGAAGGTTTTAATGACGACCACACCTCTCTTTCAACCCTGATTTACACCTCAGGAACAACTGGTAATCCTAAGGGTGTTATGCTATCGAATTGGAACACATTATCAAACGTACTTTGTGTTCAAGGAGTATTCGAATTATATCCTGGTGACAAGAATGCTGCGTTCCTTCCATGGGCGCATTCATTCGGTTCAACCTTCGACCTTCACTGGATGATTAGAATGGGAGTCCACATCAACCTAATTTCAGACCTAACAAGAATCGCAGACGAATGCATTGAGATTCAACCTGCAGCCCTATTGGCTGTTCCAAGAGTTTGGAACAAGTTCTACGACAGAGTAAACGGACAATTCGAGGCGGCAACCGGATTAAAGGCTAAATTCATCGCTAACGCACAGAAATCCGCAGAAAAGAGAATTGCAAAAGCAGGCGTGCAGTGTGACGCCGTGCCTCCAAATGGATTCTTTGACAAGCTTTGGGACAAATTGGTTTGGAAGAAAGTTCGAGCCCGGTTTGGTGGAAAAATTAGATTCTGTATGTCCGGCGCTGCAGCGTTATCTCCTGATGTAGCAGCATTTGTTCAAAAAGTAGGTTTCAACTGTTATGAAGGATACGGATTAACCGAAACTAGTCCTCTAGTTTCCGCAAACGGATGGATGGGCAAAGGCATGTCAAGGCTAAACACTGTAGGTATGCCTGCAAATGGCGTACGTGTTGAGATCGATAAAAGCGCATGGGATGACCCAGACCGCCCAGATGAAGGAGAAATCATTGTTTATGGGCCAAACGTAATGCAAGGATACTGGAACCTTCCTGAAGCGACTGCAGAAGTAATGACTGAAGACGGCGGATTCAGAACTGGTGACCTAGGAAAGATGGTCGATGGATATCTATCAATTACTGGACGTGTAAAGAGCCAATTCAAGTTGGAAAATGGAAAATACGTTTCACCAGCACCGCTAGAAGAAAATCTCAAACTAAGCCCACTCGTTGAGCAGGCAGTCTTGGATGGACGTAACATGAAGAATACATTCCTAATCGTTCATCCATCCGCTGATGCTCTAAGAGCTGAAGCATCAAAGGCAGGAGTTGCCGTTCCTGATGACAATGTCGCTATGTGCAATGATGATGGAGTCAAATCTTGGTTCCTATCCCACCTGCAAGAAAACAACATGCTTGCTCCAAAATGGAAAGGATATGAAGTTGCACGGAATATTATTCTCGACCCAGAAGAGTGGACCGTTGACAATGATATGATGACTCCATCTCTAAAGGTGAAGCTACGAAACCTATTGGCTCACCACGACGAGGCAATAAAATCCCTTTGAATTACTCAAAGGCTGTAAAAGCACTCCCAGTGCGTGCCTTAGAGCGTAGCATTCGCTTTCTCGTTTGTTCAGCAAGCCTTCTTGCCTTTAATTCACTCTTCATCCCAGGTGAAGCCAAGAGACAAACACTAATTCCCAAAAACAATCCAACAAGTACGGAAGGGTAAAATGAAATTCCTAAGAAATGTGAGTTAATTCCACCAGCAAATAATCCGATAATTGCGCCTATTCCTAGAGGCTTTTCGGCGATTTTGATTAAAGTAGCACTACCTTTGATTACTTCTCTCAGAGGTTTTGACATTAGTATAAAGTTAGAAAGACGGTAAATAAACTAACCTTTTATCTCACCCACATTTTTTGCGTTTAGACTGTTTGACCTAATATCGGGTGGTTTTCTTATATTTTTTATGAGATTGTCTCACAATTAACATTCTATAAGCCCAAACATATTCAATTATGCACTACCGTTGTCCTCAGGATAACTCCTCGGCGGAGTTCGGAATGGTATGTGAAACCCGTGTAAAACCTAGGGTTTTTGAACCCCCTGTGCAGTTTTTACAGGAATAATTTTAGACCGTTAAAATAGACTGCAAACTCTCAGGGGTGAAAAGAGATATGGACACGTTTGATGATTACCAAGAAACATACGATGAGATAGCTGAAATGAACTATGAAATCTTTTTTGAGGACGTAGATTTTGAAGTAGATTATGATGAATATCTACTGAAGGTAGATGTTGCATATCGTGTTGAATACGGCATTTTCCCGATTGGTGACCAAGAGATAGAAACTAGGCTCGATGAAATCTGCGAAAGAGTAGCGTACGAGTACATTCGACAAAACGCAATTGCCGAAGCAATGGCCGAGGAGTACGAAAACAATGAAGAAGAAGATGAGGATGAAGAATTATTCGATTCTGTCGAATATGACATGCTCAGAGAAAAACTTCTGGATCTGATAGAAATGTTCCTTAAACAAAAGAGCAAAATGCACGACCAAGAATATCCGCAAAGTCGAATGTTCAAGCGCAAAGATTTCTGGATGATTCAACACATAGAATACGCTCACGATATGATTGATTCCCCACACGCTTACATGGAGATTTTCAAGGACCTAATCAAGGAAGGATATTATGTTCCTAAAGAGAAAGGTGGCGACCCAAAGCATGACATATTTTATGCAGAATTAGTCTAATTGGAATTTTAAATTTCCAATTGGAATTTACCACGGGAATTTCGCTGACCAAACTATCAGGTCGTTCACTATAACCTGGATGCCTAGGGCGATGGAACCAATCAACATCCAACCAGCACCGTCTACTCCATCTTGGTAGGCAGTGAATGCCAATAGAATGTACATTACATTAGCAACTGAAACGATTGCAAGGATTCCTACTACTAGGTATGGAGTCCACGAATAATCATTATTCATGTGGAATATTGTGCTGTCAATCCAAAGAGCAGAGGGAATCAGAAATAGTGCATATGCCCAAAACAACCTGTTCAATCCCATACCATCACCGGATTCTTGCCACGGCCACCTTAGTGATTCTAATGTGGAAACATCGAGTTGGAATAGAGCAACCCACCAGTAAACCAGCCAGCCTGCTGCTGCTAAGAACATAAACGGCGCAATGTACGTTATCCAGGATTGTGGGATTCCTCCCCACAGAGCCATCTTGTCATCTAGTCGGGATAGTGCATATGCATAGCTGATCAGGACTAGAGGACCTGCTACAAATGTAAATGTCCTGATTGCTTCTTTTGTAATATCCATGCTAACTCCAATTCCACATTATTGATAACATCTTGTTCGATATTAATAGAGAAATCACGGTTTCAAAATCGTTGAATTAAATGCAAGTATCTGAAAGCAAAAACATCGTAAAATCAATATATTTGGGTCGGGATTTTCCAATTGGATTATTAAATATCCAATTAGAATTTTTCCGCAAATTTCTACTATTTTTGGCCTGACAAAAGTCGTCATTCTTCCATATTTGGCAGAGACGTTTCCTCGGCCGAACCAGAATTCCAGTCATAAATTCCCTTACCAGATTTCTTCCCTAATCTACCTTCGGAAACCAACCTTTCTAGCAAAGGATGAGGTGTGTAAGAATCATCTCCAAATGATTCTTTCAGGTTAAGTAAAATGTCTCTTCTTACATCAAGACCAACAAGGTCGGTTAGTGCCAATGGGCCCATTGGATGCTTGTATCCAAGAACCATCGCAGTATCGATATCCTTTGCGCTGGCTACACCATCTGCCAACATCCTAATGGCTTCGTTCCCAAGAACAACTCCAAGTCGAGATGTTGCGAAACCAGGAACATCTTTTACCAAAATTGTTGTTTTATTCATCAATTTACCGGCTTCTTTTGCAAATGCGATAGTTTCTTCTGAACATTCATCATGCTTCACCAATTCTAGAAGTTTCATTATTGGGACTGGATTAAAAAAATGCATGCCGATGACATTTTGAGGACGACCTGAGGCGTTTGCGATATCCTTTATCGATAAAGAAGAGGTATTTGTCCCTAGGATACAATCATCTTTGGTCAGCTTACCTAAATCAGAGAATATCTTGTGCTTTAGATCTGGAATTTCTGGCACAGCCTCTATTACGAGGTCTACATCTGAAACGGCCTCCTCAAGAGATGATAGTGCAAACAAATTTTCGCTCCAATTCGCCTTTTGCTCTGGAGTGGTTTTTCCCCTTTCTATTCCTTTATCCCAAAATGCATGAATGGATTTAATTCCTTTTTCCAAGCCTTCTGGAAATGCGTCATAGAGATTGGTTTTCCAACCTGCTTGAGCGCAAACCTGGGCTATACCAGCACCCATAGTCCCAGCACCGATTACAGCAACTGAACTTATTCCCATGGTGTAGCCTAAGCGTCACGAGTTGATGATGCTTGCTTTGACTGAGCAAGATACACACCACCTGCAATCAACAAGAAAGATATGGCTAGGGAGAAACCTAATTTCTCATCAAGTAGTATAAATCCACTGAATATTCCAAAGATAGGAACCAAATAAACGTAGAATGAGGCTCTTGCCGCACCTATTTTCTTGATACCGTCTGCAAACCACACATAGCTCAAAACCGTAGAGCCAATGGCTAGAAAAATTAGCCAAAACCATGCTTCAGTAGATACATTGATCTCGAATCCAACATAAGATATCTCTACTAGAGCGACGGGAGTCTGTATTAACAAACCAATTGCACTCGTCCAAACTGTGAGATGTAGCGGAGATAATGCATTTTCACCAGACATTAATTTCTTCATCAAAATGGTTGCACCTGCCCAAGACAGTGCGGCTAATCCAATTAGTGCATCGCCGAGTAATCTTTCGTTGTTGGGTATGTCTACATTAGGAGAATACCATCCAAGCACCGCCACACCACTAAAAGCCAACAACACACCCAAACCAAGTTGTGTGTCGAATTTCTCTCCTAGGAAAGGTATTGCAAGAAGTGCGGTGAACAACGGATTGAATGTAATCATTAGCGAAGCATCGCCCGCAGCAGTATATTTCATCCCGTACATGAAAAATGCCTGATAAACAAAAGTGGAGAGAAACCCTATCTGAGCTAAAGAATACCATTGGTCTTTACTCGGTAATTTCCAATGATTGGTGATTTTAAGAAAAGTGAGAAAACACGCAACTGCTATGATGTATCTAATCCATCCCGCAGTAAATGGAGGTATCTCTTGTGCTACTACTCTTCCAGCAACCCAACCTATGCCCCAGATAAAGGCCACGAGCAATAACTTGCCGTGGACTGAGGCGTTTTGCATTAAAATCGCTCCAAACCTAACTGAAGAATTCTTGCCCTTGGCAAACCGATTTCTGGCATTCCGTCAGCAGGTGCGTGGATTTTGAGTCCTTCCAATCGTTGGACATAAAGCCCGTAGGATGCAATGTCTTCTGGCCTGTATGGTGTGGGCAAACCAAGTTTTGCAAGCCCTTCACAGGCTTTTTCAGAGTAAATCGGGTACACGTTTGTCTCAAAATGCATCCAAATTGAAACTCTCTTACAATCGATATTTTCCAGAGTCAATAAGTGCTCTAAAAGGCCAACATCCGGATACTTGATTGTCTGAATAGCCATATCGACCTCCATTGCTATTTCTTCTTGCCAAGCGAACGGAGTATGATTTGCCCAGGTATCGGATAGTCCAATGTGCTCGATAACATCGTCTCCGGTAATCGAAAACAATGTTTCCTGATAGGGCCTATCCTCATAGGCATCGCTAACCAAACCTGGCAGGGCTGAATAAAACTCCTGTAATCGAGCCTCTTCTGCCCCATAAAGAGAGACAGGAATCAAGTTCCCACCTCAAGCAGTTGCGCCGATTCCGCTAGCAAGTTGGCGAGGAGTCAACGGTTTGTCTTCAATCCACTGTTGCTTGAAAATCTCTTTGAGCGCCTCTTCATCTTCAGGAGTAGGTAGAACCGTTTGCAAGTATGCTTGATATTCTTCATCGCTACCTTCGAATTCCGTACCGTCTGTGTAGCACTTCTTTCCAGCGAATGCCCCGATATCTCTGTTAAAGTTCTCGTGGGCGACGAAAAGTTTGACTCCGCAATCTTCTGGCAGATATCCGTTCAGCTTCTCAACCTCACGAACGATTTCATCGTGATAGTGACCACGGCTCTCTTCGTTTAGTACCTGTTTGTCAACATCAATTCCGCCTTCGAGTTTCTTCCTTTCATCCCAGCGACCTTTCACTCCCCAGACGTATGCCCAGTGTGCAGAGGTTGATGAGTCAGTTCCGAACAAGTCGTGTGCTGTTGCGACCCACTTGTTCATGTATCTTTGAAGCATGTCGAGAGGAATTACTCCTGCCTTGATGATTCTTCTGAGTCCGTTTGATCCGGTACCAAGGTGGAATGATTCTTCCTTGAGCATAGGACCCATTGATGCAGCCAATGGCTTGAAAGCGGAGGTTGATAACATACCAAGTTGGAATTTACCATCTCTGTCAACGAACATTGTGTAACAAAAGAAATCCAGCCAGTGTGGCATTGGCCTGTTGAATGCACCAAGTAGCCTGTCACCATCTTGTGCATTTCTTTCGAGTAACTTCTGTGCTTCTCTTCTTCCCTGCTGTCCAAAGTAGGTCATCAATAGGTAAGCCATTTGCCAACCGTGTCTCTGCTCTTCAGCCATAATTCTTGCAGCAGCATATCTATCATAATCAGTAGGAGCGCTTGCAAGAAGGTGTCTCTGCTGTTCAACGGAAGCAAATTCGGTATCGCCCTGCACAGTAATCATTGAGATTAGTGCATCTCTGATGTTTTGATGAGGGACCTGTAATGCTCTTTCCCACTTTGTCCGACCTGAATAGTCGCCAAATTCAATCACGTCACCAGCTCTGTCCCAATCGAACAATATTGAAAGGTCAAAATCGCCGAGCCATTCTCTATCGAAACCGACTCTGTCTTGCCAATCTTCGAAGTTTGAAATCCATTCTTCCCATGTTTTAGGTAGTTCGCCCATGATTACCGCATGGATAACTACCTAATGTAAAATTTGCGAACATGTTCGCACGAACATGTTAGGAGTTCTTCCTCACATCATCCGAAAATGTGTTGATTATAGTGCCCTCTATTTTGTGAAGATGTACGGATAGTGTTGATTTACTTATATCGAGTAATTCGGCCAACGCACTAAGTGTTATCCTTCGTGGAGTATCCCAATATCCTTCATTTATCGCAGTGTCAAAAATAATCCTCTGTCTTGAGGTAAGCATTCGAGAACCACTTGATCTTGTTGAAACAACTCTGTAAGGGACGTCGCCTTCGCGAAGTAGATTTATCAGTTCTCTACTCTTTTCAGCGGAACACTCGATAGTCCAGTCGACCCAACCATCCCTTACTTCGAAAGGAGACTGAGGAATAACTCCAACTTCACGAATCGGTTTGATATAACCTCCCCCACCAGGAGCAATGTCTACTTCGAAGCGGTTGCCACCTAATTCTCTGACCTCATCTACGCCTGAATGTGCTTCCAATTCGTCCGCTAAATTTGAGGTTGTGGAAAACCTAGCGGTACCTCTCCCTCTACCCAGTGGCATAGTTTCTTCGATTCGCAATACTGCTTCAGGCCTAGATCTTGAAACATCTCCAGACCAGTGTCCTTCTGGAAGTCGAACCTCGATCCTTATTTGGTTTACCATAGTATCACAATGGGTGTATCTTGTCGTGTCTTGAAACTGTGCCTGCTTGGACATCGATTAATTCGGCGAAGGTCTTGATAGAATCCTCTCCGATTACAACTCCCGGCAAATAGCCATCACAAACACCCGACGCTGCAAAAATTGCATCGTCGCTTCTGCACAAATCCTTTGCATCCCAAAGTCTTGTTAAATCATCGTTTACCATCTTCGCGGCTCTCTTTGCCTCTTCATCGGACCTGAAGACTAGACGGCCTTCGAATACTCCTCCGATGCCACGTATTGCCGCTGCCGTAATTACGCCTTCAGGAGCAGCGCCAATTCCTAACAACATATCGTACGGACCTTCTGGCCTGGCAGCCCATAATGCTGCGGAAACGTCTCCATCACCCATTAGGTGAAGTTGAGCGCCTGCCTCCCTTACCTCTTTGAAAAGCTGGGCGTGCCTCTCTCTATCGAGTGCTACAACTCTGACTTCTGAAATCGGCTTGTCCAAGACCTCGGACGCTTGTTCAAGGTTGTATGCGACTCCACCGTCTAGACTAACATGGCCTGCTAATTCTGGGCCTGTAGCGATTTTATCCATGTAACAATCAGGAGCATGAAGGAGAGTCCCCCTTGGAGCAGCAGCTAATACTGCAATTGAATTTGGTGAATTACTTGCACAATTATTTGTGCATTCTAGTGGATCTACTGCTATATCTATCTTTAATGCTGATTCGACCCCGACTTGGTTTCCAAGTTCTTCGCCAATAAACAGCATAGGAGCCTCGTCACGCTCGCCCTCGCCAATAGCAACCCGTCCATCAAATGGAACTTTATCGAATGTTTTTCGCATAGCTTCTACAGCTGCAGCATCAGCGGCATTTTTGTCGCCTTTACCACGCCAGTATGCGCTTGCTATGGCCGCTTGGTCTACCGCTTCTAAGAAGTGATGTGCTAACTCTGCAGTTCTCGCCATATTTGTTCCCACCTGCTTTAACTCAATAATAACACAGGTCACTGACCCTTGAATTTTTGAACGACTTTAATATCCGAAATTGTGGTTTCAGGATACTGGCCCTGTTCGTCTTTTTCAAACGATTTGACCATATCTAAAGCGCAAAGCAAACCAGCGCTAACACCAGTTAATGCTTCCATTTCAATTCCGGTTTTGTAATTCGCTTTGACTTCCACTGTACAGCGTAAGTCATTGCCTTCCCATGACCAATCTACTTTGCAAGATTCCAACGGAATAGGGTGGCAATGCGGGATTATTCTTGGCGTTTCTTTTACTGCCTGAATCGCCGCTATTGTCGAAGCCTCAATCACGTTTCCTTTCTTAACATTATCATCGACTATCGCTTTTTTTGATTTGTCATTCAAGGTGACTATTCCGGTTGCAGACGCAATTCGCTCGACAACCGGTTTTTCGCTGATATCTACTACTCCCTGTATGCTTTTTTCCATATTATCAACCCAATCCTGCTTTCCATTCTGTACCGCTTGCACGCACTTCTTTTTTCCACAGTGGTGCTTGTTGCTTTAATTCGTCGATAAGCCAAGAACATCCTTCAAATGCTTCTTTCCTATGCGGGCTTGCTACGTGGATTGCGACTATATTTTCTCCAGGTCCAACCGACCCAATTCTGTGAGCCATTGCTACTGAGTGAATTGAGAATTTTTCAATTGCAGATTCGGCTAATCCGTAAAGGGTTGCACTCAGTTTCTCTTGCCAAGCATCAAATTCCAACCTAAAAACTTCGTCGTCGCCTTCCATTCCTCTGGTTATTCCGAGAAACGATACGATAGCGCCACAGTTTTCTGTATCCAATTCGTTCCTTAGAGCATCAACATCTAGGTTTTCAATCGCTTCCTTGATGATGATTTTGCCCTCCATGTAGTAGCGCACAAGTTCCGCATCCTTGAAACCATCTTTGCCTGTGTGTGAATCATGGCCGAGGTGGGTCCGGTGAAAATTAAGGGCGCAGGCCTGTCCGGATTAGCCACTGCTACCATACTCGCACGAGCAGGAGTTGAAGTTCACGTCCACGACGTCAGAGAAGATTCTGGTAAGCGTTTTGATGGGGATTTTCAAGCACTTGAAAATTGGTCGATGGATGCAGATTTTTTCGACCAGTTACGCGAATGGGGATTCGACCCTGATGAATTCAAATATACGGAATTTAATGAGGTGGATTTAATTCATCCAGATGATGAAATATCCAAGACATTCTCACCAAAAGTAGCATACAGGATTGTAGAGAGAGGGACTTCTGAACACACAATCGACCAGGGTTTCAAACGAATGGCAATCGCAGCTGGAGCAAAATTACACTACAAAAGTCGGGTGAAAGAAGAAGATTGTCAGATTATTGCTTGCGGGCCCAAGGGAACTTCAGCGGTTGCCTACGGTGAAATTTTCAAAACTAAACATCCTAACCATATCGCTTTTCAGTTGAATGACAAATTAGCACCAGGGGCATATTCATATCTAATTATCATAGATGGAGTCGGTTTGATTTGTACCTGCTTGTGGAGAAAACAAAAAGGTACAGATCGATTCCTCAATGAAACAATAGCTTGGTATCAGGAACATTATCCAGACATCGATATGGAACCTATCAAGAGAGTTGGCGGAAAAGGTGACTTTACAATCAACAAGAGATACTTCCAAGACGATAGATACTACGTTGGAGAGTCAGGTGGACTTCAGGACTTCATGTGGGGATTTGGAATGCGGATGGCAGTTTGGTCTGGCTATCTTGCTGCTCAAGACATATTGGGCAAATGTAACTATGAAAAAGAGGTTAGAAAGCAACTAATGCCGTATGTCAGAACCTCTGTCGCAAACAGGTTCTTGATGAATCGAGTTGGAGACAAGACCTTCAAATTCATGTGTAAATCGTGGATGAAAGACCAACATAAAAGACAAGATGGGTTGGTTTGGATTGGAAAGTTGTTCCGTCCTAAGTTTTACAAAACGGCGATTTACTATCTCATCAATCCATTCATTTTGAAGAAAGACCCCAAGGCTCACGGCCGAGGTGTTCGTCGACTACCGTTTAGAAAAGCGCTCAAACGAGACATCTGGACCCAGTCTGAAGAGGCTTCGAAAATTGCTGAAAGATGGGATTCGATACGTAGAGGTGGCGGTACGACATCATTCTCTGAAAACAGCGATTGACTCATTAAGCGAATCTGTTTGGCAGGTGTATGAGCGACCTTTACGGATTAAAACTCGAACCATTGACAAACCGCCTAGTTAACTACGGTACAACAGATAACGGTATCGCAGTCATTGAATTAGCATCTGATTCAGCAGGTGCGCCCCTCGAAGGAGATGCAATGGGCCCTAACACGTACACACACGGTATGATGAGAGATATCGATGAAGCAATTATCAAAGCAAGATTCGACGATGATGTAACCGTGATTGTAATAACAGGAAACGGGTCGAAATTTTTCTCTGCGGGTGCATCAATTCAAATGCTAAACAGCGTTTCCCCCGGATTCAAGTACAATTTCTGTCTGCACGCAAACGAGACACTATCGCGCTTTGAACAGACTACAAAACTCGTCATTTGTGCAATTAACGGTCACGCAGTAGGTGGCGGTCTTGAAATCGCTATGGCTGCGGATATTAGAATCGCAAGAAAGAATGCGGGTAAAGTCGGCCTACCAGAGATTAACCTTGGTGTGTTAGCTGGAACAGGAGGGACTGCAAGGCTAACTCGTTTAATCGGTAAAGCAAAGGCGCTTGAGATGATGGTCACTGGTGAACTAATGTCATTCGAAGACGCTCTGGATTGCAACTTAATCAATCACATATGGGAAGGAGATGCTACCGACTTCAGGAGAGATGTTTTGGATTGGGCAAGTCAATTCACACTACCTAACAAGGCTGTCAAGGCTGTTGGTAATATCAAGAGATCCTGCCAAACTGGACCAGAAATACCATTCGAGTACCACCTTGCGCTAGAGCGTGAACTTCAGGCTGCTCTGTTTAACAGCAGTGACGCAAAGGAAGGAATCGCTGCTTACGTTGAGAAGAGAGTTCCAAGTTTCGAAGGGCAATGAGCTTTCGCAAAGGTACCCTTGGATACACATACGTCACAGAGGTCTTGCCCATTGCACATGTAGAGATATTCTTCTAACATCTATTCCACGACCGTCGTAAGAGATTTTTCAAAAAAACTCTAGGGTTTATTTTTCATTTATTTTTGGGTATAGATTTCCAATCCGAACCAACCCAAAAAAGATTAGATTTTTTCTCTTCGCTCCATCGCCAATGCTCTCGAATGGGTAAAGATAAGTCTGATGCAAGCCTTTCAGCAAATTCTCTCTGCTCGACCTTAGTTTTGAATTCGAACCGGATTTTTATGTCTTCAACCCAGCATTCCACACCCTCATTTCGGGGGCCTAACCCATCGAAAAAAATTCTATCATGACCATTCAGCCTAAATCCGGGTTTGATTATTTGTTGACCAATATTACCAAAAATATCGGGTTCATCTCTAACTAGACGAATGAGGTGAAGGCAGACGTTTGGCCCCCTGTAGTATCTCACAGTATTAGAGGGGTATAAGTCAACAATTCGAACGCAGGAGTGCTCGGGAATTTCTTTTCGCTTCAATTTTTTACTGTAAATACCGTCTAGGAGATAGATATAATCTTGCGAGAGGCGATATCCTTTGAAACTGAGAGCAATTTGGGTCAACCTGAAATGTTTGGATGCCAGTAAACCAATGGCCATTAACGAAAACCCAAATGTCAATGTGAACTGCAGGGAATTTGAATCAAGTCCTACCCATAATGTAGCAATGGAAACCGAAATAATAATCGCAGAAGTAGGTGAAATTTTGCTTTTAGTCGCTTCATTGCGTCTTAAATTTCTGTCTACAATAGCCTCTTGCTCTTCTTCATGTTCACGAATCGAAAGATATTTGTCTCGCAAATTGCTTAGTCTTTCCTCCAATACCTGGACACTCATAGTGTCGCTATTTTCTTTCTGAAATAAATAATCGAACAGATGCGTGTTGCGCCAAATTGTATAAACTACTCCAAATAATATTATAGGAATTAATCCAAATACATCCTCCAGTGCAGAGATGTCCCCCGATAGAGCAATAGAGAGTAAAAGAGGTAAAAGAGAGATTAATGAAATTACGGCTAGTAAATTTGGTATTGAAATTAGGTACCTGGTTGGGTGTGTGAAAGGAGAGGTTGTTACGGGATTACCGTTTTCATCAAGAGTAAAATTACTGTTAATGTAAGCAGGGGAAGTTTTTGGAACGATGTGGCCATCAGTTACTTCACCGGTCTCTTTCGTGAATTGGATTCTTCCAAAAAAATCATGAGGGCGATGTTTCCACTGGATTTTATCCATCCATTTGTATCTGATAATATCGTTGTGATGCTCGTGAGTGGGATCTTTGAGCGCGGCCCAATAGTGTTCTTGAATCTCTTTACTTCTTATTGAATTTTTTAGAGCGTAGTATTCTCGTATTTCTTTTGGATACAAAAGAGAAAGTCGACCGTTCTGCGATAATGAACTGAAAGCAAAATACGGGCCGATAATAAATTGGATGAGAAGACCGGTAAAAAACAACAACGTCTCCCAATTTTTACCCACCTTAGCAGATTCTCCCTCAGCCGGAAGTGCAATATTCCACATCGCCCAACCAGCAAGAAAGAAAAAGACACCGCACACGAATAGAAATACCCTGTACAATTGTCCTGGCCTTCGATGCGAATTGACAATCTCGATTAGTTTCTTCTCAAATTCAACATCTTCCCAAAAAGGTTCCACAGTGCTTTGCTGGAGGGTTCAAAAATTAAATTATATCCCGATAAAAAATATAACAGGGCACATGATTAACCATGTGGATTATTTTCTTAACAGCATTATTACCGATTTGCTTTGATGGTGTAGAACTCCTACTTCCTCAAAGCCAAACCTTTGATGGAAACGCATCGAACCGGGATTTGGAGGTTCTAAGTTAACCTCCGCTGCAATTGGAACTGCGTTTTCTTCCGAAAATGAAAGTACCATTTCATAGAGAATCGAACCAACGCCTTCGTTTCTACATGATTCTAAAACAGCTATTCTGTCAACATAAATGAACTGGTCATAGTTTTCATTAAACCAAGCATAGTTCAAACTTCCATAATTTTTCCTTGGGGAAAGACAAATGACGAAACCAATTAATCTATCATTCCTGAATGCGCCGATAGAGTGTGAAGACAGGTGGAGTAGTGTTGAAATTTCATCTTTGGATACCTGGCCAGTTCCGGGAAGACCTTGTTCATTTATATCCCAAATTGATTGAACATCAATTTGCGACAACGAACGTATTTCCATGACATATCCGAGAGAACTAGCGTTTTTGAAAGAATTGTATGATTTGCAATGAAACGTCTAAGTGTCGTGGCTACTAAGTAATTGCAACTCCCTATATTTGATGTACATATAACCCCATTATATTGAAGAATAAGTGGTTGTAGGGAGAAGCATGAACCGACCACTGGTAGCGATACTTCTCACAACTATCTTCTTCATCGCACCACTGGCTGGGTGCTTCGGAGATGACGAGGAAACCGCAATAATAATTGAAGAAAGTTTTGTTATTGATTACAAGAGACCGAATGAAGCGTTTTTGAAATTGGGTAATCTAACTTCCTTTACGTTGGAGGGAGAAGGTAACGCAATTATGACTGAACCAGACGTACTCCTAATCGTAAATGGAACATACGTAAAATCTCACAGTGTAAGAGTTGACGATTTCATGGTCCACGGATACATTTTGACTACTCCATACGTTACGCAAGCTAACATCACTTTCATGGATAGTGAAGGCCGAACTGAAATATTACAGGTTCCAACCGAAGAACATACCCACATAGTAAACGGCCAAGAATGGTTCCAAAAGATGGATTATATCACAAGCATTTGTGATGATACAACTCAATGTGGCGGATATGTCAACCGCTGGATGGGCGCCGGTAATGGTTTCTATGAAAGAGCGGCTTCATATTTCCAAGGACATTTTGATGGATTAGGCTATGAAACCCACTTACTGAGAGTCACAGACCACGGTAATCTTGCTCAGCCCGAAAGCCTGAATGTAATTGCATGGAAGGAAGGGCGCAATGATGACTGCGTCCAAGGAATGGGTGCGCACATGGACATTGCCCCACCTGGTGGCCCGCCGGGAGGAGGAACCTATGAAGGAGCATACGATAACACGGCTGGAACCGTTACAATGATGCTTTATGCAAAGGCATTCGTTGATCTTACATTTGAGTGTGACACATTCTTGGCACTCTGGTCAAGCGAAGAAGAAGGACTAAGAGGTTCGAACGCATTTGCGAACAACCAATGTGATTACTGCCTTCCTGCAGATAAGGAACTGAAATTCTACATCAACATGGACATGATGGGTATGTCCTGGCCCGCACACAAAGAGAACGGTGACCCGTTCCCATACCACGCTTGGTCCGGACCTGATTCCGACCCCGAGGTCCAAGATGTTGAGATTACATCGGTGCTTGACCACGTTCACAGAAACATACTGAAAGCACCTATGGATTTGAGAATCGATGGAAGTTATGGTGCTGGTTGTGACCAGCACTGGGATGAGCATTCTGACCTCGTTTTCGATGTACATGAAGACACGTTCGGCAGGTCCGACCACGTTACTTTCAGAAATCTAGGAGCCCAAACAATTTTCCACTTAGGCGCATATGACGAAGACTACAGTGCATATCACTCACCATCTGATACACTAGATAACATGGTTTCAGAGGTCGGTGGACAAGAGGAATTGGAAAAGAGCATCGAATTTGTTATGTGGGCTGCTATGCTTGAATTCATTATTGCAGACCAAACTCCAGAAATAAGAAATCTAAATGTTTAGGTGGAATAATGCCTGATGCTGTTGGTGAATTGATTGCGGCTGTTGGAGAGGCTATCACAAAAGATTCTGATTTTCTAAATGAGGATAAAAAGGACCCCGTTTGGTTAAGAGTCATGTATTATGCAATACCGATGGCGATAATTATTGGATTCTACCTATGGGTTGTAAATTAATTCCAGAAGGCGGATTCTTCCCAAGGAAGGCCAACCCAAATTCCCAGAATCTCAAGAATGACATAGTTCCATATTAGGTAAACAACAATTGTTGTAGTTATCACTAATAATGAAGTGTTGATGACTTTTTGACGCTCTCTTTTGACATCATCAAGGGTACAAATTCCATCTGCTCGGAAGTATCGTACCAAACCAGAGGCTAGGAATAACGCTGTTGCAAGATATAGCCAATATCTGAATGGGCCCCAGTAGAGAGTATCTGAGAGAGCCGCTGCTGTTGAAACAGATGCAAGCCCAAACATCACTAGTACAACAGAGGGCAAACAACACATGGATGCAAGAACTGCAGAAGAAGAAATCCACTTCCACAAACTCTTGTCCATGAATATTACGTGTATTACTTCATTAATCAAATGTTGTACTTGCTTACAGATTTTTTCTCGTGGTTGCACATCCAATTGAAAAGTCGGGATTATCTCTCATTCCAGCGAGAGTAGCATCTAGTAAATCATCCTCCGCAGTCCTTGGATTTGGACCTGCATCTCGCCAAGATACAGAGACGTGTAAATCATCAAAGATAAAGCTCTGAACGTGGTAATTATCGATTGAAATATTCCTCGGGTTTAGATTCATCCCCAATCTTTCCGATTTCATAATCGCTTCTTTTTCTGTCCATATTCTGATGGCCGTCTCGGGGTTCTCCCTTAGCATCTGAAGTTCATCTCCTTTAGCCATCATATCGAATGCATTTTCTTGAATTTGACGATTCAACGGTTCTGCGTCAATTCCAACCCAATAACCGTCCTCGATGATTGCACACACTGCCCAATCTCCGGAATGACCGATACTTATGCCGGGAAGCGGTTCATTTCTCCATACCCCATTCAACCACGAAAGATATGGTGCTCTCTCTTCCGTCCGCAATACTTCGATCAGGTCGACTGGAATTCCCCATTCCTTGAGACATTCTTCCAATAATGACCTGCCTGAGTTATGGTCTGCAAGCCTTTTTGGCGTTGCTCGGGGTATATCTTCAGCAAGACTACTCGCACAATTTGAGATTTTTTTTCTTGCGAGGAGCATGCGAGGTCCCGATATAGGGTCCATAATTTCCAAAAAATCACCTCTCGAGAGTGAACTTCTGGTCTTCTGGAACTTCTCCCATTGCTTTCAATCTCAACCCCTTGAGAGAGAGAACTGGTGCGTCATCCTCCCCGACTATTACCACGTCGTGGACCGTGATTCCAGCATCCTCTGAAGCGGTCTTTACAGAGCGCATTCGTAATCGTTCATCTTTATCTGGAACTCTCAGCATAGTCGACCATTCAATTCCGATTGGAAGACTTGAGAATCCATCACTTTCCATTGCTGCCAAGCCGGCGTTCTGGAAACCTGCCTCGATCAACATTGGTAGAGATTCAAGAAGAACTTCATCTCCTTCTGCCTCATGTAAAAATTGGTCTTTGGCTGGTAGTTGATGTCGCATCAATGCTATTCCATCAACACCTCCGTCAATACCTCTTAGGACACCTCCGTGTGATTGGAATCTCGGGCCGTGGAAATATCTCAAGTAGATGAAACTCGAATGATGTTGTAGTTTTCCATCTGCGGGCGTTCCGATATCGGGTAAAGCATCAACTTCGTTTTGCAGGAATGGGCAAACATCGTCACACTCAGCTACGAGGCGAACCTTTGCTTCATGGTGCAGTCTCGGCTCACCAAATACTTCACCTTTTGAATTAACTAAGTCTGAAACTAAACGGCATTCTACCCATCGCAAATCATCTTCACTCTTAGCGAGTTTTGCTTCAACTCTAACATTCATTGAACCCTTCATTATCTTTACAGGTAGGCCAAATTTGACATCCTCAAATCCTGCTAGACAGTGTCTTGGAAGCAATAGCATTGCGTTTTGAGCAAACATTTCAAGCGCCATTACCCCCGGATGATAAGGCACTCCATCGATTGCGTGGTCGATTAGGAAAGGATGTTCCTTTGTTGAAAGTGTGGATTGAGAAGTAAGCGACTTACCCTCGTTTAGGTCTAGGAGTTTGTCAATAAATGGGAATCTCCTCGGGTCAGATATTATTTCAGCCATGCTTGGTGGTAATTTTAGAGGTGCATCTCTGAACGCATTGAAGCGGTCCATCAGACCAAGAGAACCACATGCAATTACCCTGCGCTTTCCACCAGCAAGTGCTTCATTGACGAATATCTCTACACCATCATCGACTGCAAGAGTTTCTATTCCCGCTGCCTCGAAGACTGCCTCTATTGAACCTCGTGTTGCCATTCCAACATCTCTCCATCCAGTCCATCCGATTGCTACGGCTCGACAGTTTTTAGATGCCGTCAATCTCGCCATCTCTGCGTCAAGAATTGAATTAGCAGCAGCATAATCGGTTTGACCTCCGTTTCCAAATCTACCCGCAACGCTGGTAAATGCACAGGCAAATCTCAGATTTTCATCAGTCGTTGAAATCAACGCTTTCCAGCCATCTACTTTCACTCTTACAATCAAATCAAACTTAGACCATTCCTTGTCGGCTACTAATTTCGATTCTTCAAGACCTGCTCCGTGGACGATACCTGTTACAGTCCTTCCTGCGACTGCGGATTTAATTGCAGTGGATTCGCATACATCTGCAGTATGATATTCTGCCTTGTTTCCGGTAGATTCTATTTCTCTGATTGTTTGATAGATATCCTTGCTTCTAGTAAATTTCATCCAGGCATTATTCCAATCAACCATAGTTACTTTACCTGATTCAGAATTTGACATTAACTCCTCTCTGAGAGCCATCTTTCTTTGATTGAGTTGTTCTTCATCCCAATCCAGCCATCCAGATGTCTCTTCAATCAACTTACTTCTTCCGAGAAGTATGAAGGTAGCTTCCGATCCATTACTCGCACTTGCAACCCCGATTATTGATGCAGCGGTAACTCCTGATCCACCACCACTTACGACCCACAAATCGTCACTTTGCAGTGGTTGGATATCCTCTACTAAATCTTCAGCAAAACAAACCATTGTCCATCTTCTGCCATCTCTATCGATTCCGATTTCAACTTCTCCACCAGCATTCAACATTTCATTTTCGACAATTTCTGCAGCCGCTGAAGCGTCTAGCAATAATTCGGGATGAATGTCGAGAGCCCTGCATCTGAGGTTTTCTCTCTCAAACGCATATGATTTTGTTACGCCAGAGGCTCCACAGGCTAATGAATTGAATTTGCTTCCTCTATTACCGTGTCTCCCATCCAAAGCCGTTACGCTACCTACGATTCCAGAATTCAGATTGCCAAGTTGATTGTCTAATCCTTTCAACAATCCAAACCATGCCTGAGAGGAAAGCGCTACCTGATTGGAAGGTCCTTCAGATTCCCACTTACTGGTCGTCAATGATAGTGGAGCTAAGTGAATTATCCCACAAACATCTGTCAACTTATTTGTAACCTCATTGATTTGCGATTCACTCAACGGGTCAAGTCTGTAAGTATGTCCAGAGTTTTCAACCTGTTCTGTTAGCGTTTTTGCTCCATATTCAAATCCTATCTTTGCTACATTAATTCCATTGCCTGATAATCTGTCAGCAAGTGAATCTGCTACTCCCCATGTATCTTGAGTTAGGACTATGGTGCCAGAGATAGGTAGGCCTTCTGCGACTGCTGGACATGGTTCAACCTCAACTTGCCATCTTCTTGTACCTACTTTGTTTTGTGTCGTGGTCGTAGCCTGTTGCTTTGGAATTTCCACGACTGGTTCTACTACGGTCGTGATGGCTCCTCCCTTCATTTTCTGAATATATCCAACGAAGTGATTCAGAGTTGGATGGTCGGCAAGAACGAAATCTTCGTCTACAGGTAAGTCGAATATATCGCGAACATCGGCCATTATTTCGGCTTGCTTTACAGTATCAATTCCAAGTTCTCCCTCTAGGTCTTGGTCCATCTCGATAAAGTCCTCAGGGTAACCCGTATGTTTCACGACTACACCAATCAATTTTGGCTGGATGTCACCTGAATCTGCAATTACTGGTGATGAGACATTGGACTCCGACACCACGCTTTCAACTGCCTTTTCTTGTTGAACAGGTTCAGGGGCATTAACTGGAGTAATCGAAACCTCTCCCCCAGTCATTTTCTGGATATAAGCGACGAAATGATTCAGTGTAGGATGCTCTGCAAGGACAAAATCTTCATCCACTGGTAAATCGAAAATATCCCTGACATCCGCCATAATTTCCGCTTGTTTTACTGTGTCAATTCCTAGTTCTCCCTCGAGGTCTTGGTCCATCTCAATAAAATCTTCAGGATAACCAGTATGCTTCACGACAACTCCGATCAACTTTGGCTGAATATCTCCAGAATTTGCACCTACCGTAGGTGCTGGAGGTTCTGGTTTTGATTCTTCTATTACAACAGCGGGCGCCGTTTGAGGAACTGGTTCTGCTAGAGAAGCAGGCGTCTCACCTCCCGTCATTTTGTGGATGTATCCTATCATGTGATTTAGGGTAGGATAATCAGCAAGAATGAAATCCTCATCGACTGGCAAGTTGAATTGCTCTCTAATATCAGCCATAATTTCTGCTTGTTTAACGGTGTCAATTCCCAATTCACCCTCGAGGTCCTGGTCCAGTTCAACGAAGTCTGCAGGATAGCCTGTGTGCTTAACCACCACGTCGATTACAGCCTGATTAACATCTCCCGAGACGGATACGGTTTCCACTGCTGGTTTTGCGACTGGTGCTGGTTTTGGAGGCTCAACCTCCGGTTTTATTACTGGCTGAACTACAGGTGCTGATGGCTGTGACTTGTCTGCTACTGCATAGACGTCTCCTTGTACGCCACCATGCAGATTATTTTCACCGTCTACGTACGCAACGAGTTTGTTTTGCAGAATACGGAGTTCTAATTCCTGTGTACCTGCCAATGATTGATTCCAAGAAATCAATTTTTGTTTGTCGATTCTTTCCCCGTGAATTTCGAATTTCCTCACTAGAGAAAGCGCAATTTGGCTTCCAAATCCGGCGGCAAACCGGATTCCATACCGAAGGTTAGGATAGGACCCGCCCTTCGACAAATTCAGATTACCAAGTTCTGGGTCTACTTCCTTATGATTGGCTATAGGTGGAATATTTCCTGTCAGTAGGCCATAAAACATCGAAGCGTCTTCAATGCCTACTCCCATCGGGTGGCCCGTGAAACCTTTGGTATTTGCAATAACTAGTTCGTCTGCACTCGCCCCAAATGTTTCCCTGAGAGCCTTGACCTCAGCCTGAGCTGAACCTCCTCTTGCAGGAGTGTATGTTTCATGGGAGAAGAATACTGTGTCTTTAGCAATTTGATGCCTATCAATAGACCACATGTTCTCCATTTCTGTCATGAAATTATCAACTGTTTGAGCCACGTGATCAACATCTAATCTAGTTCCGTGGAATGCTGAATTAGAAATTCTAGTACCCAATAACTCTGCGATAGGTTGGACACCTCTAGCATCTGACTCAGATTTTCTTTCAACTACGAATGCGGCAGCCCCCATTCCAAGAATCAGACCATTCCTTCGCTTATCGAATGGTAGTGCTGTTTCCTCAACCACATTATTTGTCGCTGCGGCACCACTTGAAGCAAATCCTGCCCCTATCCATTCCCATAGGTCGTCTCCCGTGACATCATCTGCAGAGATGATTACAACTCTATCGCAACGGTCATTGGCAAGCCAGTCTTCTGCTACTCCAAAAGCGGCGGTTGCAGATGCACATGCAAGGTTAATCGTTGTATTTGGACCCCTAATTCCCACATGCTGAGCGAATTGAGAATGACCCATGTTTAGAATCTGGAATAGATACCTTCTGTCGAACTTTCCTTCTCCGTCATCTCCATTTTTCTTGGCGTGTTTCGCCGCCATCTGATGACCTGCGAAGCAAGATGCAAACACTATACCCGTTCTTTCCCTGTAAATGGATGGAACTTCCCAGGATTTTATCAATCTTAATCCACCCTTTCCAACTTGTTCAACAGGAGTAAGTGGAATTCCTGCATCTCTCAAAGCGATTAGTCCTGAAGCGCAGGCAAGTTGGGTAGCGATATCCCATGCTGCCGCAACTTTGGTACTGATTCCAAATTCTGCGTCTGGGTCAAATGCAGCCTTTACACCAGCAAGTTGAGGTATATCGCCAAATTCCTTGGCAGCTTCCATGCCAACGCTACCGTCTCTGCCCTTGATTAGACGCACCAGATTCTTATCTAGCAATCTTTGCTTGTACTCATTTGTAACTTCAGAGATACAGGTTTCACCTCTGACTAATTTCTCAAAGTTTCCTTCGTCGAATACTCTCTCTCCGCCGGGTAAACCAAGTGAAATTCCAGTTATGACGAATGGGTCATGCCCTCTGCTATCGGTTCTGGTTATCCCTTTGCTTACTGATTTTGTAGGGGCTCCAACTATCCATCTCGTGATATCTGCTACTGTTTTTGCCTGTGAAACATCCCAATCAGGATCTGTTTTACAACTGGAGTGTACGGTCTGTATAACTGATTGAATTTGACTGTCGGACATGCCCAAAACAGCTCTCATGTCAACATTCCCTTGGCAGAATTTCGAAGGATAACCGCAGTGAGCGGAGATTAAATCACCAACCAGATTCTTCTTTGCAGTGTCGGGGTCAACAGATGTTTCCGCAGACACTGTGACAGTATGGGTTTGTACCTGCCCTCCTTTGGAAGGTAGTGGTCTGCTTCTTTCTTTTAGTGGCAAGGATGGCTTCGAAATTCCATCACCTGATTCGACAGGGCCTGCCCTGAACGCTTCTGTCAGGTGGGGGCTATCGCTACCCAATTTAGCAGGGATTCTTCCAGCCAAAGCCATCGTGCCGATGGCGTTCAATAGAGAAGAAATCCCTCCCGTTTTTGGATGATTTGTCATTATTGAAATCGAAGGCATATCTTCGAGAATTTGTGTCGCAAACACGGTCAGTGCTCGCTTTGGCCCAACTTCAAGGAATATCCTTGCTCCCGCTTCGTACATCGAATTGATTTGCTTCGTCCATTCAACACTCGAAGCCATTTGCGGAGCGAGTTTAGATAAAATCGCCTCTTTGGAGTCTCCGCCATCGTCCATTGGATACCAGCCACCATCTACATTGCTGGTGATAGGAATTGTTGGCCACCTTATCTCAAGTCCTTCTAGGAATCTTCTGAGTGGCTCGTTTGCAGGAGCGACTATTTTGGAATGGAATGCATGGCTAGTTGCTAGTTGAACACATTGGAAACCTTCCGATTCAAATTTAGACATCGCTTCTTTTACAGGGTCGGTTTCACCAGCTATTACCGTCATCTTTGGAGAGTTCTTATTTGCGGCTATAACGTATCCATCTACTTCCTCGATAACTTCAGCAATTCTTTCATAGGGCGCTGTTACGCTTGCCATTAGTCCTTTGTCGTCTATTTCGACGCTACCCATTTCAGTTCCTCTTGCAGCTGCCGCTCGAAGTGCGCCATCCATATCTAAAATTCCAGCACTCATCAGTGCGGCATATTCACCTAGGCTGTGACCCGCAACCATGTCTGGTTTGAAACCAAAAGCGTTCAATGCGGACTCTATGGCAAGATCTGCGGTCAACATTGCAGGTTGAGTGTATTCTGTTTGTTTCAGTTTGTGCTCGGCTTCTTTCTTTTCATCATCTGAGAGATTGGCTCTCAATACAAAAGAGGAAAGCGTTTCCCCATCTAGAACATCGGACATAGTGACGTCAGACCTAGACCAAACCTCTTGCACACCGGAAAATCTCTGGTATAAATCTAGGGTCATCCCCACATATTGACTACCTTGCCCAGGGTACATGTGTGCTACTTTTGCCGAGGAAGGCATTGCTTTTTCATCGGTGACTAAGATTCCCTGGCTGGATAAGAATCCCCATTTTTCTTTGTCTCCAACCGCTTTTGTTGCTAAATCACATCTCTTGGATAATTCAGCCCAACTGGTTGCAATGATTGCCATCCTTACCGAATCACTCGCATCATATGTCCAGTGATTTTGTAATTCAAACGACAATCTAGCGCCATTGGGGTCGGTGTCGAAGTTGTTGACAGGGATGCTAAATTTATCTAATTTAGACAATATATCTCCGGTAGAATCTCCTGAAATTAGTAGGATTCCACCTTCAACAGCTTTGAGTTCATCATGAGTCATGGTTGCTTTGAGAGAATTAGATTTTGTTTCTACTCCCACATATGCTTGCCATTTCTTATCCCAATCGATAGCAAGTTGTGAATGATATTCCGGCACGTAATCTTCAAGAGCAACGTGGAAGTTTGTACCTCCGAATCCAAAAGCGGAGATGCCAGCCCTCCTTGGGTGGTTGTCTGGCTCAGGCCATTCTCTCGCTTCTGTTGGAACGAAGAAAGGGATTTCCCCCCATTCAACAGTAGGGTTTGGGGTTACAAATCCAGCACTTGGAGGAATTGTCTTGTAATATAGAGCGTTACAGGCTTTCATTATTCCAGCAATACCTGCTGCCGCCTTTAGATGACCAATTTGGCTTTTGACCGAACCAACAGCGATATGGTCTCCACCATCCAATCCTGTCCAAAGCATGGATAGCGTGGATAACTCAGTAGCATCTCCTACCTTTGTTGATGTCCCGTGCGCTTCGACTAATTCCACAGTTGATGGAGCATACCCTGCTTGGGAATATGCCCTACTTACCGCTTGAACCTGCCCTCTTTGACTTGGAGCAGTAATTCCTTTTCCGCGGCCGTCGGACGAGCCTCCAACCCCTCGGATGATTGCTTTGATATCGTCATCATCCCTTATCGCATCAGATAATCTCTTCAGAAGAAGAACTCCTGCTCCTTCGCCCATTACGAAACCATTTGCTCTTGCATCAAAAGGCGTTGAATGGGTTGCGGAAAGGGCTCCGATTGCGCTGAATTTAGCGTATGTGGGAGCCTCCATACATCTGTCAGCGGCACCTGCAAGCATAGTGTCGACCTGTCTGTTTTGTAGTAGCCTGCACGCATCTAGAAGAGCAGCCATGGAAGAAGCGCAAGCGGCATCAGTAGAGTAATTTGGACCTTGGAGGTCGAGAAGATTTGCAACTCTGCCACTTACAACATTAGCCAATTCTCCGGGCATTGTATCCTCATTGATTCTGGGCTTGCCCTCACAAATTTTCTGAACCATTGCCTCTGCTTGTTCTGGAGTTGCACCGTTATCTAGAGCAATCTTTCTCATCTCTTGGCTAAACACCCTGAGATTTGATTCCGACCTATTTTCACCACCAAGTGCATTAGCGAATATAACACCAGTTCTTGCTCGGTCGAGGGTTTTTCCTCCCTCGCCATATCCTGCATTGTCCAGTGCATCAGCAGAAACGCTAACCGCCCACAACTGACAGGGGTCGATTTGAGGAATTGAACCGGGAGGTTGTCTCCATCTTCTCCAATCAAACTCGTAATTCTCAACAAATCCTCCTATTTTAGAATAAGTTTTACCTTCAGTCACTTGGCCTGGTCCGCTCTCTTCCCAGTAAATACTAGGATCCCATCTATTCGTTGGAACTTCTTTAATCGACACGTGGGCGTCAATAATGTTCTGCCAAAATTTCTCAATTGTTTGGGCGTCAGGCATAATTGCCGCCATGCCAATTACTGCGATTGGTTCGAATGGAGCTTGGTCTAAACCATCTACTTCTTTGCCGTCTTTTGTGGTTAAAGACACTTTCACTCCCCCATAATACTCGATGGGACCATCGTTATCGAATAGCCTGCATCTACGTGAATACACTGCCCCGTTACCCCTGACGAAAGTGGACTTGCTAGCCAGGCAGTACAACCAGCAACATCACTCTGCGTAACATTTCTTCGTAAAGGAGCATTTTGTGCTACGTGGTCGAGTATATTGTCAAAACCAGGAATTCCACTTGCAGCAATAGTCCTAATCGGACCACTTGATATTGAATTTACTCTATGACCTTCTGGACCTAAATGGCAAGCCAATTCTCTTGTCCAGCACTCAAGTGCAGCCTTTGCCATGCTCATGATTCCATATGATGGCACATATCTTGTAGAAGCCGCATAGGTTAGAGTAATGGTTGACGAGCCTGGGTTCAGGTATGGTAAAGCGAACTTCAAACACCTCTGAAGGGAATTTGCGGATATTGTAAATGCGGTATTGATCTTGTCATCATCAACAAATAAAATCGGCCTGTCAAAACATTCTCTCGGAGCAAAACCAATTGCATGAATCAAAATATCCGCTTTCAAACCGGGATTCTCTTTACTGAAACTGTCAAAGAATTCCTTCGTATCTGCATCTGATGCTACATCAAGGGGGTAGAAGCCTGCAATTGCCGGTAATTTATCCTTCAATTGGAAGACTCTTGACATGAATCTTTTTTGATAACCGAGGTACAGCGTGACACCCGCCTCTGCTAAACTTTGACAAATAGCCCATGCTATTGAGTCTTCACTGGCCACACCAAAAACAAATGCGACTTTACCTTGTAAACCAAGCATTGTAAGCACCTACCCTATAGGGTAGGTGTCTCTTTTCCAACTCCGCCTATGACTGTTACCGTTGTTGAGTCACCTAATGATACGATTCAGAGACCGTTTTTCGGTCACGAAATCAATCAAATATCCTCGAAGTCAAAGTCGTCATCATCCCCGAGATCTTCAAAGTCGAAATCATCATCAAATTCGTCATCGAAATCTTCTACTTCGGGTGCCGCTCCTCTCTTAGCAGCCTTTCTGTCAGCCTTCGCCTGTTTCTTGGCTTCCTTGACAGCGATTTTCTGTTTGCCTGCTTTCTTTGAAAGTCGCGAGATGATAACGAGAAGCATGATTAATCCAAATACGCCCCCTGCTACTATTCCAATCGTTGCAACGCTATCTTGGCTCATCGAATTTAACTCACCAATTCCAATAGAACCCGTAGTCCCACTAGAAGCAGCAACAACTACTCTGATACTAACTTCATCCGCATCTGCACTCGTGTCAAGTTTTGAATAGGCTCTAAGTTCGACATTTGCGGTAATCTCACTCTTAGCAGAGGAAGGAGCCTTAATGGTAATTGTCCCCTGTTTAGAGGATGTTCCTGGATTTACTTGATCCCTGAAGAAAGCGTCGGTTTCGAATTTGAATCCTGCTTCAAGCAGTTCATCTTCATTCACGACTTCAACTTCCAAATTATCAATTCGGTTGCCATCATTAAAAATAGTGAATTGTATTTCAGCAATACCGTCGGTATCAATGTTTCGTGTTGAGGGGTTTGATACCTCTAAATCCACTCTTGAGTAAGGAAGTGATTTTACAGTCCCACCAACCTCATTTGTTGGTTGTGTGCCCGGGACAAATAATGGCGCTCCTCCAAATGTGGTAACTGTAGCTGAAATGTTGAAATCTTCAGTAAGGACTTCAATTCTTGGGGATGCGGAAAATGTAGCAATGAAATCTGCATCTTCTCCAGCATCTAAAGACATCGAAGATTCAGACAAAACCAAACTGAAATCGTTTCCATCGACATTGCTGTCAAGGTCAATGTCAGAAGCAGCACCCCCTGTGTTCGTCACAGTGCAAACCACACTTACTGGTTGATTTTGTTCGGGATGGACATTGATTTCGATTGTTGAGTCAGCGCATTCGATATCTACACCGGGTCCGAATTGGGCCTCTGCATTTAGTGGAAATGCGAAACTGAGCATGAAAATTGTGAGAATAATCGCTCTTTTCATTCATCCACCAGCAGAGGCGAGTAAGAGGTAGGTCAAGAATGCATCGTCACTCGGGACCGTAAATGTGCTCAGGTAAGTCCTTGTGACACCTATACAGAATCTCTTCGTCCAAGCCTGCAGACAGGAGTTGTTTTGTTCGCTTAGGTACCGTTTTAGGGCCCAAAACCGCTCCAGGCCTGCGAAGATCGTCCATGTAGTCTGTCTCTAGCATGAAGCCATGAGATGATTTATCGAAGGTATCCAATATGACTTCAATCGAGCCACTGCCTGCTAAAACACTCGGTGTCAATCCGTGCGTATTCGATGCTGAAACATCTGGTGGAGCATAGTGACGAACTAATTTTTCTCTTGCAAGTCCGGCTTTGTCCGCCATCAGAGCTAGTTCTCCATATGTTTGGTCGGATTCTCCTTCGACGTGTAACTGCAAGGGTATGCCTTCTTTTGCTGCGAGTGACATCGTATCCAAAAGAAGTGAATTAGAACGACTCCAAATTTCATCAGATACTGGCCAATGTGGCCTTCCTACCTCTCCAATTCCGTGGGCTTTTCCTTCATGTACAAATTCTAGTGCTGTCTCAATACTATCCCAGTAATTTTCTTCTGCCCTATCACCTAATGAATCAAATTGGTGAGCAAAGGCTGCGGGATGCGGCCCTAAAATAACTCTAACACCAAGCCCTAATTCTCTTACTTCTGCAGCCATGTCTATCGTATTTTGATAGGAGGACTTGTGACCATCTCTCGTAGTCGGTGGAGAGGCAAAATCTGGACAATGAACCATTACAAGATTAGTCCCGCCAACTTTTTGGAAGTCTTTTGCTGCGGAGAGGAAACGACCGTTTCTGTTGAGATGGAAATGGTCATCTAGGATTGGTCCATTCCAATCCATCACCTACACCTTCATCGATTTCTTGTCTGCAAATTTCGCTTTCCAGTGAACCGCCGCCATTGCGACCATATTTGGATGCCTAGCATTGAGTGCGACACATCTGCCGTTTGGCCAGACCAATAATTCTAGGTCGTGACGAGTATCTTCTAACCTCATGCATCCAAGTCTATCATCAAAAGTTTGAGTGCCACTTTGTAAGTTTGCACGTAAATTATGAACAGGAACTTCCTCTCCAAAATCAAATGATGCTACAATCGGGCCTAGCTCTGTGGTAAGACCTGATTCATCCCTTCCCATCCGCAATAACATTTCTTTTGCAGCTGCCCTTGCAGCACCAATTCTATGAGTCCCATGAACGATGATTCGTCCCATGGAATCGATTACTAAAGTAGCACGTGGAGCATCAAGTGTTTTGATAATAACATCGCCATTCTTAACCCCACCTAAGCGCTCGACTGCTTCTTCTAGGTCGATAGGAGGGCTTACGCTAAACCTAACAAGAATATTTTCGACTCTAACATCGATATTTCCCGCAGACATTTTCACTCCTCCTCTCCATCCGAGAGTGAACTATCTGATGAAACCTCCTCAGGTGCAGGGTGAGAATCCAGTGCTTTCACCATGTCTTCTCTCCATGCTTGTTGAATTGGCACCAGTAGAATTGCATCTTCGCCATGTTCATCTCTTAATTGTTGAAGACCTCCTCGAAGCCTACCAGCAAATCTGAGGTCTTTGCGCAGGTTCAATTCTTCGTCAGAGTTTTCCCGATTCAATTTCCACCATGTCGCTGCTAAAGCGCTTGCAGCTTGTAGACCATCAGGTTCTCTATTCGGTTGTGGAACTATCTTGCTCCTCACTTTCTTTGTTGATTTTCTCCACCTCCGAGCGGTGAAAACTATCTTGATCAATTTCCTAATTCTCGTCATAGCGTGGGCTTCTTTTGTTAGAAAATCTGCCCAATCATCATCTTCCATTCCAGGCTCTATGAAGAAAACCGGTCTCTCGTGAGTCCTTGCCGCCTTGTGTAATCGTCGAGGCTCTGGGTCTGGGAACTTGCCTACTTGCAATCCTTCGACATATGTTAGCATCTCGAGATACAAACTATCTAGTCCACCATTGAGAATCGCGCTGTCTAGGTTTATTCCAGGGTCTTTGGCTTCCGACTTCTCCTCTTCCGCCCAAATTTCTTCTTCTTCACTCGATGCTAGAAGACCTAAACCATGCCACTGGTGTCTTGGACGCATGCTATTGGGCAAAACCACTGTCGGCAATATTCCGTGCAGAACTATGACCCCACCATTTGGGTCCTCCCAATGGATATCTTCCCAATCAAGATTCATCTGGAATCACTGATTGTTTTGAACCCAATCTCTCAGGCTATCGATATCCCATCCTTGGTCAAAGTAACCTTGGATAGTTGCTTGGTCCCATTGTGGGAATTCTGCCAATGCCGCGGCCATTAGTGGATCTACATTTTGTGCTACAGGCGGACCTGCTGGAGGCGGTCCTGCTGGGGAAGATGCTTGAGGAATATCGACATAATCCTTGTCTTCTTCGTAATCATATTCGTATTCATACGAGCCGTCACCAGAATTTCTTCTTGCGAGAACCACAACAACGACGAGTAACACTAGAATCAGTGTTCCTAATCCAACTACAATCAGCATTCCTGAACCTGCTAAGAATCCATCGTCAGCACTAGCAACAGCTACATTGAATGATTTACCATTCTCTGAACCGTTCCACAGAACTTCATTGGTTTGTGCGTCTACAACTAGGAAATACATACCACTTGTTGGTGAGGCAAACTCCTCGAGATCTGTTATGAAGACGTTGCTCAATGTTCCCTGAGCTATTACATTAGTTGTCAAAGTGGTTTCTGTAGTGGGGAATCCTCCGCCAACAACCGACTGAATCTCAAGTGTGATGTTTCCGTCTTGGGTACCAATATTCTGAACGGTAATTTCCAATTCAGGAACTTCTCCAACTTCGGGTGCTTTAGGTGTCATTCTTACCTCAGTAATCGAGAATTTAGCCTGTTCATGCACTAGTCTGTATTGTGAATTGTGCTCAGGTTCAGACGACCAAATTGAACTTATTCCTCCAGATGAATCAGGACCTCCACCTCTTATTGACCATCCTGCGGAGTCACTTCCTTCGATCCACATTATTAGGTCAATTTGAGTAATCTGTGCTTGGGTTGGATCGATTGGGTCTGGCCATAGGTCAACACATTCTGCAGAAACAAGATAGTCGCTACCCTGTACCTTGACATCCAACTCCTCAGTCAGAGGTTCAATACCGAATTTTTGACCGAATACTGGCCATGTCAAGTTAGTTGTTGCGTCGCTGTAGAACGACCAGTAAAGGTCAACCTCTCCTGCAAGGAGTGCAGCATTCTCTTCAACAACTGCCTGCACATCTACACAGTGCATGGTGGATGATGGCATGGTGTTTCCAAGTTCTTCACCATTAATTCCAGACTTTGCATTCCATGTATTATCCTTAACTTCAGGAGGAGTTCCATCAACCTTGACTGAGAATGAGCCACATCCATATGCGCTACTACCAGAGCAGATGGCATCGGTTGAATCAACAGCACCATCTGGGAGGTTAACCAGTCTGAATGAATACTGATAATCGTTAGAGATTGGAGGTGCTGTGATGTTAATGCTGAATCCTCCACCATTGATTGTGTGCAAAGTAGGACCGTCCGTCTTTGAACCATCTGCACCACCTGCTGGGTATGCAAGGTATCCTTTGTCGCCATCCATGAACGCTTGTGCTCTTGTAATTTCAACTGTGAATTCACCTTCTGGTAGAACGTAAACACCATTGTTGATTCCGTCAATGTATGCGTACTGTCCGGTAAAGGAAATAGTATCTCCTGGGAAGACAGATGCAATTTCAATGTTCGAGGAGAACGGAGCAGATATGTCATCAAAGGTCGGCGTTATTCCGTTTCTGTAATCTAGTTGAATACCGTCGCTGTATACCCATCTCTGCTTGTGGCGACCACCAGACTCGGACATCAATGACGGGTCTCTATCCATATCCTTGATCCTGAGTTGTGGCACATACGTGGTGGTTGTTATTCCGGTGATGTCCCACTTCATCCTTATCGGTAAATCAAGATAGAATTCATCCTCGAACGGATCGATTAGTCTCCCTCCATCCATTCTGAGTACCTCTGGGCCGTTGCTTGTATTGCTCGCTTCTACAATCTCAATGGCATCAGAATCGCTCCAAGCAGATTCGTTTCTTGGCGAGTAGTAAACAACCATGTTTTCTGGACCAAGGTCGATTTCGAAATAATTGATATCTCTCCAACCGTTTTCATCCGCTGCTTCTACGAGTAGGTGGTATTCCTTACCGGCATACATGGTCATGTTCCATGGACCCTGGTAGAAAGGAGCACCTTCGCTTGGATTGTGTAACCTGTTTCCATCGTTATCCTCGATAAAGAAATTCCTGATATTAGGCGTCTTAGCATCCATTGAAACATATGTTACCAAATCATTGTCAAATCCTGGACCTCCGCCGTCGATTGCATTTCCACCTAGGTCACTACCAATAGCATAGATACTGACCTTACCTGGTGGGTCTTGTCCCTTGTTTGCATCATCACTGAAGGTTCCGGTGTAGTTAGCTATCGGAGCATTCCCGTCACTGTTGAGCGTAACCATTGTGTATTCATCAGGGTCTGCTAATCCATCTCCATCGTAGTCATGGTCATATTCAATCCAGTAGTACATATCGATAGATGTCGGTGGCGAAGGTATGTCCTGTGCGAGGATTCTCACCTTTTGTTGCTGGTTTGGGAGAACCCATGTATCATCGACTAGGTTTCTCCAATTAGACCAAATTGACGGGTCGTAATTTGAAGCCTTCAAAACCGAGATGTTGATTAGCGTTGGAGAATATGTATCGATAGACAAATTGAACGGAATTGCACAGTCAGCATCTGCGACGATTGGAGTAGGAGGACACAGAGTGTCTCCGCCACTATAACCATCAATCAAAACTCTGTATGTAGCGACACCTGCTGCTGTTATTCCAAGGTTGACATTCCAATCGAAGTTTCCACCAATAATATTGGAGAGGTTGGTAATGTTCATCCATTGAGATACAACGGACCCATTAATGGTTTGAACGTCCCATTTTTGTAGGCTCAAGTTGTAGGAAGTTGGGTCAGGTGCAACGTTAAGTCCCTCTAACCTTACAGTTCCGATCATTCTAATATTCTGATTTGAACTAGCAGAAGTCAAATCCTGAACAACTCCAGCATTGTTCTGCAATTCGAAGGACGCAATCACGGCGTCGTTTTCGATAGCGTTTCCGTTTTCAGGCGCTAAAACAATTGCGCCAGGCAATCCCTTTACACCATTTGTTGCGATAAGACTCGCATACATGCGAAGTTCAGGAGTGTCCTCCCATGCGGTATTAATTCTGAATCTCCAAGTTACTTCCATAGTATCTCCAGAAACCTGATATGTTGAGGATTCCATTGTTACGAGGTTATCAGGGTCATATGCTTCACCGAATAGTGATAATTCGGAGAATTGCAATTCAACAAGCCCACTGGATGATTCCATTCTCAATCTTGCTTCTGCGAAAGATGTACCAGTTGATTGTTGTACGGTGTGCGTAGAAATCGCTTCGACAATGTCTCCGTTAGGATACAATCCCTCTGGACTTCCTGTTAGAGTAAGAGTTGAATCGTATCCCGTATCAGTGGTGAGCGAAAGTGATGATAGTTTGACAGCTCCGCCACTAGAAGCATCAAGCGCAAATGGAACGTCTACGGTTGTACCAGTACCAAGGGCGATACCTTGGTTCATTTCTCTATCGATGTTGTTTGCAGCTCCAAGTGTTTTCTCCCAGTTGTAAACAATGTCAAGTTCTTTTGCGGTTACTTGTGTACCACTTGCAGCATTTACGTTTTCAATGTTGAATCTGAACGTAGCATAGTCATTCCCAAATTCATCAGTGTGAGAGACTTGAAGAAGTGGGTTGTTCAATAAAGAGTTCAAACCATCTGTGAAATTGAAGACTGATCCAACCGTGTCATAAGCGATTGTAGTCGTGTTCGGCATAGTTCCAAAGTCATAATTTTGGCCACTGGAGGATAGCTCGATGTCGAAATCTCCTGCAGTATTTCCGTCGAAGACAATCTCACTCTGCACTACGTCTGCGCCCATTGGAAGCATGAATGTACCACCATTTGCTTGACCGTTTACGTTCAATGTCATAGTAGCCTCATCCATTCCGTAATTTACTCCGTCAACGGTTCCAGCCCAGAATTTTGTTTGGCGACCGAATGCTCCGAAGGCAGGGTCGTCCATTCCCCACTCCACATCACCATCGTTTGCTACGTCAAGAGTTACTCCAGTAGCCGAATGACCAAATTCTATATCGAACCATAATTCTGACATACCACACGGGTTTTGATATGATGCAAATGAATTGAATCCAAATATTGGCTCGTCAAATACGTACTTAGAGTCAGCTGTTAGGTTCATTATCTGTCCGGTCCTAGTGATGATTTGGACAGCAGCGGATTCAGAACAGTCATCAAGAACTCTAGGCGTCATAGCGATAATTGGTTGAGAGAATTTATTCGTCTGCATGCCGTTGCCTACGTTTTGATTTACAAGCATTGGAGAGTACTCTATCAGCATACCCATTCCCGGAGAATTCCAAACACCGTTGAAAATTTCTGGGTTGTCACTACCGTTAAATCCAGTTCCAATTCTCGTTCCTATTGTAATACCATGCAGAACAGCGGTTGACAGTCTTCCTGTACCGGAATCAAAATCAAATCTCAAATCGATGGCAGGGTAAACTGAGGAATCGATATCCCACAACTCGATAATTGGACCCTCAAGTCCAGTCATTTGATTTCCATTTGTGTCAACTACGACTTCTGTGGTCCCACTCTTCATAGCTGTTAGGGTTAGCGAGTTAGTTGCGGTTGTTTCTTGCTCGATAGTTAGAACACCATATCCATCAGGGAATCCTGGGTTAGGACTGGACCTCGGCATGAAGTTTTTCACAGTCATCCAACCGGATTGTGGCAATAGATTTCCAAGTCTGAAATCATCGATGAACCAGCCTGGAAGAGAAGAATTCTCAGGAACCTTTGGTGGTATCTGTGCATTATGTTCCATGACGAATTTTAGTTGGACATATTTTCCGCTCTGGATGTAATCCTTCAGATTTAGAGCCAGAGTCGCCCAGCCGTCTGGGTTAGTTGTTGGATGAGTAGATTCTCCACCAAGTGCGTAGTCTGTTCCCGAAAGTGAACCACATGTCTGAATCTTTCCATTACCAGAACCGACCTGATAGAGACCGTTCGCATAATTCACACCCGAGGAGTTTTGAGCGTCAAATGGTAGAAATGTCCAAGTTCCCATATTCGGGTCGTTGAATATTGCATCATCCTTCATTGATGAAGATTTTACCATGACATATGCACAGTCATAGTAGTAACTTAGAGGGTTAGTTGACGTACCAGACTTATTCCAGTAAAGTCCGTGCCAGCTTTCGAACTTAGCAATGAATGACAGCGGGTCTACTTCCATTACGGGTGAAATCATTTCGTATTCGAAGCTTGAATTATCGTTATCGTTTCGATAATCGTTGTCAATGTCGAAAGCATTTGTTCCCCAGCACTCGTTTCCAGAGTAGCAGTCGTTGTTCAAGTATGTTCCATCGTTGTGGATCCCATGGCTCCACGTAGTGAATTGAGCGTTAGGAGGGGATGCGTCAATGAAGCCACCGTCGGTTGATTCGAAATCGGTTGTGAAACCAGTCCCGACTAGTTGAATCGAATCTTCGGTGTAAGTGAAATCATCTTGATTAGAGAAATTGGTTTGTCCGATATTGTAAAAAGGGTCCCATACATATTGTGCTGTATCACTGTTAATTGTGGTGTAAGTCTCATGAGTAGCAAAGTCTGTTGAAACGGTTACACTTGCGCTTGTCACCGTGTCACCAGAAGGCAAAGAAACAGTACCGTCCACTATATTTGTAAAATCTGGACCGTCTCTTACCTCAACTGTGACTTCGGAATCTCCTCCACTAAATGTGGTTATACTTGCTGCTCCGGCAATTGGGGAAATTAGCATTAAACAAGTAAAAACCAAGGCGGTTATTGCATTCTTATTTTCCTTCATAGGTTACACCCTCTCTTCATGTCCAATAGGGACGGGCATAAAATATCAACGGGAACTAGTCTCATTCGTGAATCCCCCCCTAAAGGGGGGGAAAAACATCAAAAATCAACGAATCTTCTATTTGAATAACAACTAGAAGCAAGTTGCTGAAGCCCACCTAACCTTTCTTCCGACATTTCAAGCCACTCTTTGTTCGAAACAGTTGTTGGCTTATTTGGGCCAAGAGCATCACAAATTTCTGGACCTTCGCTAATTTCGAGAGTTCCCAACATTCTTGCCATGCCCATTATGGTAACTTTGTCGATAGCCAAAAGTGGCCTCAGAGGTTTGAGATTTGATACTATTTCTACACCTCCAAGATTCCCCAATGTTTGGCTCGAAACCTGGCCTAAATTTTCTCCAGTCAATAGATGAGTTGCTCCACATTCTTCCGCTACGATGTTAGCGATTTCGTTAAACAGTCTCTTCATGTGAATAAAATACTCTGGGTGATTCCATTTTTTGGTAAATTGCGAAAGGGCATCTGCTACAGGAACAACTGTCATTTTTCTCACTAAATTTTCCCTAGCTAAATCACCTAAAGTTCCTTCTCTTTCTAGTAGATGTTTAAGGGCGGCAATCGCTTTTTGTTCACCCTCTGGACCGGTGATAGGTTCCTGGGATGCGTGTACTGGGTAAATCTTCCACCCTTCCATTAACATCCGCGCTACAGCGACGGGAGAGTCGATCCCCCCGCTCACAAGAGCAACGCAAACGCCTGACATGACAACCCGTCTGTTTCCTATTTCATGAAATCTCACCTTTTGATGAGATATCAAGCATGATTTCAAATTCTATTGGGAACTGGAGGAGTGCATGGAACCTTACAGTACCGAACCGGTAACGCTCATCGAAGAAGTATTTCCTCAGGATACTAATTCATACAATACTCTATTTGGAGGAAGGTTGCTATCGCTAATGGATAAAGCCGCTGGAATTATGTGTGCTAAATTTGCTCACAGAGAGTTTGTTACTATCTCTATTGACACATTAGAGTTCAAAGCCCCGGCCAGGCAAGGAGACCTTATCGAGGTTACAGCAAAAATTGTTTTTACATCTAACCGAACTGCCTGTACGAAGGTCACAGCATACGCAATGAGTAAATCGGATTGGTCAAAAACTGAGATTTGCCAAGGCTATTTCTTCATGGTAGCAATAGACTCCATGATGCGCCCAATCCCAATCCCACAATTTGTTCCTAGTAACGATGAAGAACAAAATGATTGGGAATTAGCAAAAAGTATCAGAGACTTGATGATTCAAAAGAAGTCATCATGATTCATCTTCTATTCTTTTAATTGCGTTGACTGCTTCGCTTTTGCTTCTGTCTGACCTTACCAATTCGCCGAATGTGGTAGGAACTTCTCTTCTCCTATCGAGATGAGAAGCCATCCTTTCGACCTCTTCATCGTCAACATTTCCACCATTGCTTCTGGCCAAATTCTGAATATTCTGGGCAATCTCCTCGTTGGATGAGTTTCTTGCTTGTACCCTAAGAGCCTCTGTTGTTTCAGTTGTCTGATTTCGTTGTTGGGATATCTTTCTTCTGCGCTTCATAGGGCGAACTAATTCTGAGAGTACGAAACCAGATTTCAAGTTTCCAGACCTACCTTTTCGTGATTTCAAAACCCTACCGGTATTATTGGTCATAGCACTCATCCCGGGATACTTTTGTTTTGACGACTCTGGAGTTTCCTCAATTAATTTTGGTTGCTCTTCCACTGATTTTCTAGCAGCAGCAACTAAAGATGGTTTTTCTTCGTCTAAATCCGGAGCATTTAGGGGTGCATCTGGTGAAGTAAATGGCTGGGTTTGCGGAATTGGCGCATGAGCGGTGTTTGCCCCAAAAAACGATGGTAGGAATTCAGAAGGTGGAGGTGATGGCGAAGGGACTAAATTGGGATGTGCTGGTACGTGTTGCCTATGATATTGCCCATATGTTTCTTGGAAACTTCCACGATAAATCTGATTGTATGGTTGCTGCCTTTGCTGTTCAGGTTGCCAACCATGTTCCATAACGTTATTTCTTTGAGTGTGCAAATTCTCTCTGGCTCTTTCCATTAGACCTTCAGATATCTGAGGTTCAGTAGCTTCTTCTTCGTCCCAAACTCCGATATCTAGGTCGTCAATTTTCTGAGCAGGGCTAATGATTTCTGCTGAAATAACGTCATCTTCCTCATGATTCATTGAATCGATGAAGTGAGTGATAACAGGGGATGCTATCAACTCCACAGGTTGAGGTTCAAATTCAAGATTTTCAAGTACTCTCGTTCTTGGGTAATCAGAATCGCTAACCATGTTGTCGATATTCATTTTTGCTTCATCGAGACTCATACCATTTTGCATATTCTGAATTAACGAACTTAGTCTAACCATTGAGATATCCGAACCAAAAATTGTGTGACTGTCGTTGGCTTTGGTGTCTATTGTAATCGTTGGTTTTCTCGTTATGAAATGGGATGCTATGAGAACTATTCCAAGGGAGGCAAATAATGCTTGAAGTTTACCTGCTACTCCTCTCCAAGCGACCCACATGAATATGGTTCCAACAACTGCTAACCATCCCGGAATCAAAGTGGTGTGATGATGATGAACTCGACGTATTGCGTCTAATCTTAGGTCCAAGGCATGCCCTGTTTTGGATTCAAAAGAGAGTTGGTTCTCAGTCAAAGTAGCTCTGACTTTACCCTTTACTCCCCCAAGTGACAAGGAACGAAAGTTAATCCCCGCTCCTATGACACTGGGGCCATCTGGCCTTGTGTCCATTAGCATCCCTATATCGTTCAGTTTTGCTTGAGGTTAAGAATCCACCGTTTTCTGACGCTGTAACCAACCGTTTTTCGAGAAGGTTTTATTCTAGCCGAGAAAGGGTCGCGCTTCCCATGATTCTTGGGTTAGAATCGAGTTGTGCGACAAGTGCGACAGGAGGATTTTCTTTGCGGATATAAAGTGGAGAATCCCATGTAACCGTTAGGTGATCGCCAATACTCTCTATCCTACCAACTACAAATTGTAAATCCACACTGATGTGAATGACATCTCCAACCTCCAATTTTCTTTTTTGGAAGGGAGAAACCTGTAAATTCAAACTGCTTTTTTGATGTTTTTCGAGACAAAGTGGTATCGATATCCCCTTGTTCTTATCTTCAATCGCTGGATGGATGATTATCGATCCACCTGTGAGATGGTCCTCTTTGGTATTCCTAAGAGCGATACCGACTCGGTCTCCTGCTACCGCTTCATCCACATCGTCGTCCATTACCTGCAGACTTTTCACGGTTCCAGGGCCAGAAGCTGGTAGCAAGTGCAGGTCATCGTGAACTTTTACCGAGCCGGATTGCACATACCCGATGGCGACAAGTCCAATTCCCTTGACGTTGAAATGTTGGTCGATTGGAACCACCAGCGGTTCGTTTTTTGCTGATTCCAATTCCCCTGAAATTTCATCCATCAAACCGTACAAACTTGAGCGTAATTCTATACCGTCATTACCGGCTTTAGTCCATCCTGTAAGACCGGCCTGCGTCATGAATCCCTTGACCTGGTCTTCGTCAATCCAGTCTCCGTTTTGAGGGTTTATCACGTAAACTCCTTTGGCTACTCCTGCAGATGCAAAACCTACCAGAACTTCTCCGAAGGTGGCATCTATTTTTGTTACCTCAAGTAATCCAACTCTTGCGGCGCAGAGTGAATTGAAAAATGGCCTGATCCTTTCTGGCATTTTTGCTGGCCTTATTATAGATAGAATTCGAGCGCCATCTGGCCCACTTTCCTTGTGAACATATGTGTGAACATCTCTTTGGTCCGTAGCCTTAGCAACTGATTTTGCCAATTCATCGCTCCCGATCATTGCGATATTGAGGACCGTCATGATTGTCCGACCTGTAAATCATTATTGAGGATGATGTTTTCATTTAAGATTTGAAATAAATTTGTACTCCTCATACCTAGAGTCATAATCAGAAATCTGGATATTCCTGAGACTTTTTACCCCAAAATCTTCGATAGTGAATGATGCTGTAATCGTCGCATGAATTAATCCTTCAATCAATTCATCGCGGTCCAGTAAACCATCTTGTTTTGATAGATGTTGACACAATGCTCCCGCAAATGAATCTCCGCAACCTGTTGGGTCGACGAGATTCCTTGTAGGATATGCTGGTAATGAGATAATTCCATCAGGGTGGAATGCAATGACTCCGTGTTCACCCCTCTTCACAATCAATATGCCCCCGTTTTTCAATTCCAAGACTTTCTGAGATGCGGACAATAAATTGTCATCTCCCGCTAACATTCTGGTTTCGCCATCATTCAAAATAAGAACCTCGACCCTCTTTATCACCTTGAGAAGTTCCTCATTTGCGATTTCAATCCACAAATTCATCGAATCAAGTACGGTCAGTCTCGACGGCGCAACTTGGTCGAGTACTGCGGTTTGAATCGAAGGTAGCAAATTGGCACACATCAATACCTTTGGGCTCTTGTGAGAGTTGGGGATTTTTGGCTCAAAGTATTCGAAAACATTCAGTTGAGTTTCGTGGGTTATCGCCTCAGCCATGTTACCGTGATAAGAACCTGTCCAGCGAAATGTCTTGCCTTCTGCAGTCTCAATCCCAGAAATATCAATCTTCGATTCTTCATACCATTGCAGATGTTCAGGCTCAAAATCATCACCGACTACACCAAGTATTGAGACGCCATTCCCTGAGTTTCTATGATTATGAAAAGAAGCCGCAAAGCCACCGTAACTCGCTGATCCACCCAGCTCATCTTCACTTTGACCGACTGGAGTTTTGAGTGAATCGTATGCTAAACTGCCTACGATTAGTACATCCATTAACATCAACCCAGTAACTCTTGATGTTCCTCGATATATGCAATCGTAATGTCTCCTGCTTGGTAATCGCTCTCGTCCATTATTCTGCGATGTAGAGGAATTAGATGTTCAACGCCGGTTATGATAGTTTCATCAAGTGCAGTACGCATTCTTCTAATTGCATCCTCACGGTCGTGGCCCCATGTCAATAATTTCGCTAGCAGGCTGTCAAAACAGCCCGGCATTTCATACCCAGGATGGGCATGTGTGTCACATCTTATCCCGAACCCTGACGGGAAGTGACATTCCCATAGTCGTCCAGGAGACGGGGCGAAATTGATGGTATCTTCTGCATTTAATCTACACTGGATTGCGTGACCTCGAATCTTGATGTCATCTTGACTTAGGGGTAGGTTTTCACCCTGAGCGACGCGAATTCCTAACTCTACCAGATTATATCCAGTGATCAACTCAGTAACCGTATGTTCGACCTGAACTCTTGGATTGACTTCGAGGAAGTAGAAATCACCGTTTTTGTCCCTCAGAAATTCGAATGTTGCTAGTCCTTTGTATCCTACAGACTCTGCTCCAGCGCAAACCAATGCGCCGACTTCAGCTCTCTTCTCATCAGAAAGCCAAGGCCCTTCTTCGATTAATTTCTGATGCCTTCTCTGGATTGAACAAAACCTCTCTCCAAAATGTATTGCATTTTTCCCGTCAGCCAAGACTTGGAATTCGACGTGCTGAGCACCTTCAATATATTTCTCAACGAATACTCGGTCGTCTCCGAATGCAGATTTAGCCCTGCTTTGGCATAACTTTAGAGCACTCTCGAATTCACCAGCCGAATGGACAATCTGCATACCGATTCCTCCACCGCCAGCTGCTGCTTTGATAATCACTGGATATCCGATTTCATCAGCGAGTGATGATGCAACGTCCGCTGAAGAAATGGGCTCACTGCTACCCTTTGCGGTAGGGAGACCTGCTGCTTCCATTGCGGCCCTTGCCTCGATTTTGTCTCCAAGAAGGGAAATAACGTCGGATGAAGGACCGATGAAAGTTATCCCTTCTTCCTCGAGTCTTCTTACAAAGTTTGCATTTTCTGCCAAAAATCCGTAGCCTGGATGTATTGCGTCACAATTCAATTCTTTTGCTGCAGAAACAACCGCTTCTATGTCGAGATAAGAATCGAGTGGGTTTGTCCTCATGATTGGATAAGCGACATCTGCCATTCTTACTGGGAGTGATAATCTATCTTCCCTGCCATGAATAATCGCTACTTCTATACCCATGTCTCGAAGTGTTCGAAGTATTCTCAAAGCGATTTCTCCACGGTTTGCAATCAACACGCGCTTGAATCCCATATCACTATCCAAGCCGAACTAATCTATGATGAAAGCGGTCAAAAAGAACCGTGTCCTTGGGCTTTTTGTTACGGTTTTACGGAAGCAAGATGCCGTTTTAAGGCCATAAAACCGCAATTTTTTGATGGGTTTTATATGTCACCCGGTAGTTCTCTCACCATGAGCGGAAATAGTACGGGCGGTGGTGAAAAAATTCGGACCCTTGCAGGCAAGGATTTGAACAAAGACGGGAAAGTTGTGAATTTGGTAATCAGTGGAAACTCAAGATTTTACGATTACGAATGGCTTGAAGAACAACTTGACCAGTGGATAAAGTGGCATGACCACCCAGATTTGATAATTTGCGGTGGAGCAAGTGGGGTAGATTACCTAGCTGAAAGATGGGCAGATAATAATGCAATCGAGATAGCTGTGTTCACTGAAGAATGGAATGAACCTCGAATTGGTTTGGAAGATTCTGGTAGGCCGGAGGCTCCAGAAGCATTGGTCGACAAGATCTTAGAACACGCGACACACGTTCTTGGGTTTCCAGGTAAGGAAACAAAATGGACACGAATAGTCTTGGAAAAGGCCCAACAAAGAGGGCTTCCTACTTTTGAAATCCCAACGCCTTGAGGTCAGTATACGTCTCTTAAGTAGCGCTTTTGTTCTCTCATCATCGTTTTCTCGATGAAGTGAGTAGCATCGTCTTCAGACATTCCTCCGTGCTCCATTGCAATTTCAATTAGCGCACGATGTACATCTTTTGCCATGTATTGCTTGTCGCCACAGATATAGAAGTAGGCGCCGTTTTCAAACCATTCCCAAACTTCCGCGCCGTGTTCCTTTAATCTGTGCTGAACGTAAATTTTCTCTTCTTGGTCTCTCGACCATGCGGTTGTAAATCGGTAAAGATGCCCTTCGTCTAACCATGACTCGATCGTATCCTTGTAGTAAAATTCGGTCTTTGCGGATTGGTCACCAAAGAATAACCAATTCTTTCCGCCACCACCATCATGTACTCTCTGTTCCATAAAGGCCCTAAATGGAGCAATACCAGTTCCTGGACCAACCATGATAATGTCAGTACTCTTGTCTTCTGGTAGTACGAAGGATTTTGTTGGAGACATGAATACTCCAACTTCTGTATCCTTGATTTTGACTTCATCAGCCATGAATACAGTTGCAAGCCCTCCTCTATCTCTTCCGTGGTGTGAATATCTTACGATACCAACTGTCAATTCAACCAGACCGGGATGAGCGTCATGACTGCTGGCGATGGAATATAATCGCGGTTTCAATTTGTCAACCAAGTCAAGGAATTCTTCTGGAGAGTATGAAACATCAAAGTCCCTAATCACGTCGACGTAGTCTCTTGACCAGATGTAATCCTCCATGGACTTTTCATCAGAGGTCAACAATTCAACACGACCTAGTGGGTCATCACCAGGAATTGAAGGAAGTAATTCTGTTTCCAAATTTGAGTCACCGGACATCCATGAACCTCCTTTCCCAGCAACGGATTCTCTGTATCTGTCGATCAGTTTGACCGTAATTCTGATTCCACTTGTGTTAATTTTCCCAGCAAGAGACTTGACGAACTTTTTGTTAACTCTGTGTATTTCAAAATCCTTCTTCAGGGCTTCTTGAAGAGTTCTTTCTCCGTTGTGAGTTGTAACTTTGTGGTCCTTGTCCCAGCCTGCAGTTTTGATTAACAAATCAACAGTTTCTGGCGGGTTTTCAGGCAGGACACCCAATGCGTCTCCTACCTTGTAGTCCATGCCGGAATCTCCGAGGTCGAAAACAACGTGCCGGGTTTCTTTTTTGGAACCTTTTCCGTTTAATACGTAGCATTCAGTGACTTTAGTCATGTATGGATTTTTTGCGCTCCAATTGGACATGGTACTCACCAGATATCACGCCCACCTGCATCGGCTTCATGAATGTTAGTGCGATTATCTCATAGGTAGGATTCCCCTCCCCTACCTTATGGTGGAAGTTGAATTACTTGGAAGTGGTAATGCTTTCCTTCCGTCTGAAAGAATGCATTCATTCCTATTAATCGACAAGCACATTATCGTGGATTGTCCTCCAACTGCGCTTGCAAGCCTGCGAAAAGCAAGAGTGAGCCCCGCAGATATCGATACTATTTTGATTACTCACGTTCACGGCGATCACGTTTTTGGATTTCCTTTTTTGTTGCTCGAAAGAAAATACATCTCCGATAGAGAGAATCTCAAACCTCTCACGGTAGCTGGCTCTGAAGGAGTAAGAGCAAGGCTGACTGAATTGTGCAAACTCGCATACCCTGGCTCACTTGAAGAAATGGTTGAGACAATCAACTGGGTAGATTTACCAACCTCAGACACATGGACTTTTGAGAGATTCGAAGTATTACATGATGAAGAGGTTGACCCCCATGGCTGGATGCTAAATCACAAGAATGGGTGGTCAATGTTACACTCTGGTGACTCAGGCCCCTGTGAAGAACTTTGGACTCGTGTTGAGAGATGTAAATTTGCAGTTGTTGAGATGGGAGTTCCTGATTGGGTAGATACTGAACACCACCACAAACCTAAGGATATTTTTGTTCTTGGAGAACGATGCGTGAATACTAAAATTTTGTTGACTCATACATTTATCGACGACGGATATAAAATTTTGACTACGGATGTACCGCAGTTCCCCGAAAACATAATTCACGGAAGCGATGGAATGAATTTCAAATTTGACGCGAATGGAGAAGTTGTTAATTTTTCTAAAGATTAATTAACATTGATTTTGATGTAAAAAATACACCGCCTGTCAAAAATATTAGATTCATTATTGAATTGTTATTCATTTCCAATTGGAATTGAGAATTTTACATACAAAACTTTACGATTAGCGTAAATTTCTGACCAAAACAAGAATCTTTTTCTCCCGCAACAAAAAAAATCTCTTGGCCATAATTGAAAATTTTAGGTTCCCAGTGTATTTTTTTTATATATAATGTCGGCAATTAATGTGTTTCTTTTTATACCTCCAATTGAAAATGCAAACTATGGCAAAATCTTCCTCCCTTCCTTTGATGTGGGAGTATACTTATATGGTGGACTCGGCCTCCCCGAAGGCATCACGCATGGTGACGGAATCAGTTGAAACGATTTAGATAAAATGGGCAGGTGTTATTTTTTGGGCAAAAATATTTTCGATGGAATATTGAACCAAAAAACTCTATTCATCCAAAAGGAAGTACTGCGCCACACTCACCAACCTGCAGAACTTCCTCACAGAAATTCAGAAATTGACCATTTATCGTTCAATCTTGTTGAAGCCCTGAAGGGCCATATCCCATCAAACATGATTCTCTACGGGGTTACAGGAGCCGGAAAAACCGCCGTCACAAGATACGTGTGCGAGCAACTTCAGTTGAAGGGAAGATCAATTGGAAGAGATGCATTCCCAATTATGGTGAACTGTCGGCAAATCGACACACAATACAGGGTCCTATCCTACCTTGGCAATGCGCTATTGGAAGATTACGAGTTAGATGACATCCCATTTACTGGCTGGCCAACCGACAAAGTATTTTCAGAACTAGTAAAGCGAATGGACAAGAAAGGTGGAGTATACGTTCTTGTCCTTGACGAAATCGACCACTTGGTAAAGAAGTCAGGCGATGATTTGTTATACAATTTGACGAACCTAAACGCAGAGTTAGTCAATGCGAGAGCTTGTGTTATCGGAATCTCAAACGACTTAAAATTCACAGACTTCCTAGACCCAAGGGTAAGAAGTCGTCTTGGCCAACAAGATATTGTCTTCAATCCATACAATGCGGAGCAACTACAAGACATTCTTCGTTCAAGGGCGGAGGTCGGAATATCTAAAGATGCAATTTCTCCGGGAGTTATCGAATTGTGTTCCGCATTAGCAGCTCAAGAACACGGTGATGCAAGATGTGCGTTAGACCTACTTCGAGTATCAACTGAAAAGGCTGAACAAGAAGGTAGCGATGTAGTTGAACAATCTCACGTTAGGATTGCTCAAGCCCAAATAGAATCAGACCAAGTCACACCGGTGATTAGGACGCTTCCAACTCAACAAAAACTGGTACTCGCTTCCGTTTTAATCAACGAAAAGCACGGCCTAAGAAACATTCAGACTGGAGAAGTATACCACATATACAAGCAAGCATGCAACCATGTGAGTCAGCAATTTTTGACTGCTAGAAGAGTTTCTGGATTAATCTCAAATTTGGATATGCTGGGATTGATTACAGCAAAGACAATTTCAAGAGGCAGATATGGAAGGAGTAAGGAAATTAATTCGTGTATTCCAACCAACATAGATCCTATTGAAGTGATGGCGAAATCAGAACCAATTCTGTTTGACGTGTTTGAATCAAAATACAGATACCAATCACAACTTTAGGTATTTTTCGGATTTTAAATCATCCGAAGCCTCATAACCGCGACCAAATTCGCAAAGCCCATGAGCACTGACGGTGAGAATGCGAATGAGAGTTTCATCTCGATTCTATCAAATCCATCTAAGGCGCTAGCAAACTGGTATTTCTGGCTGGGTTCCCTCGGTCTATTGCTGGCGATTCTGAACATACTTGGCTACATACACCCTAACTACAGAGTTTCGTGGGGCGGATTACTTACATTCGAATTAACAAACGCGGCATTTGGTGACAAAGACACCGCTCCTTTATTTGTTGCATCTGATGCAATATTCATCCTAATTTGTGCTGGATTCATCTACCTAGGGTCCAAGACTTTGTCCGCTGAAGATGGAATGGGCGAATGGTTGACTTCGATGATCAAGTCAGATTGGTATAATGATTTAGTCGACGGAAAAGAAGGCGGATGGAATTTGATTATTGGAACATGGGCTACAATGCTAAGCATGATTTTCTACTTCTATTGGGGAATCATGTACACAGGCTGGATAGACCCGGGTGTTTATTCGATTTCTATCGCGCTACTTGCAGTCGGATTGACATTTAGAAAGATGTCAACACTACCTGCTGAAGAATGATCTAGTGACCATTCCTCTTGAGTAAAGCGTCAATGTAACCAAGAAGAATACCTTGCCAAAGGTAAATCGACCAGGCGAGTAAAACAAATTTGGACCTAATGCCAGATTTCGGGATATCACTGTTGAAGTACACAAAGCCCCAAAATAATGGGCCAATCAATAGCAATAACACTTCCTTTGTCAAAGAATTGTAAATTGCATCAATTGAAAGATAATCATCAAAGAGTCTTAGGTTTTGAGAATACTCGAATAGCCCCAATGCCAATAGCACCAGCATCGGTGTAAACCAAAGAACGGTCCAAGAAGAACCAATGAAATCATACTTCTTTTGCTTGTATCGCCTGTGAATTCTCACGTGCGCTCTTGCATCTCTTCTGCGCTTGTGTAAGAATCGCTTCAGACCTGTTTCAGGAACGTGATTTACCACCGCATGTGGCGCATATATTATGACTCCACCAAGTTCAAGAAGTTTCAACGAAACCTCCATGTCCTCTGCGTGATACCAATCAGGGTCAAAACCTCCAATCTCTAAGAGCCTGCTCCGCTTAAACATTGAACACGGACCGTTTGCTAAATTTGTCAACCTCGGCCTGGATCTGTACTTTGATTGAATTTCAATAGAACGGATCTTGGAAATTGTGTCATCTGCTTGTTGGAAAATCGTCCTTCCAGTAACAGCCATTATTTCCTCACCTTTTCGTGAATTAGATTCTTCAATTAGCCTCTCTAACCAGTCAGATTCCGGTCTAACATCGATATCGGTAATAGCAAACCATTCACCTGTCGCTATTTCAAGAGCGGCCATCCTTCCAGCAGACAGTCCCTTTTTCCCTTGATTAATCGTTGTAACCTTTTCGTGGGATTCCCATTTCTTTACTAATTCCTCGCCTCCATCGGTTGAACCATCATCGACGAGAATTACTTCAAAATTATCATGGGTTTGATTCACCAGAGAGTCCATACAACCGTCTATCCAGTTTTTACCATCTCTGACGCAAACTGCTATGGATACCGAAGTCAATTTCTCACCTCGAATAATGAAAGGAGATGTTTGCATCTCCTCTTCATTTTCAAATCTGTTACCGCTAAAACCACTCCTACATTTGGTTGACCATACAAGACATTTGTTCCGATGGGAGCTAAAAGATGAATTATCATAGGAGCTAAATCCTCCTCACCTTCAACCTCGATGCAGGTTCTGCTATCATTGTGAAGAGCCGCTTCAATTGATTCAATTAGCGATGGTGTAATTTGGCCTGCTGGATTTTCTGCAGATATCAGAACATCAAATACCGACGTGTCTACTTTGTCGGATAATTCGGTTCGTTTAGTCATACCATCAATTATTCCTATGTCTGGCACCATGTCCATTTCCAGAAGTGTGGCTACAGATACATCTCCTACTGCGATAACAGACCCAGGCATTAAATCTTCAATCGCTGAAGACATAGCAACCTCAGGGTGCTCTTCCGGACCGCTAAATAATTGACCTGAAGGAGTTTTTAACTCCTCATCTAGTGCTTTGTGGAAATAGTATGTCTCTGTTTTTTGTCCATCTTTCAACCAAGATGAACCATCTTTATCTATCAATCCCGCCCTAATTCTTGAACTGGAAATTATCCCTCCAGATTCATCAATAGCGTGGCCGACTTCGATAATCTCTAATGGCAATAAACCACTTGCAACTCTTTTTTCGTTGATCATCTGACAATTTCCAAGAGTTTCTGGAGTACAGACTATCGAATCACAGTCTTTTCTGTAAGGAGCTGGTCCCAAATTATCTTCTAACATGTGGGTAGATATTCTCTCACCCGCCCACTGCAATATCGCCTCTCTTCTATCTTCAAAAGGCTCGATAATAGGGGATTTTGATGAACACATTTCATCACTCGTAATCCATACTTCAACGAGTTCCGCCCTGTCCAAAGCTGAATTCAAAAGTGTCTTGTGGCCTTCGTGGAATCTATCGAAGGTGCCTCCAACAAGACACCTCTCCAACTTCGCCATGATTGTATAGGAGTTTCAAAGGCACTTCAATAAATCGCTAAAAGAAGTGTGCCCCGACCCGTAACAGCCCCTTTCATCGTTTCCTCGGAGGCTTGACCCAGGGTCAGGGCGTCTGTGCAGCCGGGTGGTTGTCTCACTCTCATTCTCTCGTCCAGCGAGGACCCATATCCGACCACATAGTCCATCGGTTTGCATCAGAAGTCATTCCCTTTCGAGTCACCCTGGTCTTCGACGATGGCACGTAGCCGCATCATTGGTATCACAGTTCATCGAACAGCACGTTCTCCCTGTGATGTTGCATGTGCGGTTAAATTGCGCAAAGAGTACTCATCCTTGAATACGACGGTGCAACGCAATGTGGACCTCGAGGTTTGAATCACATTCAAACGGCATCACTGGGACATGGTCTTGGAAAAGCCAGCCCGCAAATGGATGTGTTCTACCTACAGGGGGAGTTTTTCCGGATTCAAAGGCTTCTAACCCTTCAAAAACGTCCAACAGTGAATCCTTTCCAATTCCTTCTGGCATGTGAAATATCAGATTTAGGTCCTCAGATTTAATATCGGTTTGGGACAAAATAACCGGCCAGGGCAATTCTAATTCTGCTAGAGCGGTTCTTCCTACATTGGAAGAAATACAGGAAGTAAGCCAACTTTTCGCTTTAGTTTTCCACAATGTATGGTTCACATCCTCCATAATCGCAAGCATTTCACTTCTCGAGAAGGTTGAGTTATTCAACAACAGATTGTGGTGAGGCGAAACCATTGCCAATTTTGTAATATGTTCACTATTCCAGTTTTTAGTCAAAACTTCATCTGTCCTAATCGGATGCTCCAACCATGCAGAAACTACGTCTAATTCATAGTCAAACCATTCCTTTGAAAGCAAGATAGCTGTTGCTACAGCGGGGTTTTCCAAACTAAGATTTTGCACAATTAACGGATTAGTCCGAATTCTTAGTATCAAATCTTCAAGTGCGTCCTCTTCAAAAATTGCTAGTTCGGCTATATCCTCGTCATCGAATGTGGAATAATTTGCGATAGCAGCCCATTCTGGTTTCAGTAGGTGACCAATTCGCCTCCATCTCGATTGATGGGTATCCTTAGTTGAAGCAATCCAAGAGGCTAATGGAAATCTATTCTCATGTTTGTCGGCCCATTTGTCATCTCCATTCTCAAGATTCACAGCCTGCCAAATTGCATCTATTTCATTTTCAACGTCAACTGCTGATCTGTTCTTACCCCGCACTAATTCTGCAGGCCCTCTTGGTGGTGACCAATCGAGAGGTGGCGAAAGTCTAGTGCCCATGCTTATTGGTAGTCTGAGTCTGTCCTTGGTTATCAACTCAAACTTTCCTTCTACAGAAGTGGGATTTAATGTGAAATGAGTTTCAACTTTACTTCTATCAGAAATCAACAATTTTCCATTATTATCATTGACAAATCTTTGCAGTAGACCCTCGTCAGAAGACCATCTCCAATCTAGAGCGATTGGGGCTGTACAATTTTCAAGAGCAAACTCCACTATTGCTTTTGCTCCCTTAACTGCTATGGAGGTCGTATCGAAAAAATCGACTCCCGACCTCGTCCATTTTTTGCCAGGAAAATCGTTGAGGACTTTTCTCGTGATCGAGTTGGAAACCGTTCCTATTTCTTTTTTCAATTTCTCGAATTTTGCTTGTAATTTTTTATCGCTAAGCCTTGGATGAATAGATTTCAGCCAGTTCCTTAGGACACCGTAAGGTAGCGATTGTTGTGATTTGCCGACTATTGAGGCATCGGCAATCTTCACAGTGTAATTTGGAATCGATGACAAAATCTTAGATTTATCGCTCCGTTTTCCAATCTTTGCTAGAATCGCGCCCCTTGGGCTTACTTTAGGACCTGAATTTCCAGCATTCCCGATTGTGAATTCACCCTCTGTCATTATCTTCGGTAGCTCCGGCCAGTACCCATCTGGCAATTCCTCGAACCAACTACCTACGCTTAATGGCCAAGCGGATTCTTCATCGAGTAGCCTCGCTTTTACAACACCCATAACTTTTGGTCGCTCCATCCAGGCGGCAAGTGTCAGAGAAGTAGATTCAGTTGGCGCATCAGTTTTCCTTTTCGACCCAATGTCCCACCATCTCGGTTCATCTTCCCTTTGAACAGCCCATCTCCAAATCTTGCCCGCCCCTTCTTTTCCAGTGGAGATATTCACTCCTTCAGTTTCAATGTCCATAGGCCTATCAGGCAGTCCCAGAAGCGGTCCTGACGGTTTAGAAGCGTAACCAAGTAGTAGCATAGAACCGTCTCTACCGAGAACTATCCCCGCCGCATTTGGGGGAGGTGGCCACTGAACTAAATCCAACAAACGGTAGAGTTCATCGGATTCAATTCTCGACAAACCCTGTGAGGTTACTCGGTAAAATGAACCCCTAATGTTTTCCTCATCTCTCACGACATCCCCCGATTCTCTTAATTGCTTCAATGCAGCAGAAGCGTGTGGCATTCGAAGGTTCAGAGCATTAGCCACATCCGAAACGGTGCCACCACCGTCTGTTAACCAATCCAATACCCTTCTTTGGTAATTGGAACGAATGCGCTTGGGTTTGGCCATTGTCACCAGTTTTCGCTGGTAACACAGATTTATCAACATTTTCACTATATTTCACATTCTTAGTTACAAATAGTTACATATTTCCACTGGAGTTTGATATTATTACAGGTAGTTTAACAAATAAACTGCCAATTAACCCTCTAAACACGGTATTTCATGTAACTTTCAAATGAAATTTTCAGCAATAGTTATATGTGTTGCTTCGCTCCTTCATTATAGCGGAACTCCGAACCGGGGAACTGCGTAAAAATGACAGGAGGAAAGATGCATGAAAACAGTAAGAATACGAGAGAAGATCAAGAAGTTCCTAGGTGACAGACCAAGAAACACAGCTGAGATTCTTGAACACATAAACAGCACAATGAGACACGGTACAACCAGTCAACAACTGGGTAATGTTCTTTCCAAAGACAAAGATATAGTCAAAGTAGGTTACATCAAGAGATCAGGAATTCTATCCGGCGGATACGACATATGCGAATGGGCTACTCGAACATGGGTTGCTGACAACTGCCCAGGATGGACAGAAGGCCAGCCACTAATCCTTGATGACAAAGGAAACATCCAGACAAGCGACCTCATCAAGAGACAATAAGCATGGTGAAAATCTTCGCAATTTCCGCAGACATCTGCATGTTTTGCGGAGGATTAGTAGTAGGAAGTATTTGCACTTCATGCGGAATGGTTCAATGATTACTGACCATTGTAAATCGCAAGCGCCTCTTCTAGAGTAGCCCCGTCACAAATTACTGCCTTGCAAGCTGCAGTCATTCTAACCGCATCTTCTGTTCCCTTTTGGTGAATGTTTCTTCCAGTCGCCGCACCTCTACATCCAGATACCTGCATTTGGTCGACAAGGCGGCCTAGGAACTCATCAGGAGGAAGTGAGCCACCTCCAGAACAAATGATTCCACATCTTCCGGCCGCTTCTACAGCGATGCCGAGACTTTCTGGTTGAGTCATGCCTTCCCATGCTCGCGGATAGTTTACCTTCGCAAAGTCTGCTCCGATACATGCAGCGACTCCTGCCGCTCCAGAAATCAACTGCGGGTCCTTTTCATCTGAAACCGCTTTTCCTCTTGGGTACATCCAAACAACGGCAATCATTCCCAATTCGTGTGCTTGGCGGATAAATTGACATGCTTCTGTCATCATTTCGTGCTCGAATTCTGAACCTATGTAAATCGTATATCCAATACCCACAACGTTAATTCCGTTGTGAAGAAGAGATGCAACATCATCCATATCCCAGAGTGCTTGACTCATAGGATCTCTCTGGCTTGTTTTTACAAGATGGGATTTTGAGTTGAGTTTTACCAGATAAGGAACATCAGGATAATCTCTTGCATAGTGACTTATCAAACCGAGTTGACCCGCTAAGACACCTATTGTCCCCTCAGCATGTGCCTTTGCGCCAATCTCAAACAGATGAGCTGGGTCGTTTGAAGAAAGAGGGACTTTGTTTCCACCGTCGTAAAAATCGTCATTCAAGTGCTCGATTTTTTGGTCACATGCGAACAGATTCATTTTTCCTGTTCCGCAAGTTGCAGCATCCATGTTATCGATATAGGTTTCAATTAGTTCATCTGGAACATCTGCAGGCACAGGATATTTTGTCTCCATGAACATGTCCACCATAACAGAGGACTTCAAAACATCGTTTGCTGATTACAAAATTACAAGTTGGATATTCGAAATTTAATCATCACAAATCTCCCATAATATTGTAATTACTCTCTTGTTAACAAACATTAGTTCAAAAGGGGAAGATTTGTTGTTCAAGTATGCGAACCATGATTGGCATTACCATAGGTGTCTTGTTACTGACAATGATATCATTCTCAGCAGTGTTTGGTTCTCTTGAAATTCTTGGTTTTTCAGATGATAAAAATACCTTTACTGCGAACGTTGATTTCGCTGAAGGAGTAAATTATTACACGCTGGTAGAAGTCGATGAAGGAGATAACAATGAAGAAAAGGTCGTTACGGTCATTTCTCATGAATTCGTATTCAGTGTCAACGACGAAAACGGTGCGATTACCTGGGATTACGGAGACGGAACAACAGGAACTGGTGCAATTACCAGCCATAAATTCGAAAATCCGGGGATTTACACAGTCACTGCGACCTCAATTTCGGCTGATGATGTGAAAACAAGCCAAATCGAAGTGACCGTGGATTTGGAAGCAGTAGCTGAAGTTGACAACATGGAATGCGTTTGTGCGCCAACAGCAAAAGACACCATCATCGAACTACTTGCTCAAGAAGGGCAGATGTCCATGGAAGGATACGTAAAGGTCGAACACGATGGAAGTAGTGAATCATGCACTCTAAGAAATCCTCTGCAAGAATGCCATGTTAGAGTAATCCTCGAAAGAACTGAATCTGGAAGTGTCGTTGGACAAGAGGTTCTATTCGATGACACATTTAGAAGTAACGAATTAGTAGTCGATTTTTCACTGATGGATTTAGAATTTGAAGACGGAGAAGGCATTCAACTAAGATTAGAAACAGACCAAGTTAGAGACTGGCACAAGCCCTCTGCAGAATGGTCAGCAACCGCACCAATTGCTTTGAGTTAAATTGCGGGAATCGAGAATTCAGAATTGAATTCAAGATGAGCTGAACGCACCGGTTTCTTGTTGATTCAGAGTGCGGATAGCGGGAATCGAGAATTCAGAATTGTATTCGAGATTAGCTGAACGCACCGGTTTCTTGTTGATTCAGAGTGCGGATAGCGGGAATCGAACCCACGACATGAGGTTGGAAACCTCAGGTGATAACCACTTCACCATATCCGCGTAGCAAACCCTCCGAGGGCGTCTTATTCTTAGCCAATTCGGTCAGATTCGCGGTGGCATTCTGCCAAACAGATTCTGTTCGTGATTGTAACTATTGGAGCGACGTTGCAACAATTCATTCCTTCTAGTAGCCCGTTTCTTCTTAGAAGAGCGGATTGAATTTATGCCCAAACCGGCGATTAGTACGATGCAGACGCCCACGGCAGTAATTTCTTGAACGTGATCTTCTAACACGAATGCTTTTTCAGCATCAGAAAAGGTTTGACCCTTAGTTGAGTTAATCGATTCTATCGAAATTGTAACAAATGAAAGTGAGGCGCTGGCTCCAATTTCTTTCGCTTCGATGACTGAAAGAATAGTTCCAGTATCTATCACATTTCCTGAGAACGCTACGGTTTTCTCACCTTCGCCCTCAATTACAAGCACTTGATATCTTAATCCGGCATCGATGGAATTCAGAGCCTTCCAGTCTACTCTAAGTGTTAGGTTATTCTGAATTAAATTAGTAATTGAACAGGTAAATGTGAGCAAATTATCTCCAGCGACATCGACTTGGAATTCATCTGGACTGCACGAGAACAATATCTCTGCGACATTTCTCTGAGCGTCCAATGGCCAGTGGTCGGGTAGTTCTGCTCCTACCGAATTATTGTCACCATAACCGTCGCCGTCAGTATCCATATTCTGGGTTGGAAGGTCTGGGAATGCGTCAGCAGAATTTGACCAACCATCGTAATCGTCATCTGCACATCCAGTTCTATCTCTAAACGAGAAACCGTATTCTGCTGGACAGTCGTCTCCTTCGAATCCATCTGGATTATCTCCATAACCATCAGCGTCAGCGTCCTGCCACTGACTCGCATCATTCACCATGAAATCTGCGCTGTCAGACCAACCATCCCCGTCGGAATCGACACATCCGACATTACCATCAGTCGCAGTACCAACGGTAGTTGGGCACTCATCCATGTTATCTCCAAAGCCATCCATGTCTGAATCGATCCATTCAGACCCATCGTCTGGGAAAATATCGTTTGTATTAGACCAAGAATCACCATCACTATCTAAGCATCCGAACATATCTGCGGAGCTGGTACCGGAAACCGTAGGACAGGAATCCGGTTGGGTTCCGTTAGGATTGTCACCATAACCGTCTCCATCAGTGTCATTCCACTGTGAAGAAATCATTGGGAATGAGTCATTTTGGTCAGCCCAAGAGTCTTGGTCGGCGTCAAAACATCCTACCGAGCCATTTAGAGAGGTACCGGAGGTGGTTGGACAATCATCTTCCAAATCATCAAACCCATCATTGTCAGTATCCTTGACCCTGGTAGGGTCGTAGGGGAAATGGTCGTTCAAATCTGAAACTCCGTCACCATCAGTGTCAGAACATCCTGTCCTGTCAATTGTTGAATTTCCGAAAGTCAATGGACAATCGTCAGCATCTGTACCATCCGGATTGTCACCGTATCCATCTCCATCTGAATCGAGATATTGTGTAGGGTTATCTGGTAATGCGTCTCCTGAATTGGCCCAACCGTCGCCGTCAGAATCAGGACAACCGTAGACTCCTCCACCCGTAGAATTACCAAATGTAGACGGGCAAGCGTCAGGAGTAGAGCCTCCAGGATTATCGCCAAAGCCATCATTGTCTACATCATGCCATTGTGTGCTATCGTTTTCAAATCGGTCTTGATGGTTAGCCCAACCGTCAGAATCATTGTCAAGACATCCTAATGTCGAATTTTGCCATGAGGTCCCTGCCACATTTGGACAATCATCTGCCAAATTGCCACTTGGATTATCTCCAAAACCATCGCCGTCAGTGTCGTCCCACTGAGTGATATCTTGCGGGAATGCATCAAACTCTGCAGGTCTTCCGTCTCCGTCTGCGTCCAAACATCCGACCAACCCTTCGGTGGAATTACCTGCAAAGCTAGGACAATCGTCCTCATTGTCTGCATACCCATCATTATCCGTATCTATTGAACGAGATGGGTCATTTGGCCAAGGGTCGTTAGTGTCTGAAACTCCATCGCTATCGGAATCTAAACATCCTTGTAAATCAACTGTGGAAGTCCCTGAAACAGAAGGACAATCATCCCAATTCGTAGCAGGGTTAGGATTGTCATAGAATCCATCACCATCTGAATCCAACCATTGAGTATTGTCGTTTACCAATATGTCATTGATATTTGATTGACCGTCGCCATCATCGTCGAGACAACCGTTTCGGTCTAGACTAGAATTACCCCAAACTGTTGAACAAGCATCAGCGCCTTGGAATGTCGACCATACGCCGTCAGGGTCTGACCATCCGTCAGAATCTGTATCGAGGCAACCATATCTGTCTAAACTAGAACTTCCAAACGAGGAAATGCATGAATCTGGATTATTTCCGCTTGGATTATCGCCATACCCATCGCTGTCTGTGTCTGACCACTGTGTACCATCGTTAGGGAAATCATCACCGGTGTTTGACCAACCATCGCCATCTCCATCAGGACAACCATCCTGGTCTTGGTTTGATTGACCTGGAGTATTTGGACAGTCATCGAGAGTGTCGATAAATCCGTCCCCGTCTGCGTCAGCGGACAGGTTGATCATGGAATAAGGTGCATCGATAACCATTGCAAAGTGTTGTGGCCCGGTAGGTATGCTACTACCATTTACGTGGATTTCCCATTGCCCAGACGCAGGAGAAGATATTACTGTTCCAATCAAATTGTCTCTGTCATTTCCGTATTCGGTCCAAACTCCACTTGGGCTCTTTAGTGCAAAATCAATGTCGTTCACCAAATGAACGCTGTTGGATGGTGAACTTGCTGGGTCCGTCCATGAAACCATAATTTTTAGGTCGGGTGCGCTACTCGGTACGGTAAATTTCCAAGACCTTGAATCCCCGGTGCTAACCGATTCATCATCAACCCATGTAGTATTGATTGCTCTATCTAAGTCTACTAAGCCCCAACCCTCGTGATTGTTTGGTGCCGGTTCTCCAGCACCGTTTGTGGAGCTACCGTATTGGCCAGCCATGTCATGAGCACTAGTTGTTATGATGCCCTTTACAAGCGCACTTGAGGGGTTGGAATGGCCTAAGTTATCGATTAGGTGTTGGTAAATTAAGGCTGCAGAACCAGCAGTTATTGGCGTAGCCATGCTAGTTCCACCCATGTAAGTATAATCAGAATTTGAGTAAGCACTCCAGGCCGTATCTGTTGTTGAACGGCTTTTTGTCGATAGGATGAATGTACCTGGCGCAGAGACATCTGGCTTGATGCGGTCATCTTCTGCAGGGCCTCTACTCGAGAATGCGGCCATTCCTTCTGAATCATCTGCGATCTTATCAGAGCTGATTGGATTCTTACTGTATGTGCTACCCCACCATGCACCGTATGTAGCAGTAAAGGAAGTTCTATCATTTTCTGAAGCACCTACTGTTAACACATTTTTGGCAGATGCCGGAGACATTAGACTATTCAAGTCAACTTCACCGTCGCCAGTATTATCGGTATCTTCACCCTCATTTCCTGCAGCGAAAAGGATTAACATTTCAGAATGGTTTCTTGCTGAATAGTCAGCCTGCATCGATGAAGCAGTATATTCACCCGCTGCTACGGACCCCCAAGAATTAGTGTGGATGTGCGTGTTGTTGTATGCAGCATCATTGAATAGAGTATTCAAATCAGTGGGTATTCCCTGTAGCGAGTACCCATCGGTTACCCCGTAAGTGTTTTCAGCATATGTAGTCCAATCTACGTAAACCTCAGTCGCTTGCATGTACAGTTGTGCTTCTGGAGCCATTCCCTTGATAGAGCCAGATGATTGAGTACCATCTCCTAGAACTGAACCTGCAACGTGAGTGCCGTGTCCCGAATCAAGGTCAGATGCGCCATCGTTGTATGGAGCATTTACGTATGTTTGCATTGAAGAGGGAACTCCGTAGGCATGAATACCTTGGATGTGGTCTCTAAAATCGGGATGCATATTTGTGTTGTTTATCCCATTATCAAGTCCAGTATCTGCAACTGCGACAACTATTCCTGTACCGTCCAACGCATTCCATGAAGGATTTACGCCAGCCATCTGGGTCGCATCCCAGAGGACCTTTGCGGAGATGATATCAGCCGCTTCGTCGTTAGCTGTTATGAATTCAAAAGTTGGCTCTATCCACTCGACTTCAGATTGTGAGACCAACCATTCAACTCCACTGGTCCTAGCCTCTACTTGTGCCCATCTGTCATTATGGCTAAGGACCTCAATATCTCCTCGCAATCCTATATACTCTGGAAGTTCTTCACCAGACAAAACCACGTTGAAAATTCCAATTCCTTCCGCTATAAGATAGGAGTCCATCTCTCCTTTCATAGACGGCATAACCGCTGAATGTAGTTTGGTAAATTCAGGCATCTGAATCATACCTTCAACCTCTAATCTTTCGAGTTGAGAGGGTGTGTGCCCGTTTAATTCGCAATGGAACGCAGAGGGTGGAGCAAAGGTCCAGCACTCAATTCCAGCAGCCTCTAGTTCCCAAACCCATTCGGTGGGAACCGGATATTCGTGAGTTAGCACGTAAAAGCCGTGATAATTATCCTCTGGAACGAACTCGATTGGAATGCTATTCACAACACCATTTTTGAAATTAATAGGAAGTCCTTCTTCGACTTCAACATTCCACGCAAGAGCGCCAGATAATGACGAGAAAACCAACAGAATCGCGACAACGGCAGTTCGCATGTTGATACACTGTAAAGGGTTCAACATCAAAGTATCTAACGCAAGTTCATAACTTAAATCGGGAACGCAACAGATATGGGAGCAGGAAATCCACGTTCAGCACAACATCAACATTTGTCTCCTGAACAATTAAATTCAGAAAAAGTGGACATCCTTGGTAAACAGATTTGGAGAGTAATTCCATACGGAATGAAGTACAAACAAAGGGCTCTGGTTGGAATTTTAGCAAACGGAATGGCTAGATTTGCAGACCTACTTCCATTCGTTTTCATCGGTTTCGCTGTCGATTACTATTCTGGCGCTTCCACAGAAGGATTTTTTGGCGGATTCAGAGATTTCCTTGATAACTCTCTTTTCCCAATCGTAAGCGATAATCTCGCATACGGATATGGCATCTTAATTTTCCTCGGGTTTGCAAGCCTAGCAATTTTCCAAGGCATAAGCGAATATTGCTGGCAAACCCTCGGCTACAAGGTTCAACACGATTTGCGTTTGGACGCTACAAAATCTCTAATCGATATGGAGGCTTCTTACTACGATCTACGCCAGACTGGCCAATTGATGAGTGTACTATCCGCTGATGTAAATCAGTTAGAGGATGTTATTAGCGATTCATCAACTTCAATAATTCGAATCGTCGTCACTTTCGGAACTGCGTTCCTAATTCTTATTCTAATGAGTTGGAAACTCGCAGCGGTCCTTTTCGCACCACTCCTACTCATCATTCCACTCGTCTACTTATTTTCTACGAGGGTTCAGAGAAAGTATCGACAGCAGAGAGAGTCCACTGGTGACATTACGGCCGTTCTAGAGAACGTGATATCTGGAATCGCTGTTGTCCAAGCGTACAACGCTCAGGACTGGGAAGCAGAAAGAGTTGACAAGGAATCTGTTGCCTACAGAGAACAAGCGATAGGTGCAAGCCGTGATAGGAATCGATACCTTCCTGGACTTTACGCAATCGCAGGTATAGCATTTGGTCTTCTGGTGACAGTTGGTGGATACCTGACAAAACAGGGCGACATAACCACTGGACAGCTCGTAACTTTCCTCTTGATTTCAACAAGGATGACAATGCCTATGTTCATATTTGGTATGCTAATCAACCAGTTACAGAAAGGAGAAGCGAGTGCAAGGAGAGTATTCGCACTGGTTGATTTGGTACCTACAATTGCTGACAAGGAGGATGCCAAGGTCCTTGATGGCCCTATCAACTCCGTTGAATTCGAAAATGTGACTTTCACTTATCCTGGGACTTCAACAAAAGTATTAGCGAATATATCATTCAAGGTTTCTGCGGGTGAATTCCTAGGTGTAATGGGGCACACTGGAGCAGGTAAGACAACCATTCTGAAGTTGTTGATGAGATACTACGAACCGCAAGAGGGACGAGTTCTCGTCAACGGAATCGATGTTCAAGACTTGACTTTGGATTCAGTCAGAGCGGCCATGGGATTCGTCAGTCAAGAACCGTTCCTATTCTTTGGCTCAATCAAGCAAAATGTGGCATACAACCGGGAAGCGGATGAGGATGAAATAATGAAGGCGCTGGAAATGGCTGGAGCCGCAGAGTTTGTCAAGGAATTTGAAGAGGGTCTTGAAACGATGGTTGGCGACAGAGGAACCATGCTCTCGGGAGGCCAAAGAGCTAGAGTCTCACTCGCTCGTGCATTATTGAAAAATCCGAGCCTGCTAGTCTTGGATGAAGCGTCAAGCGCACTTGATGCTGAGACTGAAAAGAGAATCCAAGAAAATCTAATCGCAAGTGGCGGTGAAAGAACAACAATCGCTGTTGCTCACAGACTTTCAACCATCAGAAATGCGGAAGAAATCATCTCAATGGTAGATGGTGCGATCGTTGAAAGAGGTAACCACGAATCACTAATCGCAAACAACGGAGTATATGCAAGTCAGTGGCAAATTCAGACTGGTGAGTTGTAATCAAGCTGTCTTCCTAACCCTGTCCCGGCGCTTTTCTTCTAGGTCGGGCGCAAAACGCTTGTCACCCTGAATGATTACGATTGAAATCAGTAGGAAAAGTGGGAAACCTACAACTATTGCCCACACCGATAGTGAGAGATTGAAAACAATGGCTTCTTCGAATATTTCAGCGATTATGATTATTCCAATAATGACTAAGACCCGAATAATTCCAAGCCACCCTCTTATCAGTAACCAAATTTCTCTAGCATCGTCAGCGCTACTGGAATGTGTATTATCCATCTGCGCCATGATAGTCGCTATTCTTTGCACTGCTTAATCCTAATCAAGCGGTACGGACCCTGTCATCGATTTGTTCGCCGACTCCAGCTTTACCGCCGGTTTGTCTAATCTCTTTCCAGGCTTTGTTAACACCTGCGCCATATGCCCAATGGGCAAGGAATACGAACAACGGTGCGAAGAATACGGTCCCAATATTTCGGTGCGGACTTGTTCCAATAGCTGCCCCAAGCCATGAAATTGCAACATAGAGGCCTGCAAGTCCTAACGGTATGTGGAACGCTATTCTTGAGACATCCCATTCTCCACTCAAAGTGAACCAAGTTTCAGCAGCAGCGCCACCTGTTAAGGCTCCGAATATTGTCGAAATACCAGCAAGTACCACCAACCAGGGGAAGAAGCCAATTGCGGTATGAGACCATTCCGCAATCTCAGGCCACCGCTTGTTTGCTACCATTCTGGTGTAACCATAATTCCTCATCTGCTTCATGTAAGGTTTGAACGGTCTTCTTCTTCGGTGGGGCATTACGTTTTCAGGGTCGATGAATAACTTGTGTCCTTTTCTCTGTATCTTGGCGTCGAGAACTACGTCCTCCGCTCCAATGCATCCTTCTTCAAAGAAATCAACCTCTCTGAGATTAGCCATTCTGTGGGCACAATTAACGCCGGGGTTGTGGGTAATTGGAACCAGTTCACCTTTGGGTTGAGCACCATATCTTGTACCGGCGGTCATGAACTTCGTACAGAATGCGACATCCGCACATTTGGCTCCGAACGGGTCCTCGTCAGGTGCGAAGTTTGGACCACCTACAGCACCTACCTCAGGGTCCTTGAACCAACGAACTAATTTTTCAACCCAATCAAGAGGAGGGATTGTATCATCATCTGTGAACAATACGAGGTCGTGGTCCATTTGCCTTAATGCGAAATTACAAGCGTCTGCACGATTCCTCGAAGGGTCATCAATCCATGTTGCGCCATATTTTTCACAGACCTCTTTCGTGTTATCTTTTGATTTTGAATCGGAGATTACGATTTCAAAGTGAGGGTAGGTCTGCTTGGATAGTCTGCCCAAAACGATATCTAATTCTTCTGCATTGTTAATGGTGGGAATCAGGACGGCGACTTTGAACGGTTCCCCATCTTCTTTGAGCAGGGGGGATACTTCTGCCATGAAACGCCTACTAACCTCCCCTTGATGAAGTCATCTCATTGTTTTTTGACTAAATAAAATACTCTAAAACCGCGCGTTTTGGGGTGCTAAAGGATTAGAAGGTTCATAAGCCTCCGAAATCGCAGTGAAACCGTAGGGGTGCTCTCATGTTGAACATTACAGCCCGTCAAGACCTGATGAAAACCATCGTAGAAACACTAGGTGTAGTCGTTGAAGAAGCAAGATTAGACTTCAAAGAAAACGGCCTTTTCGTCAGAGTTGTTGACCCGTCGCATGTAGCGATGATCAAAATGGAAGTGGATAGTGCAGCTTTCGATACTTGGGAAGTTGACGAAACCAATCTTGGATTGGAGATTAGGAAGTTGAAGGACATGCTAAGTTTGGGTGCAACCGATATGGTTGACCTAACTTACAACGACGACACAGGCACTGCTACTGTTAACATCGGAAGAATTGATAGGAACATCAGACCACTGGACAATTCCACATTGAACCCTCCTAATGTTCCAGACCTTGAACTGCCATGTGGGGTAACAATCTCCGGAGCAGAACTCGCTCAAGCACTAAGAGCGGGTAGGCAAGTTGGCGAATTGGTAACACTTTCACTCGATGATAAGAAATTTTCAGTCAACGTCAAACAAATCGATGAGGTTCATGTTGAATTCACCAAGGACGACCTTGTAGCTCTTGACTGCTCTCAAGCAGCAAAATCTCAATACTCACTTTCTTACCTGATTCCGCTATCAAAGGTATTCCAAGGTATTGAAAATGTAAACGTCAGGTTTGGAGAGAATTTCCCTCTGAAACTCAATTTCGACTTCGCTGACGGCGCAGGTACTGTCGAGTACTTCCTCGCCCCGAGGGTCGAAAACGACTACTGATACTCAACAAAGTAGAGGCAATGATTGTCCTCTAAACCGTGTAGGTCAATTTGTTCTCTAATGTTTAGACCTGCGTTATCCAACTGCTCTCTAACCTGCTTAAACACGGCTTTTTCCCCACCTTCTGTTAATCTTTCAGAGGCGGCCTTTAGGGAAAGCAAACCCTTTCCACCAGGTTTCAAGAACCTCTTGACCGCTTTTATGAAAATCTCTGCTTGTCCTGCTTGACTTACGTCTTGAAACAACCAGTCCACCTTCCTTGAAACCATGACGCCCCACCCTGAAAAATTACGAGCATCTCCCAAAACTGGCACTAGGCCGGGCCTAATATTGGATAGATGAACTAGGTCTCTGAGACACCTAGGAGATAGGTCTACAGCAATGATTCTGCCATTCTTTTCGTTTGCTTCCCCACACACGTGGTCGTGAAGATGAGATAGTGATGTTCCATGCCCTGCTCCAAGGTATAGGCAGGTGTCACCCTCTTTGGGCAATAACTCGTATTGAGTCTGTCTTGCTCGAGAAAGGCCAGCTCCTAATTTTGACCTCGTCGGATCCCATCTCCTGTACTCTGTTCCCCTAAACCTGCGAAGTGATTCTCCATACTGTGAGGTCTTTGGAACTGCATTCTTGGTCCAAATCGCCCGTCCATCAACGAGGACAGCCCAAGAAAGTCTGCGTTGTTTGCCCAACCTATCACCTTCGATTAGGTTGAGAATTTTCACTTCTAATTGTTTCAACTTTAGCCGCTACAGCATCTACAGTTGATTGGTCCCAAACGGCACCTCCGTAAGCATCACACCTTGCCGCTATGGTTGCTTTTGCAGCCACCATTCTCGCTATTTTCCCTCTAGTCCACCTTGGGGACCGAGAAATCCAAGGGTGCATGAAAATATGTCCGTGCTTAGGTGAAGGGGCACCAGTCTTCAAATGACTAAAAAATGCCTTTTCGGCTCCTAGAATTTGCATTGTCCCAGCAGGTAAGCGTGCAAGTCTAGCCCTACCATGTGCTTCGGTACACAATCTCGCAGCCAATATAGGTCCCATTAAAAGTGACAATGATGGTAAGTGCGATGATGCTAATTCCCTAACGACGTCTTCCATGGCGTTTAGGCGATTCTTGATTTCCCATACGCTAACTGCCCAATCATGCAAGCTATTCCACTCAGCATCAGTAGGCCCAACCGGTGGCATACCGATTTGTAACGCATCTGCTAGTTCTGTTAATGAAGAGGAATCAATGACCTTCTTTGCAAGACCGGTCCTGTCTTTTTCAAACCGTGCTTCAGGAAGAAAAAGGCCAACCCATTCTACTAGCCTGCCCTCGATTGTTACATACGCTGACCTTAATTCATCCGAGGCCCTCAGTATGTGTTCCAATC